>Ga0247713_1000611_pt1 | contig 20856 bp, 19 predicted proteins | sample 21E_NmetaG_FD_189936 | JGI IMG/M metagenome (GOLD analysis project Ga0247713, IMG submission 189936) | Soil microbial communities from hillslope of Landscape Evolution Observatory, University of Arizona, Oracle, AZ, United States - 2-1-E_N | ecosystem: Engineered > Artificial ecosystem >... | reverse complement strand
GGTGGGGCGCCTTCGGCGGCTTCCGGGACTTGGGTGGCGTCGGGGGTGGCGGCGATGTCGGTGGCGTCGACTGCGTCCTGCCCGTCGGCGTCACCCGGCGCCCGCAGGCCGGTGGCGGCCGTGACCGCGCTGTCGGGCGTGCCCGTACAGGTGGACAACAGGGACAGCGCAAGCGCAGGCAGCAGCAAGAGTCGAGGGCGCATGCGGGCTAGGGTAGGCGCTTCGGGACTGCCCGCACAGCCCCGAACGCAATGGCCGCCCAGCACAACTGGTCGGGATGTCCGGAACCGAAGGAGCACTGCGATGGAGCGCTTCCGTGTCCTGCCCCTCCTCCTGTGCGCGCTGGCCCTGCTCGCGGCGGCCTGCAACGGCGGAGCCGACGTCACCACGGGAGACGAGGAGCCGGGCACGCACGCCGGCTACAACGACGCCGACATCACCTTCCTCCAGCAGATGATCCCGCATCACGAGCAGGCGGTGGAGATGGCCGAGCTCGTCCCCGACCGGACCGAGCGCACGGAGCTCATTCAGCTCGCCGAGGACATCGTTGCCTCCCAGCAGGCCGAGATTGCCGAGATGGAGCGGATGCTCGCTGAGGCCGGCGCCAGTGACGAGCGCGAAGGCCACGACATGGAAGAGATGGACGACACCGGGACGATGGAGGACATGGAGGGGATGGAGGGGATGATGCGCGAGGAGGACATGACCCGGCTCGCGGGCCTTCAGGGCACCGAGTTCGACCTGCTGTTCCTCGACATGATGGTCGCGCACCACGAAGGCGCCATCGTCGCCGCCGAGCGGGTCATCGAGGGTGGCGAGAACCCCGGGGTCGGCCAGCTTGCCGAGGGCATCATCGCCGAGCAGCAGGCCGAGATCGACCAGATGACCGCGTGGCGCGGGGAGTGGGGCAGCGAAGCCCGCTGACCCCCCGCCGGCTCGCGGCCTAGTGGCTGCGGTGCAGCTCCCGCCACGTGGCACCGGCGTCGGCTGACCGCAGGATCGCGCCACCCGCCGCGGCGTAGAGGTCGTCGCCGCTGTCGAGCAGCGCCTCGGGGCGGCCCTCGAGCAGGCCGACCTCGTCCCAGGAGCCGCCCCCGTCGCCGCTGTGCCACACACGTCCGTCGAGGCCGACGCCCCACAGCCGCGCGGTGCGTTCCCACGCGAGCAGTGCCAGGGCCGGCCCGTCGACGTCCGCCCACGATCGGCCGCCGTCGGAGCTGCGCACGAGCCGGGCCTCGTCGAGCGACGCGACGACGGTGGCGAGTATCGCGTCGGGGTCCTCGGGGTCGACGACGAAGTCGGCGAGTGGCGCGGCGCTGCGCCGCTGCCAGTCGAGGCCGTCCTCGCTCACCATGAACGCGCCGTCGGTCGCGTTCCACCCGTAGACCCGGTCGTGAGCGGCGCGCAACGCGTGGAAGTCGACCTCGCCGAGCAGTGACACGCTCCGCCAGGTCTGCCCGCCGTCGGTCGACTCGATGAGCCCGAGAAGCGGGGGCAGTTTCTCGACGACGGCGGGGTGTCCGCTCGCCTGGAAGTGGTCAGGGCCGACGACGGTGAAGCCCATGAGGTCGTGGGCCGCCTCGCCGACCCGCTCGGGCTCGCCGTGCTCGGTGAGGCGCCACAGACCGAAGTGCGTCGCGGCGTACACGAGGCCGTCCGCGGGGTTCACGCCGAGCCCGTGCACGTGGACGAGCCCGGGATCCTCGTCCGCGGGCAGCGGGGTGGCCGGCAACCGGTCGCCCGGCGCTACCTGGCCCCCGTCCCCGCAGGCGGCCATGAGCAGCAGGCCAAGCACACCGCAGCACACGCTCCACCGCATATCCACCACCACGTCTCCGCCGCGGGGCGACGCTCGCCCCGGACATCCGATGATAGGCGGGGGGGCCGGCACGGCAGCCGCCTGCCGGCGCCGGAAGCCGCGCGGGCGTAGGCTTGCCGTCACGCCAGCACCGGCACGCGGGGATGTCTGAAGCGAAGGTCCTTCGGCAGTCGAAGCAGCGCCGCCGGGCCCGGTCTCGACCCCGTCGCCGCGCTGCGGGAGACCCAGCCCGGGCCGCCCCTGCTCGCCTACCTCGCGCGCACGCTCGTCGACGGCTCGCCGCACGTGGCGGCGCTCGTCGACGAGATGGTGACCGACGCGGAGGGCTACATGGCCGAGGGGGTGCGAACGGGGGTGCTGCGCCCGAGCGACTACCGCTACGAGCGGGCCGTCGTGCTCACGATGTGGTCGCAGGGCGCCCTCGTCCTCCACGACCACCTGCAGCGGCTCCTCGGGGTGGACCTCGCTCCCCCGACGAGGTCGCGGCCGCGGGCGCGTACTTCGCCCCCGCGCTCGAGCTGTTCAGCGCCGGGCTGCTCACCGAGGCGGCGTCCGGGCAGCTGCGGGCGGCGTTCGCCCCGCACGACCTCGGGAGCCGTGCGGGAGGGATCATGACCGGCGTCGTCCTCCGCACGGAGGGCCTCGTCAAGGACTACGGCAAGGTCCGCGCGCTCGCCGGCGTGGACCTCAAGATCCACGACGGCGAGGTGTTCGGCTTCCTCGGCCCGAACGGCGCCGGCAATTCGACCGCCATTCGCGTCCTGCTCGACCTCCTGCGCCCCACCGCCGGTCGGGCCGAGGTCTTCGGCGTGACGCCGCGGGCCGGCGGGCCGGCGCTGCGCTCGCGGATCGGCTACCTGCCGGGGGAGCGGGCGATGGCGGGCGCACGACCGGCGGGCAGCTCCTCGCCCGCCTCGCGCGGCTACGCGGCGGCGCGGGCACCGACCGGATCGGACCCCTCGCTGAGCGCTTCGACCTCAACCTCGACCGGCCCATCCGCGGGTTGTCGAAGGGCAACAAGCAGAAGGTCGGCGTCGTGCAGGCGTTCATGCACCGTCCGGAGCTGCTCATCCTCGACGAGCCGACAAGCGGGCTCGACCCACTGCTCCAGCGGGGGTTCCTCGACCTGGTCGTCGAGGCCAGTGACTGCGACGACGTGCGCGCCCTGCGCCACCATGCCGGCCAGACCGTGGAGCTGCGCTTCGCCGAGAGCCGGTCGACGCCGGCCGGTTCGCCGGTCTGCAGGGAGTCCACGGCGTCGCGGGCACCCCTGGGCCGACGAGGGGGTGCAGGGGGCGACGCTGCGCTGCCTGTGCAGCGAGCCCGACGCGCTGCTGAAGGCCGCAGCCGGCTACCGCGTCGTGGCGTGGTCGGCCGCGGACCGCGAGCTCGAGGACCACTTCCTCGACTTCTACCGCGTGCCCGCCGACGAGCTCGTCACCGAGGAGGTGGACATGGAGATCGGCGCGACGCAGATCCTCGCGGCGGCAGCGGGCTGCTGCTCGCCCTCGGCTTCGGCACGCTCGCCATGGCCGTCGGCGCCGCCACCGGCCGGCGGACGCACGCGCTCGCCGCGCCGCCGGGCTGGCCGTCGTCGCGTTCGTCTTGGACGCGGTCGGCCCGACGGTCGGCGCGGACTGGGTGACGGCGGTGTCGCCGTTCTCGTGGTACCTCGACCCCAACCCGCTCGCGGAGGGGTTCGACCCGGGCGGACTCGCGCTGCTCGCGGCCGTGCCGGTGCTCGCCGCGCTCGTGGGGCTCGCCACCTTCGACCGCCGCGACGTCATGGTGTAGCCCGGTCGCCGGCCCGCCCGGCGCCTGTCCGCTCGCCCGCCACGCCTGGCCGGTCGGACCCCTTCCGTAGACGCCGCCGTCTCCGGCGTGACCGTGGCGACAAGTCAGCCCGCCGGCTGTTCGCGCGGCCGCGACTACACGTTCACGGTCAGCGGCGACGGCGGGGCGGCGACCGCCAGCGACACGAGCGGCCGCCTGTACATCCAGAAGCTCGTCGCGCAGAACCGCAACCGGATCCTGCGCATCGACAGCGACGCCGCGAAGCTCGGCGGTCCGGTGCTCATCGTGCGGCCCGCTCAGCTGCCGCCGCGCGTCGAGGCGGAGCTCCGCCGCATGCGGCCCACCCAGCTCGTCGTCGCCGGTGGCCGCGCTGCGCCTCACCCCCGAGACGGAGGCGGCGATCGAAGCGACCCGCGGGGCTGACGCCACCGGGAGCGGCCGGGCGGGCAGGACTCGTGCGGTCGCACCCCCCACCCAGTTTCGCCGAGGGGAACCAGTGGCCGCGGAACGGGAACAGGTAGCTGTCGGTGAGGTGGTCGAGGAGCGGCTCAGGCGCGGGCCGCTCGCAGGACCGCGTCCGCGGCGGCGGTGACGGCGGCGTCGTCGGTGGCCTGGTCCGACACGCTCACCCGCAGCGCCACCCGGCCCTGCCACACGGTCGTGCCGAGCCAGGCAAGACCCTCCGCCTGCACCGCCGCGGCGACGGCGCGGGTGCGGTCGTCGTCGCCGCCGACGCGGACGAGCACCTGGTTGAGCACCACCTCGTTGAGCAAGGCGACCTCGCGGTCGGTGGCGAGTATCGCGGCGAAGCGGCGGGCGTGGGCGCAGCAGCGCTCGACGAGGTCGGTGACGCCGGCCCGGCCGAGGCTGCGCAGCGCCGCCCACACGGGGAAGACCCGGGCGCGCCGGGAGCTCTCGGCGGTCCAGTCGACCCCGTCGCGGCTGCCGGTGCGGGCGAGGTAGGCCGCCGACAGCGTCATGGCCGTCCGGTGGCTGTCGGGATGCGCGCAGAAGACGATGCCGCAGTCGTAGGGGACGTTCAGCCACTTGTGGGCGTCGGTCGCCCACGAGTCGGCCCCCTCCGCGCCGTCGGTCAGGTGACGCAGCGACGGGGCGGCGGCGGCCCACAGCCCGAACGCCCCGTCTACGTGCACCCAGGCGCCACGGTCGTGCGCGGCCTCGCAGACCTCGCGCAGCGGGTCGAACGCGCCGGTGTTCACGTTGCCGGCCTGGGCGCAGACAATCGTGGGCTGCCCGTTGAGAAGCCCCCGCAGGGCCGTGGCGCGCATGCGGCCCTGCCCGTCGGCGGGCACGACCGTGACGCGGCGCTGCCCGAGACCGAGCAGTCGCAGCGCCCGGTCGAGCGAGGCGTGGCGCTCCTCGCCGACGACGACGGTGACCGCAGGGGCTGCGAAGAGCCCGTCGGCCTCGACGTCCGAACCCTGCGCGGCGAGCAGGTGATGGCGCGCGGCGGCGGGCGTTCGCCACCACCAAGCCCGGTGCGGCGGCGCGCGAGCAGGCGGCGCAGGTCGCTCGTCATCGCGGTACCTCCGGGGGATAGGCGGTCATCGGTCTTGCCTGCAACAGCCACAGCTGTCCCGAGGCGAAGGCCCACTCGATGTCGCGCGGCCCGCCGAAGGCCTCCTCGCACGCGTCCGCGAGGTCGGCGAGCCGGGCGAGGGCAGCCTCGTCGAGGCACAGGAGCCGGGCCGTGTCGGCGTCGATGGGGAGGGTGACCGTGCCGCCGTCCTCGTCGAGCGCGACGCGCACGTCCTTCACGCCGGCGCGCTGCTCCACGACGACGCCCCCACGGGTGAGCCGGAACCCGTCGGGCACGACGTGCCCGGCCACGACGGCCTCCCCGAGCCCCCAGCTCGCTTCGACGACGCGCTCGTCGGCGCCGGTGACGGGGTGGCGGGTGAACAGCACGCCGGCGACGTCGGCGTCCACGAGCACCTGCACGACGACACCCACCCCGCCTGGATCGCCTGTGAGGCCCATGCGGTCGCGGTAGCCGGTCGCCGGCTCCTCGGCCGCAAAGCGCCAGACGTCGCCGACCGCGTCGGGAACGCCGGCCCGGGCGACGTTGAGGAGGGTCCGGTGCTGGCCGGCGAAGCTCGCCGCCGCGGAGTCCTCGCCGACGGCGGAGGAGCGGACGGCGAAGCGCTGCCCGCCGTACGAGGCGAGCGCATGAGTGAGCGCCGCCCGCGCGCTGGCGTCGCCGGCGGCGATCCGCGCCGCCGTCTCGGCGGGAACGGCGACGCCGGGCGGGGCGGGCAGGCCGCGGCGGAGCGCGACCGCGAGCTGCGCGGCCTTGCCGCCGAAGGTTGCCTCGTCGACGGCGTCGGCCAGCGCCACGACGGTCACCGCCGGCCCGGCGCTCCGGCGCCGGCGTGCCGCATCCGTTCGGCTCCCACCATGGCGGGCAGCATGCCACCGCCCCGGCGACGGTGGTCAAGTGGCCGGGCGACCTCGCCGGCACGGCGCCGACCGCGTCCCGCGACGACGGTTGCTACCGTGCCCTTCACGCCACTCCGCCGCAACGCGAGGCATGCGATGGCTGCCACACCGACCGCAGGGAGCGACCGACCGCCGCCCCGCCGCCGCGGCTGGTTCACCGTGGTCGTGCTCCTCGCCGGGGCGGCCGTCGCCGCGCTGCTGCAGGCCGCCCCGACCGAGCGGATCCCGCACTTCGTCGAGCGCGCCCCGGTCAACATCGCCCACGCCGGCGCCCAGGGGCACGCGCCGGAGAACACCATGCCGGCGTTCACCCGGGCGGTGGAGCTCGGCGCCGACGTGCTGGAGATGGACCTCCAGCTCACCGCCGACGACGTCGTCGTCTTGATGCACGACGCGACCGTCGACCGCACGACCGGCGGCACCGGTCGCGTCCGTGACCTCACCCTCGCCGAGATCAAGGCGCTCGAGGCCGGCCACGACTTCCCCGGCCCGCACGGCGACTATCCCTTCGTCGGGCAGGGTGTCGAGGTACCGACCCTCGCGGAGGTCTTCGACGCCTTTCCCGACGAGTGGCTGCTGCTCGAGATGAAGCCCGACAGCGGACCGGAGATCCTGCCCGCCCTCGTCGCCCTCATCGAGGCCCACGGGCGGCAGCGCCGCACCGTCGTCGCGTCGTTCGACCGCGACCTGCTCCTCGGACTCCGCGAGGCGATCCCCGGGATCCCCACGAACCTGCCCGAGTCCGAGGGGTTCACCTTCGTCGTCCTCCAGCTCGTCGGCGCGCACCGCTGGTGGACCCCGCCGTGGGAGTTCCTGAAGGTCCCGACGACGTGGGACCTCACGAACCCGATCGCGTGGGAGGCCTTCCCCGTCGTCACGCCGGGGTTCGTCCGGGCCGCCGAGCACCGCGGCATCGACGTCAACGTCTGGACGATCAACGAGCCCGAGGAGATGCACCGGCTGCTCAACCTCGGCGTCCACGGGATCCTCACCGACTACCCCGACCGCTTCGGGGAGGTCCTCGCCGAACGTGCCGCCGCCGCCTTCGAGCGCGCCGACCCAGGCCTGCATCCGCGCCTCGGCTTCGTCCAGCGCCTGCAGGACCGCCTGGATTGGCTCACGCCGGTGATGGCGGCGGTCACGTGGCTCGGCGACGAGGAGTTCTACGTCCTCGTCTTCCCCATGGTGCTGTGGTCGGTGCACCGCGCGGTCGGCATCCAGCTCGCCGTGCTCTTCCTGCTGTCCGCGTCGCTGAACGAGATCGCCAAGCTCGCCGCGCGGACACCGCGCCCGTCGTTCCTCGACCCCTCGCTCGCCCTGCGCGCCGAGTCGACCTTCGGCGTGCCGTCCGGGCACGCCCAGAACGCCGTGGTCGTCTGGGGCTACCTCGCCGCCGCGATCCGCCGCTGGTGGGCGTGGGCCGCCGCGGTGGTGCTCATGGCGCTGCTGGGCGTCTCCCGGCTGCAGCTCGGCGTGCACTTCCCCGTCGACACGATCGTCGGGTGGGTCGTCGGCGCGGTGCTGCTCGCCGCCTACCTGAGGTGGCGCGAGACGGTGACCGCACGCGTCGCTGCGCTCGACCCACGCCGCCAGCTGAGGCTCGCCTTCGCCGCCTCGCTCGGCCTCATCGCCCTGGCCGTGCTCGTGCGGGTCGCGTTCGTCGGCTGGGCGCTGCCCGCCCGGTGGATCGGCGTCGACCCGCTCCACCACCCGATGCAGACAAGCAGGGTCGTCACCCCCGCCGCCACCCTGTTCGGGGTGGCGGCGGGCCTCGTGTTCCTCCGCAACCGTGGGGGGTTCACCACCGACGGCCCCGTGTGGAAGCGCGCTTTGCGCGTCCCCGTCGGGCTGGTCGGCGTCGTCGCCCTGTGGTTCGGGCTCGGCGAGCTCTTCCCCGGCGGCGAGGACCCGATCGCCCTCGCCTACCGCTACCTGCGCTACGCCGCCGTCGGGATGTGGGCGGGCGGGGTCGCCCCGGTCCTGTTCGTACGCCTCGGGCTCGCGGCCGGCGACCCGGCGTTCACCGCCGACCCCCCGGTGCCGCGCACCCCGGTCGCCGTCGGGTGACGCCCGGCCGCGGCGCGCCGGCGGGTACAGTGCTCGACGTTGGGGAGGACGTGGTGACGCTTGTCGGGCGCGACACCGAGCTCCGGCGTGCCCTACCGCCCGCTGCGCGAGGCGCTCCTCGTCGCGAGCCGCGACCCGCTGCCCGAGACCCCCGCCCTTGGCCCGTTCCTGCCCGCTCTCGGCGCCCTCGTCCCCGCGTGGCGGTCGGCGGGCCCGCCACCGGACCTCAACCCCCTCGTGCTCGGCGAGGTGGGCGTGTACGTCAACCACCTCGGGGAGGAGGGCGAGGACCGCGTCCGCGCCGCGTACGGCCCTGCGACGTGGGACCGGCTGATCGACGTGAAGACGGCGTGGGACCCGGACAACGTGGTTTCGCATGAACCAGAACATCCGGCCGCGGACGGCCGGCCCCGCGTAGCGGCGCCCGGTCAGGAGCAGGAGCGCAGCAGCGCGAGGAGGACGAGCGAACCGATCACCGTCACGAGCACGCAGCCCAGGCAGCCGACCCGGTCGCCTTCCGCACCTGACCCCCACCGCCCCTGCATCGGTCGGGGTTACGGCAGCGTGCCCGCATGGGAAGAACCCCCTCGACCGCTGCCGAGCAAAGGGTTCCTGCATGCGACGCGACGTCGACCTCGACGAGCTCCTCGCCGACATCGCCGAGGTCGCGCGACCGGCGGCGAGGGAGGGCAAGGTCGCCGACTACATCAAGGCGATGGCCGACCAGGACCCCGAGCGGTTCGGCCTCGCGCTCGTCGAGAACGACGGCACGGAGCACGCCGTCGGCGACGCCGACGAGCCGTTCGCGATCCAGAGCATCTCGAAGGTGTTCTCGCTCGTCGTCGCGATGCAGAAGGCCGACGAAGCCAAGGGGGTCGGCACGGAGCTGTGGGAGCGGGTCGGGGTCGAGCCGTCCGGCGACCCGTTCAACTCGCTCGTCCAGCTCGAGCACGAGCGCGGCAAGCCGCGCAACCCCATGATCAACGCGGGGGCGCTCATCGTCGATGACGTCCTGCTCGACCACTGCGGCGACCCGTCCGCCGACATCACCGAGCTGCTCACCGAACTCGCCGGCGGGGACATCGGCATCGACGAGGCGATCGTCCGCCAGGAAGGGCGCAGCGGGCACCGCAACCGTTCGATGGCGTTCCTCATGTCGTCCTTCGGCAACCTCACCTCGACGGTCGACGAGGTGCTCGACGTCTACGTGCGCCACTGCGCGATCACCATGACCGCCCGCCAGCTCGCCAGGGCCGGGCGGTTCCTCGCCAACGACGGTGTCGACCCCGCCACCGACAAGCGGATTCTCAGCGCGGAGCCGGCCCGCCGGGTCGCCGCGATCATGCTGACCTGCGGCACCTACGACAACGCCGGCCAGTTCGCCTTCGACGTCGGCATACCCTGCAAGAGCGGGGTCGCGGGGGGGATCATCGGACTGATTCGCGGACTCGGGGCGGTGTGCGTCTGGTCGCCGCCGCTCGACGCGTCGGGCAACTCGCGCGCCGGCCGGGTCGCGCTGCACGAGCTCGTCGAGCGCCTCGACCTGTCGATCTTCTGACGCGGCGGACCCGCCCGGGCGGGCCCGCCCGGCCCGGGGCGCGGGAGCGTAGAGTCCCCGGCGTGGCGCAGCGCAGCGAGGTGGTGCTCGACTTGGACGGACAGCACGTCGCCGTCTCACATCCGGAAAAGGTCTTCTTCGCCGGGCGGGGCGAGACGAAGCTCGACCTCGTCCGCTATCGGCGTGCCGGTCGCGAGGGCGCAAGAAGGCGCCGCCGCCCTGTCGGGGCCTGGGACCGCACCTGCCTGCCGGGGGGTGCTCGCACCACCCGACGTCGCCGCTACCACGCGCGCGGGTTGGCCGGGTGGCTCCCGTGCGCGGCGGCGGGCTGTCCGGCATGCTGTCCCTGCCCGCAACACCCTGCGGGGCCAAGCTGACAGGGCGTGGGTCGAGCGCACGCCGCCTTTGCCGCGGGAATTTGGCGGAAGGCGGAGGGTTCTGGCACGCCCGGGGGGAAGGGATGATCATGAAGCGACTGTTCGTGCTGGCCGTTGTGGCGGGGATGCTCGGGGCGATGCTCGTCGGTCCGGCGCTGTCGAACGAGGTGCCCCCTCACGCGCATCTGCACGTGATCGGGCTGCAGCTCGACGAGAGCGGCGAGTGGCCGACCGGCTGGAGGAAGTGCCACGAGCTGGCGAACGGGCGCGCGGTGCCGCTGCACGCGCACCACGCCAACCTGCACACGGGCCGTGCGGGTGAGGCCCAGTGGCAGGCCGGCAACGTCGTCGTGCCCGTGCTGCCGCCCCACACGCCGTGGAACAACTGCGCGGAGCTCGAGGCGTTCTTCCTCGGCGGCGAGTAGGTCGAGCGAACGCGGCGGCGCCCCGGCCGGCTTTGCTGGCCGGGGCGCCGCCGCGTTCGTGCCGTCGTCACGGGTCGGTGACACGTGGCAGGCGACGGGGCCGGCGGGGGCCGGCTCGACCCGCACGCCGCCGTCGGCCACCCGCACGACGAAGCGCCGACCGCGCCGCAGCCGCACCTCGAACGCGCTGCCGGGCGGGCACGGCCGGCCCGTGACGTGGGGCGTAGAGTCCCCGGCGTGGCGCAGCGCAGCGAGGTGGTGCTCGACCTGGACGGACACCAGGTCGCGGTCTCGCATCCCGACAAGGTGTTCTTCGCCGAGCGCGGCGAGACGAAGCTCGACCTCGTCCGCTACTACCAGGCCGTGCGCGAGCCGCTGCTCGCCGCCATGGGCGGGCGCCCCGTGCTGCTGCAGCGCTTCCCCGACGGTGCGGCCGGCTCGTCGTTCTTCCAGAAACGCGTCCCCAAGACGGCGCCGCCGTGGCTGCAGACCACCGTCGTCACGACGGTCAACGGCACGCCGTCGCGCGCGCTCGTCGCCGCCGACCTCGCCCATGTGGTGTGGGCGGTGAACATCGGGTGCCTCGGATTCCACGTCTGGCCGTTCCTCGCCGCCGACCCCGACCACGCCGACGAGCTGCGAATCGACCTCGACCCCCAGCCAGGGGTGGCGTTCACGATGGTGCGCGAGGCGGCGCACGCGGTCCGGGCACTGCTCGAGGAACTCGGTCTGACCGGCCACCCGAAGACGACGGGTGGCCGCGGGGTGCACGTGTACTTGCGGCTGCAGCCGCGCTGGGACTCCTACGCGGTCCGCGCGGCGGCCGTCGCGCTCGCGCGCGAGCTCGAGCGCCGCCACCCCGCGCTCCTCACCGCCGCGTGGTGGAAGGAGGAGCGCGGCGAGCGCGTGTTCGTCGACTTCAACCAGAACGCGCCGCACAAGACGGTGTTCGGCGCGTGGAGCGTGCGGGCGCGCCCCGGCGCGCAGGTGTCGACGCCTTTCCGCTGGGAGGAGCTCGACACCATCGACCCCGACGAGCTGTCCATCGCGACGGTGCCCGAGCGCGTCGCCCGCGACGGCGACCCGTGGGGCGACATCGCCGCGCAGTCGCTGGACCCGCTGCTCGAGCTGCACGAGCGCGACCGCGCGAACGGCCTGCCGGACGCGCCGTGGCCGCCGGTCTACCCCAAGATGCCCGACGAGCCGCCGCGGGTCGCGCCGAGCCGCGCGCGCCGCCCGCCTGCGGAGTAGGCCGGCGGGGGCTTCGAGCGGGTCCCGCGACGGTCCTCCCCACGGTTTCGCACGGATTTCGCCTTCTCGGGCTCCGGTGCCGTGACCGCTCCCCTCGCAACGCCGTCCGGGTCCGCCCTCGGCTGCGCTGCGGCGGACTTCGCGGCATTCCCCACCGGCAGCATCGCAGTCGTCTCGCGCGGCACCTGCACCTTCCGCATCAAGACGACAACGGCGAAGCCGCGCAACACCGTCCGGCTCGCGTGGTGGAGCGCAGAGGAGTCGGGGCTCATCGGCTCCACCCGCTACGTCGCGAGCCTCAGCCAGGCGAGCTCGACCGCATCGCGCTCTACCGACCTGTCGTCGCTCGGTGTCGGGACTGCGTCATCGCTCAGGTGACGCAGTCCCGACACCCGTCACGCGGCAGACCGCCCGCGAGAAGCGAAGCGCCATGCTCGCCGAGGCGCAGCGCTACCTGCGCCGCGCCCCGGAGCTCATGGTCTACCCGGGCACCGTGATCTTTATCTTTCCTGGCGGTACTGGGCTTCAACCTGCTCGGCGACGGGCTGCGCGACATCCTCGACCCGCGCGTCGCCCGCCGGTGAACCCGGAAAGCAGGCCCCCGTCCCGACTTCAGCAGGGAACGAGCTGGGCGCCGGCGGCCAGGTCGAGCAGCATCTCGTCGGTGCCACGCAGCTGGGCGTTGGTCTCCTCGAGGTCCGAACCGGACACCCCGCGGTACTCCGCTCACCCTGGCGACAGGTAGATCGGCACCCTCGCGGCCTGGACCGTTTCGAACGCCTCCCGCTGGCGCCCCTGGATGCGGCTGCGTGCGTCGCGCCGCATGATGCCCGTCGCGGGGCCGGCGAGGACCACCTCGCAGTCCAGGCCGTGCTTGACGGCACCCGCGGCCATCGTGAAGGCCCGCCACGCGGCGTTGTCCGCGTCGGGTCCGGTGGTCGAGTAGAAGATCAGCTTGCGCGGGGACATGAGGCGGGGCCTTCGTCGTGGTGGACAGGCGTCTTTCCCCGCGCAGGCTAGCGTCATCCCGCAGCCCCACGCCGAGGTCGCCGCCGGCGTTGCGCAGTGCGGGCGCCACAGTCGGCTGCGGGTGGGCGGGGCGAGGATTCCCGCGCGGGCGCGGGAAAGTTAACGGGCCGGGCGCATCCGCGAGGCTCGGGCAGGGGCCGCATGGTGGGACGGCGAATATCAGGGGTGAGCGCCCGTCTGGCCGGGTCGGTACCCTCGACTGCCGGGCAGCGGTGACCGAACGATGCAGGCAGCTACCGGAGGAGTGGCCATGGCCAGGAGCACCTCGATGATCTCGCGCCGCGTCGTCGCCGTGGGCTTGGCGGCGGGACTGGTCGCGGTCGGGATGGTCGGGACCACCGCGGCCCATCCCGGTAGGCATGAGCACGGCCAGCCGGAGGACCCCGCCGGCGGTGTCGGCGTCAGGGTGAACACCCCCGAGACCCTGGCCGGCTTCCTCCGGGCCGTCCACTGGGACGGGACCCCGGAGGTGGACGACCAGACCGCTGACCTCGTCTACGCCGGCACCGGGTGCAGTCCTGCGAGCTACGCCGGCGTGGACGTCGCGGGCAGGATCGCCCTCGTCGACCACTCGGAAGGCCGGGGCCCCGCCGACCTGTGCCCGGCGTTCACGTTCGCGCAGAAGATGCAGTCGGCCGAGCAGGCCGGGGCCATCGGGCTCGTGCAGGTTCGCTACAACGACGACGTGTCCCCGGGAAGCGCCGCCGGCTCGGGCATTCCGGGGCTCGAGCTGCGCCACAGCGACGGCGCGCCGATCCGCGACGCGGTCGTGGGCGGCACGCCGGTGAACGTGACGCTCACGTCGACGCAGGAGCCGGTGGAGCTGCCCCCCGAGCGGCTGTCGAACGTGGCGTGTGTCGACGGCAAGGCCGCCGTGTTCGACTGTGACGGCGTCGACCTGCTCTCGTTCGTGCCGCTCGAGGAGTTCCGGGGCCAGGTGGACATCCGCCAGGCGCTGCGCGGCGGCGCGAGCGACCTGTGGGGCTGGACCGACCCCGACAGCGGCGACGAGTACGTCATCATCGGCAAGACCAACGGCGTCGGGTTCTTCCGGATCACCGATCCCACGAACCCCGTCTACCTCGGCGAGCTGCCCAACCGCGCCCTGCTGCACCAGATCTGGCACGACATCAAGGTGTACGACAACCACGCCTTCATCGTCAGCGAGTCCCAGCCCCACGGCATGAAGGTCTTCGACCTCACGCGGCTGCGCGACGTCGACGAGCCGCAGGTGTGGACGGAGGACGGCTTCTACCCGCTGCCGGCCGCGGCGCACAACGTCGAGATCAACACCGCCACCGGCTATGCCTACATCGTCGGCGGCAACGCCGCGATCGTCGTGCCCGACCAGTGCCTGTCGGGATTGCACATGGTCGACATCTCCTCGCCGGAGACGCCGGTGTTCGCCGGGTGCTACCTCGAGGAGGGCGGCCCCGGCACCCTCGCGCGCACGGTCGGGGAGCCGGCCGAGGAGCTGTCCCCGGCCGCCTACGTCCACGACACCCAGTGCGTCGTCTACGACGGGCCGGACACCCGCTACACCGGCCGGGAGATCTGCTTCAACTCCGCGGAGAACAAGGTCGTCATCGCCGACGTCACCGACAAGCTCAACCCCGTGACGCTCGGGATGACCGACTACCCGATGATCGGCTACACCCACCAGGGCTGGCTCACCGAGGACCAGTCCTACCTGCTCGTGAACGACGAGATGGACGAGACGAAGTTCGAGATCAACACCCGCACGGTCGTGCTCGACGTGCGCGACCTCGAAAACCCGACCTTCCACTTCGCGCACAGCCACGACACCCGCTCGATCACCCACAACAACTACATTCAGGGCCGGCTCGTCTACCAGTCGAACTACACGAGCGGGCTGCGGGTGCTCGACACCGCGTTCGTCGGCGACCCCGCCGACCCTCGCCTCGAGCCGATCGGGTTCTTCGACACCTTCCCGGCGCATGGCGAGCCGACCTTCGAGGGCACTTGGTCGAACTACCCCTACTTCGCCTCCGGCACGATCGCGGTGAGCGGCATCGACGAGGGGCTGTTCCTGCTGCGACTCAACGACGATGCGCGCGACCGCCTCAAACCGGCGCCCGCCGCGGGCGCCGCGCCGCCTCCCGGAGCGCCCGCGGATGCCGAGCCTGACCCCGGCGAGGACGACGCGCTCGGCCTCGGAGGGCCCCTCGACGAGGCGGCGGGGACGGTCGACGACGTCCTCGGCGGTGGCGGCCCGCTCCCCGAGGCGCCTCCACCGCCCGCCGCCGGCGACGGGGGCCGCCACACCGTGACGGTTCCCGCGACGTCCGTGGGAGAGACGCAGATCACCGGGTCCGACGTCGAGATCGGCGTGCGCAGAAGCCGGCGCTGAAGCCCGGGCACCCAGCGGCTGAGCCCGCCCCCGGCGGGGGCCGAAGTCGGGCTCGCGCGGTCACCGCACCGCCGGTAGCCCCTGCGCGGGTCACCGTACGCCGGCCGTTGGTGCGGCGAGCCACCGCACCGCCGGCAGGCCCTCGGCGAGCACCTCCCAGGTGCGGCCCGCGTCGGCGGAGCGGTAGATCGTGCCGCCGTCGGCGAGGCCGACCGAGGCGCCCACGGCGGCGAGGCAGCCGGTGTCGACGTTGCCGGTGAACCACTCGGGCAGCCCCTCGCCGCAGCGGGTCAGCGCTCCGTCCGGGCCGAGCCCGCCCCGGTAGAGCGCAGCCTGGCGCCCATCGGGCCCATCGGACACGGACACGAGCACGGTGGCGTCCGCGACGGCGACCGCGCGGGCGTAGCGCGCGTGGAGGCCGTCGGTGCGCCACGCCCATGTCGCGCCTCCGTCGTCGCTCACCGCGAGCCCGTAGGCGGCCGCGGCGACCATGAGCCCGTCGGCGGTGGCAACCTCGTGCACGTCGGCGTCGACGTCGATCGTCGGCGCCCACGTCCGTCCCTCGTCGGTGGAGCGGGGCACACCGCCGACGTGCACGCCGGCGTACCAGACACCGTCGGCGTCTGCGGCGAGCGACCGGGTGTCCGGCGGGCCGCCCCACGGGGTGTACCAGCCGTCGCGGCCGGGCACGTGGGCGAAGCCGGCAACTGCGTCGAGCCGCTCGCCGTCGAAGCGCACGAGACCGGCCTCGGCGGTGCCGGCGAGCACGCCGCCGGGCAAGGGCAGCAGGCAGCGCAGCGCTCGCTCGGACGTCGCGACGGGCGCAAAGCCAGCGTGGGGCGTGCCCCGCAGCAGCGTCGTATCCCCGCTCACCGCCCAGACCACCGCACCGCCGTCCGTGTCGTCGCCCTGCTCCACCGCGACGGTGATGACGTCGCCGTCCGCGAGCCGCTCGGGCGCCCCGCCCTCGCCCACCCTGTACAGACCGTCCGCGGTTGCCGCCAACAGGTCCATGCCCGTCACCTCCGCGGCCCCCTCGCTTCGCCGCTGCTCGCGCCGGCGTGGCCCTTCGCCACCGACTGTCCCACCGAACGGCCCAACCCGCAACGTCTGAGCAGGCCGTGGGCCGATCCTTCTCAGGAGAGGAAGAGGTGGTTGTCCGCGATCGAGCTGCCGGACCCGCAGAGGCCCACGAACATCGCCCGGCCCTCGGCCGAGGGCCGCGGAGCAGCGGACCGATCCTTTCGGGACGCGTGCGCCCGCCCGCGCCACGGCGTGTGGTCCAGTCGACGCCCTCGTCGCCCTTTCGACCTCATGCCGGTGTCGAAGGCAGGCGGCCTGCCAGGCGGCCACCCGCATCCCGATGTGAGGCCCTCACCAGGCGCGGGTAGGCGTGTCGCCCTGCAAAAAGGCCAGGGTGTGCAGCTCGTCGCGGGCATTCTCGTACAGCCGTCGGTAGACGCCGTAGACCTCGGTGTAGGTTTCGGCGTGCGCGTGGGTCGGCTCCATGCGGCGCACGGACTCGTTCCATGCGTGCACCTCGTCACCGACCACGCCGGCGGCCAGGCCGGCGAGCATGGCGTCGCCGTAGGGGGCCCCGACGGCGTGGCGGGGCACGTCCTGGTCCAGCCCGATGACGTCGGACACGATCTGGGGCCACAGGTCCGACCGCGTGCCCCCGCCGACGGCCACGACCCGCCGCGGCACCATCCCGTAGTGGCCATGAGCTCGACGTTGTGGCGCACCCCGAACGCCGTTGACTCGAGGATGGCGCGGTACAGCTCAGCGCGGCCGTGCGCGAGCGACAGGCCCGCGACGATCCCGCGGGCGTCGGGGTCGTGCACCGGCGTGCGCTCGCGGGCGAAGTAGGGCAGCACGACGAGGCCGTTGCTGCCGGCGGGCACCGCCTCGGCCTGCGCGGACAGCTGCTCGTAGCTCGGCGCGTCGTCGGCGAGCAGGTCGCGGAACCAGCGGGCGAGGATCCCGGAGGTGGCCATGCCCGCGGCGACGGCGACCTCGCCGGCGAACAGGTAGGAGGTGCCCCAGAACGGCGTGCGCAGCGGCAGCTCGGACACGACCTGGATGAGGAACATCGTGCTGCCGTACATGAGCATGAGGTCGCCAGGGCGGCGCACGCCCACGCTGACGGCCTCAGCGGCGGCGTCGACGGGTGCCCGCGTTTACCGGGGTGCCCTCGGCCAGGCCGGTCTGCTCGGCTGCTGCGGCGTGCACGGTGCCGGCCTGCTGCGACGCCCAACGCAGCGCCGGCATCGCCAGCCCGCCGAGGACGTCGCCGACCCACGGAGTGTGCCGTGGCGGGAGGCGTCGTAGAAGGGGTTGACGCCGCTGGCGCTGTGGTGGTCCAGGGTGTACTCGCCGGTGAGGCGGAACACGACGTAGGAGCTGGCCATGAAGAACCGCTCGGTGGCGGCCGACACGTCGGGCTCGTGGCGGCGCAGCCACAGCAGCTTGGGGCCCACCGCCTGGCTCGTCAGCGGCGAGCGGCCCATGGCGAGCACGGCGTCCTCGCCGTAGTGGTCGGTCAACCAGGCCGCCTCGCCGACCGCCCGGGTGTCGATGCCGTAGAGGATCCCCGGGCGCAGCGGCGTGCCGGCGGCGTCGGCGGGCACGACGCACGGCCCGATGCCGCTCACGCCGACCGCGGCGACGGCGCGCGGGTCCACACCGTCGCGGGCCAGCAGCTCGCGGCACAGGTGCACGAAGTCGCCCCACCACACCTCCTCGGCGTCCTGCTCGAAGTGGCCGGGGCGGGGGTGCGCCATCCCGTGGGGCCGCTGCACCTGCTCCACGACGCGCCCGTCGGTGGCCACGAGCACCCCCTTGGAGCTCTGCGTGCCGATGTCGACACCGAGCAGCAGGCCGTCCTGGCTCACTGGCGGGCCCCTTACGGCTGGAGGATGACCTTGATGGACTCGGTGGCGTCGGCGACCAGGGCCAGGCCCTGCGCAAAGTCGGCCAGGGGCAGGCGGTGGGTGACGATGCGCTCGACCGGCAGCGCCCCGCTGGCCATCATGTCGATGGCGATGGGGTAGCAGTAGGGGCCCAGTGGGCGCCGTGGACGTCGAGCTCGTTGGTGTCGCCGACGATCGTCCAGTCAACGGTGACGGGCTCACGCCGGCAGTACCGGCACGTCCAGCACGGCACGATCTGCTCGGACACCGCCGGGTTGCCGACGCGCAGCCCGTCGCGTTCGCCGGCGCCCTCGCCGAGCGCAACCACCCGACCGACGAACTCGTGGCCGGGGATGACCGGCGGCTGGCGGCAACCGTCGCGGTGCTCGTCGCCACGGAACAGCGGCGCGCCCTGGTAGCACTTGAGGTCGCTGGCGCAGATGCCAACGGCCTCCACCCTGGTCAGCACCTCGCCCGGCGCCGGCACGGGCCGCTCCTCCAGGCGGTAGTCGCCAGGCGCGTAGCAGACGACCGCCCGCATGCGCTCGGGGCGGTCCGCGGTGAGTGATCCGCTCATGAACGCTCACCTTCTTCAGCGGTCGTCGACTGCCAGGAGGCCAGGCACCATCGTGGCAGAGGCGGACGCCCCGATGTGCGCGTCAGCGACGCCCGTGGTGGTTCGGGCGTTGACGGCCGCTGTCCAGGACCGTGAGCGCGTCCATGCAACGAGATCCGCGTGCGCCGCAACGGCGTGGTCTCGCGCTACTACCGCGACGCGCCCGACGGCAACCTGGCCGACAACCTCCCTTTCCTGCCGCGCTACACGCCGGCCGTGGACGTCGGCCCCTGAGCGGCGGACCCGCCCCCGCCGCAGGTGTGGGGACGCCCCCGCGGGGAACACGCCCGGGGAATGGTCACGCCGCGTCCGACCCTGCCCGCCTTCGCCGTCGCATGGGCGGCGTGCGCCGTGTTTCTGCTGACCGCCGGCCCGGCGGCCGCGCAGGCCGCGCGCCTCGCCGACGCGGTGACCGACGACGTCGGCGTGCTCGACGGCGCGGCGGAGGACGTCGCGCGTGAGCTCGGCGTCATCCGCAGCCGGAGCGGCGTCCAGCTCTTGGTCTGGTACACCGACACGACCGGCGGCGTGCCGGTGATGCGGTTCGCCGACGAGACCGCGCAGGCGAACAACCTCGGCGGGGACGATGCGCTGCTCGTCGTCGCCCTCGACGACCGGGCGTACGCGCTTTGGGTCGCCGACGCACTGACCGCGATCAGCCAGGCCGACATCGACCGCATCTCCGTGGAGGTGGTCGAGCCCCGCCTGGCCACCGGCGACTTCGCCGGCGCGCCCGTCGCCGCGGCCGAGGCGCTCGCCGCCGCGCAGGCGGGCGAGGCCGTTCCCGACCGCCCGCCCGTCCCGCCGCGGCCGGGCGGGGGGCTCGGGCTCGGCGGCTTCCTGATACTGCTGATGTTCGCCGGCCTCGCCGCCACCGCGGTGGTCGACCGGGTGCGCGCGCGCATGGGCGCCAAACGCAGCCGCGAGGAGCGGGACCGGCGCACCGGCGCGCTCGCGCGGGAGGCGAACACCCTGCTCGTCGGGACGGACGAGGCCGTGCGCGAGGCCGTCACCGAGCTTGGCTTCGCCGAGGCGGAGCTGCGCCCCGACGACCTCGGGCCATTCGTCCAGGCCATCGACGAGGCGCGCCGCGAGCTGCACGCGGCGTTCGCGGTCCGCCAGCGCCTCGACGACCACATCCCCGAGTCACCGGACGAGCGCGAGGCGATGCTCACCGAGATCATCGACCGCACGAAGCGCATCGACGCCGTCCTCGGCGAGGCGCACGCGAAGCTCGACGCGATCCGTGATCTCGAGCGGCGCGCGCCCGAAGTCCTCGCCGCGCTGCCCGAGCGTATCGACCAGGTCGAGCGGCGCCGCCGAGCGGCTGAGCCCCTCCTCGCGCAGGTCGAGGACGCCGCCCCTATCAGCGCCGAGGCCGTCCAGGGCAACCTCGTGGAGGTCGGCAAGGCGCTCGAGGGCATCCGCGCGCTCGTCGAAGAGGGGCGCGCAGCCGGCGAGGCGGGGGACCGGCGGCGCGCCGCGGACGCCGCGCACGACGCCGAGGCCGGGCTGGCCGCCTCCGAGGGGCTCGTCGAAGCGGTCGAGCGCCTCGCCGCCGCCCTCGCCGACGCCGAACGCGACTTCGAGCTCGACCTGCGCACGGCGACCGCCCTCACCGACGAGGCACGCACCGCCGCCGACCGCTCCGCCGCCGGGGTGTCACCCGCCGTCGCCGAGGCGCAGGCCCTGCTCGACCAGGCGCGCACCGAGCAGCGTCGCGACGCGGTCCTCGCCCACCAGCTCGTCCGCAAGGCTCACAGCAAGGCGAGCGCCGTCCTCGCCGACGTCCGCGAGGCCGAGGAGCGCTACGCCCGCGAGCGCGAGGCGGCGGCTGCCGCCATCCGCGTCGCCGACGACGCCTACCGGCGCGCCGAGAGCTACATCGCGGGACGCCGGCGCGGGGTCGGCCGTGAGGCGCGCACCCGCCTGCAGGAGGCCGAACGCCACCTCGAACACGCGCGCGAGCTCGCCCCGTCCGACCCCACCCAGGCCACCGAGGAGGCGTCGAGGGCCGAGCGCCTCGCCGACGACGCCTACCGGCGGGCGCAGGCCGACTTCGACGACTACGACCGCTACCGCGGCGGCTTCGGCAGGGGCCCGTTCGGCGGCGGCATGGGCGGGGGGCGCGGCGGCGTCGTGGTCATCGGCGGGTTCCCCGTCCCCATGGGCGGCGG
>Ga0247713_1000610_pt1 | contig 20872 bp, 17 predicted proteins | sample 21E_NmetaG_FD_189936 | JGI IMG/M metagenome (GOLD analysis project Ga0247713, IMG submission 189936) | Soil microbial communities from hillslope of Landscape Evolution Observatory, University of Arizona, Oracle, AZ, United States - 2-1-E_N | ecosystem: Engineered > Artificial ecosystem >... | reverse complement strand
TCTGGGGCGTTCTCCTCGGCGTGCCGGCGGTAGCGGTCGCCAAGATCCTGCTCGGACATGTGTGGATCACACGGGTCCTGGGGGAGCGGGCCACGCCGTACGCGGGCGCGGCCGAGCGAGAACCGCCGTCGGTCGTACCCGGTGGCGATGGAGCCGAGGGCGACGGCGACGTACCCGCGCCGCAACACCCACGGTGACCGACGTCGCACCTGCTTATCGCCGCACGTCCTGCATCGGCGGCCGTTCGACGACGGTGGCCTGCGACGGCACCGCGACCGGGCCGTCGGGCGAACGACGGAACTGGGCCAGCTCGACCGGAAGCTCGTCGGGCAACTTGATCCGCCCGAGTGCTTCGAAGCGGGTCAGGAGGACGTGGAGGATCTCGTGCGCCATCATTCCCAGCTCGAGCGTCGGACGGTTGCGGTGCACGAGCGATCCGAGGTCGGTCTGGGCGATCGAGTCGAGCCCGAACGTCTCGACGAGGTCGACGAGCAGCCGTGCATCAACCGCGTAGCCGGCGGCGAACGGGAGCTGCATCAAGACCGACGTGCGCCCGGCGCACTGCCCGGAAAGGGGTTGTACCACCCGCGCCAGCTCCGGGAACAACAGGTGGAACAGAGGTCGCACGACGAGCTCCGTCACGCGCCCACCGGTGCCCTGGTACCCGCTGCCGTCGGGCAGAAGCCGATCGTGAAAGCCCTTTACGAGCGCGATGCCGGAATCGTCCAGCAGCGGCGCAACCAGCCGGGCCACCCACGCAGGGTCGAAGTTGGTGATGTCGGCATCGATCCACACGATGATTTCGGCGTCGGCGACCGCCAGCGACTTCCACAGCGCGTCCCCCTTTCCCCGCACCTCGTCTAGATGCGGCAAGATGTCGATGGTCGCGTGCACCGTCGCACCGGCCGCGGCAGCGACCGCGCGGGTGGTGTCGGTGGATCCCGAGTCGACGACGACGAGTTGGTCTACGAGGCCGGCGTCGCGGATCAACGTCGAGGTCACGGTGCGGCAGATGTCGCCGATCGTCTTTTCTTCGTTGAGGGCGGGGAGGCACACGGCGATGTCGACGCCTCGGGAGCGACGATGCTTCGCGACGGCCTCGACGCTCGCGAACGGCGGCCCGAACGTGCGCCGAGAGAACCAAGATGCCGGATCGCCCGGACGTGCTTGCTGCGACATGGGCGACAGGGTAGCCGCAGGGAGGAGCTGAGAGCGTGAAGTACGTGCAAGGCCTGCGCTGCCGGGAATGTGGCCGCGACTATCCGGTGGCGCCCACGCACGTGTGCGAGTTCTGCTTCGGCCCTCTCGAGGTGAGCTACGACCTCGAGGCGATCTCGGGCGTCGTCTCCCGCGAGAGCATCGCCGCCGGACCCGCCACGATGTGGCGCTACGCACCGCTTCTTCCGGATCCCGAAGGATGGCGGGTAGACATTGGCGCGGGGTGGTCCCGCATGCGGCGGGCCCCGCGGCTCGCCGCCGAGTTGGGATTGCGCGACCTATGGGTGAAGACGGAGGGAACGAATCCGACGCATTCGTTCAAAGATCGCGTCGTGTCCGTTGCACTTTCCGTCGCCCGCTCCTTCGGGTTCGAAGTTGCCGCCTGCCCCAGCACCGGAAACCTCGCCAATGCGGTCGCGGCACATGCGGCCGCGTCGGGGATGCAGAGCGTCGTGTTCATTCCATCCGATCTAGAGGCGGGGAAGGTTGGCGCCACGATCGTTTATGGAGGCGTTGTCCTTGCAGTGGATGGAGGGTACGACGACGTCAACCGGCTCTCGGCCGAGCTCGCCGACTCCCACCCGTGGGCCTTCGTCAACGTGAATGTGCGCCCCTACTACGCGGAGGGCAGCAAGACCCTTGGTTTCGAGATTGCCGAGCAGCTTGGGTGGCGCAGTCCGGACGTGGTCGTTACTCCGATCGCGTCGGGGTCGCTCATGACGAAGATCGGCAAGGGCTTGCGCGAGCTTCATACCGTGGGGCTCCTCGATGATGCTCCCCATACGACGATTCACGGAGCGCAAGCAGAGGGATGTTCGCCCGTGGCTCAGGCGTTCGCCGCCGGCGAAGATGAGGTTCGGCCGGTGCGCGCCGACACGATTGCGAAGAGTCTCGCGATCGGGACTCCTGCCGACGGCTACTACGCGATCGAGGAGGCGAGGCGGACCGGCGGCCGGATCGAAGCCGTGCCGGAGGCCTCGATTGCCGAGGGAATGCGCCTTCTCGCCCGGACCGAGGGGTTGTTTACCGAAACCGCAGGGGGTGTGACGGTCTCTGCTCTGGAGCAACTCGTTCGCGCCGGTGCCGTAGATCCCGACGATGAGGTCGTCGTGCTCATCACCGGAATCGGGCTGAAGACGCTGGAGGCCCTCGGCCCGCTGAATCCGACGCGCACGATCGCGGCCGACGTCGCCGCGGTCGATGATGTGATGGAGGCGATCGCAAGGGAGGAACCTAGATGAGCGTCATCGTGAAGATCCCGACGCAGCTCCGCACCTTGACCGCGGGCGCGGCCGAGGTCGAGGCCTCCGGCGCCACCGTCGGCGAGGTGATAAACGACCTAGAGAGACGCCATCCCGGCCTGAAGGAGCGGCTGGTGGGTGACGACGGCGGCCTCAGGCGCTTCGTCAACGTTTATCTCGACGATGAAGATGTTCGCTTCCTCGGGGGAATCGCGACGGATGTTCCCGAAGGTGCCCGGGTAGCGATCATCCCCGCGGTCGCGGGCGGTTGAGCCGCGTCGGCGAGTCCCCGGGCCCCGCTCGGTAACCTGAGCGGACATGAAGCGTCTGAAAACCACCGGCGGCCCGGCTCCCCGAGAGCTCGTTTCGCCCGATCTCATCGAGCGGTGTACCCGCGGCGACGAGGCGGCGTGGCGGGAACTCGTGGAGGCGACTCACCGGGACGTGTACACGTTGTGTCTCCGCATCCTGGGAGATCCGCACGACGCCTCGGAGGCGACGCAAGATACGTACCTCAAGGTGTGGCGGAACCTCCGCGGGTTCCGTGGGGACGCAATGTTCAGCACGTGGCTGTACAGGGTGGCGACGAACACAGCGATCTCGAAGCACCGCGGCCGCTCCCGGCGCAGGGCCCGGGAGGCCGGCGTCGGGGAAGAGGTGATGGAGCAGATCCCGGCAACCGGTTCGGTCGAGGCGGCGGCGGGAGCGAAGGTCGAGGTGGCGCGACTGGAAGACGCGCTCGCTGTGTTGTCGCCGATGTACCGCGAGGCGGTCGTGTTGCGAGATGTGTACGGGCTAGGGATCGACGAGTTGGCGAAACAACTCGGGATCAGCGAGACGGCGGCCAAGGTGCGGGTGCACCGAGGGCGCAAGAAGTTGAAGGACATGCTCTTTTCGGAGGAAGACCTATGAAGTGCGAAGAGATCAAAGAGATGCTTCCGGCATACGGCGACGAGCAGCAAGCGACGCTCGAGCTCAGGCGTCACCTGTCCCGCTGCTCCGACTGTCGCGCCGAGGTCGATCGTTACGAGGCGCTGTCCGGAGGACTTCGTGCCCTCGCGTCGATCACCGCCGAACCCCCCGCTCGTCTCCTCACCGCCCTGATCGACATCCCGGCGCGCCGAACGCGCATCGACGAGGCGCGGGATCATGTGGTGCGCCACCGCGGCCGGTATCTCGGAGGTTTGGCGGGCGCCGCGGCGGTCGCCGGAACCGCGGCCTTGTGGCGTACCCGGGCGCGCCGTCTGGCCGCCGCCTGAGCCCACCCGAAGCACTACACTGAGGACCCCCTAGGGCGGTAGCTCAGTTTGGTAGAGCGCTGGTCTCCAAAACCAGTGGTCGGGGGTTCGAGTCCCTCCCGCCCTGCTGTGTGATGTCGCGGGACATCGTGGACAGATGTCGCGGAGCATAGTGGACACCGGACATCTCCTTCCTCGGGCCTGATAGTCCTTGCCTGGATCGAGTATCACCTGCCTGAGCAACTCCCCATCTTCTGAGAGCACACGGATGCGTCGTGCTGATACGAGCATGACCACTCGGGTGCCCCGGAGCTTGTTCCCCAATGTGATGCAGCTTGCTGCGGTAGCGGATCGTGACCGAGCCGTCGGCATCGACCTTGTCGTGGCGAACGCGTAGTTCCTTGGAGCGGGTCCCGTCGACGGCACGCGGTCGGGCATTGTCGCGAGAATCCCACGCCGTCTTCGGCGGTTTGCGTCCCTTGGTGCGGTGCGGCCGGATCTGGAATGACACACCTCTCGCCCTGCTAGTCCGCCCTCTGTGACGGCCCGCTCGCCCTTACTCGAATGCGTGAGGCAATGCAAGCTAATCCCCGACATTGACCCGCCTGGAGCAAACCAGGCATATAGGCACTAATTGTTCGCGGGGACTTTGACTTAGGAGGGGACAGTGATAGGGGCGGTTCTCCAAACGACGGCGCGGGCCCGAGGATCCCGACGTCCGGCCGGCGGCCGGGCGGTCCCGCGCGTTTTCCTGTTGTTCATCTTGGCTCTGAGCATTTCTACGGCTCTCGGCGGGCGCGCTCTTGCCGCCCCCCCATATCCTTCATCGCCTCCTAACTTTGCTCATCCCGGCTCCCCCCACGACCCCCTGTACTCGTTCGCAGGCGGGCGCACCGATCGGGCAATGGTCGTGCTCTACCTCCAATTCGACGACGTTACGGCCCCCGCCGGGCGCGACGCGGCATGGGTAGCCGATCGCTTCTTCGGCTCATTTCCGAGCGTGGCCGACTACTTTGCGGACGACTCTTTCGGCGAACTCATTTTGACGCCGGCTCCCGAAACCAACACCGCAGACAACGGAACCGCGGACGACGGTGTCGTCGTATTGAACATGGGCGACAGGGCCACTTTCTTTTCGAACTCGGATGAGCAGCGCAATCGCCTGGCGGTCGACGCGGCCGATCCCTTCGTGAACTTCGCGGCGTTCGACTCCAACGGCAACGGAACCATCACCGACGCCGAGTTGATCGTCGAGGTGCTAGAAGAGGACGCCAATGCATCCGGGGGATGCGGAATCGCGAGAGGGGTCGCCTCCGGCGGGCAACTAGACGGAAAGAACGTTGGGTTCTCGGTCGCGATGGACAACACCGCGACCAACCTGATGACGATCATCCACGAGACCGGTCACGTGGCCTTCCACATGCGCGACCTCTACGGGTTCGGCGTGGGGTCGTTCGACATCTCCGGCCCTACCTGCGGACCCGGAGACGATGTTCTCTTCCGGACCAGCGCGTGGCAGAAGATGCACATCGGCTGGAGCACGCCGACGGTGGTGGTCGAGGACGGGTTCTATGAGGTGAACCGAGCCGCGCTCGCGGGAGAGTCGTTCATCCTTTACGACCCCAGTGAGGGGACCAACGACTACTACATGGTGGAGAACCGGGCTCGTCTGGCGGGAACCTACGACCAGAGGGCAAGCGACACCGGCCTGGTGGTCTGGAAGATCGACGAGGCAGAGTATTCGAGCGGCGACGACAACGTTCGTCCGATCGAGATCCAGCGACCGGACGGAACGAGGCCGCCGGGGTGTGGCGCCGGAGGTTGTTACGGCGGCAGCAACATCGATGCCTGGAATCCCGAAGACATGAGTACCCCGCAGCGAACCTTCGACCCGACGGGGGGGCCGGAGGTGGCGGTGCGAGCCGTCCCCGCCGCCCAAGAGGTCATGCGGGTGTTCTTCGACGTGCGGGGGCCCGGCGTGTTGGTCGATCCCAGCACCGCACAGGGGCGGCCGATCCAGGTGAACGTGACCCCCGAGGAGACGAAGGCCATCACCTTCCCGGTTCTCAACACCGGGGAGGCCACCGACAGCTTCGACTTCACCCTCACCGGCCTGCCCTCCGGGTGGACGGCGAGCACCGACACGAGGTCGCTGGGCGACCACGTGGGGGCGGTCGCGTCGGTGTCTCTCGTTCCCGAGGCCAATGCGCCCACCGGCATCACCGAGGTCGCAGCGGTCGGGCGCAGCACGTCGACCTCGAGCATCGCGTCGAGTTCTCGCTTCCGGGTGAACGTAGTCCTGGATCGAACCGTCTTCACCTACACCGGCGCCACGAGCGTCCCGACGGGTGAACCCGCCGGCTTCGAAGCGCGCGTCAACAACCCGGACGACCCGGGTAACCCGACGGTGCCGGGCATACCGGTGACGTTCTCCCTTTCCAACGGGGTCGACAACCTCTCGACCACGGTCAACTCGAACGCGGCCGGCCTCGCCGTCGCCAATCCGCTGCTCGCGGTCCCGCCGGGCAACTACGACCTGACCGTCAGCTCCCCCCGTGTGGGCAAGCACGCTCCGGCTTCGACCACGGTTCCCTACACGGTCGAGCGGAGGCCAACGGTGCTCGAGTACGGCGGCGATGCGACCGCCGACTACTCGGATCCGGCGAACGTGAGCGCCACGTTGACCGACGCGCTCAGCGGCAGCCCGCTGGCCGGCAAATCGATCGACTTCAGCATCGGAACGCAGAGCACGAGTGAGCCGACCGACTCGTCGGGAATCGCGGCGGGAACCATCGTCCTCTCCCAGAGTGCGGGCAACTACACGGTGGATTCGTCGTTCGCGGGAGACGCCACCTACCTGCCGTCGGCCGACTCCGACCCGTTCGAGGTGACGAAGGAAACGCTGAGTTTCACCTACGACGGCGACACGCTGGTCGAGGAAGGCACCACACCTAGACTGTCGGCGCAGGCCACCGAGGAACCCGACGGAAGTCCCGGCGACCTGTCGTTGGCGGAGGCTCGTTTCCAGTTGAGCCCGACCCTGACGGCAGTTCCGTTCTCCTTCCTTACCGGCGTCGACGCCGGGGGCGACGCCACGGTCGCGGCGACCGGGCTACCCGTCGATCTATGGACGGTCGACGTCAAGGTGCCGAACTCCAACCTGTACTGGACCGGCTCCTCGTCGTCTCTTGCAGAACTCGTTCTGTACGATCCGGACGCGAATATCTCTGGAGGCGGGTACGGCGACGACGGCGCGGGAAAACGAGCAAAGGTGAATTTGACCGGTAAGTACATGGACTCGCAGCCCAGAGGCCAGGTCCAGCTCGACTTCAGAGGGGGGATTTTCAAAGGCTCGAAGTTCGACTGGATCGTCTCTGTGGGCGACCAGGCGATCTTCCAGATCGAGGGCGCGATCGGACCGCTCCCGATGGCCCTTCGGCTTCGGATGCTGGACGCGGCGGAGCCGGGCGTCGGAGCCGACCAGTTCCGCGCCGTCGTTAAAGACGCGCTTCAGTCGCCCGTATACGACTCGGACGTGGTCACTCTTCGAGGCGGGAACCTGCAGACGCGATGAGCCGACAGATCCATGGAGCGAGGGAACAACCAGGCGAGTCGGTATCGTCCAAAGAACCATGAGTTGCTCTGAAGGATCGAGAATCGGGGCGGCGATTTCGGTCGTCGCCCTGCTCCTCGTGGCTTCGGCGGGGTGCTCCTCACAAGAGGCGGGGCCCCCGGAGGCCGGGGCCGGCCCGGACGCGGTAGAGGCTCCGGGCATGGCGGTGGAAGAACCGAGCGAGCCGGGTGAAAGGAACCACGTCGAGCCTGGGGACGAGGCGCCTACTTCGAACGAGGACCCCGGAGTTTTCGAGGAGGAGTCGCCTCCGATCAGAGCGTCCGACGAGCCCGCTCCGCCCGGGCGACGCGCGCCCCAGGCCGAGTCGGGACCCCTCCGGTTTACCCGAGTGTGGGTCTACGGTCAGAACCGGATCTTCTCGGTGAGAACCAACGTCACGAACGAGAGCTCACGCTACCTGAACAGCGTTGAATTCGACTGGAGAATCGTTCACAACAACACCGGGGCGCAACTGGACGCCGGTCACGCCTCGGCACCGATGTTGGCCCCTCAGGAGACGATTTCAATTTCGTTCCGCGGCTCCCGGCGGTACGACGACGTGCCGGTGCGCGTCGAATTCGCATACGGCTCGGGGTAGTTCGCAGAACGCTCTTAGCAGGCATTGCTGAGGGGAGGTCCGGTTCCGTAGCCACCGACTCCGTTCGTCGGGGGGACGCACCGGCCCCCGCATCGCCGCGTCGTGCTACTCTGGTCGTTCGATTCTCCCCCCCGGCACCGAGCCTTACGAGGCGCGTCCGGGGGCGGATGCGCAAGAGCGAAAGGGCTCCCGTGAACAGGCAGTACAAGCGAGCGATGAAGAAGCAGGAGGCCCAGCGCCAGAAGGCGCCGCGGCCCCAGGTGAAAGCGGCGGGCGCGCCCACGAAGAAGGAGCGCACCAAGCCGAGGCAATTTTTCAAGGAAGTCGTGGCCGAGCTGAAAAAGGTTGCGTGGCCGACGCGCCAGGAGGTCGTGAGCTATTCGATCGTGGTGCTGGTGTCGACCATCGTGATCGCGGCGCTGATCTTCGGGATGGACTTCGTGTTCGCCAAGGCGGTCTTTTCGCTTTTCGGAGTGGAGATATGAGCGAGATTCGAACGGAAGAGGAGTCGGCCGAGCAAGAGACGGCGGAGACGCCGGCGGGTCCCGAGGCCGACGCGTCCCCCTCGATCGGCGGAGATGTGGCGATTTCCGCGCCCGACGCCGAGTTGACCGAAGTGCCGGACGTAAGGGACGAGGAAACGCCCGCCGCGGTCGAGGAGTCCGATGCCGACCTCGACGACGAGTTCGATGAGTCCTTCGTCCCGCCGATCGAACGTCCCGGCGACTGGTATGTCGTTCACACCTATGCGGGCTACGAAAACAAGGTCAAGGCGAACCTGATGTCTCGAATCTCCTCGATGAACGTCGAGGACAAGATCTTCGAGGTCGTCATCCCGATGGAAGACGTCATGGAGATCAAGCAGGGCAAGAAGCAGGTGGTCCAGAAGAAGGTGTTTCCCGGCTATCTGCTGGTTCGCATGTACCTGGAGGATGACTCCTGGTATGTCGTCCGGAACACTCCGGGGGTTACCGGTTTCGTCCAGTCCGGCGCCAAGCCGACGCCTCTGTCGGATCGCGAGATCAACCGGATTCTGCAGGTCAAGCCAGAAGACAAGAAGAAGCTCAAGCCGCGCCTCGAATTCGACGAGCAGGAGAGCGTGCGCGTGATCTCGGGGCCGTTTGCGAACTTCACCGGCACGATCTCGGAGATCAACGTCGACCAGTCGAAGCTCAAAGTGCTTGTGAACATATTCGGCCGGGAGACGCCGGTCGAGCTCGGCTTCGATCAGGTCGCCAAACTGTAAGACGCGGAAGGAGGCGTGCGAACGAGCCCGCCGTTTGAACTTCGACAGGAGGAGAAGAGGCATGTCACAACCAGCAGGCGGGCGCCGCAAGAAAGTTTCCCAGGTGCTCAAGCTGCAGATCCCTGCGGGGCAGGCGACGCCGGCGCCGCCGGTCGGCCCCGCTCTCGGCCAGGCCGGCATCAACATCATGGAGTTCTGTAAGCAGTACAACGCGGCGACGCAGCAGCAGACGGGCACGATCGTGCCGGTTGAGATCACCGTCTACGAAGATCGCTCGTTCACCTTCGTCACGAAGACGCCTCCCGCCGCAGTCCTCCTCCGCCAGAAAGCCGGCCTGGAGAAGGGGTCGGGTGAGCCCAACCGTACGAAGGTGGGGTCGATCTCGCGCGATCAACTGCGAGAGATCGCCGAGATCAAAATGCCCGACCTCAATGCAAACGACATCGACGCTGCAGTCAAGATCGTGGAGGGAACCGCCCGCTCGATGGGCATCACGGTCGCGTAGGTCACGGCAAGTGGGAGGCGGACCGACCCGGTGCCGCCGCGAACCACAAGGAGAAGAGAGTGGCGAAAAACGGAAAGCGGTTGAAGGAAGCATTCGCACAGGTCGATCGCGACAAGCTCTATTCGCCGCGAGAGGCGATCAAGATCCTGAAGAGTGTTCCGAGTGCCAAGTTCGACGAGACGGTCGAGCTGAGTATCCGTCTGGGGGTCGATCCGAGAAAGGCCGATCAGATGGTGCGCGGCTCGCTGTCTCTTCCCAAGGGAACCGGCAAGACGATGCGGGTCGCGGTTTTCGCAAAGGGTGAGAAGGCGACGCAGGCGAGGGATGCCGGTGCCGATATCGTGGGCGACGAAGATTTGGCGGGTCAGATCCAGTCGGGGATGATGGACTTCGATGCGGTGGTCGCCAGCCCCGACATGATGCCGACGGTCGGAAAGCTGGGACGGGTCCTCGGCCCGCGCGGCTTGATGCCGAACCCCAAGTCGGGAACGGTCACCGACGATGTGGCGCGGGCGGTGAGAGACATCAAGGGCGGAATGGTCGAGTACCGAACCGATCGTCACGGGAACCTCCACCTGATCCTCGGCAAGAAATCATTCGAGGAGGCCGATCTCATCGAAAACTACGTGGCGGTGCTGGATGAGGTGATCCGGGCGAAGCCCGCCGCCGCGAAGGGGAGATACCTCAAGACGATCGCGTTGTCGTCAACGATGGGCCCCGGGATCCGTATCGACCCCACGCGCAGCAAGGACCTCGACGAGCTGCAGGAGATGGCGAGCGCCGGCGGCTAAAGCCGCGGGGTGCAGGTAGACGACGGCGTTCGGCGAATTCGAGACCGAGAGACTTGTCCTTTGCAGGGGGTTTTTGAAGATGCGCTTCCGTTTACTCGCACTGCTGCTGGTCGTGCTGTTCTGCATCCCCGCAGCCGCCACCGCCGCCCCGCAGTCGGAGGAGGCCGGATCGGCGATCGTGGGGGGCCGGCCGGCGAGCGAGCCCTACCCGTTCATGGTCTCGGTGCAGCGCAAAGGCGGGAGCCATTTCTGCGGAGGAAGCCTCCTCCGCAAGGCGTGGGTCGTCACGGCCGCGCACTGCGTTGCAGACGAGTCCCCCGAAGGGATACAGGTGATGCTCGGGTCTGAAGATCGAACCACGCCCGGTCCGCTCTTCATGATTCGCGAGATCATTGTTCACGAGCTGTACTCGGAGAACGGCCGAGGAAACGACATCGCCCTGCTCCGCCTCGACAGAAATGCTCGGTTCAAACCCATCAAGCTCGCGGGGAAGAAACAGGCCGACCTGTGGGAGCCGGGTGACAATGCACGCGTCATCGGATGGGGCAGCAGCATCTTCCTCGTGGGACCCGGATCCAACACTCTGCAAGAGGTCGATGTCCCGATCGTCGGCGATGCCGATTGCTCGCAAACCAACGGTCCCTTCGGCTTCAATCCGACCACCGAAGTGTGCGCCGGCGAGGACACCGGCATGAAGGACTCCTGCCAGGGCGACTCCGGCGGGCCCCTCATGGTGAAGGATCGCAACGGACGCTGGTTCCAGGTGGGAGCGGTGTCGTGGGGGATGGGATGCGGATTCCCCCTGCTGTACGGGGTCTACGCCAAAGTAGGTGCCGGCCCGCTGCGCACCTGGATCCTGAGCCACATCAAGTAGCGGGTGGCGGCGGAGGAAGCTTCCGATAGCAGCCGCATCCTCCCCGAGACCGGCATCAAGGACCGACCGCCACCGAGTTGGATGTCGCCCTCGAGCAATGATGCTTGTGTCTGCCCTCCTCGATATATCTCACCGGCACCCGCACGTGATAGCGCCCCCGGGGGCTCTGACCGCGAAACTCGATTCGATAGTTCCCTTCCCCGTCGGTAAGGCCACTGCCCACCCATGTCGTCTTGCCGGATACCGAGTTGTAGACCTTGAAGGTGCGCTGGATGCGGCAAAACTGGAGATTCGAGGTCACCTGCCCCCGAACCTCGTAGCCGGGCCCATAAGTTCCGACCGGAATGCACGGCGGAAGGCAGGGGCGAATCGCCACACCGGGAGGTGTCCTCGCCGCCTCGGCGGTTACCGACTCCAAACACCGCCACGGCGGCCCGCATGAAGAGATCGTACGCCGCGGGCTCCAAACCGAACAATGCCCACACATGTTGCGAGGACGGAGCGTGTCCCCCCGAAGGGCCGCCTCCGCAGCGAGCGAAGCGAGCGAGGACCGCGGCCCGGAGTGGGGGTCCGCTCCGCCCGCAGCCGCGGCCCGGAGCGGGGGTCCGCTCCGTCCGCAGCCGCGGGTATCATGTGCCGCGCCCGAGACCGCCGGGGGGCCGTGAGGCTCTTAATAGCCGGCGCAGGTGAGATCTGCAGCACTTTCGTGCGTGCGGCCGCCTGTGGGCGGCCGTTTTTTGTTGCCTCACGAGCGAAGGAGCGATGCCGATGGCGAGACCGGAGAAAGTCGCTGCGGTGGCGGAGATCACCGAACGGTTCCGCGAGTCGGGCGCTGCCCTTCTCACCGAATATCGCGGGCTCGGCGTCGGCCAGATCGGTGAGGTGAGAGGTGCCCTCCGAGAGGCGGACGCAGATCTCAAGGTCTTGAAGAACACCCTGGCGCGGATCGCGGTTCGGGAGGCGGGGCACGAGGAGCTCGTCGACATGCTGGTCGGTCCGACCGCGATCGCTTTCGTGAAGGGTGACGCGGTAGCGGCCGCCAAGGCGCTCGACGACGCGACCAAGAAGTTCCCGGTGCTCGTCCTGAAGGGCGGGATACTCGAAGGCAGGATCCTCGACGGCGACGCCGTGAGGGAGCTGGCGCGCCTGGAACCACGGGAGGTCCAGCTCGCGAAGATCGCCATGCTCATGAACCAGCCGGCTCAGCTTGCGGTCAACGTGCTGGCGGCGCTCCTGCGAGATTTGGGCTCGATGCTGGCTCAGGTAGTCGAACAGAAGGAAGCGAATGCGAACGGGGCCCCCGTCCCAGGGGACGACGAGAAAGAGGAGGACTAGGCGATGGCAACCGTGACGAAGGACGATGTGCTCGACGCGATAGCGAATTGGACGGTTCTCGAGCTGTCGGAGTTCGTGAAGGCATTCGAGGAGAAGTTCGGCGTCTCCGCCGCGGCTCCCGTGGCGGTGGCGGCACCGGGCGCGGGTGGGGGCGCGGCCGCGGGTGACGGCGCGGCAGCCGAAGAGAAGGACGAGTTCGATGTCGTCCTCACCTCCGCCGGGGACAAGAAGATCCAGGTCATCAAGGAGGTCCGCTCGCTTACCAGCCTCGGACTGAAGGAAGCCAAGGATCTCGTCGACTCGGCGCCCAAGCCGGTGCTCGAGAACGTCCCGAAGGAGCAGGCCGAAGAGGCGAAGGCCAAGCTCGAAGGTGCCGGCGCCAGCGTCGACCTCAAGTAGGCCGTGTCCCCGCCGGTCCGCGAAAAAGGGTTGACCGGCGGGGATTGGCGGTCTACAGTCTGAGCCGAACCACTCAGAGGAGTACCGATAGAGGTTTTGCTCGGATCAAGCAGCGCGCTTGACGCCGGTGTAGGTCGTCGCCTACACTGGCTTTTCGCTGTGTCCAGACTCCCTGTCCGCTCTGTACGCCCTGTCGCGCGGCTAAGAACCGCCCACGGCGCGCCGGCCAGGGGCTGCCACCGCGATCGGTCATCGTCGACCGGCTGCAACCGCCGTACCGCCAGCTAGAGAACCGAAAAACCACACAGGGAGGCTCGCTTGTCGTCTAATGCCCTGCGCGAACGTCGTTCCTTTTCGAAGATCGACGAAGTGCTTCCGCCGCCCAACCTCATCTCGGTCCAGAAGGAGTCGTTCGACTGGTTCGTGAATCAGGGTCTCGGCGAGACGCTGAAGGAGATTTCACCGATCGAGGATTTCACCGGGAACCTCGCGCTGCAGTTCCTCGGCCACGAGTTCAAGGATCCGAAGTTCGACGAGGACGAGTGCAAGGAGAAGGACATGACCTTCTCCCGTCCGCTCTTCGTCACCGCCGCCTTCATCAACAAAGAGACCGGCGAGATCAAGGAGCAAACCGTCTTCATGGGCGACTTCCCCATGATGACCGATAAGGGCACCTTCATCATCAACGGCACCGAGCGCGTCGTGGTTTCGCAGCTCGTTCGCTCGCCGGGCGTCTACTTCGACAGGGCGATCGAGAAGACGTCCGACAAGGACATCTTTTCCTGCAAGATCATTCCGGCCCGCGGGGCGTGGCTCGAGTTCGAGACCGACAAGAAGGACATGGTCGGGGTTCGCGTCGACCGGAAGCGGCGCCAGAACGTGACGGTCCTGCTGAAGGCGCTGGGCTACGGCGGCGACGCAGAGATCCTCGATCTGTTCGACGGCGCCGAGTCGATACGGCTGACCCTCGAGAAGGACGCAATCCAGACCGAGGAAGACGCCCTCATGGACATCTACAGAAAGCTCCGTCCGGGCGAGCCCCCCACCGTCGAGAGTGCGCGCAGTCTGATCGAGAACCTGTTCTTCAACCCCAAGAGGTACGACCTTGCGCGGGTCGGCCGTTACAAGGTCAACAAGAAGCTGGGCCTTCCTTACGACGAAAAAGCGATAGACGACATGGGGACGGTTCTTCGCAAAGAGGACATTCTCGCCACGATCCAGTACGTCGTCCGACTGCACGCAGGCGATCCTGAGGTCGAGACGGACGACATCGACAACTTCGCGAACCGCCGAATCCGTCCCGTGGGTGAGCTGATTCAGAACCAGATTCGCGTCGGTCTCTCGAGGATGGAGAGGGTGGTTCGCGAGCGCATGACGACGCAAGACGTCGAGGCGATCACGCCCCAGACCCTGATCAACATCCGGCCGGTAGTCGCCGCCATCAAGGAGTTCTACGGGTCTAGCCAACTCAGCCAGTTCATGGATCAGACCAACCCACTCGCCGGCCTGACGCACAAGCGTCGTCTTTCGGCGCTCGGTCCCGGTGGACTGTCGCGCGAACGAGCCGGCTTTGAGGTGCGCGACGTTCACTCCAGCCACTACGGCCGGATGTGTCCGATCGAGACGCCCGAAGGGCCGAACATCGGCCTCATCGGTTCGCTTTCGACCTACGCGCGCCTCAACCGGTATGGATTCATCGAAACTCCGTATCGCCGTGCGTCCGACGGAAAAGTGACGAAGAAGATCGACTACCTCACTGCCGACGAGGAGGCGCGGGCGATCATCGCCCAGGCGAACGCCGAGCTGAATTCCGACGGCACGTTCGCCGATGCGAAGGTGCTCGTCCGCGGCCGACAGAACGAAATCGAGTACGTCGACCCGTCGGAGGTCGACTACATGGACGTCTCTCCGAAGCAGATCATCTCGGTCTCGACCGCATGCATCCCGTTCCTCGAGCACGACGATGCAAACCGTGCGCTCATGGGTGCGAACATGCAGCGCCAGGCGGTTCCGCTCGTTCGACCTCAGGCGCCATATGTCGGGACGGGGCTCGAGTTTCGCGCCGCCGTCGATGCGGGGGACGTCATCGTTACGAACGAGAACGGCACCGTCGAGGAGGTGACCGCCGCACGAATCGTCCTGGCGACACCTTCGGGAGACCGCATCACGCATCGCCTCGACAAGTTCCGCCGGTCGAACCAGTCAACCTGCATCAACCAGCGCCCCGTCGTAAAGGAAGGTCAGAAGGTCAAGAAGGGCGACGTGTTGGCCGACGGCCCGTCCACCGACAAGGGTGAGATGGCTCTCGGCGCCAACCTGCTCGTCGCATTCATGTCGTGGGAGGGCTACAACTTCGAAGACGCCATCATTGTCTCCGAGCGGCTCGTCAAAGACGACATCCTCACCTCGATTCACATCGAGGAGTACGAGGTAGACGCTCGCGATACGAAGCTGGGCGCCGAGGAGATCACGCGGGATATCCCGAACGTGTCGGAGGAGGTTCTGGCCGACCTCGACGAGCGAGGCATCATCCGCATCGGTGCCGAGGTAGGCCCCGGCGACGTCCTCGTGGGCAAGGTAACCCCTAAGGGCGAGACGGAATTGACCCCGGAAGAACGTCTCCTGCGTGCAATCTTCGGTGAAAAGGCCCGCGAGGTACGCGATACCTCGCTCAAGATGCCGCACGGAGAATCCGGAAAAGTAATCGGCGTACGGGAGTTCTCACGCGATAACGGCGACGAATTGCCGCCGGGTGTAAACGAGCTCGTGCGCGTATTCGTCGCACAGAAGCGCAAGATCTCGGAAGGCGACAAGCTCGCCGGCCGGCACGGCAACAAGGGCGTGATCTCGAAGATCCTGCCCGAGCAGGACATGCCGTTCCTGTCCGATGGGACCCCCGTAGACATCATCCTGAACCCGCTCGGCGTTCCGTCGCGAATGAACCTGGGTCAGGTTCTCGAGACGCACCTCGGGTGGGCCGCAAAAATGCGGTGGGAGGAGAACGGTCGCGGGGTAGAGCCGGGCAAATGGCGCGATGAGGATCCATCGTGGGTGTCGACGCCTGTGTTCGATGGAGCACGCGAGGACGAGCTCGTTCAGGCGCTGAAGGATGCAGCCGCCAAGCCGATCGAGTACAAGCTCGTGAACGACTCCGGCAAGGCACAGCTTTACGACGGCCGGTCGGGAGAGCCGTACGACAACCCGATCACGGTCGGTTACATGTACGTGTTGAAGCTGTCGCACATGGTCGACGACAAGATCCACGCGCGCTCCACCGGGCCGTATTCGATGATCACGCAGCAGCCGCTCGGCGGTAAGGCGCAGTTCGGCGGCCAGCGCTTCGGAGAGATGGAGGTGTGGGCGCTCGAGGCGTACGGAGCTTCGTACTGCCTTCAGGAGCTGCTGACGATCAAATCCGACGACGTCCTGGGCCGCGTCAAGGTCTACGAGGCGATCGTCAAGGGCGAAAACATCCCCACCCCCGGTATCCCCGAATCGTTCAAAGTCCTCATCAAGGAAATGCAGAGCCTGTGCCTGAACGTCGAGGTCCTCTCGGCGGAGGGTGAAGAGATCGAAATGAAAGAGATCGACGAAGACATCTTCCGTACTGCGGAGGAGTTGGGCATCGATCTGTCCCGCCGGGAGCCGTCTTCAGTCGAGGAGGTCTAAGAGACAATCATGCTCGACGTCAATTACTTCGATGAGCTTCGAATCGGTCTTGCCACAGGCGATCAGATCCGCGCCTGGTCCAACGGTGAGGTAAAGAAGCCCGAGACCATCAACTATCGCACTCTCAAGCCGGAGAAGGACGGGCTCTTCTGCGAGAAGATCTTCGGTCCCACGAAGGATTGGGAGTGCTACTGCGGCAAGTACAAGCGCGTCCGCTTCAAGGGCATCATCTGTGAGCGCTGCGGCGTAGAGGTGACGCGTGCCAAGGTGCGGCGTGAACGAATGGGCCACATCGAGCTCGCCGCCCCGGTCACCCACATCTGGTACTTCAAGGGCGTGCCGAGTCGCCTCGGATACCTCCTCGATCTGGCGCCGAAGGAGCTCGAGAAGGTCATTTATTTCGCCGCCTCGATCGTCACGTCCATCGACGACGCAAAGCGCCACAAGGATCTTTCCAAGCTCGAGGAGCAGATCCAGAAGGAGATCGCCAAGATCGAATCGGATCGGGACGGGCGCATCGAGGAGATTCTGAGGGAGACCGAGGCGCGGCTCGAGGAGATGGAGGGGCGCAAGGCGCGTTCCTCGGAGAAGACCGCGGCGAAGAACCAGGCCGAGCGCCAGATGAAAGAGGTGCGCGAGCGGGCCGATCGCAACATCGGCCTCGCCCAGGCGACGATCGACAAGTTCCGCGATCTCAAGCCCAAGGAGATCGTGGACGACGAGATCCTGTGGCGCGAGCTAAAGGACCGTTACGGCGATTACTTCCACGGTGGCATGGGCGCGGAAGCAATCAAAGAATTGCTGGCAAACCTCGACCTCGGCGCGGAGTCCGAGAGCCTGCGTGACGTCATCAAGAACGGCAAGGGGCAGAAGCGGCAGCGCGCCATCAAGCGCCTCAAGGTGGTGGCGCCGTTCACCGACGCCACCAAGAAGAACTCGCCGCTCGGCATGGTTCTCGACTGCGTGCCGGTCATCCCGCCGGACCTTCGTCCGATGGTCCAGCTCGACGGCGGCCGGTTCGCGACGAGCGATCTGAACGATCTGTACCGGCGGGTGATCAACCGGAACAACCGGCTGAAGCGCCTGCTCGACCTCGGCGCGCCGGAGATCATCGTCAACAACGAAAAACGCATGCTTCAGGAGGCCGTCGACGCGCTGTTCGACAACGGCCGTCGCGGTCGACCGGTGACCGGCCCCGGCAACCGCCCGCTCAAGAGCCTGTCCGACATGCTCAAGGGAAAGCAGGGACGCTTCCGTCAGAACCTGCTCGGAAAGCGCGTCGACTACTCGGGCCGAAGCGTGATCGTTGCCGGTCCGAAGCTCAAGCTTCACCAGTGCGGGCTTCCGAAGCAGATGGCGCTCGAGCTGTTCAAGCCGTTCGTGATGAAGCGTCTGGTCGATCTCGGACACGCGCAAAACATCAAGAGTGCAAAACGAATGGTCGAGCGGAGTCGGCCGCATGTGTGGGACGTGCTCGAGGACATCATCCACGAGCACCCGGTGCTCCTCAACCGCGCGCCGACGCTTCACCGCCTCGGGATTCAGGCGTTCGAGCCGATCCTCGTCGAGGGTAAGGCCGTCCAGATCCACCCCCTCGTGTGCGTCGCGTTCAACGCCGACTTCGACGGCGACCAGATGGCGGTGCACGTGCCGCTGTCGTCGGAGGCGCAGGCGGAAGCGCGCCTGCTCATGCTGTCGGCGCACAACGTGCTGTCACCTGCTTCGGGTGACCCGATCGTCACCCCGACGCAGGACATCGTCATCGGCGCCTACTACCTCACCGCCGAGCACGAAGGTGAGGAAGGCGAAGGGCGTGTCTTCTCGAACGTCGACGAGGTCTTTAAGGCATACGACGCCAAGGCGGTCGGTATACACGCCAAGATCAGGGTTCGAGGGCTCAAGCGCTTCGAGGAGGAAGGCGAAGACGAGTACGCGTCCAACCCGCGCCGCCTGAAGGAGACGACCCCGGGACGAGTCATCTTCAACGCTGCATTCCCGGATGATTTCCCCTTCCAGAACTCGCCGCTGCGCAAGATCGAGGTACGTAACCTCATCGACCGCTGTGTGCGGCGTTACAACAAGGCCGACTTGTCGCGCATCCTCGATGCGGTCAAGGACGTGGGCTTCCACTACGCCACGAAAGCCGGGGTCACAATCGGTCTCGAGGACGTCGTCACTCCACCGGACAAGCCGAAGATCTTGGCCGAGCACGAGAAGCAAGCGGACAAGATCGAGAACCAGTTCCGCAAGGGCATCATCACGGAAGACGAGCGCCGGCAGGAACTCATCGAGATCTGGACCAAGGCCACCGACGAAGTGCGTGACGCGATGGTCAGGAACTTCGACGAGCTCAACCCCATCTGGATGATGGCGAACTCGGGCGCCCGCGGAAACATTCAGCAGATCCGGCAGATCGCCGGTATGCGAGGGTTGGTGGCGAACCCGCGTGGCGAGATCATCCCGCGGCCGATTCGCGCCAACTTCCGCGAGGGCCTGACCGTCCTCGAATACTTCATCTCGACGCACGGTGCTCGAAAGGGTCTTGCCGATACCGCGCTCAGGACGGCGGACTCCGGCTACCTCACCCGGCGCCTCGTGGACGTGGCGCAGGAGGTCATCATCCGCTCCGAAGACTGCGGCACCGACCGCGGTATTCGGATCAACATCGAAACCGAGCGCGCCTATCTCAAGCAGAAGCTCATCGGCCGGGTGTTGCTCGAAGACGCCCTTTCACGTGACGGCAGCGTCGTCGGCAAAGCCGGCGACCTCGTCGACGCCGAGCTTCGGGATCGCATCGAGGTCGAGGGCGTGCAAGAGGTCATCGTCCGCTCCGTGCTTATCTGCGAGGCACGCTACGGCGTCTGCCAGAAGTGCTACGGAATGTCGATGGCGACGGGGCAGATCGTCGAGCTGGGCGAAGCGGTCGGCATCGTGGCCGCCCAGTCGATCGGCGAGCCCGGAACTCAGCTCACGATGCGTACCTTCCACACCGGTGGAGTCGCAGGTGAGGACATCACCCACGGCCTCCCGCGCGTAGTCGAGCTGTTCGAGGCACGCACGCCGAAGGGCAAAGCGGAAATCGCCGGGGCGTCCGGCCGCATCGAGATCCAGGAAGACGAGCGGACCCGCAAGATCATCCTGACTCCCGACGACGGCAGCGAGGCGATCGAGTACAAGATCCCCCGCCGTGCCCGGCTGCTGGTTCGGGACGGGGTCGAGGTGGCGGCCGGCGACTCGCTCACCGACGGCTCCAAGGACCCGGACGAGATCCTCGAGGTGCTCGGTACGCGCGACGTCCAGTCGTACCTCGTCGGCGAGGTGCAGAGCGTGTACCGCAGCCAGGGGGTCCCGATTCACGACAAACACCTCGAGCTGATCGTGCGTCAGATGTTGCGCAAGGTGACGGTCATCGAGCCGGGCGACACCGAGTTTCTCCCCGGAGAGATGGTCGACGCCCGGACGTTCGCAGAGGCGAACGAGGCCGTGGTGACGAACGGTGGCGAGGCCGCCACCGCGCGCCCGGTTCTCATGGGCATCACCAAGGCGTCGCTCGCGACCGAATCGTGGCTCTCGGCGGCGTCGTTCCAGGAGACGACGAGGGTTCTCACCGAGGCGGCTATCAACGGCAAGCGGGACGCATTGCTCGGTCTCAAGGAGAACGTCATCATCGGCAAGCTGATCCCGGCGGGGACGGGGATGACCCGCTACCGCGCCATCCGGGTCGACGTCGAGGGTCAGTCGTACTCCGACGAAGAGGCCCGGTCGCTGTGGGGCCTTCAGCCCCGCGACGACAGCGTCGGCGAGGAGGAGGCGCGCGAGCTGCTGGGCGCCGCCCCCGATTTGTCGGCCGTGCCGGACGAGGAGGAAACGGCGGCCGTCAGCGAGTAACGGGACGGCTCGTGGCCCGCGGGAGGACCGGCGGGGTCCGTTCGTTCACAGTGCGAAAGGCGAGGGGGGTCGTTTGACCCCCCTCGGCTTGTGCCCTATCCTTGCCGACCGCGTCCTCCCCGGAGGACGCGTAACGCGCGGAAAGAGTTTCGGCGCGGAACAAGAGATACACCACGAAGTTCGGTGAGCCTCGGCAGGCCCGGTCGCCCCGGGAACCATCGAGGTCGGATGAGATCGCCGGACGACGCGTCACCGAG
>Ga0247713_1000609_pt1 | contig 20877 bp, 24 predicted proteins | sample 21E_NmetaG_FD_189936 | JGI IMG/M metagenome (GOLD analysis project Ga0247713, IMG submission 189936) | Soil microbial communities from hillslope of Landscape Evolution Observatory, University of Arizona, Oracle, AZ, United States - 2-1-E_N | ecosystem: Engineered > Artificial ecosystem >... | reverse complement strand
CCTGCGGCCAGGTGCTCAGCATCTCCAACGGGGCCACCGCGCTCAACCTGAGCATCGGCTTCAGCAACCGCGCGATAGAGCTCACCGTGTCGACCGACGGAAAGCCCGCCCAGCCGCTGGAGAGCATTCAGGAAACCATGGCATGGACGATCCTGTCCGCTCTCTCGGACAACCTGCAGATGGAAGACGGAGACGTTCCGTCCGTTCGCCTCACGAAGAGCCATCGGCGAGTGTCCTGATGGCTTCCAAGCCGGAGAAGGTTGAAGCCGCCGGGAAGGAGGCCGCGGACGAGCCGATTACCCCGACCACAGCCGAGCGAGCCGACGAGCTGTTTGCAAGCCTGCCCAATCCCGCCGCCCGCGATGAGCTGGTTCTGCTGTTCCGGCCCCTCGCCCGCTACCTTGCCCGCCGATTCGCCGGGCGCGGGGAGCCGGTGGAGGACCTGGAGCAGGTGGCGTCGATCGCGCTGATCAAGGCGGTCGACCGCTTCGACCCCGCCCGGGAGGTGAAGTTTTCCACCTACGCCACGGTAACCATCGTCGGGGAGCTCAAGCGGCACTTCCGCGACAAAGGTTGGGCCCTGAACGTGCCCCGCCGGGTCAAGGAGATCAGCCTGCACGTTGAAAGGGCGGTTTCCGAGCTCAACCAGATGCTGGGCCACTCTCCGACGGTCAAGGAGATCGCCGAATACACCGGATCCACCGAGGAGGAGGTGGTGGAGGGCATCGAGGCGATGCACGCCTACTCGACCACCCCGCTGGACGCCCCGACCGACGAGGACAAGTCGTCACCACTGAACCGAATCGCAGCCAACGACGACTCGCTCGAGGTCCTCGAGAGCTGGGTCAGCGTGAAGTCGGTGCTCAAGACCCTGCCGGATCGGGACCGCAGGATCCTGCACCTGAGGTTCTTCAAAGGCATGACCCAGACCCAGATCGCCGCCGAGCTCGGTATCTCGCAGATGCACGTTTCCCGGCTGCTTTCGGGAACTCTTCGCAAGGTCCGGGACCGGCTCGGTCCGCTGGAGTCGCCCAACTCGGACCTGGACGCCGACCTGCACACCCAGTGACCGCCCCCTCCAGGCGGAGGTCGGCTTAAGCCGGCGGTCCCAGGGCCGACAGCATCGCTCTCAGCTTCAGCCGGGTTTCCTCCAACTCGCTTTCGGGATCGGACTGGGCCACCACGCCTGCGCCGGCGAAGATCTCCGCGCGGGTGCCGGTGACCAGGGCACAGCGCAGTGCCAATGCCCACTCGCCGTCCCCGTGCTGGTCCATCCACCCGACCGGCCCGGCGTAGCGGCCCCGGTCGAAACCCTCCAGCTCGCGGATAAGCCGGATCGCCTCGTCCTGGGGCACCCCGCAGACCGCGGCCGTAGGGTGTAGCGCTCCGGCGAGGAGCAGCGAGTTCGGGGAGCCGGTCAGGCGACCCTGGACCTTGGTGCTGAGATGCTGGACGTTCGCCAGTAGCAACAGCGAGGGCTCGGGCTCCTTTATTAGCTCCGAGCACCAGGGGGCAAGCTTCTCCAGGACGGTTTCCACCGCCAGAGAGTGCTCGGCCAGGTTCTTCTCCGACTCCCTCAACTGCCGGCCCAGCGCAGCGTCCTCGGCCTCGGTTTCCCCTCTCCGGGCGGAGCCGGCCAGCGGCACCGAGTCGACCAGGTCCCCCAGCCGGCGAACCAGCAATTCCGGAGATGCTCCCACCAGGTTGTCGAAGCAGAAAGTGAAGCACCCGGGAAAGGTGCCTGCCAGTCGGCGGACAAGCAGGTTTTGATCGAACGGCCGGGCCGATTCGAGCTCGACCTTGCGGGCCAGGACAACCTTTTCGATGCGCCCATCCGAGATCGCGCGCACCGCATGCGCCACCGCAGCCATCCAGCTCTGCTCGTCCAGGCCCCGGATTGACGGCTCCGGTCCGGGCGGAGCGGGATCGGCTGCCTGCTGCTGCCCGAAGTCGACTACGGTCTTCCAGGCCACTCCGTCACCGTATCCGTAGACGGTGGAGGGAATGATGAGCCGGGAACCCGGGGTTTGCTCATCGAAGGTCCAGCTGCCGAAGATCACCGGGCCCGAGCCGGGCAGGTCCACCTCGTCGGAGATCTCGGCTCCCTCCAGCAGGGCGGCAACGGCTTCGGCCCCCCGCCGGAAGCGGTCCGGCCCGGTGCCCGGGTCGATGTTCACAAAAGGGCCCTCTCCCACCAGGCTGATCGCCTCGGTCAGCCAGGCAAGCCCTCCCCGGGCGGGAATGTGGGAGAACGGCTCGGGCGCATCCTCCAGCTTTACGGTCGAGGAGCGTAAGCCCGCGATCAACCCTTGGTCCCGGTGATCAGCTGGGCCGCCCCCAGCCCGAGCACCTTGCGGTCAAGGTGGTGAAATCCAGCTTCCTGCAGCATCTCCACCAGCCGCGCCGGCGGAGGCAGATAGGCGGTGGAGCGGGGGAGGTAGCTGTAGGCGTTGCGGTCGGATATCAGCCCGCCGATGATCGGAACCACCTTGTGGAAGTAGAGCTTGTGCCCCATCTTCAAGATGGCCGAGTTCGGTTCGGCGACCTCGAGAAGGCTGACCCGGCCGCCGGATCTCAGTACCCGGGCGAACTCCTCGAACAGGGTGGCCAGGTTCTCGACGTTGCGCAGAGCGAATCCGCAGGTGATGCCGTCGGCCGAGCCATCCCGGACCGGCAGGTTGAGCCCGTCGGCAAGAACCAGCGGGGCGGTGGTGCGGGCGGCCTCCAGCATTCCGGAGGACATGTCGAAACCGACCGTGAGCAGGCGTGCGCGGCGCAACTGCTTGCACAGGTCGCCCGTCCCGCAGGCGACGTCGAAGACCATCGATCCGGGCGGCAGCTCCAGCCGGTCTACCGTCAGCCGGCGCCAGCCCCGGTCCATGCCGAAGGTCATCACGCGGTTCACCAGGTCGTAGCGGGGAGCGATGGCATCGAACATCGAAGTGACCGCGCGCACCTTTTGTTCGCCGGTGGGCAGTTCCTTCGGAGGCCGGCCCCCTACGTGGGCCATGAAGGTTCGAGCCGCTTCTCAGCCTCGGACCGTACGGCGAGCTTCTCCGGCTCGGCCCCCACCTTTTCTATCCGTGCCTGCGCCGTGGCCAGCAGTACTCGCCGGAAGTGGTGGGCAACCAGGGCAACCGTAGCCGGAAGCATTTTGCGAAACGCCTCAACCAGGCGGGTCGCGGCCTCCTCGTCGGAGTCGGACGAGTCCCGGATGGGGCCGCGCACGTACTCGTCGAACATGGCGACCGCCTTCTCTGCCGTCTTGCGGGCCTGCTGGTCGTGCTCGTGGGCCAGGGCCAGCAGCTCGGACAGGGGCAGACCGGTTTCCAGGAGTGTGAGTCCGGCCGCAGCGGCGGCGGCGTCGGCGGACGTATAGCGGGCCACACCGTCGTGCATGCGGGGCACCAGCAGATGCTCTCTCTCGATGGCGTGGATCAGCGACGGCGATACCCCGATGCGGCCGGCCAGCTCTTCGACGGTCAGGAACTCCTCGGCCTGCTCATCCTCGCCGGGCACGGGGCCGGCCAGGGCCTCCACCAGCGCCTCGTCTGCCCGGTCTAGCTCCCCGTCGAGCAGCCGGCGGATCGAGATCAGGGTGAAACCCTTTTTCTTTAGGTCTCGAACCTTGCGCAGCCGCTCCAGGTGCTCTGCGGTGTACCAGGCCACCCGGCTCTTGCGTTCGGGAGGGGGCAGAAGACCCTTGGTTTGATAGAACCGGACGGTGTCCACGCTGATCCCGCAGCGGGCCGCCAGCTCGTCCACCCGATACCTCATCGGAGTCTCACTCATGGAGTGTCCACTCTACGAGCGATTGATCCAATAGTCGAATCGGTTGCTCGGAAAAAGCGCCGGCTTGCGGCGGGGGGCCCCTCGGCAAGACGGCGCCCTGTTGAAAACGGAGGCGCCGGGGTAACAATGGACCATGAGCCCATTACCCGATAGCCCCACGATCACTGACGTTTCGCTAAAGATTCACCCGAAGATGCTCACCTGGCCCAGCGACCCCGGCGTGGGGATCGACCCGGCGAGCCGCATCTCCGAGGGTAAGGCGGCAAACGTATCCGAGCTGCGTTGCGGCACCCACACCGGGACGCATATCGACCCGCCGCTGCACTTCATAGAAGGCGGGCCCTCCATCGACGAGATCCCTACCGACGCCTTGATCGGGCCGGCGGTGGTTGCCGACCTCACCTCGCTGCAGGGACATATCGGCGCCGAGGAGCTGGAGTCGCTGCAACTGGATCCCGGGGTGGAGCGGGTGCTTTTCCACACCCGCAACTCCCAGCTGTGGCGCAGCGACAGCCCCGAGTTCACCGAGGACTATGTGGCGGTTTCGGCCGACGGGGCTCAGTGGCTGGTCGACCACGGAATCCGGCTGGTCGGCATCGACTACCTGTCGATCGAGCCCAGGAAGACCCCGGGTCACCCCACGCACATGACGCTTTTGGGAGCGGGGGTGGTGATCGTCGAGGGCCTCAACCTGGACGGTGTTACCGCCGGCGACTACACCCTGATCTGTCTGCCGCTGCGAATCCTGGGCGGCGACGGCGGGCCCTCGCGAGCCCTCCTGCTGTCCTAGCCGGGCTCCCCGGCGAACGACCGGAACTCGAAGGTTGACTTGAGCCCGGTGAGGGTGAACAGCCGGCGGACCGCAGGGGGCCCGTCGATGAGGGTGAGCCGGCCGCCCCGGGCTCGAGCCCTGGCATCCGCCTCCACGAGCTCGCGCAGGCCGGCGCAGTCGATAAAGGCTAGGCCGGACAGGTCAATCACCACTTCCGTGCGTCCGCACTCGAGTTGGCGCAGCTGGTTGTGGAGGTCGCCGGCGCTGTAGATATCCAGCTCGCCGTCGAGGCGAACGATCAGGGTGCGGTCGTTCGGCGCGCTGGCGCTGACCCTGAGGATCCCCCAGCCCGCCGACCTGGACACGTCGCCGGACATCTCACCGTTGACCTTGGTGGTGCGCATCCATGGGAACAGTGGTACCCAGGATCGTGGTTTCCATGTCCTGAACCGCTCGATTGAACCGGGGATTCCTAGCCTGCGACTTCATCCGGGTGCGCCGTCAGATCGGAGGCAGCCTCGGGCTCCACCCCGGACAACGGCGACACCGGATGCCTGCCACGGTCGACCCGCCAGATGCTGAAGGCCGCGGTCGATGCCGTAAGCCACGCCAGACCCAGGATGAAGCCGCCCACCACGTCGCTGATGTAGTGAACCCCGAGGGCGAGCCGTGAGATTGCTATGAGCGAGACCAGTCCCAACACGCCGGCCACCGCCCCCGGCCGGTAGCGGCGGGCGATGAGGGGGAGGAAGACCAAAAGGATGGCTCCGTAGGCAACGGTGGAGCTCATCGTGTGGCCGGAGGGAAAGCTCCTGCCTTCCTGAAAAGTGATAGCCGAGGGGTCGCGGAAGGTAGGGCGCGGCCGGTCGACGGCAATTTTGACGGCGATGTTGATCAAAGAGCCCCCGAGCGTGGAAGTCAGCAGGAAGGCAACCAGCCGGGGCCGGTGGCGGGTCCACAGGTAGACGCAGACCCCCCCGACCAGGGGCCAGAGCCAGACGGGCGCCCCCAGCAGGCTGATTCCGTTGAAGACCGTGGTCATCGCCGGGGCTTGCTGCATCAGCTCGAACAGCCACTCGGCGGCGGCCATATCCATCCTGACCACCTCGTCGTCGGAGGTGATCTCGATAAGCAGGTAGGAGAACGGGATCCCCACCAGGATCACGGCGACGATAAACAGGGTGAGACTCAAGCCATAGCGCGCGGTGGGATCGAGCCTGCGCCGTGCAATCTGCGGCCATTGTCTGTGCATGGGGCCCAGCTTTCATGCCCTGGTTTGATCTGGGGTAAACCCCGCTATAGCCCGGCTGGAGGAGCCGGAAACGCCCTACGTAGCCTCAGCCGCCCGGCCCCGGGCCGCCGGGCTGCGGAGGTCGGCAAACTCGTCAGCCGGTTACTCGAAGGTCCCGGTGCAGGAGTTCGGCCGGTACCCGGGCTTGCTCCAGGTCCAGGGCGATTCCTGGGGAGGCGGGAAGCGTCAGCTCGGTTCGGTCGGTCCGGCGGTGCCGGCTCAGCACAAGGAATGCGGGGACCGGGAAGACCGCACCCAAAGTCACCGAGACCAGCACCGCCAGTCCCAGAACCATGGCCTTGAGGGTTTTGCCGACCGTGTCCATCTACCAATGATAAGCAGTCGTCGTAGGCATTACCTAGGACGCGGTCTGGTCCGGACGGTTGATAAGGAAGGTGGCCGAGGTGTTGAAGTAGTCGATCATCTGCGCTTCATCCTCCGGGCTGAGGCCTCCCTGCTTGACTGCGGCCTCCATGTGCCGGAACCAGGCATCGCGCTCGGCCCAACCGATGGCGAAGTTGACGTGGCGCATGCGCAGCCGAGGATGCCCGCGCTGCGCGCCGTAGTCGCCCGGGCCGCCCCAGTACTGGATGAGAAACAACGTCAGGTGCTCGCGAGCGCCGGTCAGGTCATCCGGGTACAGGGGTCTGAGAACCGGGTCGGAGGCGACGCCGTCGTAGAAGCGGTCGACCAGGTCTTCGAACCAGGAGCGGCCGCCGGCGCGTTCGTAGAGAGTGCTCATCAAAAAATAGTATGGCGTCACATCGACAAATGGAGGGGCGGATGAGATTTCGACAGAATGCCCGGCTCGATACATCGCAGATTTCCGACCGCCGTGGAATGCGTAGTCCGGCGGGAATCGGTATCGGCGGAGGCGGCATCGTTGGAGTGATCATCCTGCTGGTAATGCTCCTGGGTGGCGGGGAGGGCGGCCTTCCGGCAGGCGAGGGGGTCGGAAGCTTCAACGAGACTCTCTCCGCTCAATGCCAGACCGGGGAGGACGCCAATCAGAACGCCGACTGCCGCATCGTCGGCGTGGTCAACAGTCTTCAGGAATTTTGGGGCCAGGCTCTGGATACCTACGAGCCGGCCAAGACGATTTTCTTCAAAGGTGGGGTAATGACCGGTTGCGGCTTCGCTTCCTCCGACGTGGGACCGTTCTACTGCCCGGCCGACCGGCAGATCTACATCGACCTCGGCTTCTACGATGACCTTCGCAGGCAGTTCGGAGCCAAGGGCGGCCCGTTCGCCGAGGCCTATGTGATTGCCCACGAGTACGGCCACCACGTGCAGAACCTCCTGGGTTTCCTGGACCGGGGTCGTGACGGCCAGACCGGAGACCAGAGCAGCGCAGTCCGGGTGGAGCTCATGGCTGACTGCCTGGCCGGCCTGTGGGCCGGCAACGCGCTGGAGACCGGGTTCATCGAGGAGTTGACCGAAGATGACATCCGGGACGGTCTGGACGCCGCAGCGGCAATCGGCGACGACCGGATCCAGGCCATGGTGCAGGGTGAGGTCGACAGGCACAGCTTCACCCACGGATCGGCCGACCAGCGCCAGCGCTGGTTCCTGACCGGGTTGGAGGCCGGCAGTCTGTCCCGGTGCGACACCTTCTCGGTGGGGCGGGTTTAGGGCCGGCCCGAGTTTAGGGCCATGGGCTTTCTGGTAACTAAAGGTGGGCCGCCGTCCGTCCCGCCGCCTACCGTCAGCCGAGCTAAGGAATAGACACCGATGGGCACCAGCCAGTACCACGAGCCGCCCGAGGAGCTGCCTGCTGAGGTGCGGACCTTTGCTCGCCTAAGCACCTCGTTGATCGAGGAGGTGGAGGCGATCGGCTGGTACATGCAGCGGATAGCGGTGGAGCCGGATTCCGAAGCCCGGGCGATCATGCAAAACGCCCAGAACGAGGAGTTCAAGCATTTTGCGATGGACCTGGAGTTCTTGTTTCGCCGGACCCCTATGTGGCGCCGGATCGCCCAGGGCGTCTTGTTCCAGGAGGGGGACATCGTCGAGCTCGGTACCGCCGCCGAAGAGGGCGCCGGTGCCCATGGAGACGCCGAGGAGGAGGACCCGGAGCCGGCGGGCATTCCTGAGTCGGGCTCGCTGGGAGTCGGCAGCCTGAGGGAAGGGTAGGGTCGTCCCCGCATGAACCATTTGTTCCGGTCGCTGGCCCCCATCTCCGAGGCCGGCTGGAAGCTCGTAGACGAAGAAGCCAAGGACCAGCTGCAAGTCGTGCTGGCGGGCCGCCAGCTCGTCGACTTCTCCGGCCCGCACGGCTGGGACTACTCATCCATCAACCTCGGCCGGACCACCGAGGTCACGGCATCCCCGGGAGAAGGGGTCTTGGCAAAGGCACGAAAGGTTCTGCCCCTGGTGGAGCTGAGAGCCGAATTTTCTCTTTCCCGGTCGGAGTTGGCCAACCTGGATCGGGGTTCGCTGGACGCCGATCTGGCAAGCTTGAACGAAGCGGTTCGCCGGATTGCGCTGGCCGAGAACGTGGCCGTCTTCCACGGTTACGCAGAGGCCGGGATAGAGGGCATAGCCCAAGCTTCCCCCCATCCGGCGGTTGCCCTCGGTCAGGACTTCGACAGCTATCCCGGTCATGTCGCCCGGGCCGTGGAGCGGCTGAGAAGTGAGGGGATCGGCGGACCCTACGGGTTGGCGCTGGGCCCCGAGTGCTATACCGGCGTGGTCGAGACGACTGAGTACGGCGGTTACCCGGTCTTCGACCACCTGCGGCGCATCCTCGGAGGGCCGATCGTCTGGGCTCCGGGCGTAGCCGGCGCGGTGGTCATGACGCTGCGGGGCGGCGATTACCTATTCGACTCGGGCCAGGACTTTTCGCTGGGATACAGCCGGCACGACGACGAGGCGGTCTATCTGTACCTCGAGGAGAGCTTCGCCTTTCGGGTGGTGACCCCGGAGGCCGCGGTTGCGCTCACCGGTCCGGGATAGGGCAGCTACTCGGGCAACTCCAGGCCCACCGATCCAGATCGCACCACCGCGTACGCAAACGCAATGCTGAGAAGGATGAAAACGGCAATCGTCACGATCATGTAGAGGCGGGCGATGGATGCGGCCGGGTTGCCGTGCACCCCGTATTCCGTAGGCATGACCGCACTCTCCTGGGTCCAGTCGTACGGTTCTTCGGTTTCGGGAAGCCAGTCCTCGTCCTCCTCCTGCTCCCAGGCCCGTACTTCCGCCGCCCGCTCCAGCTCCTGGTCGTAGAGCCGTCTGCGATCCGGATCGCGCAGGACAAACCAGGCGGCGTTGATGGCCACCATGGCGCTTTGCCGTTCGCGGAGCCGAACCGGATCAGCACCGGCAAGCTTGTCGGGATGGTTCTCGCGCGCCTTGCGCAGATAGGCGAGGCGGATCTCCTCCGGCGCGGAGCCGGCGGCGACGCCGAGTAACTCGTAGTGTGTGGCGGTCAACTGGCGGCCTTGTCGGTCATGACCTTTAACCGATCGATCAGAGTTTGCCCCGTGCAGTCCATCAAGTTTAGGACCGAGGCGAAACTAGTGCGGGAGCCACGGTCCGCCCTTTATTGTTGGCTCACTTGCCCGTCGGTGAGGTTCCAAGCATCCAAAACACAGGAGGTCCAATGCCCGTCGACCACAACAAAGCGACGGTGCGCCGATACCTGGACGAGGTCTGGAACAAGGGCAATATCGACCAATCGTCGGTCTTCTTGGCGCCCGGTTACCTGCGGCACATTGGCCCGGGGGTGCCCCCGCTCGACATCGAGGGCCAGCGGGTGCGACTTCAGGCGTTCCGGACCGCCTTCCCGGACGTCGGCCTGGATATCGAGGAGATGATCGGCGAGGGTGACCTTGTGGCATTCCGGTTCACGATGTCCGGGACCCATCGCGGGCCCTTTCAGGACATTGCCCCCACCGGTCGCCGGGTGGTGGTGCCCGGCCTGGACCTGGTTCGGCTGAGCGACGGCCTGTTGACCGAGCACTGGGGCGGTGCCGACCTGAACTTGCTGAAGGGCCGCCTCGCCTAGTAGCCGGACGGCTAACCTTCGTCCGCCGGCTCCTTTTTGATCACGGTGCCGCCGAATCCCTCGGCGGCGAAGTCACGGGCGTAGGTGGATTCCTTCCTGGACTCCGGGGCGGTCAGGATCTCCTCCAGCTTGTCGTGGACCCTTTGGATGGCCTCTTCCTTGCCCATGCTGCGCAGGGTCGACTGGGCCATGTCGCTCAACTTTGCGTACTTCATCACTCGCTCCGGGTCCTTGCGGAACTCCTCGAAGTGGTGCGGCATGGTGCTCAGCCAGCGCAGGAAATCGTCCAGCTCCAGCTCGACGTTCTTGGGCATTGTCAGCCTCCTCGCAACGGGGTTTGAAGCCTGCCAGAACCGCCGATGCGGTTCAAATCACCTTCTGGTGGCTACCACACAGTGGCAGAGGTAAACGTTCCAGCGGCGCTTCGCCAGTCGAAGCAGCCAGGGAACCATGTCCTTCTCCGAAACGACCTCAAAGTCGCGCCGAAGATTTTCCCGCAGGAATTCAGGCCCCCCCAGCGCCAGGGGAGATTCGCCGTCCGGGTCGGAGTCGGACCAGAAGGGCGATGAGATCAGCACGGTGCCTCTCCGGGCAAGGATCCGGGCAAGCTCGTCGAGCATCGCCAGCGGTTCGGAGACCGCGCACAGAACGTTCACTGCGGCGACGCAGGAGGCGCCGGACGACCGAACCGGCAAAGCGTTGCCCGAGGCCACCACGAAGTCCAGGTTAGCGATGTCGGTGGGAACCGTAAGGTTTTTCGCCTCCCACCGGCCCTTCTCGGTCTGCACCCGGTAGCTTGTCATCCGGGCCGGTTCGCCCAAAAGCAAGCTTCTGGCGGCAAGGATCGCTCGAAAGGACTGATCGACCCCTAGCGAGTATTCGTAGCACCCGGCGAGCTCGGCGCTGCCCCGCCCGACGCTGGTCCCCACCTCCACCGCCAGGCCGCCGCCCCGGCGCCCGGACGAATTTAGGACCGCTTCCATCAGGTAGCTGTAGGGGTTGGAGGAGTCCACCAGGTGGCTCTGCACGGCATCCCGCCACCACCCCTCGTCAAGTTCGTCGGTTAACGAGCGGCTGTCGAAATGGGTTTGCAGATAAGGCGAGGTCGACCACTCGAGGTCGTGGTCCGCCTCGGCCGGGGGCCCGGCCTGTCCGGTGAAGGCGCTGGGTATGCCCAGATACTGAACCATTTCCCGGGAGACACCCTGCGGCGTGAGGGCGGCGCAGGACTCTATCTCGGTCCAGAAGGTCCAAAGGTAGCTCTGCAGGTCCATCGAAAGCAGGGCCACCCCGAGAATCACCGGGTATCGTGCGCCGCACCCGCGGCACTCCAGGACCCCTTCCAGAAGTTCGGCGCCGCCGGTGTCGCCCCAACGGGCCTGCGGAGAATCGCCCGGGGACAGCGCGCCCTCGCATCCCGCCGCCGGGCAGGCCAGCCAGCTAAGGGACTGAGTTCGCATGGGCCAGAAGGATAGCGAGCAAGCTCGGGCACATCATGCAGCATGGTCGGGCGCGGGAAAAAGAAAAGGACGCTGGGCATCGCCCGACGTCCTTTCTTCGATGTCCGTCCCGACCGGGAGGGCCACCTTAGAAGTCATAGAGTCCTCGACCGAGGGCTCGCAGATCCTCCTGCTTACTTGGCGTTCTTCATGATGTAGGTCATGATCGTCTGTGTAGGCGTCGCGACCTTGTGTACATCACGAAGGTGAGTAGCCACCTGACGCATCAGCTCTTCTTTCGAACCAGCTTTGGCGCGCCATTTGCAGGTGTCTGCACCTACGTCTGCTCAGCCAACCTCCGGAGGCATAAGAACCCCTTTCTTTATCGACTAGGTCTCATCCTCGCAGAAATTGATTCTTATGGCGAACCAAAAATCTGCTTATTTCAAAGTCGCCGGGGGTACCGGTAACTGTTGCGGCCGGACATGCGAGCCGGGGCGATGATGCGGTAACGTCAAACTGATCCGGCAAGGAGACCAGCCATACTGATTGCCCCGGCAACCGACCTCATCGACCTGACCGCGCAACTGGTCGCCATCCCTTCGGTGAGCCTCAACGAGGCCGAGATCACCGACCATATCGAGCAGCGCCTCAAGCCGGCGGACTGGCTCGACGTCCAGCGGGTCGGCAACAACATCGTGGCCCGAACCTCGATGGGGAAAAGCAGCCGGTTCGTCCTGGCCGGCCATTCCGACACCGTTCCCGGCAACCGAAACGAAGCTCCCCGCATCGAGGGGGACACCTTGTGGGGCCTGGGTTCGGCCGATATGAAGGGGGGCCTGGCCACGATCCTCCAACTGGCGCTGACCGTGCCCGAGCCGGCGGTCGACGTTACCTATGTCTTCTATGCATGCGAGGAGATCACCAGCGGCGAGAACGGTCTCGAGTTGCTGTTCGCCGAGCGTCCGGAACTGCTCGCCGGGGACGCCGCCCTGCTGGCAGAGCCGACCGCTGCGGCGGTGGAGGCGGGGTGTCAGGGAATCCTGCAGATGGAGGCAGTCACCGAAGGACGCCGTGCCCACACCGCGCGAGGATGGCTGGGGGTTAACGCGATCCACCGTATGGCGCCGATCGTCGAGACGGTTGCCGCCTACGAAGGGCGGCGGGTGATCATCGACGGATGCCACTTTCGGGAGGGCCTGCAGGCGGTGAGGATGACGGCCGGGGTGGCGGACAACGTGGTGCCGGACCGGGCTGTGCTTCGGGTAAACCACCGCTTCGCGCCCGACAGGAGCGCCGAAGAGGCCGCCGACCACATCCGGGAGGTCCTCTCCGCCGCCGAGGAGGTCAGGGTCGTGGAGTGCGCTCCCGCCGCGGCACCCGGGCTCGGCCACCCGCTTATTCAGACACTACTGAAAGAAGCCGGCGGCAGTTACACCGGCAAACTGGGATGGACCGACGTGGCGCGCTTCGCCGCCCGCGGGATTCCGGCGGTGAACTTCGGCCCCGGGGACCCGGTGGTTGCCCACACCCAGGAGGAAAGGGTGAGCCGCAGCGACCTGGAGCGGGTCTACGCCGTGCTGAGGAACGTGCTGCTTCGAGCCCCGGATTAGGCGAGACGGGCCCTTCTGATCGAAGGCGTCGAGCCGCACAACGGGGCTCCGGGCAGGCCGTCCCGCCGCGGTTCGGAGCGTCAGACCTCGGTTGACCAGCCGGCGGGGGCAAAGCGGCCGTCCGGCAAACCCCGGTCGAAAGCCGGACTGGTCTCTGCCGCTACCCCCTACGCAGTAATCGGCGCCTTCGTTCTGATGGCGCTTTCCTTTATGTTCAGCAACCCGCCGGGTGCCTCGCCGGACGAGTCCGCGCACTACCTGCGGGCGATCGGAGTCGGCCACGGCCAGCTGGTGCTGGAGCGGCCGCCCCCCTGGCCCCCGGCCCCCCCTGAGCTGGCCCGGCAGACGGACTGGCTGTGGATGCAATCGGGCGTGGTCGAGGTGCCCGAGCAGTATTCACCAGCGCCCTTCGAGTGTTGGGGCCGGCCCTTTTACGTTGGGATCTGCAACCGGAGCGCTCCCGACTCGGGGCAGACGGTGGCATTCGACACGTACGTGGGCGTCCACCCGCCTTTCGTCTACCTGGTGCCCGGTGTCCTGATGCGAGCGAGCGACGATTCGACGGTAGCCCTCATGCTCGGCAGGGCGGGGATCCTGCTCGGTTCGATGGGCTTCATCTCCGCCGCCGCTCTGGCGCTCTACCGGCCGAGCGCCCGGCTGTGGCTCGCCGGGCTGATCTCTGCGGTCACCCCGATGGTCCTGGTGACCGCAGCCTCACTTTCGAGCAGCGGTGTGGAGATTGCCGCGGCGATCTGCCTGTTCGCGTGCCTGCTTCGACTGGTCCGCCCGGACGCCGAGCCGGCCCCCCGGTGGGTGTGGGTCATGGCCGGCCTCGGGGCGGCGGCTGTCGCGGTGGCCAGGGATCCCGGACCTATGTGGGTGGCGCTGCACGTCGGGCTCATCGCGATCCTTGTCGGTTGGCAGCGGTTACGAACCGTTTGGTCGCAAGGTGGGAGGCCGGCCTGGGTGGGAGGGGCACTGGCTCTAGTCGCCCTCGTAGTGGCGTTGGGGTGGCGCGCCGGCGCAGGGGTGAACGTGGATGTGTCGGCTCTGCAGCTTCCCGCTCTCGGCCTGGGCGAAGTCGGTGGGCTGGTTCGCCAGGTGGTGGGGGTTTTCGGCCCCCTCGATACGTTGATGCCGGATATCGCCTATCGGATCTGGGCGGCAATGGCATTGTTCTTGCTGGTGGCGGCCTTGTGGAGCGGGTCGGCTCGCCAGCGGATTGCCCTGCTCACCGCCATCGCGGCAACCGGGGCGGTGTTCGCGGCGCTGGAAGCGGCACACAACATCTACGGATTCAGTGCTCAAGCCAGGCACGTCATGCCGGCAGCGGTCTGTGTCCCGCTGCTGGCGGGAGAGGTGCTCGCGGCCGGAAAGCGGCCGCGCTGGATTCCTGCCCGGGTCGTCATGCCTGCACTAGCCGGTCTGGCGGGTATCGTTCACCTGGCGGCCTGGCATACGCTCGGCAGGCGGTTCGCAGTGGGACTCGACGGTCCCGCGATGTTTGTGTCCGACCCGGTCTGGTCACCCCCCGGCGGGTGGATCAGCTGGATGGTGGTGATGTCGCTGGCTTGCCTGGTGTTGATCCTGCCTTTCCTGTGGGCGACCGAGGATTAGGACGCTTAGATGGGCCGCTGATCCTGCTCGTGCTCGTCGACCGTCAGAACCCGGACGGCAAGCGGCTCGCGCCTTCCTTTGAGATCCAGGTCCCGGGTCGTCAGCCCCGACACGTCCAGTTGTGCAGCAGCGGCCGCCTCCTCACTTACCAGCACTTCGCCGGCCCCGGCCAGCGAGGCGAGCCGGGCGGTTGCGTTCATCGGGTCGCCCAAGGCGGTGATGTCGGTGACCCCCTCGTCGGAGCCGACGACTCCCACGAATACGGTGCCGGTGTGCACGCCGGCGCCCACCGGCAGCCACGGGCCCTCGGGGTTGGAGTGGCCCGTGGCCTCCAACAGGCCGCGGGCGGCGGCAATCGCCTGCGACGCATGGTTTTGTCCGGCGTAACCGGCGACGAACAGGCCGATCACCTCGTCCCCGACAAACCGGTCGATCAGGGCGTTGTGCCGGACTAGAACCCGGGTGGCCGCCTGGTAGAAGCGGTTGAGCGCCGCGGCGAACTCCGTCGGGCCGATGTCCTCGGCCAGGGCCGTCGAACCCCGGATGTCGGCAAACAGCATGCTGATCTGGACCTCGGCTCCGCCGACCGGCGTCTTGGCAAGACAATCACTGCAGAAGTTGGGGTTCTTGCCCGACGGCTGTTTGCCGGCCAGCCTGCCGACCCAGGCCCCCGGTCCGGCAAAAGGCGCATTGCACAGCTTGCAGCGAGGGTCCTTGGGCAAGAGGCCGTAGAAGCGCCGCCCCCGCCGCAGCCCCGGGTGCTCGCCGCTCAGGACGGCCTTCCAGTACCTTTCGACCTCTTCGGCCGTCAGGTGGGCGTTCAGGTGCCTAATCTCCGCCCTTCGGTCCGCAAGGGCGCCGGCGACCAGCAGCGCGGTGCCGCCCCAGATCAGTGTCAGGATGTTTTGCTGCTGGGTGTGGCCGAACAGGTGGATCAGTATCGAAACCGTGCCAAGGCCCCCCAGGATCACGCCGGCGAGGTGGTGGTGGCGCCGGTACCCCCGGATGAGCAGTGCAAGGTTGAGGGGGGCGAAAACCCACAGCGCCTGGTGGATCACTGCGCTGACCACCGAGAGCCCGGCAGCTGCGAAAACCGGGGCGATGACGGGCGACGCACCGCAGAAGACGAACGAGGGTGCGGTGACGGTCCGGGTGAGGTTGGTTGTCTTTGAAGCCATCCCGCCCTCCTCGCCGGATGTAGATCCTCCAGTAAGTATCCATTGCAGCCGCGCTGGTTCAAAGCCCGTGGGTAGGCCCGTGGGTAGGAAGGCACGCGAACGGGCCATTGTCCGCTTGCGAGAGGTCGCCCGGCATCCTGACCGAACGCCGCCCAGCCCGGTGCTAGGGAGGGGGGCGGCCTCAGTCGGGCAGCAACGGCACGGTCAGGTCGTCTCCCCGGTGCAGCAGCACGCCGCGGGTGATGGCCTTCGACCCGAATCTGTCCCTCACGCCGTCCACCGCAGTATCGACGGCCTGACTGCGGGGTTGGCCGGCGGGCAGTGCCGGCTGAACCTGCGGCCCGGCGTCCAGGTTGCTCAGCGTCACCCCGATCAAGGTGATGCCCTGCCGGTGGATCAGCGGCATCGCGGCGGCCAGCAGTCCCCGGGCGGTGGTGAGGATGGTGAGGGTGTGTGACGTGGGCTCGGGCAGGGTGTGCGAGCGGGTGGCGCGGGTGAAGTCGTCGAAGCGCAGCCGGAGGACCACGGTACGGCAGACCCGGCCGGCGGCGCGGAGGCGGCGCCCGAGGCGGTCGACCAGGGCCACCAGGTCGGCGTCCAGCTCCCGGGGCGACCGCCCGGTGCGACCTAGCGCCCGCTGCGCCCCCATCGAACGCCGGCGCCGGCGTGCCTGCACCGGCCGGGGATCCCGGTTGTGGGCGAGGGCGTGGATGTGCCGTCCGCCCGCCTGACCGAGGATCTCTACCAGAGCCGCTTCGCTCATCCGGGCGACCTGGCCGACGGTGGCGATGCCCCGGGCCCGCAGCTTGCCGGCGGTGACCGGCCCGACCCCCCACAGCCGCTCCACCGGAAGCGGATGCAAAAACGCCGCCTCGCCGCCCGCCGGCACCACCAACAGGCCGTCGGGCTTGGCCACCGCGCTGGCCACCTTGGCCAGGAACTTGGTGGTGGCCACCCCAACCGAGACCGGCAGCCCGACCCGCTCCCGCACCTGCCGGCGCAGTCGCTCGGCGATCTCGGCCGGCGCACCGGAGATCCGCTGCAGTCCACCTACGTTCAGGAACGCCTCGTCTATCGACAGTCCCTCGACGAACGGCGTGGTGTCGTCGAAGACCTCGAACAACGCCTTGCTGGCCTCGCTGTAGGCTCGCATCCGCGGCGGCACGACCACCGCGTGCGGGCAGAGCCTGAGGGCGGCCGACCTTGCCATCGGGGTGTGGACCCCGAATGCCTTGGCCTCGTAGCTGGCCGCAAGGACCACCCCCGTGCCGACAATTACGGGCCGGCCGCGCAACTCCGGGTGATCCCGCTGCTCAACCGAGGCGTAGAACGAGTCGGCGTCGGCATGCAGGATGGTTGCCTCATCGGACATCGAACATATGTTCGCACAGCGGAGGGGCTAGGCGCCAGTGGCCTAGTCCCGGGCGAACAGCTCGACGAACCGACGAAGCAGCACCGGCGGGTGGACCACGCTGCTGGCCCGGGCCCGGGCCAGCAGGACATCTGCCTCGTGGGGCTCGAAGTAGCCGGCGTGCTTGTAGACATCGATCCGGATCTCGATCCCGGCAATATCCAGCTCGGGGTGGAACTGCGTGGCGTAGACGTTGGCGCCGACGCGGAACGCCTGTACCGGGCAGGTGGCCGAGGAGGCCAGGTTCACGGCATGCGCCGGCAGCTTGGCTATCGCTTCTTTGTGTCCGAGAAACGCCTCGAACCGGTTGGGAAGGGTTCGAAAAAGGCGGTCGGTGCGGCCGTGTTCGGTAAGGGTGATCATCGTCGGACCCACGGGCTCCGAATAGGTGCGGTCGACGACCGCCCCCTCGTGCATCCCCAGGGTGCCGATGCCGTAGCAGGCACCGAGAAACGGAAAATCTCGGGGGACGATCTGGTCGAGCAGCGCGCTGATCTCGGCCTCCACCCGTATCTGGACCTCAGACTTTTCCACGTCCGACGAGTTGAACGGCCCGCCGCCGACGATCACTCCGGAGAAGTCATCGAGATCGACCGGCCCGAGCGGCCCCTGCTCCATCCGCACCCGCTGTAGCTGACCCTCCCCCAGCCCGGAGAACGTGAGCATGGCCTCGTATTCGTTGTCTGCGGCGCGGTCGACAGCCCGGGTAGACAGCAACAAGAAGGGTTTCACGGTTCAGATCTTACGGTGGAAAAGGCAGGTATTTACTTCGCCGGCCCCTTGGTGCGAAGTTCGTCTTTGAATCTTTTGAGCCCATCCAGGATGAAACCGAGGCCGAAGTCGAATTCCTCCGAATAGTCGTAGCCCTTTTGAGCGAGCTCGGCCACCACCTCGGCCAGGTACGGATACTCCGCCCCATGCTCGCCGACGGTCGTCTTCGCCATTTCGGCGGACTCCTCCGGTGTTTCGAACGGGATCGTCTGTTCCTGAAGGGCAAAGCCGTAGGTGTAGCTGTCCAGCAGGTTGTAGGCGTGGACCGCCTCCCTGAAGGGAAACCCGGCCTCTCGCAAGCACCCCATCGTCGCGTTGTGATGTCTGGCGCTCGCCGGCCCCGGGTGCAGGCGGGTCTCCATCAGGCCGACCGCCCAGGGGTGGTGTTTCAGGGCGGCCCTTGCCGAGATGCCGCGCTTGCGCAACTCCGATTTCCAATCACCCCCGATTGCCGGGGGATACATCTCGGCGAAAACGACGTCGACCATCCCGTCGATGAGGTCCTCCTTGTTTGCGACATGCCGGTACAGCGCCATTGGGGCGGCGCCGAGCTGGGCTGCGAGGTTGCGCATGCTGAACGAGTCGAACCCCCCGGCGTCCGCCAGTGATACGGCAGCCTCGACGATCCGGTTCCTGGTCAGGGAAGTCCGGCCGGTCTTCGTTCGCTGAGCCAAATCCCCACTCCTTTCGTGAAATTTTCACTTTCCGCTTGACATGCGTACGCCGTACGCATTACCTTAACCCATGCGTACGGTGTACGCAAAACGACAAGGGTTGCAGGCGGGCGAGGGAGAGAGGTGGAGATGGCCAAGGCGTGATGGGTGCTTGTCCTGGGTCGCCCGCCGGAAATGGGTGGGATCTTCGAAACGAAAGGAAAGTCGGATGGAAACTCAGAAAACTGCACGGATCTTCGGCTGGCTGTTCATCGCAACCTTCGTAACTGCTATCGGAGCCAGACTGTTCTTCGTCAACGGACTCGGGGCCAGTTGGGAGGACATGCGCTTCATCCCCGGTGCCGGCTCCGACACGAGCATGTACCTCGGAGCACTCCTCGAGTTCGCCCTGATCGTCGCCAACATCGCCACCGCAGTGGTGCTCTACCCCATCGTCAAGCGGCAGAGCGAAGGCCTGGCACTCGGATTCGTCGCCGCGCGGCTCATCGAGTCCGTTTTCATTCTGGTTGGCCTGATCAGCATCATCTCGGTTGTCACCGTGAGCGACGCACTGGCCGGGGCCACCGGCGCCGAGGCTGCAGCTCTCGCCGCCCAGGGCGGGTTGCTCGTGTCCACCTACGAGTGGGCATTCCTGTTCGGCCCGGGGCTTGTGGTCGGTTTCGGAAACGGGTTGATCCTGGGCTACCTGATGTACCGCTCCGGTCTGGTGCCTCGTCGTATGGCGATGCTGGGACTCGTCGGCGGTCCGATGTTGATCGCATCGTTCGTGCTGATCCTGTTCGGGGTCTACGAAAACGGGTCCGGGTTTGCGTTCCTGCTGGCGGTGCCCGAGATTGCCTGGGAAGCGTCGCTCGGCGTCTACGCGGCATGGAAGGGTTTCAGGCCGAGCCCCATCACCAAGACCGGGGAAGTCCGACGGGATGCAGCGGGTCGAAGTGTGGCCATGGCCTGAAGGCCTATGTGAGCTGGAGGGCGCCCCGCTTCGGCGGGGCGCTCTCGCGATCGGGTGCCGCTCCCGGGAGATGCCGACCTAGCCGGGGATGAGGCCAGGGAGGCTCATCTCCAACGCCAGACTTTACCGAGTGGGAGTGACTCGCCAGTAGAGCGAGCTTGCGTTCGGGGGACCGCTCTTGGAACAGCTTCTGGAAAGCTCGGCGCTCCGTAACGGGCAACCCGGCCTCGTCGCCGGCAAACCGCTCTTCCCACAACGCCCGAAGAGGTTGGATTTCGTTTCAAAAGTGACATAAACGGCGACCCACGCGAGCGGCTAAGCAGGCCTGAATCCTGCCGGTCTGAGCAGGCGGATGGCGAGAACCATCCAGATCACTCCAACCCCCACCAGGAGGAATGCCGACACAGTCTCGGTGTTCCAGGTCAGGCTTCCGACCGCTGAGAGGACTATCAGCGCCCGGTCGATAACCGGGACAAGCTTGAAGCGCGTCACTGCCATGGCTAGGCAGACGAGCCCGAAGCCCAAGCTGAACGTCCCGACGATTGCGAACTCTATGAGCGAGCTGACGACGTAGAACGGTGGGCCAATGGACAGTAGGACCTGCGCCGCCCGGCCGGCACCCCCTGCCTCATGAACCGTTTATTCAACGGACTGGATGCGAACGCGAGAACGACCATTCCCGCTCCAACCCCGAGTGCCGGCATCGCACCGTTTGCGTCCGTCTCCACGCCGAGCCAGCCGGCGTTCATCGAGCCGATCAGGCCGCCGGCTGAAGCGTAGATTGCCGCCCCGAGCACCGCGACGATCAGTTTGATTCTGGAGCCGGCGGAGGCGCTTTCAGAACTACCTCCAATGTGAGCTTCGAGTGCGTTCATGTTCATGCCGTCCTCGCTCGGCGCGGCTGACGTCATAGGCTTGCCACTCGGACCCGGTCCGAGTATCCGGCCAGGGCCTGCATGTCCGCTCGATCGGTGGTCAACACCGTGCCGCCGGGTTCGGCCGACGCAACGACGATTGCGTCCACGGCCGATCCCTGCCCCGCCCTGGTTCTGAGGAGCGCGGCCCGCCGGGCAAGGGGTTCAACGAGCTCCTCTGCAATCTCGCAGGTTTGCAGTAATCGATTGACGGGGGCGTCGGCCGGGCTCCCGGTCAGGCACTCCACCAGGACGGCCGAGGGCACAACCGGGGGCCACAGCCCCTCGGAAAGGAGCTCTTTGATCAGGGCTGCCGAGTACCGGCTCGGATGCGAGAGGCGGCCCACCGCACCGGAGTCCAGGACGATCAACTCGGTCAGATGGCCGCCCGATGGGCGGCTCCCTTGATCTCTCCGACGACGAGTTCCGCCCTGGCCCGATCTG
>Ga0247713_1000608_pt1 | contig 20878 bp, 18 predicted proteins | sample 21E_NmetaG_FD_189936 | JGI IMG/M metagenome (GOLD analysis project Ga0247713, IMG submission 189936) | Soil microbial communities from hillslope of Landscape Evolution Observatory, University of Arizona, Oracle, AZ, United States - 2-1-E_N | ecosystem: Engineered > Artificial ecosystem >... | reverse complement strand
CGGTGACCAACCCCGAGCTGGTCACCCGGGCCGAGAAGACCCTGGCCCCCCACGGCGACATCCACGGCTACACCACCATCAAAGACATCATGGACGCCCTCAACCCCCTGACCGGGAAGATCTACCTTGAGGCCCTGGAGTGGACCCGGGTGGGGCGCATCATGTGCCAGCTGATGTTCGGCAAGTACCCCCACCCGAGCACGATCATGCCGGGCGGCATGTCCACGACCATCACCACCAGCTCCTTCAACGAGTACTACGGCCAGCTGGGCAAGATCCTCGACTGGTGCAAGGTCATCTGCCGCATCTGGGACGACCTCTGCGACTTCTTCCTCGAGGCCAACCCGGCCTATGAGCAGGTCGGCGCTCGGCCCACCAACCTGGCCCAGACCGGTATCTGGGACAACTCGGAGTACTACGACGCCACCTACGCCAATTGCGACTCCTGGGGCGACAAGCGCTGGTCGACCCCCTCGATGATCATCGAGGGCAAGCTGGTCACCACCAAGCTCACCGAGATCAACATGGGCTTCGAGGAATTCATCGAGCACTCCTTCTACGACGACTGGACCAAGACCGGCCCCCAGCGGTACCGCACCGACCCCCTCGGCAACCCGCTGTCGCCGTACCACCCCTGGAACAAGACCACCCTGCCCAAGCCCACCGGCACCAACTTCAAGGAGCGCTACACCTGGGACACCGCGCCCCGCTGGGACCGCCAGGTCGTCGAGACCGGCGCCTACGGCCAGCTGTGGGGCACCGCCCTGCGGGGCGACTACGAGGAGAACCCCTTCTGTGAGCCCACCGGCGACGGCCTGCGCATGCTGGTCCCCCGCCATGCCCTCCCGGAGACCGAGCTCTTCTGGCCACTGCCCCGCACGCTGTGCGCGTTGGAACGCAACCGGGCCCGGGCCTACTCCATGGCCTTCACCGCCACCATCGGCATGAACTGCCTGCTCAAGGCCTTCGAGTACTGGCGCCGGGGCGAGACCCGGGTCCACACCCCGTTCAAGATCCCCCGCGACGAGCGGGTGTCGGTCGGCTTCTGGGAGGCCGGTCGCGGGTGGCTGGTCCACCACATGGTCATGGACAAGGGCAAGATCGTGAACTACCAGATCACGACGCCCTCCACCCTCAACGCGGCGCCCACCGACCCCTTCGGCGGCTTGGGCCCCTACGAGCAGGCCATCGTCGACACCCCCATCCTGGAGTCGGTCCCCGACGACCAGATCAAGGGCATCGACGTCCTGCGGGCCATCCGCAGCTTCGACCCCTGCATGCCCTGCACCACCCACATGGACACCGGCAAGGGCGTCATCACCCGGGAGATCAACTCCTGCGGCTGTACCCTCGAGTAGCGCAGCCAAGCTGCGCAGCAAGATCTGTCGCCGGCCGGAGGGCTTCCTTGGCAGGTTCTCCCTCCGGTCGGCGACCGACCCTTTGAGCTAGTCCATGGCGTCGAGCAGCCTGGCCTCGTAGCCCTCGGCCAGCGCCATCAGCGCCTCCTGACAGTCGCCCGCGAACGCCGAGCCGTGCATGATGGCCAGGGTGCTGGGATCGAGCGCGGCCAGGGCGCGGATCGTCCGGGCGGTGAACGGTGTCAGCGCGGTGGACTTGAACAGGTCCTCGGCGGCGAACGCCCGCTCGACGACATCGTCGTCGCGCACGGGCGGGCCGCCACCGGTGTGGGTGAACAGGTCCCCGCACAGGAGCGTCCCCGTGGTCTCCTCGAACACCAGCCCGGCGTCCCATCCATGCAGTACGTGCGGCGTGTCGATGCGCCGCACCCGCTTGCCGCCGAGATCGATCACCTCGCCGTCAGCCCACACCTGAGGCGTGCGGTTGGCCAGGTCCGCCACCGACACCTGGGCGGTCACCTCGCCGACCACCAGCGTGGCGTCCGGCGCGGCCGCCAGCCACCGGTTCATCGACCCGCACTCGTCGGACTCGAAGTGGCCGAAGGAGATCCAGCGCAGGCGGTCGAGGTCGATGATCCGCCCGGCGGCCTCGGCGATGTCGGGGAACAGCAGCCGTGGCCCGCAGTGGAACAGCAGCGGGTCCTCGGCGTCGAGCAGGAACTGGTTGAAGGTGATGCCCTCCTCCGGTGAGGCGTCGGGCAGGTAGGAGCAGATCCGGTACAGCCCCTCGGCGATCTCGTCCACGGCGGTCTTCATGACCTCAGGGTACGGTCGAATCCATGGCTGAGGGCGTGGTGCTGGAGGCGGCGGGCCACGAGATCGTGCTCACCCATCCCGAGAAGGTCTTCTTCGCCGAGCGGGGCGGCACCAAGCTCGACCTGGCCCGGTACTACGAGGCCGTGGCCGGGCCCCTTCTCTCGGCCATCGGCGGCCGGCCGGTCCTGCTCCAGCGGTTTCCGAACGGGGCGGGCAAGCAGTCGTTCTTCCAGAAGCGGGTGCCGGAGTCGCGGCCGGACTGGCTCCAGACCGCCGTGGTCAGCACCCCCAACGGGACGACGTCCGACGCCTTGGTGGTGGCCGACCTCGCCCACGTCTGGTGGGCGGTGAACCTGGCCTGCCTGGGCTTCCACGTGTGGCCCACCCGGGCGTCCGACCTGGAGCATGCCGACGAGCTGCGGATCGACCTCGATCCGACCCCGGGTGTGACCTTCCCGATGGTCCAGGAGGCGGCGGTCGAGGTCCGCGCCCTCTTCGACGAGATCGGGGTGCTCGCCCTGCCGAAGACCACCGGGAACCGGGGAATCCACGTGTACGTGCGGCTCCAGCCGCGGTGGACGTCCTACGAGGTGCGGGCCGCGGCCGTCGCCGTTGCCAGGGAGCTCGAACGTCGCCGGCCCGACCTGGTCACCGCCGCGTGGTGGAAGGAGGAGCGCGGGACCCGGGTGTTCGTCGACTTCAATCAGAACGCCCCGCACAAGACGATCTTCGGGGCGTGGTGCGTGCGGGCCCGCCCCGGGGCCCAGGTCTCGACCCCGTTCGGATGGGACGAGCTGGAGACGATCTCGCCCGACGAGCTCACCATGGCCAACGTGCCCGCCCGGGTCCGGGAGGCGGGCGACCCGTGGTCGCCGATGGAAGCGGAGCCGCAATCCCTGGAACCGGTTCTCGTCCTGCACCGGCGCGATCAGGCCGCGGGACTGCTGGACGCGCCCTGGCCGCCGGTCTACCCGAAGATGCCCGGGGAGCCGCCCCGAGTTGCCCCCAGCCGAGCGAGGAAGACATGACTGGTGTGGCGGCAGCGACGGGCGACTTGGAACTGGCCCCGACCGCCATGGCTGCGGGTGGGGTGGCGCTGGCCCGACACGCGGACGGACGGGTGGTGTTCGTGGAGGGCGCGCTGCCGGGGGAGCTGGTGCGGGCTCGCCTGACCGACACGCGGAAGGACTTCGCCCGAGCGGTGACCCTCGAGATCCTCGAGCCCTCACCGGACCGGGTGGCGCCGCCCTGCCCGGCGTTGGCCGCGGGGTGCGGTGGCTGCACGTGGCAGCACGTGTCGGCCGCCGGCCAGACCCGCCTCAAGTCGGACGTCGTGGTCGACGCCCTTCGTCGTATCGCCAAGCTGTCTGAGCCGCCCGTGCCCCAGCCGATGCCGATGGCGGGGCCCCCACTTCGCACGACCGCCCGGCTGGCCGTCTCACCGGGAGGCCGGGCCGGGCACCGTCCCCGCACCGGCTCGGGAGCAGTGGAGACCGACGCCTGTCTCGTCGCCCATCCGCTGCTGGAAGAGCTGATCGTCGACGGGCGCTACCCGGGGGCCCACGAAGTGCTCCTGCGGGTCTCGGTAGCCACGGGCGAGCGGATCGTGCTGGTCGACCGGGTCGCCGGAACTGTCCAGGTTCCCGCCGACGTACGGGTCTTCGAGGAGGGCGACACGCGATCCGCGTTCGTCCACGAGGAGGTTGCCGGGCGGCGGTACCGGATCTCGGCCGGTTCGTTCTTCCAGTCCGGGCCGGTCGTGGCTGCGGCGCTCACGTCAGCCGTGTCGTCGTCGATCGACGACGCCCTGCCAGACGGTGGCGTGCTCATCGACGCGTATGCGGGGGTTGGCCTGTTCGCCTCGATTTACGGCAGTCAGCGTCGTGCCCGGGTGGTCGCGGTGGAGAACGACCAGTCCGCGGTGGCCGACGCCCGCGTCAACCTGGCCGACCTCGACGCCAAAGTGGTGGCCGTCGAAGTGGCCCGCTGGCGCCCGCAGCCCGCCGACGTGGTGATCGCCGACCCGGCGCGTTCCGGCCTCGGGCGCCCCGGCGTTGGTGCGCTGGCAGCCACCGGCGCGCCGCGCCTCGTCCTGGTCAGCTGTGACCCGGCCTCGCTGGCCCGAGACAGCCTCCTGTTGGGCGAGGCGGGCTACTCGCTGGCGTCTGTTCGGCTGGTCGACGCCTTTCCGCACACGTTCCACGTCGAGACGGTGAGCCGCTTCGACCTGACGTGAAAGGTCAGAAGGACTGCCGGAGGAGGTCGAAGGCGCGCTCGCGGGCCCGCTTGCGCAAAGGCCGGCGCTTCCAGCGGTCGAGGTCGAGCTCCACGGAGACGTCGAGGTCCTCGGCGAAGTGGCTGGCCAGCTCGTCGACCAGCGTGGGGTCGGAAAAAGCGACGATCAGCTCTTCGTCGAGGCCGAGCGACCGGTGCTCGAGATTGCTCGAGCCGAGGTTGGCCCAGCCGTCGACGATCATCACCTTGGCGTGGAGCATCGTGGGCTGGTACTCGAAGATCCGGACACCGGCTTCGAGCAGGCGGCCGTACTGGCGCTGGCCCGTCTCCCGGACGACCTCCTTGTCGACGTTCGGGCCGTTGACGAGGATCCGCACGTCGACCCCTCTGGTAACGGCGTCGCACAGCAGGTCGACGAACGCCTCGTCCGGGGCGAAGTAGGCCGTCGTGATCCACAGCCGCTCCCGGGCGCCGGCGATGGCGGCGAAGAACAGTCGGCCGGTGGCGGTGCCGCCCGATCCGGGTGCACTGAGGATGACCTGCACGTCAACCCCCCCGTCCGACGGCGCCAGCTCGGGAAAGTGCGACCCGCCGAGCACCACGTGGGCCGCCTCGGCCCAGTTGTCCATGAAACCGCCCAGGATGTCGCGGACGGCAGGCCCTTTCAGCTCCGCGTGGGTCTCTCGCCAATGCTCCGGGTCCTCGGCGTCGCCCGTCCACACGTCGGCGATCCCCACGCCGCCGGCGAAGCCGACCCGGCCGTCGACGATCAGCAGCCGCCGGTGCATCCGGTTGTTGAGTCTGTCGACGGTGTACCACGCCGGCGGCCGGAAGAAGGCGACGGTCACCCCTGCCTGCTCCAGCGTGTGGACCGTCTCCCGGTCGAGCTTGGCCGACCCGTACGCGTCGAGCACGACGTTCACCTCGACGCCGGCCTTGGCTCGCCCGCACAGCGCCTCGGTGAACCGGTTGGTGATGTCGCCCGGCCAGTAGATGTACGAGGACATGTCGATCGTCGACTGTGCCGATCCGATTGCGTCGAGCATGGCGGGAAAAGTCCGGCAGCCGTTGCGCAAGATGCGGACGCGGTTGCCCGTCCGCACCGGCGAAGCGGCGATCCCCTCGACCAGACGGTTGAACTCGGCGCTACCCGGCGCCGGCGGGTCGTCGAGCTGGTACCCGGACCGGCCGTCGCGGCGGTAGCGGGCGGTGCCCACGGCGTAGGTGAGGGCCAAGCCCGCCCCGACGGCGGCGGCCGGAGCGATCCGGGAGCGTGCGGAGGTCGACACGAGCTGCAACTTACCCACCGATCCGGGGCTGACCCGTCCGTCGTTCCGAGTCAGGAAACCCTGGTCAGCGGTCGGTGCTGATGGCCTGGAGAACGGCGAGCGAGGCGGCCTTGCGGGCGGGGAGGATGCCGGCCAGCATGCCGGCCAGCGTCGTCAGGGCCGCCAGACCGGCGAGCTGGGCCACGGGAATGACCAGCTCCGTGACGCCGAGGTTGCGCATGGAGGCCACAAGCGCCCAGCCGAAGAAGAGGGCGACAGCCGTGCCGAGCACCGCCCCCAGGCTGACGATGATCGCCGCTTCCGACCGGATCATCGAGCGCAGCTGGCGGCGGGCCATGCCCAGCGCCCGGAGGAGCCCGACCTCCCGGGTGCGCTCGTGGATCGAAAGGGCGAGGGTGTTGGCGATGCCCAGCAGCGCAATGATCACCGAAAGGGCCAGCAGGGCGGTGACCGGTACGAGCAGCCGGTTGACCTGCTCGTCCTGGGCGGCGACCACCTCACTGTGGTCCATGACCTTGACCACCGGGTAGTCGGCCAGCGCCCGCTCGATCTCGGCCCGGCCGTCAACCGCGGACACCCCGGCGGCCAAAGCCACGTCGACCTCCAGTGCGAACTGTTGGGCGTAGTTGGCCTTGTAGGCGCCCAGGGTGATCACAAAGTCGGTCCGCACGGCAGTCGTGGAGAACGTCCCCTGCAGCACCATCTTCTTCGTGCCCGTGCGGGCGAACGTCATGGGCACCGGGTCGCCGACCCGCCACCCGTACCGCTCGGCGACGGTGTCGCGTACCAGTACGCCCTTGTCGTTGAGGCGGCGCACGGCGGCAGCCGATTCGTTGTCGACCTCGTGCATGGTGGTCACGGTGTTCGGGTCGACGGCGAGGAGCGTCTGGTTGCGCCCGTCCAGGCCCCACTGCCCGCCCCGGATCTCCGAGACCGTGGCGACGGCGGCGCTCTCACGTAAGCGGTCGACGACCACGGGAGGCACGCCGCTGACCGCCCCGCCCAAGCCGCTCGGGGTGAGGACGAAGTCGGCGCGAAGGCTGTCGTCGACGGTCCGGCTGGCCGATGCCTTGACCGAGGCGGCCAGGATGGCGACCACGCCGACAAGGCCGATGCCGATCATGAGGGCGGCGGCGGTGGAGGCCGTCCGGCGGGGGCTGCGCATGGCGTTCTCCCGGCCAAGGAACGCCGGTTCGCCGAACAGTCGGACGAGGGGAGCGCCCAGGAAGTGGGCCGCTGGCGTAGCCGCCAGAGGGGTCAGGGCGGCGAGGCCGACGAGGATTCCGACTGCGCCCAGGCCGACGGCGATGAGCGGGCGGTCGCCACCTCCGAGCACGCCGGTCAGCAGCGTGGCCAGGCCGGCCAGTCCGGCGCCGGAGCCGAGAAGGAGTCGCCTGCCGGCCGAAGGTGCCCGGCCGCCGTCTGCGCCCCTCAAGGCTCCGACCGGTGACACGCGGGTCGCCCGCCGGGCCGGGGCGACTGCGGCGAGGACCGTCACCACCACTCCGGCGACGACGCCGATCACCGCCGTCCGGGGCAGGAAGACGGCCGACGCGCTCGGCAACTCGAAGCCCATGCGGTCGAAGAGCATGAGGAGGCCACGGGCGGCCCCGAACCCGGCCAACACGCCGGCCACCGAGCCGACCAGGCCCACCGCGACCGCCTCGCACAGCACCGATGCGGTGAGCTGGGCCCGGCTGGCGCCGAGGGAGCGGAGGAGGGCCAGCTCCCGGGCCCGCTGGGCGACCAGGATCGAGAAGGTGTTGCAGATGATGAAGGCGCCGACCAGCAGGGCGACGGCTGCGAAGAGCAGGAGAGCGGTGGGCAGGAAGGCCACCGCCTGGGTCCACGACTCGGCGGACTCCCGAGCCACCTGCGCGGTGGTGACCGCTTCGTACTGGTCGGGGAGGACGGCGTTGATGCGCGCCCGCAGCGCCTCGGGGCTCACGCCCGGCTCGGCCTCGACCGGGATGGCGTCGACCTTGCCTGCGACTCCGAGCACCCGCTGAGCGGTGGCCGAGTCGAAGATGGTCTTGGTGGAGGCGACGACGTCGCCCGCAGCCCGGAGGAGTCCCCCGATCGTGAACTCCTGGGTCGACTCCGAGAAGAGCACCTTGATCTTGTCGCCCAGTACCAGGCCGTTCTGGCGGGCGGTCTCGGCGTCGATGGCCACCTCCTCCGGCCCCACGGGAGCGCGGCCGGCGGTGAGCGTCACGTCGGGCGTGACCCCGCTGCCGACAGTAGGGAGTCCCTTGGCCGCGATGGCGTCGCCCTCCTTGTCGACCAGTTCGGCGTAGCCCTGGATGGCGGCCCAGGCCGCCTGCACGCCCGGGATGGCGGCGATCTTCTCGACCAGCGACTCGGGGACCGGCTCACGCTCGGGAAGGCTGTTGGCCTGGGCGGCGAACAGGGCGGTGGAGCGGATGACGACGTCGGAGGAGCCGCCGGTGTCGGCCGAGGCCTGGTGGAAAGCCGCGTCGACCGTGTCGGTGAGGATGAACGTGCCCGACACCAGGGTGACGGCGAGGGCGACCGCCAACGCGGTGCCGAACAGCCTCACCCCTTGGGCCAGCGCTCCCCGCAGCAGCCGCCCCACGGCGCCTTCAACCGCCCAGTTGCTTCATGTGGTCAATGGCCCGCTCGGCGGTGGGCTCGAACATCTCGTCGACCACCTGGCCGTCGGCCAGGAACACGATCCGGTCGGCATATGAGGCGGCGACCGGGTCGTGAGTGACCATCACGATGGTCTGGCCGAACCCGTCGACCGCCCGGCGCATGAAGGCCAGGAGCTCGCCGCCGGACTTGGAGTCGAGGTTGCCGGTGGGTTCGTCGGCGAAGATGATCTGCGGGCGGGAGACGAGGGCCCGGGCCGCCGCCACCCGCTGCTGCTGGCCGCCGGAGAGCTCCGCGGGCCGGTGGTGCAGGCGGTCGCGCAGGCCGACGACCTCGACGACGGTGTCGAACCAGGCCTGGTCCGGCCGGCGCCCGGCCAGGGCCAGCGGCAGGGTGATGTTCTCGGCCGCGGTCAGGGTGGGCAGGAGGTTGAAGGCCTGGAAGATGAACCCCATCCGGTCGCGGCGCAGGCGGGTGAGCTGGCGCTCGCGCAGGGTGCCCAGGATGGTGTCGCCGATGGAGATGGAGCCTGACGTCAGGTCGTCCAGGCCGGCCAGGCAGTGGAGCAGGGTGGATTTCCCGGAGCCCGACGGGCCCATGATGGCCGTGAAGCAGCCGGTGGCGAACTCGACGTCGACGCCGTCGAGGGCCCGGACCGACGTCTCTTCGCTGCCATAGAGCTTGACCGCGTTGACGGCCTGCGCGGCGGGAACGGAGCGGATCAGGTGGGGGCAGGTCGAGTCGTCGTGAGTGGTAGGGGCTCTCAGCGTCATGGCCATGGTGTGGATCGCTCCTAGCCGAGCTTCGAGGCGTGCCCTGGGCAGTACAGGGTGACGGCCTGGCGGACGGCCCAGTCGGCGGTAGCGGGGGAGACGGTGATCGACGCGGGGATCATGGACAGCCCGGTTGCTTTCACCTGGGCGAAGCTCTGGCCGCTGTCGAAGGCGGTGCACACCTGGTCGCCGGCTTGGTCGAGCTGGGCAGCAGTGGGGGAGACCAGCAGGAGCAGCCCGCCGACCTGGCGCTTGAGCTCGGCGATCGTGGCCTGGACCTCGGCGGGCGACGGTGTGCGGCGGGCGACCTTTACGGGCGCCGTGGGAGCCGCCGCCGGTGCGGCGGTCGCCCCCGCGACCTTGGCGACCGCCGCCTTGGTCGTGGGCGGGGCGGTGGTCTTCGGTCGTGCCACGGTCGTCGGCGCCGACGTGGGAACCGCTTGGGCGGCGGCTGCGACGGGCGCGGCCTGCGCCAGCTCCCGGGCGGCGTCGCCCGGCTGCCGGGCGGGCGGGGCCAGCTCCGTGACCTCGGAGACCGATGCGGCGCGGACCTTGCCCTCGTCGCCGGGCAGCGGCACGGCTCCGGCGCTCACGGCCAAGGCCAGAGCAAGGTTCACGCCGACCAGTCCGGCCAGCACCTTCCGGTTCCGACTCGAGTTGTGCAGCATCGTGGCCTCGCCTCCCGTGGTTGCAGTGATGATCGACGGGCGAGGCGTGTACCTGAAGGAAAAGGGTGACCACTGCCAGTCGGCAGGGTGATACGGCGCCCGCGGCTTGACCTCGGTTCTAAGGGCGGGCCACCTTGGACAGGATCCGGCCTGTTGTACCGGTGGGCACAGCAAGATGAACAGGCAGGCGTCGAAGTCCCACGAACGGGATGGGCCGGGGCCTCCTTGCAGTCAGCTTCGTCACTGACCAGTTCAGGAGGCCCGGTGGCTCCGGTGGTGGATGCTCTACGTCACCGACGAGCCCTCACCCCGGAGTGCTTCACCAGGTTTCGCGATGAAAACATTATCGAGCGCCTCGGCGCAGCGGCAGACCTACCGACAGCCTGGGTTCATTTCACGACTCGTGAGCGCGCCGCATCTCACACTGCCTCGGCGAGAATCAGGCTCTGAGGGCCGGCGAGGGGCAGGTGCTCCGCGAAGCACCAGCCGGCCGGCGGCAACCAATCGCGGACCTCCTCGACGCTGTACACGTCGCCCTCGCGTAGGTGGGCGGCGAACTCTCCAGCCATGAGGGCCGCCTGCACCGGCTCCGTGTGAGTCGGGTTGGTCCAGAAGTCGGCCAGGAGCAGCTTGGCCCCCGGTTGCACCGCTGCCCGGATGCGGCGCAGCAGCGTCGCATTCGTCTCGGGCGACCAGTAGTGGACGAGGTTGGCAACCAGGACGGTGTCGTGGCCTCCGGGGAGGTCGTCGGCCATGGCGTCGGCGGCCACCACCGTGAGCCGGTCCCCCAGCCCGGCACTGGCGATGCGCTGCTCGGCGATGGCCGCCACCGCCGGGAGCTCCACGATCGTGCCCCGCAGGCGCGGGTAGCGTCGTGCCGTGGCAATGGACCAGGAGCCGGTGCCGCCGCCCACGTCGAGTAGCCGCTGGCACGACGAGAAGTCGACAACCTGGCGGAGGGCGTTCGCCGGTCCTGCCAAGACGGCCTCGATGCCGGCGGAGGCGATCGCCTGCTGCTCCTCGTCGAGCTCGAACACCTCGTGGGCCGGCCCGCGAGCCAGCGCCTCGGCGAAGTCCACCCAGGCGGGGTAGCTGATCTTGTCCCAGAAGCGCAGTAGGGGCCGCAGGTCGGAGGGGCCCTTGCCGGCCAGGAAGCGGTCGGCCGTCGGGCTGTTGCGGTAGAGGTCACCGTCGCGCTCGAGGATGCCGAGGGCCACCATGGCGTCCGCGCTGATGCGGGCGGCCCGTCGGGTCAGCCCCATGCGGGCGGCGAGGGCGTCCAGGGTGGCAGGGGCATCGGCCAGCGCCTCGAACAGACCCAGCTCGCTCGCGGCCAACAGGTGCTTGGCGGCCATGAACCCCGAGGCCAGGCGGAGGATGGGATCCGCGGTCACCTTCGGGGCCGAGACGGCGTGGACTTGCTCGGTGGTGGTCATGAGCGTTCCTTTCATGTCTGCAACGATCCGGAACCCATGGTCCGCGCTGCGAGGCTGGACGGGAATCCCAGATGCGCGGGGATCCGGCCCCATCCACCCCCAGAAATGTGGGAGTGACGCCCCGCTCGGGTCGTCGTAGCCTGTGCTGCGTGGCCAGCGACAAGTTTCGGCGCGTGCGCGACGAGCTGCTCACGCTGGCTAGGAACGGCCTCGATCGTGTGTCGTTCGTCAGCGCCGCCAGCGACGTCGTAGGCCGCGTGGTTCCCCACGACCGGAGCTGCTGGCACGCGGTCGACCCGGGCACCGTGCTGTTCACCGGCAGCATCAACCGCAACGTCGGATGCTCCGGCTCCTGGCTGGCCGAGCACGAGTACGTCGTCGAGGACGTGAACAAGTGGTGGTTCCTGGCCCGCAGCGGCCGGCGGGCGGGCGCAACGAGCCTGGCCACCTATGGCGACATGTCGCGCAGTGCCCGGCACCGCTCGCACGAGGCGTACGGCATCGGCGACGAGCTGCGCATCTCCTTCGTGGCTGACGACGGCACCTACTGGGGGGCGGCCGGGTTCCTCCGCGACGACGACCGGCCGTGGTTCATCGAGGACGACGTGCGCTTTGCGGCGTCGCTGTCGGAGATCCTGGCCGAGGCGTTCCGCCGGGCACTGGTGGCGGCTGTGGCGGCCGCAGCGGACGAGCCGGTCACGGTCGGCCCGGGTGTCATCGTCTTCGACGACCACGGGCGGGCGGAGTCGATCTCCCCGGCAGCCGAGCACTGGATCAAGGAGATGGTCGAGGAGCCCTGTCCAGAGCCGCTCACCGAGTCCAAGGTCCTCCATGCGGTGGCAGCTCGGGCGCGGGCCCTGCGAGAGGTGCGTGACCCCCTGCAGCTGTCCGCTCGCTCACGGGTGCAGACCAGGACGGGCTCGTGGCTGGTGGTCTACGGCACGCCGCTGTCCGGCGGCGCCGACGGGCGCACGGCGGTGATCATCCAGCCGGCGACGCCGAACGAGGTGGCCCCGCTGGTGGCGGTGGCGTACGGGCTCACGTCGCGGGAGTCACAGATCACCCGCTTGTGCATGCAGGGGCGGTCCACCAAGGAGATCGCGCTCGCCCTGCATGTTTCGCCCTACACCGTGCAGGACCACCTGAAGTCCATCTTCGGGAAGACCGGCGTCCGCACTCGCAACGAGCTTGTGGGCCAGGTGTTCCTGGAGCACTACGTCACGCGCTGGGAGGACGTGGGAGAGCCGCCGTCAGGCTGGACGGCCAAGGCCATGCCCGAGACCGCCATGGGCGTTACCGCTGGCGTCACCGGTGGGCCCTGGTGAAGAGGGAATTTAGGTAGCCGGCGGTGACCGCGCTAAGCGAGTCCACTCTGTGAGGTAGTCGGGCGCCGGCGGGCGTCGGTCGGACGTCCGGCGACCGGCCTCCGTCCGATCGCCCCATAACACGCACCCCGATATCCCGCCGATGACGGCCTGCGGCCATCGCCCGCATGTGCCGTTCAGGGCGGTGTGGGCACGAGCCCGTCACCGTCCTCCCGCCGGAGGGTCCGCTGAGAGTTGCTGCCGTTCGCCCGGCACGCGTCGGGGCGACCCTTCGTTCGTCGTCCAGGACTGTCTGATGCGGCCATGGCAAGCCGACGAAGATGACGCGTCGACCTCTGTAGGCCAGACGGCGTACAGGTCGCTTCTCTGCCTCTACAGGAACTGAACTATCCACGCGCAGCGCTCCGACGGATGGCGACAACAACCAGTGCGGCCAGCATGGCGGTCACGAGCAGTAGCGAGCCCGAGCGCGACGAACCCCCAGATCAAGCCGCCTTCGGAGACCGCGCCTGAAGCATCAGCGCCTGGCGCGGCGCACGAACATGACCACGCCGACGATCAGGGTGAGCATCACCAGCAACGGCAGCCCGACGTAGAGCAGCAAGATCAGAACAATGCCCAGCCCGTGAAGACGGTCCCGCCCAGGATCACGACTCGGCCTCCAAGTCCAGGAAGGGATCGACCGACCAGCCAGCGACCTCCCACTCCTTCGAAGCTCCGTTCCCTTCCGGATGCAGACCTCGGGAGCGACCAGCCACCAGCATCACCAGTCCTGGTCCACGTACGTCGGCCGTTGGCCCGGCGGGAACTCCTCATACCCCGGCGGGGAACATGCGACGGTCGATGCCGGCAGGCCCGCTGTGGAGGAACTGGCGAATGGCCTCCAGTCAGGTCTGATCACGATCTGCCATGGCTCCCTTCCCGAACCCGTAGGGCTCCGTGGTGGGTGTCGCGAGCACGACGCTCCGTGTACCCGACGGCCCAGTGATGGGTGAGGTGCCGGGCGTGACGTCACGCGGTCTCCGCCGTTTGCCTGACGGCCGCTGATGCCGGCGCGACGCAGCGCACGGCAACGCCGCCGGTAGGGCTTCGCACGAGGCCGCGAACAACCACGTCGTGCGCGAGGAACGCCTGGACCGTCGCGACGAGAGCGGGAGACAGCATCTCTCCCGGCAGGACGAGAGGGATACCTGGCGGGTAGGGGGTGAGGGGCGCGGCCACGACCACCCCGCCGGCCTGGCTGAGCGGCACCACCCGCCGCTCGGCCTGCAGCGCCGTGCGGGCCGGCAGCACTCGCTCCGCCGGCAGGTCCGGCCACAGTGAGAGCGTGCTGCCGCCGTCCGGGGTGGACTGGGGAGCGCACGCCGCCAGCTCGGACAGGACCTCGAGCAGGATGTCGACGGCGTCGGCGGTGGTCCCCACCGTGACGCTCAGGACGACGTTGCGCCGGTCGCTGAACTCGGGTTGGACGCCGCGTAGGGCGAGCGCCTCGCGCACCTCCCGCGCGGTGCGTCCGTAGCGACTGCTGTCGACCACGAGCTTGCACGGGTCGGTGCCACTGACCCCCCGCGGCAGCCGACCGCGCCGGCTGAGAAGCGGGCGACCGTCCGGCGCGGTTCGTGCAACGGCACGCCGAGCCAGCTCAGCCTGGGCAGTCCATGTGCTCGTGCCGGAACGCTCGAGTTCCTCGACGACGGCGTCCAACGACATGGTGAGCAGGGCAGACGGCGAGGAGCTCTGGAGCAGGACGAGGGCCTCGGCGACTCGATCAGGCTCGACGCGGGGCCCCTGCAAGTGCAGGACTGCGCTCTGGGTGAGCGAGCCGAGCGCCTTGTGGGGGCTGTGCACCACAACGTCGGCGCCGGCGGCCAGTGCGCTCTGCTCGCCCGGGACGAACCTTAGGTGGCCGCCGTGGGCCTCGTCGACGATCAGTGGGACGTCGTGCGAGTGGCACAGGGCGGCAATCTGGGCCAGGGGCAGCAAGAAGCCGTAGTAGTCCGGGCTGGTGACGTGCACGGCCACGACCTCGTCGGTCTGTTCCAACGCAGCGCGCAGGCTGTCCAACCGGATGCCGAACAACCCCTGCAGGCCGGCGTCTGGGAGGGGCTGGAGGTAGTGCGGCTCCAGGCCCGCGAGCATCAGAGCGGCGTGCACAGACTGGTGCGAGCGACGGAGGGCCAGCACCCGACCGCCTGGCCGGGCCACCGCCCAGAGCGCCGCGAGGTTGCCAACGGTGGCGCCGTTGACGAGGTACCAGCTGCGGTCGGCGCCGAACACACGCGCCGCCCGCTGCTGTGACCGCGCCAGCGGGCCGGTGGGCTCGTGCAGGTAGTCCAGCCCCGCCATCTCGGACTGGTCCAGCGCGAACACGCGATCGTCCAGCACACCGGCCAACTCACCCGAGAACGGGTTGCGCTGGCCGTGGCCCGGCATGTGGAAGGCAGGCTGGGGTACGTCGGCGAGCTCGTGGACGGAGCGCCAGAACGAGCCCTCTGTCATGACGGGCTGGCGACCACTGCCCGCAGCGCCGCGCCGAAGACCGCCGCCGCCTCCTGCAGGTGCTCGAACTTCACGTTGAGCGGGGGCAGCATCTTCAGCACCGTGTCGTGGCGCCCCGTCGGCTCGGCGAGCAGTCCGCGTTCGAAGCACTCGGCGGCGACGCGGGTGGCCGCATCATGTGAGACCTGTGCGAGGTCGACGCCGAGGATGAGTCCGCGGTAACGCAGCGGGGCGTCGATCCCGGCGCGCTCGAGCTCGGCGGTGAGCAGGCCGGCCATGGCGTCGCCCTTGCTCAGGACCCCGCCCGCCAATTCCGTGGAGGTGAGCATGGGCAGTGCCAGTGCCGCCGAGACGAACGCCAGCTGGTTACCTCGGAAGGTCCCGGTGTGCTCGCCAGGGCCCAGCGCGTCAAGCTCGCGGCGGTAGAGCACGAGCGACAGGGGTAGGCCGAGGCCCGAGAGCGCCTTGGCCATCACGACGATGTCCGGCTGTACGCCAGCGGCCTCGAATGAGAAGAAGAAGCCGGTACGGGTGCAGCCGACCTGAATGTCGTCCGAGATGAGAAGGACGCCGCGCTCTCGGCACAGCGCCGACAGGCCGCGCAGCCACGCCAGCGGAGCCGGATTGACGCCGCCCTCGGCCTGAACCGACTCCACGATGATGGCGGCCGGCAGGTCCACGCCCGAATGCGTGTCGTCCAGCATGCTCTCGAGGTGGGCCAGGCTGTGCTGGGTCCAGGGGTGCCGCACGTCGGGGAACGGGAAGAACGTCACATCGCCGAGGGCTGTGCCGGCAGCCGACCGCGCCGAGCGGTTCGCCGTCACGCTCAGCGCGCCGAGGCTCATGCCGTGGAAGGCGCCGGTGAAGGCGATCACGCGGCTGCGGCCCGTCGCCCGGCGGGCGAGCTTGAGGGCGGTCTCGACGGCGTTGGCGCCGGTGGGCCCCGGGCTGACGTACTGGAAGTCCATGCCGCGGGCCTCGAGCAGCGTGTCGAGGGCGTTGCGCAGGCCCTCGCGAGCCGGTGTCTCGAGGTCAAGGGCGTGCAACAACCCGTCGCCCTCGAGGTAGTCCACGAGCGCCCGTTTGAGGACCGGGTGGTTGTGCCCGAAGTTCAGAGCACCTGCACCGCAGAAGAAGTCGAGGTAAGGGGTGCCGTCCTCGGCGTACAGCCAGGTGCCCTCGCCGCGGACGAAGTTGCGAGGGTAGACACCGTGGTAGTAGCGCACCGAGGATTCGCGGGATCCGGCAGTCTTCGCAGCCGACGCCCTCGTCGCCCTGGCTCTGGTAGGAGTGATCGGGCAGACCTTCTGCGGTACGAACGTGTTCGTGGTCGTCACAGACATATGTCCTCCTAGGCGTACGGACCGCCCGCAGGAGGCGTCGACAGGTTCGTCGGCATTTCTCCCGCGGTACTGAAGGACGTAACGACTCGGTTGTTCACCGGATTGACGGCCCGGAAACCGCCGCTCCGAGCCTGAGGCCTACCCAGCGCTTCGCCGTTCGAGCGTTCGAGATGCATACCCGCTACACCTTTGGATCGCAGCGCCGACAATGCTCCCATGGCCTCAGAAGAGCGCAAGGACATGCGGAGTGAATACGTGGTCGCGGCCGTGTCGGTGATCATCGCCCTCTTGGGCATCGCTGGCACGCTGCTGGTGACCGCTCGGGAAGAGGACGCGGAGGCTGCCCGAGCCCAGCAGGAGTTCGTACGTGGGCAACGCCGAGATGCGTACGCAAACTTGCTGAGCGCCATGGTGGAGCACGACGAGGAGCGGGAAAGGTTGGTGGACTCGGTGGTGGATCTGAAGGAGGCGCCTGGCGTCCGTGACCTCGATGCCGGCTACGCGGCCTACGGTCTGACGTACGACAAGATGGTCCTGGCTATCCATACGGTGCAGATGATGGGATCCGATGGGCTCGTCGAGGCGCTCGACGACGTCCGGGCCTCACACGATGCCGTGCACGATGGCATAGGGGCTGTCATGGAGCTAACACGAGAAGGCGAGGGCGCCGGCCTGTTGACCTCTCCCATCCGCCACACCATGAGCAAGGGTTTCAAGGATGAGCTCCGGCCGCTCGGCGAGGCGACGGAGAGGCTCATCCGCCTCGCTCGAGCTGACCTTGGGCTGAAAGGTTGACCCTGGCAGCGCGGTGTACGCGCGCAGGCCTTCCGGCAGGGTCACGGCGCCGGGGTGTCGGGAAGCCCCTCGTTGAAGACGCGGTAGGTCTCGTAGATGTCTTTGCAGGCTGCGCACATCGGTAGCCGGGTCGGATCCCGCTGGGGGACGAACACCATGCCGCAGAGCGCCTCGAGCGGCGTGCCGTAGATCCTCGCCTCGACGACCTTTCCCCCAGCATCGCCGTCGGCTTTGACGATGTGGGCCACCTTGGGCTCGCCAGTGATGGTCTCGTCCTCCGGGCGGGTGACGACGACTTCTTTCACGCCGGTGCTGACGGGAGTGGACATGCCACCAGGCTACCGAGGCAGGTAGATTCGATCCTTCGACGGCCCGTGCGGTGGCCGGAAGGGGCCATGTGGCGAACGACTGGACGAGAGCGCTGCTCGGCACCCGTTCGCGGCTCCTCACGGTGCTGGGGTTGATCGTCACGCTCGTGGTCTTGGTGCCGGTCGTCCTCCTTGTGCTCGGCCTGGTCGTGCCGGCCGCTGTGTCCGTGCTGGTCGGCTTGATCGGCCTGGCCGCGGTGGTGATCGCCCTCTTGCCTGGCCGACGTCGCTGGCGGTGACCGTTGAGGGCCGGATCGGGCGATGAGTTTCGTGCTGTGCTGGAGTCTGGTGATGGCTGGTCACGACCAAGGAGGTTCAGATGAGTTCTCGACTCAATCCGTACATCAGCTTCGACGGCACCGCCCGCTCCGCGTTGGAGTTCTACGAGCGTGTCTTCGGCGGCACGTTGACACTCCACACCTTCGGGGAGCTGGGCGGGGAGAGCGGCCCAGCCGCGGAGAAGATCATGCACGGCATGCTGGAGACGGCCAGCGGCTTCACGCTCATGGGCGCCGACATTCCACCGGGGACGGAGTACGCGCCCGGTAACAACATCGCGGTGAGCCTGAGCGGGGACGACGGCGACGAGCTACGTGGGTACTGGGAGAAGCTCTCCGCAGACGGCGCCGTCTCGGTCCCCATGGAGAGGCAGATGTGGGGCGACGAGTTGGGCATGTGCGTCGACCAGTTCGGCATCATGTGGATGGTCAACATCGGTCAGCCGCAGACCTGAACCAGGATCCGTGCCAGCACCGATCGAAGTGACGTTTGTGAGCGACGGCCTGCAGCTGGCCGGCCACCTGCGGGTCCCCGCAGGCGCACCCGGGTCGCTGCCGGGGCTCGTCTTCACCGGCCCCCTTACCGGGGTCAAGGAGCAGGTTGCCGGACACTACGCCGAGGCCTTGACCGACGCCGGGTATGTGACCTTGGCGTTCGACCACCGCGGCTTCGGCGCCAGCGAGGGCAACCCCCGGCAGCACGAGGATCCCCCGGGCAAGCTCAACGATCTGCGTGATGCCTTCAGTTGGCTCTCCACCCACCCGGCAGTTGACGCCACCCGGCTCGGCTGCGTGGGTATTTGCCTCGGCGGAGGGTACGCATTGCGCTTCGCCGGGTTCGACCCGCGGGTGCGGGCCCTGGTCACGGTGGCGGGCGGCTACAACGATCCTCACGCCATGCGTGCCGGCATGGGAGCAGAGTCCTACCGCGCCGTCCTCGCCGAGCAGACGGCCCTGGCCGCCCGCCAGCAGGCCGCCGGCGAGATTGAGTACATGGCCGCCGTCAGTGACGACGACACGCCCGCGCTCATGGGTGGCGCGGAGCCGTTCGCCTACTACGGCACCGATCGCTCGACCAGCCCGGGCTGGGTGAACCGGATCACCCGAACGTCGCTGTACTCGCTCCTCACCGCCGACCTGGCGGTGGGGGCCGACTTCGTCTCGCCGACGCCCTGGCTGATGGTGCACGGCCGAGCCGACGACTTCTGCTCCCCGTCAGCGGCCGAGACCACCTTTGCCCGTGCCGGCGAGCCAAAGGAGGCGCTGTGGCTGGACACCACCAACCATATCGACCTCTACGACGTGCCGACCTACGTCGACCCCGCCGTCGCCGCGGCAGAAGCCTGGCTGGCCCGCTGGCTGTGACCGGACACAGGTTGCTCTCGTCCCGCCGCCGGCGGGACGTGAGAGTCAGGCCTGTTTGCGGAACTCGGCGACGGTCTCGGCCAGCTGGTCGGCCTCGAGGACGTCGGCCATCACGCCGATCTGGGCTTCCCAGATGTCGTCGGGAATGTCGGCGTGCACTTCTTCTTCGAGCACGTGGTAGGTGAGGAGACCCAACTGGGCCCCGGCCAGGGCGCCTGCGTAGGACGGATCACCCACGATGACCGTCTCGGCGGCGATGCTCGCGCTCTCCGGGTCGGGAGAGCCGAGTAGCACCAGCAAGTCGGCCTTGTCGTGGGTCTGGCTGGCCCGGAGAATCGACTCCTGGCTCTGCAGGTCCATGGCCCCGGCGGCGGTTCAGACGAAGCACTCCGTGGCCACGAAGACCACCTCGGCTCCCGCAGCCTTGGCGCACGCCGCGATTGCCGGCCCGGAGATCCCGTCTCGTTCACCGACGGCGATCACCTTCTTTCCTTGGAGCATTTACGTTCTCACCTCCGCTTCGTTCCTCTCGAGTAGGACGCTCATTCCATCCGACAGTTGGCACATGCGACCCAGGAACAGACTGCCCTTGGCCAGCAGCATGACCTTACGGGCGTCACCGGTCGTCAGTCGATCCAGGGCGTGGGGCAGGTAGCACAAGGACGAGGCCAGGTGGCCCTGGGTGGGGGCGAAGCCGGGCATCCCCCGCTCGGTGACGAAGGCGGCGATATCGGTGCGGGCGATGTCGCCCTTGGCCGCGGCCAAGGCGGCGATGGTGCGGTAGTTGCGCTCGGGGACGTTGCCCGAACCCTGGGGTTCGGTGATGTCGGGGTTGTGGAGCTCGGTGGCGAAGTCGTCGACCTCGGTCATGGCGATGCCATGGCGGGTGAGGGGCTCGACGGCCAGCGCCTGCATGACCTGGGGCGCCGAACCACCCGCCGAGATGCGATGCCTGCCCACTACGTCGAGGCGGATGCGGGGCGACCGGCCGTCGTCAGCCTCGACCACCGCAGCTGTGCCCCCCAGGACGTCCTCCATGATCGGCAGCTCCTTGGCCAGGTGGCCCTGGAACTTCATGCCGAGCTTGGCGAGCGACCCGCCGGCGATCACCGCCACCCGTTGGAACACCCCGGCGCCCACGAGGGCGGAGGCCATGACCAGGGCGGGGATGGGGGCGGCGCAGAAGTTCTTGACGTCGGCGCCGGAGGCCTCGGTGAGGCCGGCCGCCTCCGCTACCGCCTTGGCCAGGTTGCCTCCGCCCCGCTGGTACCGGTCGCCGATGGCCTCCTCGCCGCAGCCCAGGACGTACTCGACCGATGTGGGGTCGATGCCCGAGCCCTCGAGGAGGTGGAGCAGGGCCAGGGTGGCGGTGGCCTTCGACGCCAGATTGTCGATGAGGACGTGGGCGGCGAGTGACTCGTCGTCTGCCTGGCCGCAGCGCATGACTGCGCCTTCCGTGAGCCGCAGCGCCTTCGGCTCGGCGGCTACCGCGTCGACGTCGGCCACCGCCTTCTCGATGCGGTCGAGGTCGAAAGCCTTGGCCAGGGGATGGACGCCGAGCGCGGCGACGGCCCGATCGGCCAGCTCCTGCGAGAGGGCGAACAGGCCGAAGTCGTCGACCGCCGCCAGCAGGCCGAGGAACTCGTCCTCGGGCATGATCTCCCCGAACCGACCCGTGCGCTGCGGGGCCCGCGCGTGCGCGGTCCAGGGGCGGGCG
>Ga0247713_1000605_pt1 | contig 20938 bp, 12 predicted proteins | sample 21E_NmetaG_FD_189936 | JGI IMG/M metagenome (GOLD analysis project Ga0247713, IMG submission 189936) | Soil microbial communities from hillslope of Landscape Evolution Observatory, University of Arizona, Oracle, AZ, United States - 2-1-E_N | ecosystem: Engineered > Artificial ecosystem >... | reverse complement strand
TCGTTCAGGTACGTGTTGTACGGCGACTCACGCTGGAGGTCGCGTCTCGTGGGGATCTTGTGCCGGGGCGCGTCGTAGAGCGCCGTGATGTCGATCTGGAGGCGCATCCCCTTCCGCAGGCGGTTGTAGATGACCGCGGAGACCATGGCCCGGTCCTCGTCCAGCTTCGCCTCCCGCTCGATCAGGGAGGCGAGCGTGACCGCCTCGTACTTCGTGAGCCCGGCCGCTTCCGCCCGGGTCCAGTCCAGGTCCGCGGCGTGCGCTTCGAACTGGTCGACCATGCGCCGGACCAGCTGCTCCGCCGTGTCGTGCTCGGAGAGGGAGTAGGTCTCCGGGAACAGGAACCCTTCCAGGCTCTCCACGCCCTGCGGCTGGATGGAAGCGCGGATACGTCCCGAGGTGGCCACCTCCAGGAAGGCCTCCTCGGTGATGTGGGTCCGCTCGCCCACCCGTCTCGCGATCTGCGCGACCGTGTACCCCTCCGGGATGGTGATGCTGGAGAGCCGGTCCCTGGGTCCGGAGGCGAGTGCGTCGAGCGCGGCCTGGACACCGAGCCCCTTCCGCAGCTCGTACCGCCCGGCGCGGATCGTGCCGTCGAGCCCTCGCAGCCTCGACATGAGGCGGAACCCGGCCGTCGAGCCGATCACCTCGTTCTCGACGAGCAGCTCCGCGATCTGGACGGTGCTGGCGCCCGCGGGGACGGTGACCTCAACGGACTCGCCCGGGTCCGGACGGCGGGTGAGTGCGTAGGCGGTGGCGGCTACGGCGAGCGCGGTCAGTACCGTAAGGACGGCGGCGGTCTTGCGGATCATCCGTCGAGCTGGTCCCGCTGCTCCCGCCAGTCCGGACGCTCCCGCCTCCGCAGCGACGGCCGTCCCGCTCCCCCCTTGCGCTCGCGAGCGCGCCGGGGTGCCTCCACCACGAGCTCGGGGAGGACGACGTCGTCTACGTCCGGCGCCGCTCCATTGACGCGCGCATCGAGGTAGGACCGCAGGATCATCGCGGCCGCCACCTTGTCCACCGTCTCCCGCTGCTGTCGCGCGGAGACGCCCGCCTCCCGCATGCCGCGCGAAGCCTCGACGGTGGAGAGCCGCTCGTCCCACATCGCGACCGGCGACCCCCAGCGCTCCTCCAGCGAGCGGGCGAACGACCGGGCCGCCTCGGCCGCCACACCGGTCGAGCCGTCCATCTTCAGTGGGAGCCCGACCACGATCTCGTCCGCCTCCAGCCGACGAGCCACCCCGAGGACCGACTCGACCAGGCTCGATCCCTTCTTGCGCTTCAGGACGTCGAGGGGCTGCGCCGTGCGTCCGAGGGCGTCGGAGACGGCGAGCCCCACCCGGGTACCGCCGTAATCCACGCAGAGGACCCTCGGCATCAGCCGAGCGCCCCCTGGGCCGACTCCCGCGCCTGGGCGAGCGCGCGGTCGAGCCCGTCCGGCTGGCCGCCCCCGCCCATGGCGAGGTCGGGCTTCCCGCCCGCCCGACCGCCGATCGCCGCGGCCGCCGACTGGAGGATCACCCTCATGTCCACGCCTTCTTCGACGAGGCTGCGGTGCGCCGCGCCGACGAGGTTGGCCTTGCCGTTCCCGGCCGTCCCGAGGATGACGATCGATCGGTCCAGACGGTCGCGCAGCGCGATGGCGAGCTCCCGGAGCGCCCCGACGTCGTCGCTGCGCCGGGAGACGAGGAGCCGCCCCCGTCCTATGTCGGACACGGATGGAACCAGCTCGTCCACGGCCGCCCCGATGCGGTCCTTCTGCTGACGGTCCAGCGCGCGCTGCAGGTCCTTCTGCGTGGACAGGAGCCGCTCCACCCCGGACGCGAGCTCGTCGGGCGCGACGCGCGCCATCTCGGCCGCGCGCTCCGCCTCGCGCAGCCGCGTGTTGACCCACCGGAGCCCCTCGACCCCCGTGAGCGCCTCCACCCGTCGGACGTTCGAGCCGATGCTGCCCTCGCCCAGGATCTTGATCAGTCCGATGCGGCCCGTCTCAGCGACGTGCGTGCCGCCGCAGAGCTCGCGGGAGTAGTCCCCCACCTCGACCACCCGGACCGTGTCCCCGTACTTCTCCTCGAAGAAGGCGAGGGCGCCGAGCTCCTCGACGGCCTCTCGGAAACCCGTCTCGAAGGCGCGGACCCGGTCGTCGTGTTCGACCTTGGTGTTGACGTGCTCCTCCAGCTCGTCGAGCAGGTCGCGCGACAGGCCCGTGAAGTGGGAGAAGTCGAACCGGAGGCGACCGGGTTCGACGAGGGAGCCCATCTGGCGGACGTGGGTGCCCAGCGTGTCACGGAGCTGGTGATGGACGATGTGGGTCGCCGTATGGGCCTGCTCGGCTCCCGCTCGGGCGTGGAGGTCGACGACGGCGGTGACCCCGGCGCCGACCGAGATCTCGCCGGTCTCCACCTGCACGCGGTGCAGGATGATCCCGCCTCGCTTGCGCGTGTCCAGGACCTGGGCTCGCCCCGCAGGGCTCTGCAGCCACCCGCGGTCGCCGATTTGTCCACCCCCTTCGGGGTAGAACGGCGTGCGGTCCAGGACGACGTCCGCCTCGGCTCCCGCCTGCAGGACCGGCACGGCCTCCGTGCCCGCCAACACGGCGAGCACCTCGCCCTCGGCCTGCAGGGACGTGTACCCGAGGAAGGCCGTGTCCGGCACCTGCAGCCCGACGCGCTCGGACTCCCCCGCCTTCTGCTGATGGGCCGCCCGGGACCGGTCCCTCTGGACCGTCATCTGCTCCTTGAACGCCTCCAGATCCACGGACAGCCCGGCGTCCTGCGCCACCTCCTGGGTGATCTCGAGGGGGAAGCCGTAGGTGTCGTAGAGGCGGAACGCGACCTCGCCGGACAGGACGGTCCCACCGGACGAGTTGATCTCGTCCTGCAGCAGACCGAGACCGGCCTCCAGCGTGCGCCCGAACCGCTCCTCCTCCTGCGCGACCACCCTCAGGACGGCCTCCCGGTTGCGGACGAGCTCCGGGTAGACGTCCCCGAACTCCTCGATCACCACATCGCAGAGGGGCACGAGCAGGGCGTCGGTGACCCCGACCTGCCGCGCCTTCGTGACGGAGCGGCGGAGGATGCGCCGCAGGACGTACCCACGGCCTTCGTTGGACGGCATCACACCGTCGGCTATCAGGAAGGTGACGGCCCGGGAGTGGTCGGCGAGGATGCGCAACAGCCGCGTCTCGGCGGGCCCGGCGTCGCGTCGGGCTCCCGTGATCTCCTCGGCCCGAGCGATGATCGGGGTGAAGACGTCGGTGTCGTAGTTCGTCGGGACGTCCTGGAGGATGGTCAGCATCCGTTCGAACCCCATCCCGGTGTCGATGCCCTTGCGTTCCAGATCGCCCACGATGTTCAGGTCGTCGTCCTGGACGAACTGCATGAAGACGAGGTTGTAGAACTCGCGGTAGCGGTTCTCGTCGCCCCCGTCGGGACCCGTGGGGTGCTCGTCTCCGAAGGCCGGCCCCCGGTCGTAGAACAGCTCAGAGCATGGACCGCACGGCCCCGCCCCGCCCATGTCCCAGAAGTTGTCCTTGCGTCCGAACCGAACGATCCGGGACGAGGGCACCCCCACCTCCCTCTCCCAGATCTGGGCCGCCTCGTCGTCGTCGGTGTAGACGGACACCCAGATCCGGTCGGGATCGAGCCCGAACGGACCCGTGCAGAGGTCCCACGCGAACCGGCACGCCTCGGACTTGAAGTAGTCGCCGATCGAGAAGTTCCCGAGCATCTCGAAGAAGGTGTGATGGGCGGGAGAGGTGCCGACCTCCTCTAGATCGTTGTGCTTCCCGCCCGCCCGGAGGCACTTCTGGGCGGTCGTGATCCGCGGGTAGGGAGACTGCAACTGCCCGAGGAAGTAGGGCGCGAACTGGACCATCCCCGCCACCGTGAACATCACGGTCGCGTCGGACGGGATCAAGGAGGAGGAGGGCAGCACCTTGTGCCCCTGCTCCTCGAAGAACCGCAGGAACGTCTGACGGGCGTCCTTCGCGCGCATGCGCCCAAGGATATCGGCTGACGATGCTGCTAACGGTAGGTCCTGCGCGGGGGTGTCCGCCGCGCGAGACTGTACCGGCCCCCGACCAGGAGCCCCCTCGTGACCGCGACCCCCCGAGACGATCGACGCCCGCCCGCGTGGCAAGGACCCGGTGACGGCCGGGGTGCCGAGCGCGCGCCGGTGGAGGTGCCTGAGGAGGCGTGGCCTTCGCCGTTGGAGGAGGCGTCGCTGAGCGCGTTCTTCGCCCGCCTGCTCCCGGCTCTGCGGGCCTTCCGGTACCCGCACTACCGGATCCTATGGGTCTCGGGCGTCCTGTCCAGCGTGGGGAACTGGATGCAGACGGCCGCATACGGGGTACTCGTACTCGGCCTCACAGGCAGCCCGCTGCTGACGGCCCTGATCCCGGCGTCACAGCAGTTCCTGATGGGTCCCCTGGGACCCGTGGGCGGCCTCCTGGCGGACCGGTTCAACCGCCGGAACCTGCTGATCGTCACGCAGTCGGCGTTCGCGATCTCGGCGGCGGGGATAGCCGTGCTCATCCTGATGGGAGACCCTCGGCCGGCCCCGCTGCTCGCCATCTCCCTGGCCACGGGCGTGTTCATGGCCGTCAACTTCCCGGCCTACCAGGCGTTCTTCCCTCGCCTGATACCACCCGGGGAGATGCCGAACGCGGTGGCGATGAACTCCGTGTCGTTCAACGTCGCGAGGATCGTCGGGCCATCCATCGGTGCCGTGATCCTGCGCATCTGGGGGCCGGGACCGGTCTTCCTCGTCAACGCGGCGACCTTCGTCCTGTTCGCGGTCGCTCTCATGTTCATCCCGTCCCGGACGGGAGCGATCCCGGCCGCCCACCGCGACGCGGTCGGCTCCATCGGCGACGGTTGGCGGTACGTGAGGCGTGACCCGACCACGCGGACCCTCATCATGGGGATCGGGTTGATCAGCCTGTTCGCCCTGCCGGTCATCTGGCTCTCCCCGCTGATGGCGGACCGCATCTTCGGCTCCCCGCGCGACACCGGGTTCATCCTGTCCGCCATGGGAGGCGGGGCCATCTTCGGGGCGCTCCTCGCCGGCTCCCTGGGAGCGGACCGGCGTCCCCACATCGGGACGGTCTCCTACTTCCTGCTGGCACTGAGCCTCGGGGGGTTCGCCTTCGCAACCGTGCCCGCGCTCTCGCTGGCGCTGATCGCGCTGTTCGGCGCCTCCTACATGGGCGCGGCCGTGGTGATCAACTCGCTCGTCCAGCTCGTCACCCCGGACAGGATCAGGGGACGGGTGATGAGCCTGTACATGATGGCTTGGGTGGGACTGCTCCCCTACGGAGCGATCCTGGCGGGAGGGCTGGCCGAGTGGGTCGGCGGCGACCTAGGGGCCCCGCTGGCGCTCGCGGTCGGCGCAGGCCTCTGTCTCCTCTTCGCGATCCGCCTCGCGGTTCGGGGAGACTGGATCCCGCGGAACCCGGAGGCGGCGGACGGACCCGGCCCGGCGTCGGACTGAAGGAGCGTGCGATGGAGGTTGGATCGACCGGACGCGCGTCCCTGCAGGTGGATCAGGGGGACACGGCGGTCACCTTCGGCTCCGGCGATGTGGACGTCCTCGCCACGCCTCGGCTCGTAGCCCTCTGCGAGGAGGCGGCGGTGGCGGCCGTGGCCGGACACCTCGAAGCGAACAGGACCACGGTGGGTACGCGCATCACGCTCGACCACCTCGCTCCAACCCCGGTCGGTGGGAGCGTGGAGGCCACCGCGACCCTCGAGCGCGTGGACGGTCGCACCCTGGAGTTCTCCATCCGCGCGACCGACGCCCAGGGTGCGATCGCGACCGGTTCGCACGTGCGTGTGGTGGTCGACCGCCAGCGGTTCGAGGACGCCGCGGCGTCCCGCCGATGATCGGCGTATCCCACGAGGAGTTCGAGGTCCTGGTCGCAGAGGCGCTCGACTCGCTACCGGAGCCCTTCGCGTCGCACCTCGACAACGTGGAGGTGGTGGTCGCGGACGAGCCGTCGTCGGAGGAGCTCGAGGAGGCCGGCGTCGAGCCGGGTGCGTCGCTGTTCGGGCTCTACCAGGGGATACCGCAGACGGAGCGCGGGGCCGGGTACACGTTCGTGATGCCGGACAAGATAACCATCTACCGGCTCCCCATCGTGGCCGCATGCGGCGACCGCGACGAGGTGCGCGATGAGGTGGCCGTGACCGTCGTCCACGAGATAGCCCACCACTTCGGGATATCCGACGAGCGGCTCGAGGAGCTCGGGTGGGCGTGAGTCAGGCCAGGTTGGACGAACGCGGGTAGGCGACGGAGGGGTCGGTCAGGACGTTGATCAGGTAGGGCACGCCGGACTCGAACGCCCGGTCCAGCGCATCCGGGAGCTCCGACGCCTTCTCGACCGTCTCCCCCGCTCCCCCGAGCGCCTTCACCACAGCGTCGTAGGCGGTCTCCTGTCTGAGGTCGGCGGCGACGTCGTACCCGTACAGCATCTGCATGGGGTGCTTCTCCAGCCCCCAGATCCCGTTGTTGCCGACGATGGCCACGACCGGGAGCCGATGCCGGACGAGGGTGTCGAAGTCGAGTCCGCTGAAACCGAACGCGCCGTCGCCCAGCAGCAGGACCACCTGCCTGTCGGGATGGACGATGCGGGCGGCGGCGGCGTAACCGAGCCCCGTCCCGAGGCAGCCGTACGGACCCGGGTCGAGCCAGCATCCCGGGGTGTAGCTCTCGACCAGCTTCCCGGCGTACGAGACGAAGTCTCCCCCGTCGCAGATCACGACGGCGTCCCTGTCCAGCTTCGAGGACAGGATCCCGTAGACCCGCGCGGGGTGGATCGGGTGGGAGTCTCCCTCCAACTCGTCGCGCTCGCCCGCCCGCTTCGTCTGCTCGGCCCCCCGCAGCTTCTCTATCCACGCCTCCGGGTCGCTCCGGCGGGTCGCCGCGTCGGCTATGGCGGTGAGCGCGGAGTTCAAATCACCCGCGACGGAGGCAGCAGGCGAGGCATGACCGCCGAGCACGGACGGCGAGTCCTGGATGTGGACGACGCGCGCCCGCCCGAAATGGCCGAACCCGAGCCTGAAGTCGAGCGGGGTACCCACGACCACGACGAGGTCGGCCTCCCGGAAGGCGACCGAGCGGGCCCTAGAGAAGACGAGCTCGTGGTCGGCGGGCATGCATCCCCTGCCCATCCCGTTGAGCACGACGGGGATCCGGAGCTCCTGGGCGAGGTTGGCGAGCGCCTGCCAGGCTCCATCCCACCAGACGTCGGAGCCACCCACCAGGACCGGTCGTTCGGCGTCCGAGAGAAGCCTCGCCGCCGCCAGGACCTGGTCCGATCCCGGGGCAGGAGCACGCACCTCACGCGAGAGGCGGACGCCGCCGTCCTCGAGCAGCTCACGCCAGGCATGTCCCTGAGCCTCGCCCGAGGGTTCTGCCGGGAGGAAGAACGAGTCGAGGGGGAAATCGAGGAAGACAGGCCCGCGGTGAGGGGTCAAGGCCTCAGTCACGGCATCGTGGACGGCGCCCGCGGCGGCAGCCGGATCGAAGACGGTCTCTGCGCGCTTCGTGATGGACCGCACGAGCGGCAGGTGGTCCATCTCCTGCAGGCTCCCCGAGCCCCAGCGACCCTGAGGCGCACGACCGCCGAGGACGAGCACCGGGCTCCCGTTGAAGTGGGCCGAGGTGATCGGGCTGATCGCGTTCGTAACGCCCGGACCCGCCGTCACCGCGGCCACGCCGATGCCTCGCGTGAGCTTCGCGTGCCCCTCCGCGGCGAAGGTGGCCGTCTGCTCGTGACGGACATCTAGGAGTCGTATCTCGCGCTGCACGCACCCGTCGTACAAGGGGAAGATGTGGCCGCCCGAGAGCGTGTAGACGACATCGACCCCATGAGCTCGCAGCGCCGCAGCCGCCTGGTGCCCTCCGTTGGCCTCCATGATCCTCCCTCGCGCTCGCCCGACGAGCATCGTACAAGGGAGCCTGGATGGGCCCGACGTGGCATCCTTTGGGCCGGGGCCCGTAGCTCAGTCGGTCAGAGCAGTCGACTCATAATCGATCGGTCGCAGGTTCAAGTCCTGCCGGGCCCACCATCCGTCCGGGCGGCGGATGAGGCCTGCTCAGGGGATGCGGATGACGATGTCGTTCGCCGGTGACCCTGCGCAGGCCTTGGGGGCCGCCGAGACGTGGACGTCGGCCGCCCATGCGCCCGCTCTCGTTAGAGGCGTGTCTCCGGGGCTGTCCGCACCCTTCGTCCGTGCTCCGTGGATCCGGAGCCCGTCCGGAGATGCGTCCACGGCTAGGTAGGAGGCGCCCGTGCGCTGGTGCACGACTAGCCGGTTGCCGGCGTGCGCGCCTGCGGAGACCTGCTGCCCTGCCACGACCGGGGTCTGGTGCTCCTGGACGCCCGGGTCGGAAGAGTCTGGACACCCGGCCGCGGGCCCGGCCGAACCCAGCACGCAGAGGACAGACACCAAGGTCGCCGGCAGGATCCTTCTCATGACCCCTATTCTTCGACGCGGGCCGCTTCAGTCCTTCTGGACATGCAGAAGCGGCCCCCGGAGGGACCGCTTCGCAAGAAAAACCCGGCACCGACCTACTCTCCCACCACCGTTGGATGGCAGTACCATCGGCGCTGGAGGGCTTAACTTCCGGGTTCGGAATGGGACCGGGTGTGACCCCTCCGCCATGGGCACCGGGAAACCTATTCAGTTGTGTGAGGGAGCGTTGTCCGAAGCTCGGACAACCTCATAGTGAGCGCAGGCATCTTCAACCAAGCCCTCGGCCTATTAGTACCGGTCGGCTCAACGCATCGCTGCGCTTCCACCTCCGGCCTATCAACCCTGTGGTCTAGCAGGGGGCCTTACCCGGTTGACCCGGTGGGAGACCTCATCTTGGAGTCGGCTTCGCACTTAGATGCTTTCAGCGCTTATCCGATCCGCACATAGCTAACCAGCCGTGCCGCTGGCGCGACAACTGGCACACCAGAGGTGCGTCCGCCCCGGTCCTCTCGTACTAGGGGCAGCTCTCCTCAAGTCTCCTACGCCCGCAGAGGATAGGGACCGAACTGTCTCACGACGTTCTAAACCCAGCTCGCGTACCGCTTTAATGGGCGAACAGCCCAACCCTTGGGACCTTCTCCGGCCCCAGGATGCGACGAGCCGACATCGAGGTGCCAAACCTTGCCGTCGCTGTGGACGCTTGGGCAAGATCAGCCTGTTATCCCCGGAGTACCTTTTATCCGATGAGCCCTGACATTCCCACTTATAGTCAGAGGATCACTAGGCCCGACTTTCGTCCCTGCGCGACCCGTCGGTCTTGCAGTCAAGCTCCCTTGTGCCCTTGCACTCGACGCACGATGGCCAACCGTGCTGAGGGAACCTTGGGGCGCCTCCGTTACCTTTTGGGAGGCGACCGCCCCAGTCAAACTGCCCGCCAGGCATTGTCTCAGATCCGGATAACGGACCTTGGTTAGGATCCCAATACGTGAAGGGTGGTATCTCAAGGATGGCTCCACGGGAGCTGACGCCCCCGCTTCAAAGCCTCCCACCTATCCTGCACAGCACGAATCAGAATCCAATACCTGGTTACAGTAAAGGTTCCGGGGTCTTTCCGTCCTTCTGCGGGTAGACGGCATCTTCACCGTCAATGCAACTTCGCCGGATCTCTGGCTGAGACAGCGCCCAAGTCGTTACGCCATTCGTGCAGGTCGGAACTTACCCGACAAGGAATTTCGCTACCTTAGGACCGTTATAGTTACGGCCGCCGTTTACCGGGGCTTAGATTCAAGGCTTCGGGCCGAAGCCCTGACCTCTCCTCTTAACCTTCCGGCACCGGGCAGGCGTCAGTGGATATACAGCGCCTTACGGCTTCGCATCCACCTGTGTTTTTAGTAAACAGTCGCTTGGGCCTGGTCACTGCGACTCCTCCCAGCTTCGGACGCGAGGTCCTACACCGGAAAGAGCGCCCCTTCTCCCGAAGTTACGGGGCTAGATTGCCGAGTTCCTTAGCCAGAGTTATTCCGCACGCCTTCGTATTCTCTACGCGCCCACCTGTGTCGGTTTGCGGTACGGGCAGCCACACAACTACCTAGAGGATTTTCTCGGCAGCATGGATTCAGGGACTTCACCTATTTGCGGCTCGGCATCGCGTCTCAGGGAATGTGTTCCGGCGGATTTGCCTACCGGAACCCCCTACACGCTTACCCCAGGACAACCAACGCCTGGGATCCCCTATCCTCCTGCGTCCCCCCATCGGTCACCCTTCCAGTTCGGGTCCCACGGCTTAACACCGTGGTTAGCATCCCTGGTCGGGTGTTGGCGCGATGTGGCTGGTACAGGAATATCAACCTGTTGTCCATCGGCTACGCCTTTCGGCCTCGCCTTAGGTCCCGACTAACCCTGGGCGGACGAACCTTCCCCAGGAAACCTTGGGCTTTCGGCGGGAGGGATTCTCACCCTCCTTTTCGCGTACTGATGCCGGGATTCTCACTTCCGTACAGTCCACGGAACGTTACCGTCCCGCTTCGATCCGTACGGAACGCTCTCCTACCACGCACCCTCTCCCGAAGGATCGGGCACGTCCACAGCTTCGGTGGTGTGCTTGAGCCCCGCTACATTGTCGGCGCGGAGTCCCTCGACCAGTGAGCTATTACGCACTCTTTCAAGGATGGCTGCTTCTAAGCCAACCTCCTGGCTGTTTTCGCGACTCCACATCCTTTCCCACTTAGCACACACTCTGGGACCTTAGCTGGTGGTCTGGGCTGTTTCCCTTTAGACGATGAAGCTTCTCCCCCACCGTCTTACTCCCGGGATATAGAGCGATGGCATTCGGAGTTTGCCTGGGTTTGGTAACCTTTTAGGGCCCCTAGCCCAAACAGTGCTCTACCTCCATCGCTGAACTCCCGAGGCTATCCCTATAGATATTTCGGAGAGAACCAGCTATCACCTGGTTTGATTGGCCTTTCACCCCTACCCACAGGTCATCCGAGCACTTTTCAACGTACACCGGTTCGGCCCTCCACGGGTTCTTACGCCCGCTTCAGCCTGCCCATGGGTAGATCACCAGGTTTCGGGTCTACAGCCAGCGACTGAGCGCCCTATTCAGACTCGCTTTCGCTGCGGCTTCCCCTCGACGGGTTAACCTTGCCACTGACCATAACTCCCCGGCTCATTCTTCAATAAGCACGCTCTCACCCTGCCGGCCGAAGCCGGCTTTCCAGGCTCGAACTGCTTGTAGGCTCACGGTTTCAGGTTCTATTTCACTCCCCTCCCGGGGTTCTTTTCACCGTTCCCTCACGGTACTGTGCACTATCGGTCGCCAGTTAGTATTTAGCCTTAGAGGGTGGTCCCCCTAGATTCCGACGGGGTTTCTCGGGCCCCGTCGTACTCGGGAACACCACTGGGAGTCTCGTAGATTTCGCGTACCGGGCTGTTACCGTCTCTGGCGGGCCTTTCCAGGCCGCTTCTGCTATCCACGAGTTTTGTAACTCCCTGGGAGATCCACAGTTCTCCCGGGTGGGTCCCACGACCCCGACATGGCAACGCCTGTGGGCTTACACCATGTCGGTTTAGGCTATTCCCCGTTCGCTCGCCACTACTAGGGGAATCTCGGTTGATTTCTCTTCCTCCGGCTACTTAGATGTTTCAGTTCGCCGGGTTGGCGACCATGGGCTATGTATTCACCCATGGCCAACAGGGCATTACCCCTGTTCGGTTTCCCGATTCGGACATCCTCGGATCGAAGCTTGCTCGGCAGCTCCCCGAGGCTTTTCGCAGCCAGCCACGTCCTTCATCGCCTTCTGGCGCCAAGGCATCCACCGTGAGCCCTTTATAGCTTGGCTATGTGAAGATGCCTACGCTCACTATGGTGTTGTCAAAGAGCTCGGACCGCCGGATGTCTCCATACGGCCGCTCCTTCAAAGCTGCATGTGCAGGTGTCTGAGGGTCCTTCGATAACTGCGATTCGCTCATCCCGAAGGATGGGCTGTAAGGGAATGCTCCCTTAGAAAGGAGGTGATCCAGCCGCACCTTCCGGTACGGCTACCTTGTTACGACTTCACCCCAATCATGAGCCCTAGGCTCGACGGCTCCCTCCTTACGGTTGGGCCACCGGCTTCACCTATTGCCCACTTTCGGGGTGTGACGGGCGGTGTGTACAAGGCCCGGGAACGCATTCACGGCAGCATGCTGATCTGCCATTACTAGCGACTCCAACTTCACGGGGTCGAGTTGCAGACCCCGATCCGAACTGGGCGCGGCTTTTTGGGATTCGCTCACTCTTGCGAGGTCGCAGCCCGTTGTACCGCGCATTGTAGCGCGTTTGCAGCCCCAGACGTAAGGGCCATGCTGACTTGACGTCATCCTCTCCTTCCTCCGGGGTTTCCCCGGCAGTCTCACATGAGTGCCCAGCACTACCTGATGGCAACATGTGACGAGGGTTGCGCTCGTTGCGGGACTTAACCCAACACCTCACGGCACGAGCTGACGACAGCCATGCAACACCTGTGATGGTTCCCGACTTTACGGGTCGGACACGCTTTCACGCGCCTACTTCCACCATGTCAAGTCTGGGTAAGGTTCTTCGCTTTGCATCGAATTAAGCAACGCGCTCCGCCGCTTGTGCGGGCCCCCGTCAATTCCTTTGAGTTTTAGCCTTGCGGCCGTACTCCCCAGGCGGCGAACTTAATGCGTTAGCTTCGGCACAGAGGGCTTGACGCCCCCCACACCTAGTTCGCACCGTTTACGGCCAGGACTACCCGGGTATCTAATCCGGTTCGCTACCCTGGCTTTCGGGTCTCAGCGTCAGGATCGGCCCAGTCGGCCGCCTTCGCCACTGGTGTTCCTCCCGATATCTGTCCATTTCACCGGTACACCGGGAATTCCACCGACCTCTACCGTCCTCAAGTCCGCCAGTATCGGATGCAGTTTCGAGGTTGAGCCTCGAGATTTCACATCCGACTTAACGGACCGCCTACACCCGCTTTACGCCCAGTGAATCCGGGCAACGCTTGCCCCCTACGTCTTACCGCGGCTGCTGGCACGTAGTTAGCCGGGGCTTCTTCTGCAGGTACCGTCACCTGGGTAACCCCAGGCTTCTTCCCTACTGAAAGAGGTTTACAACCCGAAGGCCTTCATCCCTCACGCGGCATCGCTGCGTCAGGCTTTCGCCCATTGCGCAAGATTCCCCACTGCTGCCTCCCGTAGGAGTCCGGGCCGTGTCTCAGTCCCGGTGTGGCCGATCGCCCTCTCAGGCCGGCTACCCGTCTTAGCCTTGGTAGGCCATTACCCCACCAACTAGCTGATAGGCCGCGGGCCCCTCCCGAAGCGGGATCCTTTCCTCGTCAGGCCATGCGACCCAGCGAGGATATCCGGCATTAGCTCCAGTTTCCCGGAGTTATTCCGGTCTTCGGGGCAGGTTACCCACGTGTTACTCACCCGTTCGCCGCTCCGTACCTCAGGGAGCAAGCTCCCCGAGGCCGATCGCTCGACTTGCATGTGTTAGGCGTGCCGCCAGCGTTCGCCCTGAGCCAGGATCAAACCCTCCATGGGAAAGCGTTGAGCTTCCCTGAGTTGGGCTTGCTCCGGTCCAGACGGGCCCACCGAGGTGGGACCGTGGACTGGCGTTGTTGTTCTGCAGGAATCGTCGGGTGCCCTCAGACACCCTGCACTATGCAGTTCTCAAGGAGCGGAGGACCGGAGACCGGCCCCTCCGCGGGGGCCGAAGCCCCTCGCGACCATCAACTATATCCCTCCAGGTCCCCGCTCGCAACCTGTCTGGTTGCTGCCGGGTCGGCGACCCTGGTGCCGCTGCCAGCCCACCCGATGCGGGGGCGACGAGGAACTATACAGCGCGCCGGCGGGGGCCGCATGCGGAGGGGGGCCGGCGCCGTATCCGTGCCGTCCACGGAAATGTCGCCCAGACGCACCCATACGTCGCATTCGTCGCTATCCTCGGCATCGTACCCCGCCCTCGCGAGACGACTCTCGTGTTGCGGCGGACCTATCGGGCTGAGGAGAGGGAGTTCACCACATGGGCGTATCCATCCCGCGCGCGGCGGCCGTCCTGGTCGCCATCGCCATGGTGGGGGTCACGAAGCTTGCGATGGCCGCAGGCCCCACCGTCACTTCGACCACCCCCCCGGCGGCGCCGAACACGGGTTCCGCCACCATCACCATCCGAGGCTCGGGTTTCGAGCCCGGAGCGACGGCGCGTCTGCAGCGCACCGGCCAGTCCGACATCGTCGCCGGATCCGTCACGCACCAGTCGGGTGACGCGGTCCAGGCGACGTTCAACCTCACCGCTCAGGCGCCGGGGGCCTGGAACGTCCGGGTCACGAACCCCGGAGGGGCGTCCGGGGCGTGCTCTGGCTGCTTCGAGATCGCCGCGAACGCGCCCACGGTGGCGTCCACCTCCCCATCGTCCGGCGGACGTGGGGCGAAGGACTACGTGGTGGAGATCACAGGGACCAACTTCGCCCGCGGCGCCCAGGCCATGTTCCTCGGCGGTGGGATCGAGGTCACGTCGACGACCTGGAACAGCCCGACGAAGGTGACCGCGAAGATCGAGATCGCCGCTACCGCGGCGACGAGCGCTCGCGACGTGCGGGTGACGAACACCGACGGACAGCAGGGGCAGTGCTCGGGATGCTTCACCGTGAACGCCTCTCCGGACCCTCGGCGGGTGTCGCCCGCCCGGGCCTTCCAGGGGGCGCAGAACGTCCAGGTGACCGTCCGAGGGGAGGCCGCGGACCCGCCGCTGCGTCCGTTCGAGTCGGACCCGAGGTTCCGCGAGGGTGCGCAGGTCGTCTTCTCCGGGGAGGGGATCACGGTCCACTCGACCTCCTACGACGAAGGGAATCCGCCTCTCGAGCAGCCTTCGCTGGTGGCGACGATCTCCGTCGCCCCCGGGGCCGTGGGCGGACCACGGGACCTGACCGTCGTGAACCCAGACGGCGGCCGCGGGACGTGCTCCGGCTGCTTCACGATCGACCCGGTCCCGACGGTGACCTCTGTCGCACCCTCGTCTCGAGGCCAGGGTGCGTCCAACCAGTCCGTCACCATCACCGGAACGGGCTTCACGCCCGGGTCGACGGCTTCGTTCTCCGGGTCGGGCATCACGGTTCACTCGAGCAACCGGGAGACCGACGAGAAGCTGGTGGCCGTCATCTCGGTCGCGCAGGGCGCAGCCACGACCGCGCGCGACGTCAGCGTCACGACCTCTCAAGGGGGTAGGGGTACGTGCGTCGGGTGCTTCACGGTCAACGCGGCTCCCGTCGTTACCGGCGTCTCGCCCGACAACCGCACGCGCGGCCAGAGCGGACAGAACGTCACGGTCACCGGCAGCGGGTTCGTCAGCGGCGCTGCCGTCTCGTTCTCCGGAGCCGGGATCACGGTCAACTCGACGACCTTCACGAACGCCACGACTCTGGTGGCCAACATCAGCCTGGCCCAGGACGCGGCCCCCGGGAACCGGGACGCTCGCGTGACCAACCCGGACGGTGGTCTGGGCACGTGCACCAACTGCTTCATCGTGAACGGCGGAGTGACCGTTACCCAGCTCACCCCCTCCGCCGGGATCAACAACGGTTCCGTCCAGGTGACGATCGACGGCTCCGGGTTCGCCGACGGCGCCACCGCCCGGTTGAAGCGGGCTGGGCAGCCTGACATCGTCGGCACGTCCACCGCCGTGGAGTCGCCCACCCGGATGCGGGCCACGTTCAACCTGAACGGCAAGGCCCCCGGGAAGTGGGACATGCGCGTCACGAACACCGACAACACGACGGGCGTCTGCACCGAGTGCTTCGCGATCGCGTCGGCGGCCCCGACGGTCACCGGCGTCACACCGTCCTCTCGGGCCCAGGGCGCGCAGGGCCAGGAGCTCACGCTCTCGGGTACGAACTTCGCGGCCGGGGCCACGGTGACGTTCGCGGGGTCCGGGATCACGGTCGGGTCGACGACGGTCGAGAGCGCGTCCAGCATCAAGGTGGTCGTGGACCTCGCTCCCGACGCCGCGACCGGGGCTCGCAACGTGACCGTACGCAACGCCGACGAGCAGGCGGCCACGTGCAACGGCTGTTTCACCGTTTCGGCCGCACCCACCGTCACAGGGGTCACCCCAGGCCAACGGGCCAGGGGTCAGTCGAACCAGTCCCTCAGCGTTTCCGGGACCGGCTTCGTGGGGGGAGCCCAGGTCGAGTTCAGCGGGTCCGGCATCACCGTGAACTCGACGACCGTGAACGGCGACTCGTCGCTCACTGTCAACATCTCGATAGCGTCGGACGCCCCGCTCGGGGCGAGGAACCTGACGGTCGTCAACGGAAACGGAGGTCGGGCGACCTGCACCGGCTGCTTCACGGTCAGCGCGCCGCCCGCGGTCACCGGGCTGAGCCCGAACCAGCGCGGCCAAGGGTCAACGAACCAGGCCGTCACGCTCACCGGGTCCGGCTTCCAGCAGGGGGCCACCGTCTCCTTCTCGGGGTCGGGCGTCACGGTCAGCGCGGTCACCGTCAACAGCGCCACGTCTCTCACGGCGACCGTCTCGGTCGCGCCTGATGCCGGTACCGGGAACCGGAACGCCACGGTGACCAACCCCGATACCGGGTCGGGCGGGTGCTCGAACTGCTTCACCGTCAACGCCGGTCCGAAGCCGACGCAAGCCACGCCGGACGTCGGGATCCGGGAGCAGACGCTCGACGTGACCCTGGACGGGTCAGGGTTCGTGAACGGCTCGGCCGTCAGCTTCGGCGAGGGGATCGTCGTGAACAGCGTGACCTTCCTCGCCGGGTCGAACGTGCCCGAGACGCCCGCGCGCCTGCGCGCCAACATCACCATCGGTCCGAAGGCGGGCCTGGGGTTGCGCGACGTCGTCGTGACCAACCCCGACGCCGGGCGCGGCACCTGCGCGACCTGCTTCCTGGTCGAGCCGATCAGGGGCCGCTTCAACCCCCTCGCCCCAGCCCGCATACTGGACAGCCGCACGGGCGAGGGTGGGTACCAGACCCCCTGGGGTCCGGACATGACGCGGGACGTGCAGGTCACGGGTCGAGGCGGCGTGCCGGCGTCGGGCGTGTCCGCGGTGGCGCTCAACGTCACCGTGACGGATGTGTCGCAGGCTCCGAGCAGCTGGCTCGCGGTCTTCCCGGCCGGGGACGAGAGACCGCTCGCCTCGAACCTCAACTACACGCCCGGACTCACGATCCCCAACCTCGTGGTCGTGAAGGTGGGTCAAGGCGGCAAGGTGAGCCTCTACAACGCGTCCGGACAGGCGAACGTCATCTTCGACGTGGCCGGTTGGTACGGAGACACGCCCCAGGGCAACGCGGGGCGGCTCCAGCCGTTGACACCCAGCAGGCTCGTGGACACCCGCAATGGAGACGGAGGGGCTACGGGCCCGGCCGGTGCCGGAACGACTCGTGAGGTACAGGTCACGGGGCGCGGAGGTGTCCCCACCACCGGGGTGTCTGCGGTCGTCCTCAACGTGACCGTCACCGATGTCAGGCAGGCCCCGAGTTGGCTGGTCGTCTCCCCAACCGGTGAGAACATGCCCTTGGCGTCCAACCTGAACTACGCCCCCGGTGAGACCCGGGCCAACCGCGTGGTCGTCAAGGTCGGGACGGGAGGGAAGATCTCCTACTACAACGACGCCGGCTCGGCTCACGTGATCATGGACGTGAACGGGTGGATCACCGACGGGTCCGTCACGACGGGCGGTCCGGGCGCGTTCTCGGCGATGGCGCCGTCCAGGATCTTGGACACCCGCAACGGTACGGGGGGCATAGAGGGCCGCATCGGTCCGGACGAGACCGTCTCGGTTCCGGTGGCCGGTCGCGGCGGCGTCCCGACGACGGGGGTGTCCGCGGTCGTCATGAACGTCACCGTCACGGACCAGGCGGCCAACGACTCCAGTTACCTGACCTTGTTCCCGACCGGTGAGCCGCGCCCGACGGCCTCGGACCTGAACTTCGTCCCCGGTCAGACCGTGCCGAACCTGGTCGTGGTCAAGGTCGGCAGCGGTGGAAAGGTCGACCTCTACAACGCCTCATGGGCGACGCACGTCATCTTCGACGTGGTCGGCTGGTACAACTAGCAGCTCACGCTGTAGGAGGGCGGGCCCCGGGGGCCCGCCCTCTTCGCGTTCAGGGTCCGAAGAAGCCGCCACGTGGTCGGGCGTGAGCGTGCCAGTGCTCGGGTATGTTGCGGCGTCGGTCGTCGGTCCACCACGTGCCGGGTCCGAGATGCTCGTCGGCGACCGACGCGAGGCGCTCACGCAGCCGCGTCTCGGTCGCGGCGTCCGGCATCCCGTGGGGGCGCCAGACGACCATCGGCGTGTCGCAGATCATGCACTCGGCGACCCAGCACTCGTCGTCCTCGTACAGCCACGGGGTGAGTCGGTGGGCGAGACAGAGCTCGCAGTCGGGGTCCCTCAACCCTCGGCCTTGAGGTCGAGGAGGACGCGCTCGGCGTGTCCCTTCGCGGGAGCCGGGGCATACACGCGGCGGACGACGCCGTCCTGTCCGACCAGCACGGTCGACCTCGGTGCCACCGCGTCGCGGGTCTCGACGACACCGTAGGCGAGGCAGACGCTGCGGTCCGGGTCGGCCAGCAGGGGGAACCGGAGCTGGAGCTTCTCCGCGAACGCCTGCTGGGCTTCGAGCGTGTCGACCGAGCATCCGACGATGCGCACGCCCAGCTCCTCGTAGGAATCCAGCCATCCCTCGAACTCGAGGGCCTCCACCGTTCAGCCGGGGGTGTCGGCGAGCGGAAAGAAGTAGAGGACGACCGGGCCCACGTCCAACTGGTCGCGCAGGACGAACGTGCCCTGGGTAGAGGGCGCCTCGAATAGGGGCGCCCGCGAACCCTCGGCGATCACGAGCCGGCGGCTACTGGAACGAGTCGCCGCAGGCGCAGCGTCCGCCCGCGTTCGGGTTGTTGATCACGAACCCCGACTGCTGCAGGGACTCCGCCCAGTCGACGACCACGCCGCGCAGGTAGGGCGCGGACATGGGGTCGGTGGCGACGCGCACGCCCTCCGATTCCTCGATGATGTCGGAGTCGGCGACCTGGTCGTCGAAGAACAGGCCGTACCGGAATCCCGCGCAACCGCCCGGCTGGACCTCCATCCGAAGGACCATGGCGTCCGGGTTCGGCTCGACCGAGATGAACTCGCGCACCTTCTCGGCCGCTCTGGGTGTCAGAGAGACGATCGTTGACCTGGTCTCCATCAGCTTTCCTTCGCTCCTCGTGGTGTCCGTACCCGATTCTACCAAGGGACGCCGTCTCCTCAGAACAGACGTTCAGCCTGGCGGGAGGCCGGCTCTTGCGGCTCGAGTCCGAGGTGCCGCCAGGCCAGAGGGGTGGCTACCCGGCCTCGCGGGGTCCGGGCGAGGAACCCCGTCTGGACGAGGTAGGGCTCGTAGACGTCCTCTATCGTCTCGGGCTCCTCCCCCACCGAGATGGCCAGCGTAGAGACGCCCACGGGCCCACCCCCGTACGTGGTGACGAGGGCGCGGAGGATCGCGATATCGATCCGGTCGAGCCCGAGGGAGTCGATGTGGAAGACGGCGAGGGCTGTGGATGCCACGTCCGCCGTCACCACCCCGTCCGCTCGCACCTGCGCGTAATCCCTCACCCGGTGCAGGAGACGGTTGGCGATACGGGGGGTCCCCCGGCTGCGCCGCGCGATCTCACGGGCCGCCTCCGGCTCGACCAGCACATCCAGGAGGCCGGCCGAGCGGGAGACGATGCGGGCGAGGTCCTCTGGGCTGTAGTAGTCGAGCCGTTCGGCGGCGCCGAAACGGTCGCGTAGGGGGCCCGTGATCATGCCGGTCCGGGTCGTGGCCCCGATCAGGGTGAAGGGGTCCAGCTTGTAGTGCAGGGTCCGGGCTCCGGCTCCCTTCCCGAGGACGATGTCCACCGCCTGGTCCTCCATCGCCGGGTACAGGACCTCCTCCACCGTCCTCGGGAGCCGGTGGATCTCGTCGACGAAGAGGATGTCCCCGGGCTCGAGGTTGGAGAGGATGGCCACCAGGTCGCCCGGGCGCTCGAGGGCGGGTCCGGAGGTGACGCGGATCTGGGCTCCCATCTCGTTCGCGACGATGTGGGCGAGCGAGGTCTTGCCCAGCCCGGGGGGACCGGTGAGCAGGAGGTGCGGACACGGCTCGCCGCGGCCCCGGGCCGCTTCCAGGACGATCGCCAGGTGCTCGCGGACATCCGGCTGCCCGACGAACTCGTCGAGCGTGCGAGGCCGCAGGGACCGGTCTAGGGTGAGGTCGCCGTCCAGCGGGTCGGGGGTGAGGATCCGTTCGGTGTCGCTCATGCGTCGGCTCCGGCCGGCTCCCGCCCACCGAGTGCCCGCATGGCGTGACGCAGCAGGGTCGGTGCGTCTCCGTCCGCAGGGAGGGAGGCCATCGCCTTCGATATCTCGGGAGCGGTGTAGCCGAGCCCCTTCAGGGCCTCCCGGACCTCCGCGGCGGCGCCGGTGGCGGGCGACTCGCCGACCTCGGGCACGCCGAGGGAGTCGCGCAGCTCCAGGACGATCCGTTGCGCCTTCTTCTTGCCGATGCCCGGCACGAGCGACATCGCGCCGTGGTCGCCGGAGGCTATCGCCCGTTCGAGGGCGTCGGGGGCGTGGAACGAGAGGATCGCGAGGGCGACCTTGGGGCCTACTCCGGTCACCTTCATCAGCGCCTTGAACAGCTCGCGGGCCCGGTCCGTCGTGAACCCGTACAGGTGCACCTCGTCGTCCCGGATCTGCATGACCGTGTGCAGCGTGACCTCGCCGCTCAGTCCCGCGAGGTCGCCGGTCGGCATCTGCACCCGGAGGCCGACCCCGCCCAGGGAGATGACGGCCGCGTCCGCGGTGACGCTCTCGACGCGGCCCTGCAGGTGCTCAAGCATCGGCGGCCTCCCGCTGGAGGGTGCGCATGCGGCGCGCCTGCAGGTGGACTATGGCGAGGCCC
>Ga0247713_1000604_pt1 | contig 20945 bp, 24 predicted proteins | sample 21E_NmetaG_FD_189936 | JGI IMG/M metagenome (GOLD analysis project Ga0247713, IMG submission 189936) | Soil microbial communities from hillslope of Landscape Evolution Observatory, University of Arizona, Oracle, AZ, United States - 2-1-E_N | ecosystem: Engineered > Artificial ecosystem >... | reverse complement strand
GCTGGGCCGTCACGCACCGGGCGGAGCCGTTCGACACGATCTTCGTCGGCCTCTCGCAGCTCGGCGACGCGGGCCTGATCTGGCTGCTCCTCGCGGCCGCGCTGACGATCGGGTGGCGCCGCCCGGGGCCGCTCGTCCTCACGTCGATCGCGCTGCTCGGCGCCGGCGTCGTCGCGAACGCCTTGAAGCTGCTCAGCGGGCGGACGAGGCCGTACGTCGCGGAGCCGGAGCCGCCGCCGCTCGTCCGCACGCACCTCGACCTGACGTTCCCGTCGGGCCACTCGGCGACGAGCTTCGCCGCGGCGCTCGTCCTCGCGCTCGTGATCGGCCGCCGCGTTCCCGCCGTCGCGCTGTTCGCGCTCGCCGCCGGGGTCGCGTGGTCGCGCGTGTACGTCGGCGTCCACTACCCGAGCGACGTCCTGCTCGGGTCGCTGCTCGGCCTCGCGATCGGCGGCGCGACGTTCGCGCTCGCGCCGCGCGTCAGAGCTCTTCGGAGGCCTGCAGCAGTCCCGCGACGATCACGGCGAGCGCCGCCGCCAGGCTGATCCACAGGCCGATCCCGCGGCCGTCGGCGGGGAGGAAGCGGTCGGGGATCTCGATCGCGCGGATGAGGACGAACACCGTCGCGAGCGCGCCCAGGACGATCACCGCCGCCCACTCCGGGACCATCCCCGGGAGCGCCCAGCCGGCCTCGCGCATCGCGACGAGCGTCAGCACCGCGAGCCCGACGAAGAAGACGAGGACGCCGAGGACGCCGGTGTGCCAGCCGATCACGCTGAGGCGCAGGCCGTCGCCGTCGCCGGTGTACCAGCCCATGAACGTCGAGAGCGCGAGCACGAGGCCCGCCACCCACGTCAGCCGCTCGCCGAGACCCCAGATCGCGTCGGAGCGGCGTGCGATGGGGCGCACCTCGCCCGTCGGGTCGGCCGTGCGTGCCGGCGGCGCGTAGGGGTCGGGCGTTTGCACAGGGCGCAGTATGGGGAACAGCACGGCTGGAGTCGAACGGGAACCGGGCGACGAGGATGGGGGTCACGTGATCGACGAGAGCAGGGCTGCCGATCCGACCGAGGGCGACTTCGTCGCCTTCCGTCAGGCCGGCGAGCCCGTCGCGGGCGAGTTCCGCTGCTCCGCGTGCGGGTACGGCGTCGCGGTCTTCCGCGAGCTGCCGCGGTGCCCGATGTGCGCGGGGACGACGTGGGAAGAGGCTGCGTGGAGTCCGTTCGGCCGCGCCGGCCGGACGCTCTAGCGAGCTAGAGGCCGAACAGCCGCTGGATCTGCTGCCAGACGGTCAGCGTCAGGAAGACGCTGAGCGCGAGCAGCACGACGACGACGAGGAGGAACCGGAACGCGGCGAGGCGCCGTTCCTGCGCGCGTTGCTCCCGCGCCCGCCGCTTCGCGCGCTCCACACGGTAGGCGCGCTGGACGGCCGTCGGGTCGACGGGCGGCGCAGCGGGAGCCCGCTCCGGACGGCGCGCAGGCTGGGCCATGGCCGCAGTGTAGTCCCGCCGGCGCGGCCGCGCGCTCCCCGGGAGGCGGCACTGCTTCGGCCATACTGCTCCGAGGATGGCGGTCGAGGCGATCCAGGTCGAGCGGCGCGCCGCCGCGCGGGAGCCGCTGTCGCACGTCGCGGCGCTCGCCGAGGCGGGCGCGGCGCTCGCCGAGGCGGAGACCCTCGGGGACGCGCTCGCGCGCATCGTCGACGCCGCCGCCGGGGCGCTCGACGCGTCGGTCGCGCTCGTTCGCCGCCGGTCGGGCGTGGAGCTCGTCGCGCGCACCGTCGTCAGCGACTCGCGCGCCGTCGCCGCACTGCTCGAGGGCTCGCGCGTCCCGCTCGCCGACGTCGAGGCGCCGGGCGTCCTCGAGCGCGCGCTCGCGCCCGCCGCGGCCGCCGTCGGAGCCGGCGAGATCCTCACGACGCCCGCCCGCGCCGGCGGCGAGACGGTCGGGACGCTGGAGCTCCTCCGCGGCCAGGGCGCGTTCACGCCCGGCGAGCGCGCGCTCGCGGAGGCGCTCGCCGCGCACGTCGCGGCCGCGCTGCGCACGCTGGAGGACGCCGCCGTGGCGCGCCCGCAGCCCGGCGACGACGACGCCCTCGAGCTCGCCGGCGAGGCGCTTGCCGCCGCCACGGACGAGCGGGGCGCCGCCGAGGAGGTCGTCCGGCTCGCCGTCCATGCGACGGCGGCCGTCACGAGCGTCCTCTGGCGCCGTGGCGACGGCGGCGCGGTCGCGGTGCTCGCGTCCGCCGGAGCGGTCGACGCCGCCGCGTCGCCCGAGCTGCGCGCGCTCGCGCAGGCGGCGCTCGAGCGCCAGGCGCCGCTCGGCGTCGAGGACGTCGCCGCGGCGCCCGGCGTCTGCGTCACGCTGCCGCTCGGGCGCCCCGCGCAGTGGGCGCTCCAGCTCCTCCAGGAGGCGCAGCCGACGCCGGAGGAGCTCGCCCGGCTCGCGACGTTCGCCGTGCGCGCGCTGCACGCGCTCCGCGCCGCCGACCGCGCCCGGACGCTCGAGCTCGAGCTCGAGCGCACGCGCGCGCTCCTCGCGGTCGCCGCGCAGGCGAACGAGCAGCTGTCGCTCTCGCACACGCTCGAGACGGTGATCGAGCGCGTCGCGGACCTCCTCGGCGCGGAGCAGCTCGGCGTCTACCTGCGGGAGGACGGGCGCCTCGTGCCGGCCGCCGGCCGCGCCCTCGCGGGGCCGCACGCGGCCGTCGCCGAGCGGCTGCTCGAGCTCGCTCTCGGGCCGTTCCGCGGACGCGGCGTGCTCGTCGTCGAGGACGCGCTCGAGGACTCCCGCCTGGCCGGCGTCGAGGAGGAGCTCGCCGCCACGGGGATCGAGGCCGCGGTCGCCGTCCCGCTCGTGGTGCCGGACGACGTGACGGGCCTGCTCGCCGTCTACCCGGCGCGCGGCCGGACGCCGTCCCCGAACGAGGTCGCGCTGCTCACGGCGCTCGCCGCGCAGCTCGCGGTGTCGGTGCAGAACGCGCGGCTCCACGAGCAGGCGACCGAGCTCGGCGCGGAGCTCGAGGACGTGCTCGCGCTCGAGCGCCAGGCGGCGCGGCAGCTGCGCGCGCTCTACGAGATCTCGCGCTCGTTCGCGCAGAGCCTCTCGCTCGAGACGACGCTCGACGCCGTCGTCCGCACGATCGTCGAGCTCCTCGGCGTCGACGCGGCGGTGATCCGGATGCCGGACGGCCGCGGCGAGGTGCTCGTGCCGCGGGCGGTCCACGTCGCCGACCCGCGGCTGGCGGACGCCGTCGCCGCCGTCCTCGGGCGGCCGCAGCCGCTCGAGAAGCTGCCGGGGCGGCGGCTGTTCCTGCAGGGGCAGCCGCTCGTGCTCGACGCGGACGCGGCGGAGCGCCTCGGCCCCGGCCACGAGCTGCTCGTCCCGTTCCTCGCCAAGGGCTCCACCGCGGCCGTGCTGCCGATCGCGACGCCGACGGAGCTGCTCGGGACGGTGAGCCTCCTCTCGCTCGACCCGGCGCGCCCGCTCGACCCCGAGACGGTCGAGGTCGCGCTCTCGGTCGCCGCGCAGGCCGCGCTCGCGATCGACAACGCGCGGCTCTACCAGCACCAGAAGGAGTTCTCGGACACGATGCAGCGCTCGCTCCTGCCGCGCTCGCAGCCGGAGGTGCCGGGGATCGAGGTCGGCGACGTGTACGAGTCGTCGGCGCGCGTGGAGGTCGGCGGCGACGTCTACGACTTCCTCACGCTCGACGACGGGCGGCTCGCGGTCGTGCTCGGCGACGTCACCGGGCACGGCATCGACGCCGCGGCGGACATGGCGATGGCGAAGTTCGTCTTCCGCTCGCTCGCGCGCGAGCACGCCGAGCCGGGCGACTTCCTCGCCGCCGCGAACCGTGTCGTCTGCGACGAGATCGCGCCCGGGAAGTTCATCACGATGGTCTACCTCACGCTCGACCCGGCGACGGGGAAGCTCGCGTGCGCGAGCGCCGGGCACCCGCGGCCACGGCTCGTGCTCCCGGACGGGACCGTCCGCTCGGTCGCCACTCGCGGGCTCGCGCTCGGGATCGAGCCCGACCAGGAGTACGAGGAGGTGCGCGAGATCGTGCCGCCCGGCGCCACCGTCGTCGTCTACACCGACGGGGTCGTGGAGGCGCGCCGCGGGAGCGAGCTGTACGGGGCAGACCGGCTCGACGCGATCCTGTCGGAGCGCCGCGCGCTGTCCGCCGGCGACCTCGCGCTCGCGGTGCTCGCGGACTGCCGCGCGTACAGCCGCGGCGAGCTCGCCGACGACTGCGCGCTCGTCGTGATCAAGCGGACCGGCGACTGACGGCGCGGCGGTGGCGGAGACCGTCGCAGCCACGGCGCCCCGCGTCCGCGCCTCGACGCGGACGCTGTCGCTCCTCGTCTTCGGCGCCGGCACCGGCACGCTGGCGACCGAGATCGCGGCGTCGCGCCTGCTCGCGCCGTACTTCGGCTCCTCGACGATCGTCTGGGCGAACCTGATCGGACTCGTGCTCGCGGCGCTCGCCGTCGGGTACTGGCTCGGCGGGCGGCTCGCCGACCGGCGGCCCGACCCGCGGCTGCTGGGGCTGATCGTCCTCGCCGCCGCGGTCTACGTCGCCGCGATCCCGTTCGTGACCGGGCCGATCCTCGACGTCGCGGCGCGCGGCCTCGACCGCCTCTCCGCCGGCGCCGTGATCGGGTCGTTCTTCGGCACGCTCCTCATCTTCGTCCCGCCGGTGCTGCTCCTCGGGATGGTGTCGCCGTTCGCGATCCGGCTCGCGATCGACGACGTCGCGTCGGCGGGCGCGATCGCCGGGCGCCTGTACGCGCTCTCCACGGCGGGAAGCCTCCTCGGGACGTTCCTGCCGGCGCTCGTGACGATCCCGCTCGTCGGGACGCAGCGCACGTTCCTCGGCTCGGCCGCGGTGCTCGCGCTGACGGCGTCGATCCTGCTCGGGCGGCGGTACCTGCTCGCGGCGCTCGTGATCCTCCTGCTCACGGCGGTGCCGCCGTCGTCGGTGCGTGCGGAGCCGGGGCTCGTGCACGAGGAGGAGTCGCGGTACCAGTTCATCCGCGTCGTCGAGGAGGACGGGGTGCGGCGGCTCTACCTGAACGAGGGCGTCGCCGTCCACTCGGTCTGGCGCGAGGACTCGGTGCTGACCGGCGGCGTCTGGGACACCTTCCAGGCGGTGCCGTCGCTCCTCGACCGGCCGCCCCGGCGGATCGCGATCCTCGGCAACGCCGGCGGCACCGTCGCGCGGGCGCTGGCGACGTTCCACCCGCAGGCCGCCGTCGACGGCGTCGAGATCGACCCGGCGGTGACCGACGTGGGGGAGCGGTGGTTCGGGATGCGCGACAACCCGCGTCTCGAGACGCACGACCAGGACGCGCGGCCGTTCCTGCGCCGGACGCCGCACCGATACGACCTGATCGTCGTCGACGCGTACCACCAGCCGTACGTCCCGTTCTACCTCGCGACGCGCGAGTTCTTCGAGCTCGTGCGCGAGCGGCTGCGACAGGGCGGGATCGTCGCGCTCAACGTCGCCACGGTGCCGGGCGACGACCGGCTCGAGCGGGCGCTCGCCGGGACGCTCGCCTCGGTGTTCCCGGAGGTGCGCGTCTGGCCGGCGCTACGCTTCAACCACATCGTGCTCGGGTTCGCGGAGGAGCGGCCGGAGCGGCGGGCGCGGGCGCCGCGCGACCCGCGCCTGCGGCCGCTCGTCGCGCTGCTCGAGGAGCAGCTGGGGGAGCCGGTGGCGCCGTCGCGGCGCCCGTGGACGGACGACCGCGCGCCGGTGGAGTGGACGACGGACCAGATGATCCTCGAGTACGCCTCGCGCGGCGGCGACCTCGACGAGACGCCGCTCCCGACGGCGCCCTGAGCGGCGGCGATCCCGCCGCCGTTCTGGCTACTCTGACGGCGTGAGTCGCGCCGGCCTCGCCGCTCTGCTCTCGTGCGCGCTCGCGGGCGCGTTCGCAGCCGTGGCCATGGGCGCCGCGACGGCACCCGCCGAGACGTCGCCGCCGACCGCACCCACGACGACCGTTCCGACCTCGCCGGAGCCGCCGCCCGCGCCCGCGGTGATCGCGCCGGGCGTGAAGATCGCGGGGATCGACGTCGGCGGCCTCACCCCGGAGGCGGCGACGTCCGTCGTCCGCTCCAGCTTCGCGGCGCCGCTCGTCGTCACCGTCGCCGGCAAGACGCTGAAGCCGGCGCCGGAGGCCCTCGGTGCGGTCGCCTACGTCCAGAACGCCGTCGCGAAGGCGCGCTCCGCGCCTGCCGGCGCCGCCGTCGACCTCTTCGTCCGCGTCGACGGCGCGAAGGTGCGCGCGTACGTGGGCACCGTCGCGAAGCGGTTCGACCGGCGGCCGCGCGACGCGACGCTCGTGCTCCGGCGGCTCCGGCCGGCGATCATCCCGGAACGCCCCGGCCGCGCCGTCGAGCGCGCAGCCGCGACGGCGGCGATCGTCGACGCGCTGAAGGCGAACGAGCGGCTGCCGCTCGCGCTGCGCATGCGGGCCGTCCCCGCGGCGGTGACGCGCCGCAGCATCGGCCCGGTCGTCGTCGTCCATCGCGGCTCGAACCAGCTGCGGCTGTACCAGGGCACCCGCCACGTGCGGACGTTCCGGGTCGCCACCGGCTCGCGCAGCTATCCGACCCCGCTCGGCCGCTTCCACGTGGTCGCGAAGTGGGCGAACCCCTGGTGGTACCCGCCCCGCTCCGAGTGGGCGAAGGGGCTCAAGCCCGTGCCGCCGGGGCCGGGGAACCCGCTCGGGACGCGCTGGATGGGGATCTCGTCGCCGGGCGTCGGGATCCACGGCACGCCGGACTCGGCGTCGCTCGGGTACTCCGTCTCGCACGGCTGCATCCGGATGGCGATCCCCGAGGCGGAGTGGCTGTTCCGGCGCGTCCGCGTCGGCACTCCCGTCTTCATCGTCGGCGCGTAGGCGGTGGCCGCCCGGCTGAAGCTCGCCGGCCAGGCGTTCGCGCTGCTGACGATCGCGTCGCTGCTCGGGCTGCTCGTGTGGAAGCTCGCGGCCGGCGACGCGAGCGGCGTCCGCGGCGCGGTGCTCCGCGGCGACGCGCCGCCCGCTCCCGCGTTCACGCTGCCGGAGCTCCGCGGCGACGGCGAGGTGGCGCTCGACTCGTTTCGCGGCAAGGTCGTCGTCGTCAACTTCTGGGCGTCGTGGTGCGCGCCGTGCCGCGACGAGGCGCCCCTGCTCGAGGCTGCGTGGCGCGAGCACCGCGACCGCGGCGTCGTCGTCCTCGGCGTCGACGCGCGCGACCTCGTCGCCGACGGCCGCGCGTTCGTGCGCGAGTTCGGGATCACCTACCCGAACGGCTACGACGGGCCCGGTCGGATCTCCGACGCGTACGGCCTCACCGGCTTCCCCGAGACGTACTTCGTCGACCGCGAGGGCCGCGTCGTCCACCTCGTCTCGGGCCCCCTGACCGAGGAGTCGATCGCCGAGGGGATCAGGAAGGCGCTCGGATGAGGCTCCTGCTCGCACTGGTCGCCGCGCTCGCCCTCGCTGCGCCCGCGTTCGCGAGCGAGGCGCGGCCGACGCTCGCCGAGCTCGAGAAGGAGCTCGTCTGCCCGACCTGCAAGACGACGCTGGACATGTCCGACTCGCCCCAGGCGGACCGGATGCGCGCGTTCATCCGCCAGCGGATCGCCGCGGGCGACTCGAAGAGCGAGATCAAGGCGCAGCTCGTGGCGCAGTTCGGCGAGGGCGTGCTCGCGTCGCCGCCGAAGCGCGGCTTCGACCTGCTGGCGTGGGTGCTCCCGCTGGCCGGGCTCGCGGCCGGCGCCGCTGCGGTGGGCGCGGTCGCCTGGCGCTGGAGCAGGGGCCGCGCGGCGGGCGCCGCCGGCGCGCCCGTCGCCGCGGGCGCCGCCGCGACCGGCCGCCTCGACGTCGATCCGGAGCTCGCGCGGCGGCTCGACGAGGAGCTCGCGCGGTTCGACGGGTAGGCGGCCGGTGCTGACGCGGATCCCGATCGCGTTCGTCGCCGGCCTCGTCTCCGTCGCGTTCCCCTGCGTCCTGCCGCTCGTCCCGGGGTACCTCGCGGTCGTCTCCGCGGCGGACGCGCGGCTCGGGGAGGACGCGAGCGCGCGCCGGATCCTGCTCGGCGGCGTGCCGTTCTTCGCGGGCTTCACCGTCGTGTTCGTCGCGCTCGGAGCCGGCGCGGCCGCCGTCGCCGAGGCGGTCGGGCCGCAGCTGCAGGCGCAGCTCGCCGGCCTCGTCCTCGTCGTCTTCGGGTTCGCCTTCCTCGGGCTCGTGCCGCTCCCCGGCGGGATCGTCGGCGCCGGGTTGCTCGCGCGGGCGCGCAGCCGCGGCTCGAACGTGCTCCTCGGCGCGGCGTTCGCGGTGTGCGCGGCGCCCTGCATCGGCGGCGTCCTCGCAGGGATCCTCGTGCTCGCCGGCGACGCGGGCACCGTCGCGCGCGGCGCCGTGCTCCTCTTCTTCTACTCGGCGGGGATCGCCGCCGCGTTCCTGCTGCTCGGGCTCGCGTTCGCGCGCGCGATCGGCGCGTTCCGCTGGGTGCGCGACCGGTACCGCCCGATCCAGGCGGTCAGCGGCGCGACCCTCGTCGCGCTGGGGCTGCTGCTCTTCTTCGACCGGTACTACGTGCTGCAGGTGCTGTTCGCGCGCGCGCTGCGCGCCGTCGGGATCGAGTCGATCTAGAGCCGCAGCTCGGCGAGCGCGAGCGACCCGCCGGCGACGCGCGCACGCGCGGCGTCGACCTGCCGGAGGACGGACGCGACGTCGACGCCGCGGTGCGCCGGCGCGTACGGCGCGAGCCGCCGCGCGGCCTTCTCGAGCTGGCGCTCGCACCCGGCGCGGTTCGCGCGGCCGGCGTGGTACCAGGCGACGGTGACGTGGACGAGCCCCTGGAAGAAGTCGCGCTCCTCCCGCGCCGCGGCGCGCCACGCGAGCTCGAGCTCCTCGTGCGCCTCGAAGTACGCACGCCGCCGCATCAGCTCGAGGCCGGCGTCGAGTCGCTCGGCGAGGCTGTCGGACACCCGGGCCGCCGACCTCCTCCCCACGAGTGACACGATATCGCGGAAGGTGTGACGTGTCCGTCACGGGATCGTGGCGGAAGAGCGCCGGATCGGGCGCTAGGCGCGGCGCAGGGCCGGTGGTACGCTCGGCGCGTGGCGACGATCCTGCTCGCTGGGGTCGACCTCTTCTTCCGGGGCAAGCTCGAGGCGCTGCTGCCGGGCCACAGACTGCTCGGCTCGGACGGCGTCGACCCGCCCGACCTCGTCATCGCCGACGTGTCGCGGATCGAGCCGGAGGAGGTCGCGGACGCGTTCCCCGACGCCCCGATCCTCGGCTTCACGAACCACACCGACACCTCCGGGCTGCGCCGCGCGCACGCCGCCGGCTTCGATCAGGTGGTCGTGAAATCGGCCCTCGTGGAGCGCGCGCAGGACCTCGTCGACGGGCTGATCGCGCCGGTAGAGTAGGCGCGCCGTGACGTACATCATCGCCGAGCCGTGCATCGACATCAAAGACCGCTCCTGCGTCGACGTCTGCCCCGTCGACTGCATCCACGAGGGCGAGCGGATGCTCGTCATCGACCCGGAGGAGTGCATCGACTGCGGCGCGTGCGAGCCGGAGTGCCCGGTCGAGGCGATCTTCCCGGAGGACGCGCTGCCCGACAAGTGGGAGCCCTTCGTGAAGATCAACTACGCGTACGGCGAGGGCTTCGACGTGGTCAACAGGCTCGTCCAGGAGTACGCCGACGAGCACGACGTGCAGAACCCTCCGCTGGAGTAGGCTCGGCGCGAGCCGCGTTCGCCCTCCTGTGACCCCGAAGACCCTGGACCACGTCGCCCTGTGGGTGCCGAACCGCGACGAGCTGGCGGAGCTGACCGAGCACGAGCTGAACGCGCACGTGATCGAGCGCAACGACCGCTTCACCCTCGTCGGCGTCGACGCCAGGCGCGGCAAGCTGACGCTCTTCGAGGCGGACGGGCCGCGCGAGCGCGGCGCGCTCGCGCACGTCGCCTTCCGCGTCGCGGCGCTTCCGGAGGGCGAGCGGGCGCTCCGGCCGGAGGGGCTCGCCGGCGCCGAGGTGCGCGTCGTCGAGCACCCGACCGACGTCGACTACGACCTCGACCACGTCGCGCTGCTCTCGGCCGACCCCGCCGCGGCGGCCGAGGACTACGTCCGGCTCGGCTTCCGCCGCGCGGAGCCCGGGCCGAGCGGCGCGCCGCGCGTCGAGGTCGGCGGCGCGTACGTCGAGCTCCACGAGGGCGATCCGGGACTCCCGGAGCGGCCGCTCCTCCACCACCTCGCCGTCCTCGTCGACTCGGCCGCAGACCACCGCGACGAGGCGGAGCGGCTCGGGTTCGAGATCGACGACTGGGTCGACGCGCCGAACACGCTCGCCGCGTTCGTCCGCGGCCCGGACGGCGTGCGCATCGAGTACGTCGAGCACAAGCCGACGTTCTCGCTCGTCTAGCTCCGCGCGGCGGCGTGGCGCGCGTCACGATCGCCGGCGCCGGGATGGCCGGCCTCTGCGCGGCGGCGCGCGCCCGCGAGCTGGCGCTGGAGCCCGCCGTCCTCGAGAAGGGCGACCGCGCCGGCGGCTCGATGCTCGTCTCGAGCTGCGTGATCTGGCGCTACCGCTCCGCGGAGCTGTTCCGCGAGCAGTGCCCCGGCGGCGATCCTGTGCTGCAGCGGCTGATCGTCGAGCGGCTGGACGGCGCCCTCGACTGGCTCGAGCGGCTGGGCGCGCCGGCCGTCGAGCGCGCGACCGGAAACCCGCTGACGGTGGGGCGGCGGTTCGACCCCCGCGGGCTGACGGAGGCGCTCGTCCGCGCGGCCGGCGGGCCGCGCCTGCGCGAGCCGCTGCTCCGCCCGCGCGAGCGGCCGCTCGTCCTCGCGACCGGCGGCGCTCCGGTCGCGCTCGCGCGCCGGCTCGGCCTCCTCGTCCGCTCGAACCCGTGGAGCGCGGGCGACGGCCACCGCCTCGCGCGGGAGCTCGGCGCCGCGTTCGCCGGCGACGAGGACGAGTTCTACGGCCGCAACATGCCCGCGCCGCCGGCGCGCGTCGGCGAGGACGACTTCGTCCGTCTCGCGCAGCTCTACGGCCGTCACGCGCTCGTCGTCGACGAGCGGGGGCGGAGGTTCTTCGCCGGACCGCCGTCGTGGTCGGAGACGGATCTCGTCCAGGCGACGGCACGCGCGCCCGGCGCGACCGCGTGGTACGTCGTCGGGGAGGAGGCGCTGTCGCAGCAGGTCCGCGGCCGCACGGTCGCCGACATGGTCGAGGCCGCGCGCGCCGCCGGCGGCACCGTCGTCCCGGCCGCGGAGCTGCCGTTCCCGGTCCCCGCGCGCGCCCGCGTCGCCGTGCGCGTGAAGCCCGGCGTCACGCACACCGTCGGCGGCCTGCGCGTCGACACGAGCGCCCGCGTCCTCGACGCCGGCGGCGTGCCGATCCCGGGCGTGTACGCCGCCGGCGTCGACGCCGGCGGGATCGCGACGGGCGGCTACGCGAGCGGCCTCGCGCAGGCCGTCGTCCTCGCGCACGCCGCCGTCGAGGCGATCGCGGCCGGCGGCTGAGCCGCCGCGCGCGCGCGGTTCGCGCTACGCCTGCAGGTACGCGCAGGGGCGGGAGTCGCCCGGGTACGGCGACGGGCCGATCTTCGTCACGCGCTGCCGCTCGTCGCCGTCGAGCTCGACCTCGTCGCCGACGAACGGCGTCGCGCCGTCGCGCTCGACGAGCTGGTACCCGGACGGCTTCCAGACGAACAGGAGGTGCGTCCCCTCGGCCATCGCGGCGCGATCTTACCCCTGTGCGACGTACGGGGGCAGCGACAGTCGAACGGTCGTCCCGCCGTCGGCGCCGGCGGCGACGTGCAGCTCGCCGTTCAGCGTGCGCGCCCGCTCCTCGAGCGCGTCGAACACCGCGCGCCGCCGCTCGCCCGGCGCGTCGTCGACGATCGCGACGTCGAGGCCGCCGTCCGGCATCTTCTCGGCTCGGACCGAGATGCGCGTCGGCGGGCCGCGCCGCACGGACGCGTGGAGCGCCTCGCGGATGATCTGGTAGAGCGCGGCCTGCGCCTTCTCCGGCAGCTCCTCGCCCGCGCCCACCTCGGTCTCGATCTGGATCTCCTTCTCGAGCCCGAGCTGCTCCGCGAGCGCGGCGACGGCGGGCGCGAACCCCTGGTCGCGCAGCACCACCGGCTCGAGGTTGAACGAGAGGTCGCGGAGCGCGCGGATCGTCGCCCTGTGCCGGTCGAGCGCGCCCTGCAGCACCGTCGACGCCTGCTCGATGCGGCTCTCCGAGACGGCGTGGAGGGCGGCGTCGAGCATCAGCGCGATCCCCGAGAGCGACTGCACCGACGTGTCGTGGAGGAACAGCGCGAGCCGCCGCCGCTCATCCTGCTCCGCGGTGAGGAGCTGCTGCGACAGGCGTGCGCGCTCCGCCTCGCGCACCTGCGCCTCGGCGAGCAGCTCCGCGTTCTCGATCGCGCGCGAGGCGAAGTCGCCGAAGACCTTCGCGCGGACGAGCTCGTCGCGGCCGAACGGCTCGCCGCGGACGATGCGCAGCGACGCGAGCTCGTCGCCGCGCGCCCGGAGCGAGATCAGCAGCTCGCTCTCGGCCGGGCCGTGGCGCCGCTCCTCGCCGGGTGCGAGCAGCGTCGCGCGTCCGTCGAACAGCCTCGCGGCCTCGGTTCGGCTCAGCTCCAGCAGCGCCGTCACCTCGTGCGTCGCCGCGAGCGCGCCGAACGACTCGACGAGCGACTCGAGGAAGTGGGCCTGACTCGCCAGCTCCTCCTCGGCGATCTCGTGCCGACGGCGCTCCGTCACCATCACGTGCGCCACGAGGAGCACGCCCGCCGCCCCGGCGAGCCCGACGCCGATCAGCGCCGTCCCGGGGCTGCCGAAGAGCAGCGCGAGCGCCGATCCCGTCGCCGCGAGCACGAACGCCGCGACGAGGAGCGTCGACCTAGTCGATGATCGCTTCGCGGAGTGCAATCGCGACCGCGTGCGTCCGCGTGTCCGCCTCGAGCTTCGCGAGGATGTGGCGCACGTGGCTCTTGACGGTCTCCTGGCTGATGAAGAGCCGCTGCGCCACGTCCGCGTTCGACATCCCGTCGGCGAGGAGCTGCAGGATCTCCCGCTCGCGGCCGGTGAGCATGTCGTCGCGGCCCTTGCCGGTGAGGAACGCCGGCATCAGCGCCGGGTCGACGTAGCCCTCGCCGCCGGCGACCTTCTCGATCGCGCGCAGCAGCGTCTGGTGCGGCGCCTCCTTGAGGATGTAGCCCTTGGCGCCCGACTCGAGCCCGCGGCTGAGGAGCGACCGCTCGCTGTAGGCGGTGAAGATCAGCACCGCGGAGCCGGGCACGCGCTCGGTCAACAGCTTCGTCGCCTCGAGCCCGTCCATCCCGGGCATCCGGACGTCCATGATCACCACGTCGGGGCGCCTGCGCTCGGCGAGCGCGACCGCGCTCTCGCCGTCGGCCGCCTCGCCGATGACGCGGATGTGCGGCGCGCGCGAGAGCGACAGCCGCAGACCTTCGCGGACGACCTCGTGGTCGTCGACGATGAGGCAGGTGATCTCCCCGGCGGTCTCGGCGGCGGTCTCTGCCACGGCCCGCGGATTGTACGCGCGCGGGTGGCGGTCGCCCTACACCGCGAGCGCGAGCTGCTCGGGCTCGCGCGCCGGCTCGAGGCGCAACGGCCGCCGGTCCGCGACGCCGTACCGCCGCCGGAGCGCGTCGACCTCGGCGCGCACCGCCTTGACGTCGGCGTGCGGCAGGTAGGCGCGCCCCGCGTACAGCCGCTCGTAGCGGTCGAGCTCCTCCGGCCAGTCGCGCGCGAGGCACGAGAGGAAGTGCTCCCGCGTCCCCGGCTTCAGGTAGAGCAGGTTCGCCCACACGTGCGTCGCGCCCGCCTCGCGCGCGGCGTGCACCACCGCCTCGAGCTGCTCCGGCCGGTCCGAGAGCCCCGGAAGGATCGGCGCCATCCCGACGCCGGCGCGGATCCCGCCGTCGACGAGGCGCGCGAGCGCCTTCAGCCGCTGCCGTGGCGGCGCCGTCCCCGGCTCGGTCGTCCGCCAGACGTGCTCGTCGAGCGTGGGAACGGAGACGTTGACCGAGACGTCCGCGCGCCGCGCCGCCTCCTGCAGGACGTCGAGGTCGCGCAGGACGAGCGGGCCGCGCGTGATCAGGCTGAGCGGGTTGTGCGCCGCCGCGAGCACCTCGAGGCAGGCGCGCGTCAGCCGGTAGCGCCCCTCCGCCGGCTGGTACGGGTCGGTGGCCGCGCCGATCGCCACCGGCTCGCGCCGCCACGACGGCCGCGCGAGCTCCCGGGCGAGCACCTGCGCGACGTTGGTCTTGACGCGGATCGTCGTCCCGTACCGGTCGTCCGCGGGCCGGTCGGCGCGGCGCTCGAAGGCGCGCACGTAGCAGAACGTGCAGCGGTGGACGCAGCCCATGTACGGGTTCAGCGACCAGTCGAACGGCATCCCGCGGACGCGGTTGAGCGCCGTCCGGCAGGGCTCCTCCCGGTACTCCGCGCGCATGCCCGGAGTATAGAACGCACGTTCGCCCAGCGGGTCGCCGCCGGTGCCTCGCCTATACTCAGCCGCAACTTGGACGACGACCGACCGCCCAGTCCGGCGCCCCGGGGTGCGCCGGGGCCGTGAGCGACGACCTCCTCAGACTGCTCCTCGTTCTCCTCCTCGTGCTGGGGAACGCGATCTTCGTCGCGGCCGAGTACGCGCTGGTCACCGCGCGCCGAAACCGCCTCGAGGAGAAGGCGGAAGCGGGCAGCCGAACCGCGGGCCGCGCGCTGAAGCTGATGGACGAGCCGGTGCGGTTCATCAGCACCGTGCAGGTGGCGATCACCATCTTCGGGATCCTGCTCGGCGCGATCGGCCAGCCGCTGCTCGCGCGGTACTTCGACGACGTCGTCGCGTACGCGCTCGCCTTCCTCGCCTCCTTCCTGATCATCACGTACCTGACGGTCGTGCTCGGCGAGCTCGTGCCGAAGGCGATCGCGCTGCAGAAGGCCGAGGCGCTCGCGATGGTGCTCGCGGTCCCGCTCGACCTCCTGGCGCGGATCACGAAGCCGCTCGTCTGGCTGCTCGAGGTCTCGGCGCACGCCGTCACGCGGCTCTTCGGCGTGCAGCCGGCGCCGGCCGGCGTCCACGGCTACACGCGCGAGGACATCCTCCACACGGTCGCCGAGGCCGAAGACACCGGCGTGATCCAGGAGGCGGAGGAGGAGATGCTCTACAAGGTCTTCAACTTCGCCGGGAAGGAGGCGCACGAGGTGATGGTCCCGCGGCCGCAGGTGGTCGCGATCTCCGTCGACCTCCCGGCCGAGGAGGCGCTCGCGGCGCTCGTCGACTCGCCGTACACGCGCTACCCCGCCTACCGCGGCTCGCTCGACGAGATCGTCGGCATCCTCCACGTGCGCGACCTGTTCTCGGCGATGAACGACCGCGGGATCGCGCAGGTGCAGCTCGAGGAGCTGCTGCGTCCGGCCTACTTCGTCCCGGAGACGAAGGACCTCGCGGCGCTCCTCGCGGACTTCCGCCGCGCGAAGCAGCACCTCGCCGTCGTCGTCGACGAGTACGGCGCGATGGAGGGGATCGTCACGCTCGAGGACCTGCTGGAGGAGATCGTCGGCGAGATCGAGGACGAGTTCGACCTGCCGGACGAGTCGGTCGAGCGCGTCGACGAGCGGACGGTGCGGATCGACGGGACGTTCCCGATCGACGACTTCAACGAGCAGTTCATGACCGACCTGCCGGTCGAGGACTACCACACCGTCGCGGGATTCGTCTTCGGCCAGCTCGGGCGCGCGCCCGAGGAGGGCGACGAGCTGGCGCACGAGCACCTGACGTTCCGCGTCCTCGAGGTGGAGGGGGCGCGGATCATCCGCCTCGAGATCGAGTTCGCCGACCTCCCCGGCGAGGGCCGGGGCGAGGACGCCGACGCCGCGTCGGCGGCGTAGCGGCGCGGCGGCGCTACGCCAGCGGCAGCTCGGCGATGCGGCCGCCGGCGATCTCGTACGCCGCCAGCTCGTCGCGGGCGACGGAGTAGATCACGTACGGCTTCCGCTCCCACAGGCCGATGTTCTCCACGTCGGTGCGCGACGGGCGCGCCGGCGAGGTGAGGTGCGAGTGGACGATCGCCAGCTCGTAGCCGTCGTCCTCGAGGAACCACACCTCCGGGTCGACGTCGAGCTCGAAGCGGTACGGCGACGCGGCCGCGTTCCGCCCCTCCACGTACCGCTCCGCGACGCCGTCGCGCAGCACGAGGAGCCCGCACGACTCGTTCGGCGACTCGCGCCGGGCGTGCTCGGCGACGGCCGCGCGCGTCTCCGGCGGGACTACCACCAGACGGTGCGCTCCATCGACTCCTCGACGTCGGCGGCGTCCCAGAAGGGCGCGGAGAGGTACTTCCACCCGCCGTCGGCGAGCACCGCGACGACGACGCCCTCGTCGAGATCGGCCGCGAGCTTCTGCGCCACGTGGACGACGGCGCCCGCGGAGACCCCGCCGAAGACGCCCTCCGCGTCGAGGAGCTGCCGCAGCGCCGCGACCGACTCCGCGTTCGAGACGAGCACCTTCCGGTCGAGCTTCTCGACGTCGAGGATCGGCGGCACGTAGCCGTCGGCGAGCGATCGGAGCCCCATCACCGGGTCGCCCGGGAGCGGCTCCGCGGCGGCGACGACGACGTCCGGGAACCGCTCGCGCAGCCGCGCGCCGGTGCCCATGAGCGTCCCGCCGGTACCGAGCCCCGCCACGAGCACGTCGACGCGGTCGAGCGCGTCCGCGATCTCGGCGCCCGTTCCCTCGTAGTGCGCGCGCGGGTTCGCCTCGTTCGCGTACTGGAACGGCATGAAGTACCGCGGCTCCGCCTCCGCGAGCTCGAGCGCGCGGCGGACGGCCCCGTTCGAGCCCTCCTCGCCGGGGGAGTAGACGATGCGCGCCCCGTACAGGCGCAGCAGCCGCTTCCGCTCCTCCGTCGCGTTCTCCGGCATCACGCACGTGAGCGAGTAGCCCTTCAGCTTCGCGAGGAGCGCGAGCGAGATCCCGGTGTTCCCGCTCGTCGGCTCGAGCAGCTCGCGCCCCGGCTCGAGCTCGCCCGCGTCCTCGGCCGCCTCGATCATCGCCTTCGCGACGCGGTCCTTGATCGAGCCCGTCGGGTTCTGGCCCTCGAGCTTCGCGTACAGCCGCACACCTGGCTTCGGCGAGAGGCGGCGCAGCTCCACGAGCGGCGTGCCGCCGACGAGGTCGACGAGCGACGGCGCGAGGACGCTAGCCACCGGCCATCGCCGGGAGCAGGATCACGGTCGCGCCCTCGCGCACCGGCGTCTCGGGCCCGTCGAGCGTCCGCACGTCCTCGCCGTCGACGTAGACGTTGACGAACTCCGCGGGCTCCCCGTCCTCGAGGATCCGCTCGCGCAGCGCCGGGAAGCGCGCGGTGAGGTCGTCGAGGAGCTCGCGGACGGTCGCGCCGCTCGCCTCCACCTGGCGCTCGCCGCCGGTCTCCGTCCGCAGCGTCGGCGGGATCCGGACGACGGCCACTACTGGACGACCCTCCTGCCGCCCGAGCAGAACTCGACGTAGTCGACGTACGACCTGATGGTCGGGTGCTCGCCGCAGACGGGGCACGCGGGATCGCGCCGCAGCGTCACCTCGGTGAAGCTCGGCTCGAGCGCGTCGAAGAGGAGGAGCCGTCCGACGAGCGGGTCGCCCGTGCCGAGCGCCAGCTTCAGCGCCTCGTTCGCCTGCAGCGAGCCGACGATCCCCGGAAGGACGCCGAGGACGCCTCCCTCCGCGCAGCTCGGCGCGAGCTCGGGCGGCGGCGGAGAGGGGAAGAGGCAGCGGTAGCACGGCCCGTCGCCGGGCTTGAACACCGTCACCTGCCCCTCGAAGCGGTAGATCGAGCCGTGGACGACGGGGATGCCGTGCCAGACGGACGCGTCGTTCACGAGGTACCGCGTCGGGAAGTTGTCCGCGCCGTCGACGATCACGTCCCAGCCGTCGCCGAGGATCCGGTCGACGTTCTCCGACGTCAGCCGCTCCGGGTACGGGACGACCTCGACGTCCGGGTTCAGCGCCTGGATCGTCCGCCGCGCCGACTCGACCTTCGGCTCCCCGAGCCGGTCGGTGGAGTGGACGATCTGCCGCTGGAGGTTCGACGCGTCGACCATGTCGTCGTCGACGATCCCGAGGCGGCCGATCCCGGCGGCGGCGAGGTAGAGCGACGCGGGCGAGCCGAGCCCGCCGGCGCCGACGAGCAGCACGCGCGCGTCGAGCAGCCGCATCTGGCCCTCCTCCCCGACCTCGGGGATCAGCAGGTGGCGGCTGTAGCGCGCGCGCTGCTCGGCGCCGAGCGCGCGCGGGAGCTGCGTCGGCAGCCCGCTGCGCTTCCAGTCCGTGTAGCCGCCGCGCAGGCTCGCCGCGCGCGTGTAGCCGAGCTCCTGCAGCGTCCTGGCGGCGAAGGCGGAGCGCGACCCGCCGGCGCAGTAGACGACGAGCGGCCGGTCCCGGTCGGGTGCGAGCTGCTCGATCCGCGACTCGAGGTATCCGCGCGGGACGTGGAGCGCGCCGGGGATGTGCCCCTCCTCCCACTCGTCGCGCTCGCGCACGTCGACGAAGAGCGGCTCGTCGGCGCGGGCTGCGGCCTCGGGCGCGGGGATCTCGTCGATCTCGGCGCGGACCTGGTCGAGGAGCTCGCGGTAGGACGCCATTACTTTCCGAACTGTAGCGATGCGGTGGTGGCTATCGTCGAGACGTGACGCCGCGCGCCCGAGTCGTGCTGCTGGTGGCGCTCGCGGCGGCCGCGGTGGCTGCCGCGACGGTGGGCGCGGTCGTGCTCCAGGGCGGCGGCGAGGAGACGGAGGCGGCACCGCAGCGCCCGCAGGGGGCGCCGCCGCTCCTGCTCGAGCTCGGCGTGCGGGACGACGCCGAAGCGCGGGAGCTCCGGCGCGCCGAGGAGCTGTGGAGCGACGGCCGCCATGCGGAGGCGCGCGCGATCTTCGCGCGCCACGACTCGACGGAGGCGCGGATCGGCGCCGCGCTCGCGCGCTGGCCCGACGGCGCCGTCCCGGCGCTGCGGCGTCTCGCGGGCGAGCTCCCCCGCCGGGCGGACGTCCGCCTGAACCTCGGCTTCGCGCTCTTCTGGTCCGGGCGGCGCGAGCAGGCGGTGGAGGCGTGGCGCGAGGCGCGGCGCGTCCAGCCGGACTCGCTCGCGGCTGTTCGTGCCGGCGACCTGCTCTTCCCGCAGTACGCGCGCGGGCTCCCCGTCTTCGTGCCGAGCTTCGAGCCGCCGCAGGAGATCCGGGCGCTGCCCGAGGACGAGCAGCTCCGGCGGCTCCGCGCGGCTGCGGCCCGCGGCGGCACGCGCGAGAAGCTGCTGTACGGCGTCGCGCTCCAGCGCATCGGCCGCCCGATCTCGGCCCGCCGCGCGTACGACCGTGCGGCCGCGCTCGCGCCCGACGACCCGGAACCGCTCGTCGCGGCCGCCGTGGCGCGCTTCGACAAGGCCAGTCCGGAGGCGGCGTTCTCGCGGCTCGGGCCGCTCGCGCGCCGCTTCGGCGACGACCCGTCCGTGCGGTTCCACCTCGGGCTGCTGCTCCTCTGGATCGGCGAGCTGGAGGATGCCCGGCGGCAGCTGACGCTGGCGCGCGCGGCCGATCCGGCGCACCCGCTCGCGAGGGAAGCAGCCGCGTATCTCGAGCGTCTGGAGGACGTGGAGTCCCGTTAGCTGCACGTTGCGAACTGTTAAGAGGGCTTTAGGACCGGATGGCACGAAGATGGGACGAACGGCCTATGGCATCCGTCCGCGACGCGTGCGACAGTTCCGCATCGGCGCTGGGGGACGGGGTTCCGAGGCGCACACGATCCGAGGCTGGGGGGCCGCGATGAAGGCAGAACGAGGGGGAGGAGCGCAGGGGTCGATGACCCTCGCCGACCTCCTGGAGACGGAGGAGGCGAAGGCGCTGCTGACGGCCGGGTCGAGCGCGGGAGAGCTCGCCGCCGACGACATCGCCACGGCGCTCGACGAGCTCGAGGTCGACGCCGGCGTCCTCGACGACTTCTTCCAGGCGCTCGACGAGCTCCAGATCGAGGTCGTCGGCCGGGCAGGCGCCGCGAAGGACGTCGATGACGACGAGCCGCTGCCGGCGGTGCGCGAGGTCTCGACCGACGCGCTGCAGCTCTTCCTGAAGGACATCGGCCGCGTGCCGCTGCTCACGGCGGCGCAGGAGGTCGAGTTGGCCAAGCGGATCGAGCGCGGCGACCACGGCGCGAAGCAGGCGATGGTCGAGGCGAACCTGCGCCTCGTCGTCTCGATCGCGAAGCGCTACCGGAACCAAGGGCTCCCGTTCCTCGACCTGATCCAGGAGGGGACGATCGGGCTCGTCCGCGCCGCCGAGAAGTTCGACTACCGCAAGGGCTTCAAGTTCTCCACGTACGCGACCTGGTGGATCCGCCAGGCGGTCGCGCGGGCGCTGGCCGACAAGGCGCGGACGATCCGCATGCCTGTCCACGTGGTCGAGAAGCTGAACAAGGTCGTCCGCGCCGAGCGGAAGCTCCGCGCCGAGCTCGGGCGGGAGCCGAACGCCGCCGAGATCGCCGCCGACGTCGACCTGACGGTGGACGAGGTCGAGCAGGTGCGGCGCAGCGCGCAGACGCCGGTGTCGCTCGAGAAGCCGGTCGGGGACGAGGAGGAGTCGGAGTTCGGCCACTTCCTCACCGACGAGAGCGAGCCGCTGCCGGACGAAGCCGCCGAGGTCAGTCTCCGCAAGGAGTCGCTCAAGCGGATCCTCGGCACGCTCTCGATGCGCGAGCGGCGCGTGCTCGAGCTGCGCTACGGGCTCGACGGCGAGCAGCCGCGGACGCTCGACGAGGTCGGCCGCACGTTCAACGTGACGCGCGAGCGGATCCGCCAGATCGAGAACCAGAGCCTGAAGAAGCTGCGTGCCGGTCCGAGCGAGAGC
>Ga0247713_1000603_pt1 | contig 20957 bp, 10 predicted proteins | sample 21E_NmetaG_FD_189936 | JGI IMG/M metagenome (GOLD analysis project Ga0247713, IMG submission 189936) | Soil microbial communities from hillslope of Landscape Evolution Observatory, University of Arizona, Oracle, AZ, United States - 2-1-E_N | ecosystem: Engineered > Artificial ecosystem >... | reverse complement strand
GCAGGAGTGGCGCCACGTCTTTGCGTCGGTGCAGTCGCTGGCTCGGCATGTCGACCAGTTAAAGCCGGAGCAGTTCGACATGGTGGTCATCGACGAGTTCCACCACGCCATGGCGCCCACCTACGAACGGCTGCTCAACCACCTGAGGCCCAAGGTTCTGCTGGGGCTGACCGCCACCCCGGAGCGCACCGACGGCAAGAACGTCACGGACTGGTTCGGCGGCCGCACTGCGGTTGAGCTGCGGCTGTGGGAGGCGCTGGAGCGGGGCCTGCTGTCGCCGTTTCAGTACTTCGGGATCGCCGACAACACCAATCTGAAAACCATCCAGTGGAAGCGGGGCCGCGGCTACGAGCCCAGGGAGCTGGAGAACGTTTACACCGGCGACGACGCCCGGGCCCGAATCATCGCCCAGGCGGTCAAGGACAAAGTCACCTCCATCCCGGCGATGCGGGCGATCGGCTTCTGCGTCGGCGTAGCGCACGCCCGGTTCATGGCCGACCGGTTCAACGGCTTCGGGATCCCGTCGATCGCCCTAACCGGCGACGACCACCCCGAGCAGCGGCGGGTGGCCATCGAAGCGCTGCGAAACCGCAGGGTCAACGTGCTGTTTACGGTTGACCTGTTCAACGAGGGCGTCGACATTCCTGAGGTCGACACCGTGCTGTTCCTGCGGCCGACCGAGAGCGCCACGGTCTTTCTTCAGCAACTCGGCCGAGGCCTGCGGCTGGCCGACGACAAACCGTGCCTGACGGTGCTCGACTTCATCGGCGCCCAGAACGCCAACTTCCGCTTCGACCTACGGTACCGGGCGCTGACCGGAGCCAGCCGGCGAGAACTGGTGCGGCAGATCGCACACGGCTTCCCGACCCTGCCGGCGGGCTGCCAAATCTCGCTGGACCGGGTGTCGGCGGACCTTGTTCTGGAGAACGTGAGGGCGTCGCTGCGGATCGATTGGAAGGGCCTGGTGTCGGAGCTGCGGAACCTGGGCGATGTAGATCTCGGGACGTTCCTGCGGGATACGGGTGTTGAGCTGGACGACATCTACCGGCGCCGGCACGGGGGCTGGGCAGGCCTGCGGAGGCAAGCCGGATTCGACGACAGGGAGCCAGGCCCGGACGACGACAAGCTGTCCGGGGCGATAGGCCGGATGCTGCACATCGATGACCTGGAGCGGCTGAGGTTCATCGCCGGGTTGTTGGAGTCGCCGGTCGACCGGGAGCTGCCGGGGCTGGATTCCCGAGAGGGCCGCCTGCTGGCGATGCTGCACTTCGCGCTGTGGGGGTCGGGGGAGCGGCTGGACCGAACTTCGGATCTACTGCACCGGCTGGCGGAGAACCCGGCCCGGAAGGAGGAGTTGCGGCAGCTGGTGCCGGTGCTGATCGCACGGATCAGGCGGGTAACGCATCCGGTGGACCCGCGGGGCCGGGTTCCGCTGCAGGTCCACGGCCGCTACAGCCGGGACGAAGCGCTCGGCGCCTTCGGCGTGCCGAACCCGAATGTGGTGCGGCAGGGAGTTCTGTACGTGAAGGACGAGAAGGCCGACCTGTTGTTCGTGACGCTCCGCAAGACCGAGGCCCACTTCTCGCCGACCACGATGTACAACGACCGGGCGATCACGCCCTCGCTGTTCCAGTGGGAGTCGCAGAGCACGACCTCAGAGGCGTCGCCGACGGGCCAGCGCTACATCCATCACCAGGAGCAGGGGTCGACGATCCACCTGTTCATGAGGGAGTCGAAGGAGACGGACGGGGACCTAGGAACGCCGCCCTATCTCTACGCGGGCCGAGCCCGTTATCTAAGTCATTCGGGCGATCGCCCGATTCGGATCATCTGGAAGCTGGAGCACGAGCTACCGGCGGATACTTTCAGTGCCGCCAGGGTTGCCGCAGGCTAAAGACTCGGTTTCGGCCCTGTGTGTTCTACCGAACGGTCGAGCTGAACCTCCTCATCGGGCAAGTCCAATAACGCCTCTTGGTCGCGTACAAGAATTTCACCTGGCTGTACCTCTGTTGGCTCTCCCTTCAGGTCCGCCTTAATCCTGTCAATCCAGAATCGACCCTCTTCGAGGGAAGTCGCTGATCGCGTATCCCCAAGCGCCACGGAAGTCGCGGTTTCACGAATGACGTGGGCCGATGGGGTGGCAAGCTGTGCTTCCTTGAGGTGGGCCATTTGATCATCGAAAAAGATATGTGGCTTCAGAACGCTCAAAACATCTGCTTTCGAAATGCCCCCCAGGAAGTAAGTTTCATCGATCCGGACGCCCCAGTTCCGCAAGGTGTTGACCACCCTCTTATGGGCCGGTGCATTTCGAGCCGTAACCAGCGCCGTGCGTATTGGGGGGTTATCCGGGAACTTGTCTTGAATCTCCTTCAGGGCCATGAGAAAGGAGTGAAAGGGTCCGGGCAGCATCGGCTCTGCAGAGCGCTCAGACTCGTGCCTCATGAATTCAACCAAGCCCCCCTGGTCATAGACATCTTGAGAGGCCCCATCAAATATCACGGCGTCAGCATCGAAGGCGATCCGAACTTCATCAACCTCCTCGTGCGGTTGCTCAGGCGGAGGACAAATGAGCGCCGCGGGAAATCCCGCCGACAGGGCATTGACTACATCTACAGGTTCGGCGGACAGAAAGAGTCTGCATCGGAAGGAGTTCAGGTAGGGCCAGGGGTCACGTCCCCCACAGAAAGCCCCACGGGAGATGTCGAGTTCGTGGGCGACGGTAGAATTGAAGATTCGGACCGACGATTCAGCGTCGTTTCGAGACATGAGGATTACCTCGACCAGTCTTTCGGAGCTTCGGGCATTGATTGAGAGAAGTCCTCGAATCAGCGGTAATGCAGTACCGGGAGCCAGCGGTTCGTCCTCATGCTGCCGCTGGTAGGCCCGATACGCACCAAGTCCCTCAGATCTGTAGATTTGGTCTGCTTCCGCAAGGTCGAAAAGTGCCCGCGTCGAAATGCCGACTACAAGCTTGTCCTCGAGCGAATAGGGCATAAGCCTCCTGGCTAAACGGTAGCACTCGGAGGGGACATCTATGCAAGAGCGCTCGCCTTGGCGTGACCTGCGAGGGGCCCAATCGTTGGAGTTGTGATTGCCATCACTTGCCAGCCGCACGGCTTAGGATGGGTTCCAATGAGCCCCCTCACTGCCGTTTAGATGCCTATTTCCGGCCTACTTTCGTACGATCCTGCTGGCGCCCTCAAGCGCGTCACCGATGACATGGGCCAAGACTGGATTAAGGACCCCATCTATAGGTCTGATCAGATTAAGCGCCTGCAGGAAGACCCGGACAGGCTAACCGAGAATCTAGACCCTAATTACCAACCTCGTCGTGGACGACCGGTACCTGTACCGAAAACGAGTATTGCAATTCGGCCGGCAGTCGATCTTCGCCTGGCTGATCGGGTGGCCTATCAGGTACTCGTGGATACCTTCGCCTTCGAGCGCATTAACAGCCTTCCGGCATTTGTTAGGGGATGGCGATACAAGTTGAACCCTACGCAGCCGGCGGACCTTCTCGACAATGCGCTTGAGTGGCGAAATTACCAGGATCTACTAGATGCTCAGTGGGAGGAGGGCTGTGACCACATACTTGTGACGGACATTGCTGGATTCTTCCAGAACATCAGCCATAGGCACCTACGAGACGCGTTGAAGGGCATAGATCCGGATGTTGAGTCCCGTCTTTTCCACTACTTACGCACTTGGCGACCGAGTGGTCAGGGCCTTCCTCAACGCGTGTTGGGTTCTTCCTTGCTCGCGAACGCCTACCTGCGCACCATTGACGAAATCTTAGGAGATTATCGTTCGGTCAGGTGGATGGATGATATCGCGGTTTTTTGTAGCTCTCGGACTGAGGGCGTAAGGGCAATGCTCACAATCCAAGAAGCACTTCATAAGCTAGACCTCTATGCCAATGAGGCTAAAACGAAACTGGTCCCATTCGACGAGGCCGAAAATCTGATAATCGATTTTCGGCGCCGCGAGATTGAGTACCTGCTGAGTATCGGCGATCGTGAGAACAAGGGCAGTCAGGGCCTATCCGATATTTGGAGCCAAATTGTGGACAAGCCGCAGTTCGCTGATCGGACTGCGTTTTCTTTTTGCGTAACCAAGTTCGCCGAGTACCCCCATGATGATGCGACCGAGGAGATTCTAGGAGCTATGGATCGCCTTCCCCACGTTGCTGATCATGCGAGTCGGTATCTCCGCACCCAGCTTCAAGAATCACCGGAGCTGCTCGATCGCGTTTCATCCTTTGTCGTTGGCGACGGGAATCTATTTCCTTGGCAGGAGTACAGGTTGGCCAGCCTGTTTTGGCATGCGCCATCTCTGAACGAGGGCCATCTCGAGTTCATTAGGAACCGAATTGGGGATCGAAATGGCTACTGGGCAGCTCGGACGGTTTACCTTAGAGCCTTGGGCAAGCATGGGAACGACTCCGATCTTCGAGTAATGAAAGATCAGGCCGAAACGGAAGCAGATTTGGAGCTATTAAGGGGTCTTCTTATAGGTGCAATCGAGGCTGGGGCATCCAAAGCCCATGCGAAGGTTATGGCCCGAGGGGAACCCGAGTTGGGTCATTTGGTTAGTTACTTGGACAACCGGGGGTGGACGCTGCCTCCCCTGAGCTTCTGACTCACGACTAATTTCACAAGGTATCGGAGCGAGCTGTTTATTGACCTCCAGCGAATCTATAGGTGTCGCGATACCGATCGGCGGACTTCTTCCTCACGTGCTCGGCAACGGATGGAGAAGTCCCTTATCGATAAGAGTTCTAAAGTGCAGGGAGATGCTCGTCGCCAAGTTGCGGTCTCGGACCAGTAGCCCGAGCTCGATGTTGCGGTCGAGCGCCGCCTCGGTGAGGTTCGCAGAAGTCACGAACGCCACCTTCTCGTCGACCACGACGGCCTTGGCGTGCAGGACACCTTCTACGCCCTCGTCCGCTAGTGAGCGGGGGTCGTAGTACACCAGTGGCCGGCGAGTGCCCGGCCAGTCCTTTAGCCAAAAACGGTCGGCGAATTTACGCACCAGATGGTCGGCGGCGGTCGTATCGCCGCGCTTGCGCTGGATGTTTAACAGGAGCGTGACTCCGACGTCGGCCTTCTCGTCCATTCGTTCAGCGAGCACCTTGAAAGCCTTCGGGCCATCGAAGAACGCGTAGGTGCTTGCCCAGATGGAGCGTTCGGCGGAGCCGAGCAGTTCTTCGAACACCCTCCGGGTGTCCCGGGCGTGAAGGCCAGGAACCTCGGGTCCGGACCAGACCAGGTCGGGCCGGGGGGTTCGAGCGGCGACCTTGGCGACGGAACGGATGAAGGCGGCGGCAGCCGGGCCGGAGATTCCCATTCCTTCGAGCTCCAGAAGCGCCCCAGATATCGAGTCGCCGCCGTCCTGCGTACCCAGGGCCGACCGCACCAAAGCCGGGGGATATGGCGGCGACAGCATGCCGGTCTCAAGGGCGCTCACCACCCGCTCGCGCAGGTGCGAGGCAAGATCGGCAAGGCTCTCGATCACGTGGGAACTCGGAAGAAGGACGCTCCAGGAACCCCCAGCGCAGGCACTACCAGCGCCCGGTCGAGGTAGTCGTTGCGCATCTCGCAGGATGTTTCGGCCACCAGCGCGCAACCGTGGCACGCCGCGCCGTGGAGCCATCGCTTCTCCATGCTCGATCCGGGTTCGTGGTGGGCGCAGATGGGGTCGTTCGAGCAGAGCTCCCCCATGCGAAGGGCCAGCAGAAGGTGATCCTCGATGTATCGCGCCTGCTGGACCAAACCGCCGAGCGTCCCGTCGGCGTCGGGGCTCCCGGTGTAAAGCAGGATGCCGTAGCGCTCGGCAGGATCGTCGCGATAGATGCGCTCGCGGATTGAAGTAGCCGGGTACCCGCAACGCATGGCTAGCGACTGGATCAGAAGATGCGAAAGCGTGTGCAAAAGTATGTATGGACCGCCCGGAAAGGGCTGCTGAATCCTCCGGTTCTCCGCCCAGAGGCGGTATCCACCCTCGAGGCCGTCGAGCCGGTGGGCCACTTCTGGTCGGGCAAGCCAGCCCTTCACCGCTGAGGCACTGATCTGCAGGAAGATCCCCTCCCCCCGGTTCTCCACCGCCGGGAACCACTGGGGCTCGCGGGCGATATCCGCAGCCTCTACGTCGGTGTCGTACTCCCCGTCGATGTCGGGGGTAATTGCCTCGAAACGGGTAAACCCGATGAGCGCGAGGATCTCCCGCAACCGGTGAAGCTGAATCACGGTCTCGATGCCGCTGAAGCGTTCCGAGCGACGCCAGGTATGCTCCGGCAGACGACGGGCGTGGAAGTTGTGGTCCACCGGTACGTCGTCGCCGAAGCCTTCGGGCGCGGCGAGGATGGCATCCAACTCAACGTGCTTAACCGGGCGATCGCCCAACCCACCGCTCTTGATGGACTGGATGGCATCAAGCACTTCCTCATCTGAGAAGGGTGCAAGCTGCTCCATGACCGCCGGCTTGCGCTTCATGATCCCGAGAACTTGTGCGTTCTCGACGATTTGCATGTCGTCCCAAAGCTCGCGGACCACCGACTCTGCCTCCGACCCCCGGTCCGGTAGCGACAGAACGCTCACCACTTGGGGAAAGTAGGCGTTGGATGCGGTTCGGGTAAGCAGGCGACTTGGCTGGTCGCACGCCTCGTTGGCACCCTTGCCCAGCCATGGCCGCGCTCCACGGCATGTGCCCAGGGGATTCATCTCGATGACGGAGGCCTCATGCAGCCCACGTGACTTCTTGCACTCGCACCGCACCACGAGGTCTGCCAGGTCGCCGCTCGTACCTCGCTCATCCAGCCAGAGCTGGCGGTTGCACCTGTCCTCGGCTTCCCTGTGTACGAAGCGGCGCCAGTCGATGTCGTCCACGTGGCCCCTAGGGCACGCCCGTACGAATCGTGTGGCCACCACCTTCAGGCCCTCGAAGCGCCCCTTGGTTAGCGCTTTACGATGCACCAGCCGACGCGATCGCTCCCGCTCCTCGCTGTCCCGGGTTTCCTGGACCAGGAACCACTCTGGGAACCGGTAGGCGCCGATGCTCCTCAGCTGTTCCCGGGGGTCGTTGGAATCGGGCGGTGGTGCGTAGAGCCTGGGGTTATCGATGCCAGTCAAAGTTCGCAGCCAGTTGGTGAGCCGGGGCTCGACGATCTCCTCCAACTCGCTCCTCTTGGGCCACGAGTCGAGGCCGGCGACAATTGCCGAATCCTGCGGCAAGTCGATCAAGGCGCCCGGCCCATAGGTCGTGATGACTTGGCCCCGCCGAACCTGCCCGTCCGCCCTGGGGCTCATGCCTTGCCGTCCTCTTCGATGCCGCCCAGGTTCGTCAGTCGCAGGTTGACTGCCGGCTCGACATCACGCAGGGATCGGTTGACCCGGAACTTGCGGTGGTGTTCGGACTCGAAGTCGGTGTCGAGCATCTCGCGCAGTAGCGGCTTGGGCTGGCTCAGGTCGTACCGCTGATACTGCAATCTGACCCCGGCCGCGTGGTAGTCGTCGAAGATTTTGCGCCAAGAGTCCAAAAGATCCACGATCCGGCTCTGTACGCTTAGCTCTCGCTCGGCGCGCTCCTCTTCGTCGGCGAAGGGTTGTCGTCGGACGCGTTCGAGAAAGCTGTCGAGGAGCCGGCGCTCGAGCTCGGTTCTTACAGCGGCTATCTCCTCGGCGCCAGCGGCGGGCGTCAGCAGGGCCTCGCTGTGGCGGGCCAGCGTCACCAATGCTCCGGCGAACCCCCGGTCGAGCGCACGGGCCGAGAACGGGGTGACGCTGCTCACCTCGACCGATCGGTAAAAGGTCTCGTGGTAATGCCGGAACCGCTCGTAGTGCGACCGGTCTCTCGGTTTGTGGATGTTCAGCAGCGTTACTACCAGCCCCGGCCGGGCATCGTCTCGACCTACCCTGCTGGTCGCCTGGATGTACTCTGCGTGCGCCTTGGGTTGGCCCATTACGACCATCAGGCCGAGCCGTGGGATGTCCAGACCGACCGAGATCATGTTCGTTGCGATGGCACAGTCCACCCGCTGGTTGATATCGTCAAAGCCCACGCCAAGTCGGCGACGCGCGTCAGCCACCTTGTTCGTTGGCACCCGCGAGGTGAGCTCCACCACTTCTGAAAAATTCCGACGGTCCTGGAACAGCCCCCGGTCCTCGCCCAATCGCTTGCGCATGCCGTACGACTTGAGGGTGTTTTGCACCTCCTCCTCCAGGATGCGGCGCGCTCCTCCGAGCTCGCGCAGGCTGTTGAAGTAGCCGATCACCGTCATGTACGGGTCGGCCGGGTTGTCGGGGTCCGCATGTCCGCCGAGATCCCGATAGCAGCGTTCTGCCGCAGCCATCAACGCTAACCACACCTTGCGCAACAACACCTTGGGGTTGCGCCCTTGAGAAGCGATGCCCAGGTAGAGCCGTGCGGGCGCCTCTGCCACCGGCACCGTGCGGGCGAAGAACGAGTCGCGCCCATCCGGGCCGGGCGGAGGGAAAACATGCGTCTGGGGTCGTCCGAACAATGCCTGGATCTGGTCCTGCGCCCGGCGTACCGTCGCCGTGGAAGCGACGATCTTCGGCCGGATCGTTTGACCGCCGACCTCGCTCAGGCATAGCGCCTCGATCGCCGACTCGTAAAGGCCGGCCATTGTCCCGAGCGGTCCGGAGATCAGATGGAGCTCGTCCTGGATCACCAGGTCTGGAGGCGGGAGGGGGGTTGCAAGGCGGGTGCCCTTACGCGGCTCCGCCGGGCCGAAGAACCCGTTTCCGTTCGTGCGATCCGCCCCACCCAGCAGTGCTCCCGAAGATCCAAACCAGGGGAGCGAGGCGAACTTGTCCACTGTTGCGATCAGGAACGCGGGAAGCCGGCGATAGATCGGCTCGTCGACGGCGACAATTGGCAGCGCCCGATCCCGGGTGAAGTCGCACTCGAAGTTGGTGCAGACGATCTTCAGTTCCCGGGGGTTGTCGTCGTCGGGTAAGAGAGTGAACGAATCCGGCGTGAAGCGGGTGCCGCACCACGGGCAGTTCTCGAGCGGGATCGGCGAGGGCCTGAACCGGGGGTCTGCCTTGAACTGCCGGACCTTGGTGCGTGCCGTGTCCGACCGGCCGTCGCCCTTCTTGCCTAGCCTATTCGGAGTCGCCGCCTTGCCGACCCAAAGGCCTATCTCGAACGGCCAGTGGCCGTAGCGGTCGGCCGCTGGTTCGCGCTCGAGCTCCAGGGCGCACACCAGGCCGGCGGCACGCCCGAGTTGGTCAAGGGTGAGCAGCCGCAGGGTGTACCGCATGATCACGCTCACCCCTGCGCCGGCATACCCTCTTTCGCCCGGGTGCTTTAGCCTCCTCAACACCATTGCAAACGCGGCAAGACCCAGATAAGCCTCGGTCTTGCCGCCGCCGGTCGGGAAGAAGAGGAGGTCGACAGTCTCCCGATTGCTGTCGTGAGGGTCGGCTAACCCGGGAAGGTTGAGGAGGATGAAAGCGAGTTGGAAGGCCCGCCAGCGTGGGGGCTGATCTGCGAACTGATCGCTCAGCCGCTTGCGGAGCGCCCGGTCGACTGCCCGGTTGGCCACCCGGAAGGCATCGAGGGCGTCGGAATCCGATGCAAGCACGTCAATTCCGCAGCTGATCCGGCCGGCTGCTATCCCGGCGTGGTGCAGGAGTACCGTCGCCGTGTCTTGGCGAGGGCCCGAAAGTGCTGACAGGCCGGCATTTTGTGCCTCAATCCAGCGCCGGTACTCGGTTACCAATGGCCTCAGGGCAGCCTCGGCAGCCAGGCCATCGGGGAGCGAACCCAGTGTCTCCATCGAGAGCTGGACACCCAACACGTCTACCGTTGCCGTCTTCTCCACCTCTGCACTGGGGATCCAGGCCGTGCGCAGCAGGTAACAGGCCCCATCGACCATCTCCCACTCCGCCGAGATCCCGTGGCCGGTGGCGTACTCGGGCGTGTCGGCGTAGTGAAGGTCCGCTACCTGCTCGTCCCACTCGCCGGCCTGCATGCCTCGAAGGTCCGGCCGCGGTACGAAGGGCAGGTCGCTACACACCTCGAGCTCCGGTTGGAAGGCGTACGCCAGGTCCGGTTCGCCATCGGGCGGAGCAAACGGCTTGCGGTGGTTCACTAGGAACACCGCAACCGATCGGGTGCCTTTCGGGAGGTGCTCCTCCAAGTCGTCGGCGGCGATCGGCCGCTCGGCGACGTGGATCTGCAGACCATTCGACTCGGGAACATCCTCGGTCAACTGGTCGCTCACTCCTCTGAGCGTCACCTGAACCGACTCCTCGCGAGGATGTCGCTGCCAGTACTTAGACGGCTTGCCGTCGTCCTCGATTTCGGCCTGGGTGTAGTCGCCCCAACGTACAATGACAGAAAGCTCCCGAACCAGAGGCGGCACCAGGAAGCTTAGGCCCATCGAGGAGGGGAAGAAGCTTTTCTTCGCCGCCTTACGCTCATCGGTGGTTTCTTCCTGAAGTCCCGCCCGTGCCGGGACCTCGGTCTCCATATCGTCGTCCTGTTCGGCGTCGGCGCTATGTTCCGGGGCGGTACCGGACGGGATCAAAAAGCCGGTCAGGTACCAGTTCGATGGGCGAACCCAACCCGGCAGCTTCTCATCAGCCAGCGGATGACCGGCCCAGGGTCCCACCAAGTCGAGTTTGAGCGCCTCGACGAGCCGCTCACGGACCTCGAATGAGTTGCTGGGATCCACGCTCACTCAGCGTCTCGGTCTAGAACGACGCTTGCTATCTCGTCTGCAATCTCGTCGATTGTGCTGTCAGAGGTTCTGAGTGCAACCTTGTCCGCCAGCGATGGACTGTGCCTCATGACCGTATCCTTTGAAATTCCGTGCCAGAGAGGAAGGAGAACCTGCTTCCCCGAAACAGCGAGGGTTACGAGACCATCCAGTTCGTATTGAGGCCAGGACTTAGCGAAGAAACTCTCCGACAAGACAACGATTCCGAAACGGCTACGAGCGATCCCGTAATCAATCCTCCTGCGCAGACTATCTCCAATTCTGAGCTCGAACTCGTCGTACCACACAGCCAACCCCCGGCTTTCAAGCGCCTGAGCCAGTGCCCGGACAAGCCCCTCCTTGTCTTCGCTTGCATGCGAGATGAAGACGTCAAACTCTCGATCAAAAGTTCCGGCTTGTTCGGCTAGGGCATGGGCAATTTCGGACAAGTTTTGCCGGGTTTCACGGAGTGGGGGCAGCGGGCGTAAGGTCTCGGCGGGCAACTTCCGGAAACCGGCCCGAGTGCTTCCTCTCAGACCCTGCATATCGACGACCGCATACCAATGCCCGCTGCGGGGAATCTCAAGCCGCGCCGGTGACTTCTTAGCCAACCCTCCGTGATATCGGTGCCTGGCACCTCTCTTGTAGGCGCTGAAATTGCTGCTATCTAGAAGACGAATGTTGGCACCGCGCGAAAGGGTGATCTCTACCACGTCGCCTCGCTTGCACTGGCCTAAGTCAGATTGGATGAACTGCACGCGCCACTCCTTTCAACCTAAGCTTTCGGTTCAAGGATAGCAGCAAGTGCACTGGTTTCACCGAAAGAAAGTGAAACCGAATCTAAGCAGCGCTGTAAAGGTATTCACGTCCGCCGTGAAGGGGTATCTGCCTTCGTCGAATGACTACACCGGCTTCCGCCAGTTGTTTGATCCGGTTGTTCGCCGCCGGGAGCTTGATTTCCAATCGATCAGCCAGCTGTCGAGCAGTAAATTCCCGCATCTCGATGGCGAGCTGAAAGGTGCTCTTGAGATGAGCGGGTGCAGCGATCAACCGCAAATCGCCATTGCTTGCGCGGTGGGCAACGAACAAGCTCCGCCGCTCGAGCGCGATTTCAATCGTCTCGAGAACCTCCTCCGTCGAGTTCGATAGGAGGAAGAATGTGTCGGTGGATCCAAAGCGCCGCTCAAGCGCCAACTTGGCTACAAACTCGTCTGCAAACGAGATTGTTAAGGCCTCCACCCCCTCCAGGCTGATTTCGAGCGTCTCGGAGTCCTGGAGCGTGGCCAATAACGACGTGATCGAATTACGCAGTTCAATGGCGGAGGCGCGGGTGGCAAAGGCCGACCGACCCGTCTCCTGGGCCAGGTTGAAAATCATGGGCTTTCCCCCTCGGTTTCACCGCGTCTGATGAAAACGATTCTAGCACCAAGTAGAGCTCTATTCGGCGAGTTCGACCTGTATCAAAGTGCCCGGAAGGTAGCCGGGTAAGGGATGGAAACGCCGTCGTTTCGAGGCGGCTCCAAATGGAACCACTGCACTCCCTCGCCCTGAATAGACGATCAGATTGCCACTGGCGACGTCCCCGATTTCTCTCAAGACATCGAAAAAGCCATATCCCCGCCGATCCCTGGTTCCGGTTACACCAGGCTTCAAAGCCAGGGCGACCGCCCGTTCGTCGCGCTCGACCTCGGCGTACTTCTGGTTATGCCTAAGGTGAGCCGGGATGCCGATACCGGTGTCCGCCACCGCCAACTCTAGTCGCCGACTCCCGGAGGTGGCGCCCGTATATCTCTGGGCGGCGACATAAAACGGAGCGGAACCGCTGTGGGTCGCAGCGTTGTCGCATAGCTCGCCAAAGGCGAAATGCAGCGCCACCAGCTTCTTGGGATCGTTGGCGTTGCCGGCCAAGAGCCTGGGCAGGACATTCGCCAGATCCTCAACCTCACCAAACGTGCCGAGCGAAGTCACCTCTAACAGTTTGTGCGCCAGCTCTTGCTCCGGGCCGCTTTCCACGACAGGAACATCCCACCCATGTGCCATGAGGATGTCCAGCAGCTTCATTCGGTGCAGATATGTGGCGACGCCCCCTGCGGGGAGTATTACCTCGCCCGTTTGATCCGCCGTCAAGGATTGTGACCAGGCCGCGAGACCAGCGAGATCCAGTGGGCAGACGAACTCCAGCTGACTCAGGTCCAATATTATGTTCCTGCTCTGGCGCAGGGATTCGGGCCAGAGCACGAGCGGGCTTCTCAGCAAGGGCTTGGAGCCGGAGAGAAAAATGCTAGGCACGCTGCCTCTTGCTCAACTCGCAGTTTCCAGAGACCGGTCTCAGAAGAGTTCGTCAGCCTGAGGGGTCCCGGACCCGCGTCTGGTTTTGGTGGGCCGTTTGCCCCCAGTTCCTGCCGCTTTGCCGGATCGAGACTCCTCCCTGGCGCGCTCGGCGTTGAGCTCGAGCAGCCGGGCGAGCAGTTCGGCCTGCACGTCGTCCGGCCAGCGGTAGCGGTAGGGCCGTTTCTTCGTGCCCCACTCTTCCTCGTCAATCTCGTAGTCGAGAAGGAACTCACACTCGGCGGGGAGATCGCTCCACCCGTAAGCGTCCAGGACGGCACGATCCATTGCGGCGTGTAGGTTTCGGAGCCGGACGATGTCCGGATCACGATCGCCGGGGTCATGGAAGCGGTTGTAGGTCTTCGTCAAGCCTTCATTGTTGCGAACCATGAGTGCGGCCCGGTACTCATAGTAAGTCTGCCCGGCGGCTTCGAGGTCGGGGTGGGTCTCCCATCCCTTAGGGAAGGGGAAAGTCTCGAAGCAGTCGGAAGGGGTGTAACGGAGGTCGTCCTTCATGGAGGAGCCGAAGAAGCGAGCCCAAACCTCGTGGGGCCGGGCCTGCAGGGCACAGAATGCTGAGTACGTAGTTAGGGCATAAACGTTCAAAGCGTGAGAGAAGACCATGTCTACGGGCAGGAAGGCAAACTGAACATGTGAGCTTACTTGCGAATTCACCAAGACACGTTCCAGCCTCGCGACGGTCGTAAAAAGATCTCGGCGAATGCGCCAGAACTGCCACCAGGGCCAACGCGCAAGCTCCTTTGCTTTCAGCCCCCGCTCTGGCTTCACCTTTGCTTCAACTATCGCCATCAGTTCGGGCCATCGATGGCGGCATTTCTCCTCGCTTTGCTCGCCGAAACTGATCACGTAGCGATGGTGCGCGTGTGTTGGGCTGGAGTTCACTTCTTCGCCGCCAATGTAGGGAAGGATCGCGTCCTGATTCTTCGGATCCGCTGCGACAAGCCGGCGCATTTCTTCGATCGGCGTGGCAACTCCCTTGGCATCAGTGTCATCAAAGATGAATCCTTGGCCTTTGAGATCGCAGCCAATGAAGCTCTTATGAGAGTTCGACGCTAGGCGTACGGGATCATCGTGGCTGCCACGATGAAAGAGGAAGGCTGTAATTCGCTCGACTTGGTCGTCATCGAGGAACCGCAGACCGAGGTAGCGGCCCTTGATCACGTGAATCACGCTTACCACGACTGCGGCAAGTCCAGGCCATTTCACTCGTTTACGTGCGGCGTAAATCTCGCCTCCGTGGTGGCAAATCCAACGCAGGCCGCTGGCACGAGTGTCACCCTGAGCGATGGTGTTTGTCGCAATCAAGCCGAAAGCGCCGAAGTTTCGGAGCAGGCCGAAGGTGCGACGGTAGAAGTGAGCGACGAGGTCAGTGTTGCTACTCGATTCAGCGTGCAGCTCTGCTAACCAGTCGCGATATGCGTCGCCTAGTGTTGTGCTTACTCGCTTCCCACCAAGGAATGGCGGATTTCCTACGACCGCATCGAAACCGGGGTTCTCGCGCTCGAACGCTTCAGGAAATTCGAACTCCCAGTGAAAAGGCGCAAGCGGCGGATCGGCCTGCCGACGTTCAGCGATCCAAGGCCTGTGGCGCTCGGCCTCGCCGTGGGCTATCTCCCGAGCGTAACCACTGCGTTTCGCTTCCCGCTCCTTAGGCTTCTCACCGTCGAAGAAGGCCGCCATCACGAGGTCCCCGAATAGGCGTACTTGATCCAGCTCGCGCTGCGTCTCATCCCACTGATCGTGCAGCTGCTCGTCGGACACGCTTTCATCCGCTTCGCGGATCTGCCGGCGCAGGTCGACGATCTTCTCCAGGTGCTCATTAACCCGCATCGTCTCAAGGCCTTCCTGGAACATGGGCGCTTCGCCCTCCCAATGCAGGGCCTGAATCTGCCGGCGGGAGAGGCCAACTAGGGAGTCACCGTGGCGCAGCGCATGGTCGACAAATGTGAGCGGGTGGTCTTTGGCCAGCGTCACGAGCCATAGCGAAACTTTGGAGAGATCTACTGCGACCGGGTTACGGTCCACGCCGTACAGGCAGCGCTGGGCTACCAGCCGGTAGGCGTAGACGAACCCGTCCTCGTCGGGCGGGATCGTCGGCGCCTCGCCGTGGGCGTGCCAGGCCTCCACCAGGGCATCTCCAAGTTGGCGGCATGCCTCGACCAGGAAGGCACCAGACCCCATCGCCGGGTCGCAGACCTTGAGGTCGAGGATCTGAGCCGGCGTAGGCGGCCGGCCGTCCGTTTCGCGAAGCCGAGCGAGAATCGGTTCGAGCGTTGTTTGCACTATCGGTTTGGTCAGCGAACGTGGGGTGTAGTGCGATCCCGAGCGCCGCCGCTCCTCGTTCGGCTGCAGCACCAAGGCACCTTCGGGTACCAGATCGGGAGTGGCCGCCCGGTCAATGACGGGGCCAAGCGCTGCGTGGAGATCCTCCACCGATCCGGCCTCCTTGACCGCTTTGGCGACCTGGTCGGTAATCTTGCGGCCGGAGACATCCTTGAGCCACTTCGGCCGCTTGGCGAAGGGTTCCGCCAGCAGCGCTTCGAGATCCACCGTTGCGGGAGCACCATGCTTCTTGGCGGGCTTGACCGCCACCGAGGGGCCGGTTGCGATCTCCAGCCGGAAGCCCATCATCGTCTCGTAGACCGATCCGATCTGCTCGACATCCAGCGCCCGGTAGGAGATACGTTCGCCATCCAGCACGAGTAAGCCCTCGAGAGCGCGAAAGATCGTGCCGTCGGGCACAAGGGGTGGGGCGATGGTCTCGTCCTCTTGGCGGGCCTCCATCCGGCCCTCTAGGAAGGGGAAGCGGTCCGGGTCGAACAGGGCCCCATGACGGGGAGGCAGCCGCACGGCACCCGTGTCCGCCCCGTCGTGGATCATCCGGAAGAGGACCACCAGTTGCGCCCAGGCGCCGAATCGCTGGTCCATGGTGTCCGGGAACAGCCCGGCGTCCTCACGGAGGCGCCTATGGAGTCCGGCGAGCGAGTAGTAGCGCATAAACGTGTCGTCCGCCGGCAGCATGTCGCGCTCCTCGGCGTAAAGAAGGAACACCACGCGCAAGATCACGGTGAGCATCGCCCGGTAGACCTCATCCGGCTGATCGATGAGGGGCCGGCGCAGCAACTCGCCGTGCGACGCATCGTTGGCCGCTTGGAATCCGCGCAGCAGTTCGTAGAGGGCGTGCAGCACCTGTTCAGCCAGGCGGTCGCTCACCTCATTCTGGAACTTGCGGCTGTCCTCCAGAAGGGCGGCCAGACGCTTGTCCTTAGGTAGGGCCAGCAGCCGGGTCTGTCCCAGTAGCAAGCGCAGGGCGCTTGAGATCGGACGGCCGCCGGTCTGCTCCATGTCGGCAACCTTGAAGTCCAGCCATCCCGAGCTCTCACCGTGCGGGGCCGACAGAAGTCTCAGGGTCTTGCCATTGACGAGCAGCCCCGCCTCGACGCGGGTTCCCCTAAGCAGGCGTTCCATGAGGCTGTGGGGCGAGGCCTCCAGGCCACCTTCGTGCACGGCGTGATCGAAGTCCTGGCCCCGTTCGAGCTCCTTCACGAGTAGCTGCCAGGCCGGCCGCCCCTCCGCGGGGTCCGGCTCGCGCACGGCGTAGTCCGGGCGCAGCGTCACGCCGTATTCGGGGAGCGTCACCTCGAGCGAGGACGGGATGGGGCTCTCAGGAGTGCCGGCGTAACCCCGGGGAGAGAAGCTCCAATCCAGGACCGACTCGGCAAAGGCCCGGAAGTCGAAATAGGACACGGTGGAGCCGTAGGGAGCCGGACGTTCGCGGACCTCGTCCAGCGCCATCCCGGCGACACCGTCGAGGCATGCCCGGATCAGCCGTTGGCCCTCGGAGTCACGGTTGTCCAGAATTGCTCCGGCCCGCACGAGGGCGGGCGCCGACACCACGAGACCTTTGGGCTGAACAAACCCAAGCCAGTCGAGGTGGGCGAGAACCGCCGGATCCAGTTTCGCCCTCGCCATCAGTTGGTCTCCGGCCACAGGTAGACCAGGCCCACCGGCTCCACCCGCCGGGCACGCACCTCGTAGAAGTCCTGTACCCGCCCGGGCTCGGTTTCGAGCTCCCGGTCGAACTGGGATAGGCGGATGCGCCAGGAGCTGACGTCGGCCTCGAGCTGGCGCTTTTCGTCGTCGCTGAAGCCGAGGGTTAGTTGCTGGAACTCGTGCTCGTGCTTGGCGAGCTCCTTCTGCACGCGGTCACGCTGGCGCTCGAGGGTCTCACGCAGGTCCTTCGCCTCCCTCTCGCCACGCTTTGCCAGCTTGTCGGCGGCTAGGCCAGCCATCTCGTCGGCGCGGGGCTCCAGCTGGGGGAGCAGGTCAGCGATGTCGTCGGACGCCGTGGCCAGCAGCCTCGCCTGAATGACCTCGCCCGGTTGCCGGACCTCGCTGAGCGTACGGTCGAGGAGGTCGAGCGTTTTCGACTCCGCCTCCCGGGCGTAGGCGCTGAGTGGTCCCTTGCGTAAGGAGGGTTCGATCCAGCGGGCTGCCAGAGGCACTATCTCCTCATGCAGCCGCTCTGCACCCCGCCCGTAAAGCGAGAGGCGGCCGAGCAGAATCACCCGAGGAATCGAGTCCCGCGACTGTGCGAGGCAGGCGCGCGACAGGTCGTGGTAAATGAACCCTTGGGACCGGAAGCGGGCGAGAAGTCGTTGGGCCACCCGCTGCTCCAAGTGGAGGTGCACGCTGTCCTCTGTCAGCACGCCGGCGTCCTCAAAGACCACGGGCCGGATCGGCGCTTCACGGCGCCAGTCGGCGAGTTCGGCGTTCTGCGGTCGGGGCGTGCGCAGCGTGTCGAGCGTGGCCGCCCAGCTTGCATCGGCGTCGGAGCGGCGATCAAGGCGAGGGAACTCCCAGACCGGTTGGCCGTCCACGTCCCGGACTTCGTGCAGCCTTGGAGCGCCCAGAAGCTCAAGGGAGCACGACAAAGCCTCCCGAAAAGGCCGGGAGTCGAAGCCGACCCAGGTGCGAGACCCATCAAGAAGGGTCTGGCAGTGGGCGATCTGTGTCTTCAGGTCTTCCTGGCGCTCGCGGGCGGACTCGAGTTCTTCCTCGCTTATACGCCGCCGCTCGGCTTCGAGATCTGCCTTCTGGATATCGATCGCCAGCTGTTCGGCATCCCGGTGACGGATGCCCAGGCGAAGGCGGCGCTCGATGTCGTCATTGATCACCTTGGAGAGGCTGCCGAGCTCGCGTTTGATGGTTTCGGTCTTGTTGACCAGAACCTGGAGCACCCGGTCCTCGATGCGCTGGAGCAGCACGAAATAGTGACAGCGGACCTCGGGTGCCGGCTGGAGCTTGCGGTCGATCCGGCCGTTGCGCTGCTCGATACGCCCGGGGTTCCAGGGTAGGTCGAAGTGAAAAAGATCCGCACAGTGCGCCTGGAAGTTCAGCCCCTCCCGGGCGGCGTCGGTGGCGAGCAGGATGCGGAGCGGATCCTTCGCCGGGTCGGTGTTGAACCGGCGCTGGATCTCCTTGCGGCGGGCGCCGGCAGTCAGGCCGTCAATCACCTCGATGCGATCCTCTGCCTGGTCAGTGCCCTCAATGGTCTGCTCCAGGATCTGCTTCAGCCACCGTTTTGTGCCCTCGCGATTTTCGGTGAAGATCAGCACCCGCCGGTCGTTCCACTTCGGTGCCGTGCCTCTGACGTTTCCTTCGAATGGCGGCAGCTCCGGGCAGAGGTTGTCGCGGATCCAATCGACCAGGCGGCCGGCTTTGGCGTCGGGCAGGTGCCGGGTTTCATCTGCGATTTCCTGCATGCTGTCCAGAAGATCCTGCTCTCGGCGGTAAAGAGCCTCCGCTCTTGCGTCTCGGGGAGAAGCGGACTCTGCTGCGGCGGTCGCCGCCTCGATGGTTGCCGCCTCCTGCGCTTCCTGGTCCTCGGAGGACCATCCGCTGCGTTCGTCGTCGGCGTCCGGTGCAGTGGTGAACAGCCTGGCTTCCAGCTCGCCGTCACGATCGGTGGCGGCCTGGGACTTCTCCCACTGCCTAGCGACGGTCGCCCGATGGACCTTCAGGCTGCGGGCAAAGGCTTCGACGGATGAGAGCAGCCGCTGCTGTAGACCGACGACCATCAGGCCGGCGGCCGCCTGGGTGCGGCGTGAAGTTCCGGCAAAGCGTTCCTCGCGGGCGGTCCGGTAATCGTCGAGCAGGCGGGAGAGGACGAGCTCGGGGGCGTCGTCTGGCAGGCCGTCGATGACCACGCGGTCGATGACCCGGCGTGGGAAACCGCCCTGGATTGCCCGGATGTCCTCCTTCAGCCGGCGAACCATGATGTCTTCGAGGGCCTTTTTGCCCCGGACCTTGACGCCGCGGGTGAAGCGGTACGGATCCAGTAGTTCAAGCAGCGTTGAGAAGCTGTTCGAGTGCCCGTTGTGAGGGGTGGCGGAGAGGAACAGGCGATGTTCAAAGCGGACGGCCAGGTCCCGGACCGCCCGGGTGAATTTGGTTTCGATTCCATACCGACCGCCGCTGGAGGGTGCTGCGTGGTGGGCTTCGTCGAGGATCAGGAGGCTGCCTGGAAGCAGGGGACCGAGCCACTCCCGCAACGGGTCGGTGTAGTTGGGATCGCTGAGCAGATTGTGCGAGATCAGGAAGCGGCTGTGCGTTCGCCAAGGGTTGACGCCGAACCCCCGCTCACGGCGCACCCGGGTCAGGTAGGCACGGTCGAGAAGCTCAAACGTCAAGCCGAAGCGTTCCTCCAGCTCAGCCTTCCATTGCTCGAGCACCGATGGCGGGGCGGCGACGACGATCGTCTTCGCCTTCTTGCGCAGCAGCAACTCGCGGGCGATGAGCCCGGCTTCGATGGTCTTGCCGAGGCCGGTGTCGTCGGCGATGAACAGGTTGACCCGAGGCAGGCGGAGCGCCTTCCGTAGCGGCTCCATCTGGTAGGCATCGATCTTGATCCCGGCGCGGAAGGGCGCCTGGAACAGGTTCGGGTCGGTAGCGGTCACGCAGTTCCAACGAAGAGTGTGGAGAAAGGCGGCGAAGTGGCGGGGCTCGTCAAACCCGCGGCTCCCAAGCTCCTGCCAGCTCTCCTCCTGGAGGATCTGCCGGTCCAGCTCGTAGTCCCAGAACACGTCGAGGGCCTGGCCCTGCGCATCGTCGTCGGCGCAAGCGAGGCGGACGAGGGCGGACTGCCCGAAGGCCAACGGACTGACCACCTCTTCTACCAGCCATCGGCGGGAGCGGACCTGCACTAGGTCGCCCACGGCGGGAGGGTGCTCGGGTAAAGCTCGCCCGGCAGCGGGCTCAGGCATCAAAGTCTAGTTTTCCTTAAGCATGCCCAACCGTAGTTTCCCCCGGTTGCCCCGGTTGGACACCTACCGATCGACCTGGGCGATCTCATTTGGAACCGTGAAATTGGCATAGGCGACCAGTTTACGTGGGGATTTCCCTCAAATATTCGGAAGAGGCATTTGCTTGTCCTCATGTCACCTATCGAAGCTATTGTGCGAGGGGAATGACAGTCCCAATTGCCGACCTGCCTGAGTCTGAGCGTCCCCGCGCGCGGCTCGCTCGCTCGGTCCTTGCGGTGGTTCGGGCTTTGCGGTGGCACATAACCACCCTTCAGGAACCCTGCACCCAGTCCCGAGGATTGGCTGTCAGCCAACGGCTCCAGAAGGCTGCTACTACGATTGGGCCGCGATTCCTCGATTACATCGTGGTCGCCGGGGGCGATTGGCGAAGCTACTACGATTGGGCCGCGATTCCTCGATTACATCGTGGTCGCCGGGGGCGATTGGCGAAGCTACTACGATTGGGCCGCGATTCCTCGATTACATCGTGGTCGCCGGGGGCGATTGGCGAAGCTACTACGATTGGGCCGCGATTCCTCGATTACATCGTGGTCGCCGGGGGCGATTGGCGAAGCTAC
>Ga0247713_1000602_pt1 | contig 20966 bp, 15 predicted proteins | sample 21E_NmetaG_FD_189936 | JGI IMG/M metagenome (GOLD analysis project Ga0247713, IMG submission 189936) | Soil microbial communities from hillslope of Landscape Evolution Observatory, University of Arizona, Oracle, AZ, United States - 2-1-E_N | ecosystem: Engineered > Artificial ecosystem >... | reverse complement strand
ACCAGTACCGACGGTAGGGGCGAGCCACGCTTCGCCCCTACCGTCGCGCTGGCACCGATTCGGCCTTGGCTTCGCCCGCTCCGTCCTGTGCACGATCTTCACGACTTTCAGCCCTGGCTTGTAGCTTTTCGAAGAAACGAGGAGAACCATGAAGAAGAAGCGTTCATCACGGCGGGGGTTGCGTGTCGGAGCACTGGCCGTGTCCATGTTCGCCGGGTTGGGGATATGGCCAGCGGCGGACGCATGGGCCTTGGCCAACCAATGCCGGGCTAGCCTGGTGAGGGTCGGTACGACGGGATACGTCGAGGCCAACACGGCCGAGAACCCTTGCGTCGCGGCGGTGGCGCCGACATCGGTCGCCAACCCTCAGACCATCGTTCCGCCGTCACCGCCTGGACCGGATATGGTCGTGGAGGTCAGTATGCCCTACGCTCGCACAGCCACGAGTGGCCGCCAGTCGGGGCGAGGCGGCAACGACGCCGAGGCCGGCGCCAGCGAAGTCACCATCGCTCTCCGCGGGACGGTGGCAGTGGTGCCAGATCCCAGGAATCCACCTGGTGAGCTTATTAGCGTCGACGGGCCGGGGTACATCTACGTTGACGGGATTACGTCGAGCGCGAGGTGCGAGGGTGCCAAGCCAACGGCGAAGTCCTACGTCGGCGCAGTCAGGAGCTCCGCGTACGGCATGCCCGTTCTGGTCGAGGTACCGCCCGCAGCGGTCACAGGAATGACGAGCAACCACTTCCACGTGGCGCTTCCGGGTGCGACGCTCCACCTCAACGAGCAGACCATCGTGGGGAGCCGGATCCTCCAGCGTGCGTTGTACGTCGACTTCGTCGACCCGTCGATCCCTGACATCGCGGTGGCCGAATCGATGGCCCAGTGCTGACAACCAGGCGCGGCACTGGATATGGGCCGGCTGGGATGGCCACTGAAATACGTGCTTTGCCCTCCTGCTGCGACTTCCCGCAGGAGGGGACCGCACGCGGTGGTTCCTAGTAGCGCCATGAGCGCGTCAGGGCGCCACCGGCACTCCGACGGCCAGCGGCGGAGAGTTTTCGTTCCTGGTGCAGCCGCGTTGGTGCTAGCCGCAGTCCTCGCCGCGGTCCACCCCGCGGCCGGGGCCGGCGCCGGCCCCGGCACAATTACCACCACCGCCGGTCGAGCCGAGCCGGCCGCCGCCACCGCCGTCAGTCAGCAGCCTGGTGCCGTGGCTGGCCACGGGAACGTCGTGTACGTGGCAGACACTGCCAATCACGTGGTCCGGGCCCTGGATACCCAAACCGGGACCCTACGCGTCGTCGCCGGCTCCGGGACCGCGGGGTTCTCGGGCGACGGCGGCGCCGCGACCTTCGCCCAACTCGAGTCACCGGGAAAGCTGGCCACGGACGTAGACGGGAACCTCTACATCGTCGACGGCGGGGGTGCCCGGGTGCGCAAGGTCGACCGTAACGGCACCATTACGACGACCGTGACGGGTATTGTCTTGATTCGAGGCATCGCCACCGACCCTGGCGGCACCCTCTATGTCGCCGATCAGCTACGGGTCAGCAGGGTCGAGGCGGGGGGCTCCATGGTCCCCTACGCCGGGGGCGGGTCGCTCATGCAGGACGGTATCCCGGCCCCGCTCGCGCAGCTGGGTCCGCAAGGCATCGCCTTCGACAGTGACCATAACCTGTACATCGCCGACTACTTGGTCAATAGTTTTGAAGGGATCAGCCGCGTCCGCAGGGTGGATACCACTGGCGTCATCACCACCGTGGCGGGGCCCACCACTCTCACCGGCAGCACATATACCGGCGACGGCTCAGGGTTTCGCGGCGACGGAGGCCCGGCGACCGCCGCCTCCCTCAACCGACCCACGGGGGTCGCCCTCGACCACGAACGCAACCTCTTCATCGCAGACACGGACAACCATCGGGTGCGAAGGGTTGGCAAAGGTGACGGCGTCATCACCACAGTGGTCGGCTCGGGTCCCACCTTTAGCGGCAGCTTTTCCGGCGATGGCGACCTGGCTACGAAAGCCGGGCTCCACACTCCTGGCGACGTGGCCTTGGACGCGGCCGGGAACCTCTACATCGCCGATACGGGAAACCTCCGGGTACGGCGGGTCGACATAGCGAACATCATCACCACTGTTGCCGGTAACGGCGTGGTCTCGCCGACCGACGTGGGCGACGGCGGACCGGCCACGTCCGCACTGCTCAACAGCCCCCGAGGAGTGGCGGTCGCTCCGAACGGCGACGTCTACGTCACCGACAGCGACGCCAACCGCCTCCGCAAGGTGGGTGCTGACAAGATCATCACGACAGTGGTGGCCGACCCGCTCCGCCAGCCCAGCGGCGTGGCCGTCGATGGCGTCGGCAACGTCTACGTAGCCGACACCGGCAACAACCGGGTGCGGAAGGTGGACCCCGCCGGCAACGTCAGCCCGGTGGCCGGTACCGGTTTCTCCGAGGAGACGGAATTCGGCGGCGACGGCGGACCTGCCACCAGCGCCTACCTCAACCGGCCTCGGGGCGTGGCCGTCGACGCGTTCGGCAACGTCTACATCGCCGACACGGGAAACCACCGGGTGCGCAAGGTGGATACCTCGGGGTTCATCAGCACGGTGGCGGGCGGTTTCTCCTATGAAACGATCGACGCCGACGGCGTCCCCGCCTCCTTAGCCACGCTCAGCCAGCCCCACGGCGTGGCCGTCGGCGACGGCAGCCTCTACATCGCCGACACCGGCAGCCACCGGGTGCGCAAGGTCGACTCCGACGGCACCATCACCACGGTCGCCGGCTCGGGCGCCGCTGGCTTCGCAGGTGACGGCGGGCCGGCCCCGTCCGCCCAGCTCAACGCGCCCAACGCCGTCGTCGTGGACGGCGGGAACCTCTACGTGGCCGACACCCTCAACCATCGCGTGCGCCGGGTGGACCGGGCCGGTCAGATCGCCACCATCGCTGGCGGTGGCTCCTCCTATGGTGACGGCGGTCCTGCCACCTCCGCTCAGCTCAACCAACCGCGCGGGGTGGCTCTGGACGCCTCCGGCCATCTGCACATCGCCGACACCGGTCACAACCGGGTGCGCAGGGTGGAGGCCGGCGCCCAGCCCTCGCCCCTCCCCCGCTCGGCCGATCTGGTGCTGACCATCACCGACGCCCCCGACCCAGCCGTGGTCGGATCCGAGCTTAGCTACGCCATCACCGTCACGAACGCCGGGCCTGATGCCTCCACCGGTGTGAAGATGACCGACACCCTGCCCGGCCGGGTGAGCTACCTCTCGTCCTCCGCCAGCCAGGGCGAGTGCGCAACCTCGTCGGAGGACGGTGGCACGACCGTCACGTGTGACCTCGGCGAGCTGGCGCCGGCGGCGTCCGCCACCATCACCATCCGGGTGAGGGTGCTCGAGTCGGGGACGATCGCCAACACCGCTTCGGTGCAGGCCGCCACGTCCGACCCCAATCTGGCCAACAACTCCGCCACCGCCACCACGACGGTACCGGGGGTCGGCGACGCGAACGCCACCGCTGAGCTGTCGGTCCGGATGACTGCGGCCCCGAACCCGGTGAGGGCGGCGGTCGAAAACCTCACCTACACAATGACGGTGAGCAACGCTGGTCCAGCCGTAGCCCAGTCGGTGATACTCATCGATCCGCTGCCCAGCAGCGTCAGGTACGTGTCGTCGTCGACCTCGCAAGGAAGTTGCGAGCAGGCGTCGAACACGGTCAACTGTGCCGTGGGCTCGCTCGATGCCAAGGCCGCGGCCACGGTGAGCATCGTGGTGTTACCGCGGGCGGCAGGGCCTATCTCCAACACCGCCTCGGTTGAGTCGCCCACCCCGGACACCAATCCGGCCGACAACTCGGCCACCGCGACGGTTACCGCCTACGGCGAGGTGGCCGATCTCCGCGTTACCGGCGCGGGCCCCTCCGGAAACGTCACCGTCGGCTCGGACCTGACCTACTCGCTGACGGTGACCAACGACGGGCCCGACCCAGCCATGGGGGTGGAGTTCAGCAGCGACCTGAGTGCGGTTTCCAATGGGTCTTCCGGCTCCGTCCTGCGCCACCGCTCCGCTGTTCCCAGCCAGGGCACCTGCCCTGCCATATCTCCCGGGCAGGAGAGCGGTCGCCGTACGTGCGCCCTCGGCACCATCGCCCCGGGAGGTGCCGCGAGGGTGGAGGTGGTGGTCAGCGTCATCGACAACGGGCAGTTCGATGCCTCCTTCGGCGCGTCGAGCTCCACTCCCGACCCCTCGCCTGGAAGTGGCTTCCGCGGGTCCGGCACCGCATTCGGAGGTCCGGCCGACCTGTCGGTGGTCGGCACGCACGAGCCCGAGCCCGTGACCATCGGATCCGACCTCTTTTACAGCGTCGCCCTGACCAACCGGGGACCCCACCGGGCGTTCAATCCGGAGATCGTGGTCCGCCTGCCCGACAGCGTCACCTACAAGGGCTCGTCGGGGGCGAGCTGGCCGGGTGGCAACGGCCCCGCGACAGAATGTCGCGACGCGGAGGGCAGCACGACTGGCGGCAGGCCGGCAAGTTCGACCTCGCGGGTCCTGGTGTGCGGCCTCCCGTACATCCAGGGGGGCGAGACGAACACCTTCGACATCGTGGTCACGCCCCGTCAGCCGGGCAGGATCTCGGCCTCGGTCGAGGCCAAGGCTGATCCTGGCGCGCCGGACACCGCCCGCGACAACAACTCGGCCGTGATCGACAGCACCGTTTTGCGCTGGGCCGAGCACTGGCCGATGCTGGGTGGCGACGCCGGCCGCTCGGGTTTCCAGCCAGTGGCGAACGGTCCCGGCCGGATGGGTCTCCTCTACCACCGCAGCGGCCCGTCGGACCGTCAGGTGGTGACGTCGGCGGTGACCTCGTCGGGGTTGGCACGCCAGAGAGTGGTCGTGTACGGCACGGCCGACGGGCGCATCCACCTGCGCAAGTTGGCCGACGGAAGCGAGCTGGGCCCGGCCGGTGGAACCCACGTGAGCCACCAGCCCAACCCCTTCGGCGATGGGATCAAGGGGAGCGTGAGCTTCGCCGACACCTCGGGTCCGGCGGGACCAGGCCAGGTCTTCGCCGTCTACAACGACACCGGCGGGGTGGCAATCGCGCAGATAGACGAGCGCAGCGGGCAGCTGGTGCAGAAGGTGCCCGTTCTCCCCGCCGCCGGCTTCGTCGTCAACAGCTCCGCCCTGTTGAGCGACCCGGTCGGCACCACCGGCGACCGGGTGCTGTTCTTCGTGGCCGCTCACCCGGACGGTCGGGAGGCGCTGTTCCGGGTGCCAATCAAGGATCCCTCACTACGTACCGCGACAATTCAGGCCGCCACGGCCACCGGCGATGTGAACGCCAGCTCCGAAGCCAGCCCCACACTGGTCTACCTGCAGGTGCCGGGCGGCACCACCGTCGAGCCTCACGTGGCGGTGGGGACCAATGACGGCCGCCTGCGCACGTTCCGGGTCGGGAACCTGACCGAGGGCCCGTCCGCGCAGTTGGCGGCCTCGAGCAGCAGGGTCATGACCCCCTCCGTCCCCCGAAGCTACGCGGGGACCACCCCCGGCGCAGCGGGGAGCGGATCGAGCCGGACGCCATTGCTCTACGTCGGCAGCACGGTCACCGGCGCCGATGGCAGGGCGACAACCACCCTCCACCGGGTGCAGCAGGATGTGGTCAGCGGCGCATTGGTGAAGTTCGACAGCCCGGCCTTGGCGGGGACCGCGTCCCCTGGCATCGCCACCGACCAGGAGGTGAGCGACGGGGTCGCCGAGCTCGCCGGCAGCGTCTTCGTGGCCACCGGCAGCAACCTCTACGCCGTGAGGGCCTCCGATCTGGCCATCACTGCCACCCGGCCGGCCGACGAGTTCGGGGGCTTCGCCAAGACAACAGCTGCCACGAGCGACAACCTCCTTTTCATTGCCACCGACACCGGCCGCCAGCTCGTGCTCGACCGGGCGACGCTGCGGCCCGTCGCTGCCACCCGCTTTACCCAGGATTTCGCCAGCCTCGGCTCGACCCGCTCGGTCGGGCAACCATCGCTGGCCAAGGAATCGGTGCAGTTCACGAGTGACCGCGGGCTGTTCGTCTACTCCCTTCCTGCACCGCCTCTCGATCCCGATCCTGACCCGGACCCCGATCCCGACTCGGACCCCGATCCCGATCCCGACCCGGATCCTGATCCCGACCCAGATCCCGATCCTGACCCGGACGCCGATTCAAACCCAGACCCCGATTCAAACCCAGACCCCGATTCAAACCCAGACCCGAATGGCGACCCGAATGGCGAGCCGGAGGGGGGCGGAGGGGGCGGCCGCGGTGGCGGTAATGGCCCGAGCACCGGCAACCAAGGCTCTGACAACGGGACCGGACTCACAACCACCGGCACGACGACACCCACCCGCAGGGACGATGCGGGAACCATCGCGACGACCGACGAGGGCACCACGCCTAGCGTCTCGGAGGCTGCGACCCCGCGCGACACGCTGGAAGCGGGCGCAGCGCGTGGCGTCTCCGAGGCCGGGACCGCGCCGGGCACGCCGGAAGCGGGTGACAGTGCCCGTCCGGGTGACGTACCCTTGGCCGGCTCTGCGCCAACCTCCTCAGAGGAGGGGAAGGCGGGCGGCACCCCTGCCGAGGGCGGACGCTCGCGGCCCGGTGAATCGGGATCGGCTCTCGCTCAACCGGACCAACAGGAAGTCACGGGGGAGGGCGCCCAGGGATCTGCGCTCTCCAGTGCGCCTTCCCCCGCCGGTCATGCCGCAGCACCACGCCGTTCTGACCGTGGGGAACGGACCACCGGTGCCGGAAATGGCTGGTTGTCCGCAAGCGTCGTCCGCTTCGGCGCCTTCGCCGCCGGCCTCGCGCTCTTATTTGCCCTGGCCGCTTTCGGTCTGAGGAAGGGTCTAATCTGGACGCCCGTGGGACGCTGGCAGGCCAATGGCAGGAGCGGAAGCGGCAAGGAACGCCCCAGCTTGTTGGATAGCGATGTAATTCCTCCTCCACCGCCCTTGGCTACCCGGAGATTATGAGCCGTGTCCCTGCGCCCGAAAGGTCCTTGTGTGACCGTACTTGGATAGAGGGGTCCACCCACCCGAACGCCGGGTCGGGTAGGAAGGTGGATCTGCCCGCCTGACCTCAGCCCCCGCCCGATCGTGCCTCCCCCGAGCCCGGTGAGCCGTTGCCAAGCTATGGGGAGCTGGCAGTCGCCGGTCGCCGAGCTGCGGGAATCGCTGGTGGCGCGAGACAGCCTGATCGCCGAGCTGCAGCGGCTGCTGGAGGAGACACGGCGAGCCGGCAAGCGCCAGTCGGCGCCGTTCTCCAAGGGCGAGCCTTCCGACAACCCCGTCCGGCGGGGGTGAGGGGTCCCCGTTGAGTGGTCCAGGCGCTATGCGAGTGCTGGTTGGTTACGGGTGGTCCAGGCCATGGCGAACTCACTGGGCGTGAGCTCCCCGTGGGCACTGTGGGGTCGGTGCTCGTTGTAGTCGATCCTCCATTCCTCGATGAGCACCTGGGCTTCGAGCAGGCTGTCGAACTGCCAGCCGTTGAGGAACCTCATCGCGCAGCCGGCCGTTGAACGACTCGGTCCAAGCGTTCTGCCAGGGAGAGCCAGGATCGATGAACACGGTGCCGACACCGTTGAACCGACACCAGTCGGCCACCGCGGCGGCGATGAACTCCGGGCCGTTGTCGAAGCGGACGAAGGCCGGGGCACCCCGCTTCAGCGCAAGGCGATCGAGGGTCGCCACCACCTTGTCGGCGTCGATGGAGCGGTCCACCACGATGACGGGGCACTCCCGGGTGAACTCGTCAACGAGGTTGAGCAGCTTGAGGGTGCGGCCGTCGACGGTGGTGTCGAACTGGAAGTCCATGGCCCACAGGGCGTCGGGCACGATCGGGCACATAGCGCCGATGGCAGTGCCGATCCCTCGATGCGGCTTCTTGCGCTTCCGGTAGGGCACCTTCAGCCCATCGTCCCGCCACAGGCGCTGGACGCGCTTGTCGTTGACCACCCAGCCTTCCCGCCGGGCCGCCTTGGCGGCACGCCGCCACCCCCACCGTGGCCGCTGGGTCGAGAAGGCCCGCAGCCATTCCCGCAGGCGTTGCTCCTCCTCGTCTGGGTGGGCGGGGTGAGGCGCTGGGTGGAGCGGTGTTGGCCGACCACTCGGCACGCCCTTCGTTCCGAGACCCCGAAGCGCTCCGCCAGCATCACGACGGCGCGGCGTCGGCGGTTCGGGGTCAGAAGTTTCAGCGGCCAGCTCCTTGAGCATCGACTTGTCGAGCTCGGCCTCGGCGAGGAGCTTCTTGAGCCGAGCATTCTCGGCCTCGAGCTCCTTGAGCCGCTTGGCATCGCTGGCCTTCATGCCGCCGTACTGGGCGACCCAGCGATGCCAGGTCGACTCGGCGATCTCCAGCTGGCGGACCACCTCGTCGAGTTCGGCCCCGCCGGCGAGACGTTTGTGGCCCTCGGCGAGCTTGCGGATGATCTGGTCGGGCGTGTGCCGACGTCGGGTCATGGTGTCGTCCTCCTGCCCCAATCCTGGGGCGACGGACTCCCACAACGCCTGGACCACTACAGGGGGGTCACCTCAGGGGCGCGAGAAGGGCAAGCGCCACGGCCGCCACGGTCACCGCATGGCCCCGGCCGAGGCCGACCGTGTCTCGACGTCCCCGCGCCGATGGTGTGCCCCGGCTGTGGCGGGGCAACCGAGCTGGGGCGCGTCGCCGATCAATGGCAGAGCGAGTTGCCCGAGCCCCGTCCCGTCACCACATTGTCCCAGGTGCACGAGCGACGCTGTGGTTCCTGCGCCCGGCGCGTCCAGGGACGCCACCCCGAGCAGACCTCCGATGCCCCTGGGGGCCGCCGGTTCCCAGGTCGGCCCCCAGGGCCCATGGCCTGGGGAGCGTGGCTGCACTATGGGCTGGGACTGAGTTTCGCCAAGGCCTCGAGCTGGGCGGCCTGGGCGTCAACGTCACCGCCGGGGCCATCTGTTCGTCCTCGGCGTCGACCGGCACCGGACCTGGTCCCCACCCACAAGGCGATCCTCGCCCGCCGTGGGGAGCGCCCCGCCGGTGGTCATGGACGAGACGGGCTGGCGCATTGGGGGGAGCGGGCCTGGCTGTGGGTGGCGGACACCGATGACGCCACCGTCTATGACGTGGCCAGCGATCGCAGCTACGATACGAGGCGGCGGTCGGCCTCGTTCCCGCCGACTACGCCGGGGTCATCGTCTGTGACTGCTGGGCCGTCTACGGGCACTAGAGGGCGCGGCCGGGCCCCAGCTATGTCGGCGGAAAGTCCAGGCGGCCCAGGGCTCCGGGCTACGTGCGCTTCACCACCACCATCGGTTCCACCCGCGACTCTGCGCCGACCCTGCGGCCCAAAGGACCCTTGAACTGTCCGCGGTCGCCTCGGTCAGTGTTCCTTGGACGACGACCGGCGTTCGCGCTTCTTCGCAGCCATGACCAGGCCAGCAACCAGAGCGAACGCCCCTAGCCCCGCGGCAATCAGCGGCAAGGCCTGGCGGGAGGACTCGGTTGTCGCACCGGTGGCCGCATCATCTTGTAGTTGACCGGCCGCAGGGGCGTACAGCCAGGCGTCCGCGCCTACACCGACCAGGAGCACCTTCCCACACGCGTCGCCGCAGGCGTCGGAGGGTCCTTCGGGAATCAGGGCAGTGGAGACGATGGACCAGCGCTGTCCGGCTTCGCCCGCCTGCTGCCACCGCCCGCTGACTGGGTCGTAGAGCTCCCCGCTCTGGGTGGTGTCTCCGGAGAACTCCCCCCCGACGGCGAACACGGTGCCGTCGTGAAGGACGATCGCTTCGTGAGAGTGGCGAGCCGCGGTAAGGATGCCTGTCAGCTGCCAGGTACCCGTAGCGGGATCGTAGACCTCGGCGGAGTTGAGGTAGTCACCGCTCAAGCCGCCGGCCATCAGGATTTTACCGTTCTCCAGCGTGCTCGCAGTGTGATCGGATCGACGAGCGCCGAGCGCTCCAGTGGTCCGCCAAGCGTTGCGTACCGGGTCGTAGATCTCCGCCGTGTCCATGCCCGCCCGTTCGTCGGGACCGCCGGGTGAACCACCGGCCAAGAGGACTTCACCGGAACGCAGACGCGCGGCGGCGTGCCGGTACCGTCCCACGGTCATCTGTCCGGCAGGCTCCCACCGTCCGGTAGCCGGGTCATACAGCTCCGCCGTAGCCTCCGGGGGGGTCTCATAGCAGAGACCGTCCAGACCGATTTCGCTCCCCGGACACCCCCCAGTCACCAGCACTTTGCCGTTCTCCAGCAGGGTGGCTGTGTGGTGCCGACGCGGGACAGCCATCGGTTCCGTGGCGGTCCAGGCTCCAGCGCCGGCGTTCGCTTTGGGGTCGAAGAGGAACGCGTTGGACGTGACGATGTCGAAGTCTGCTTCCAAGTTCTTCTCCCAGCCGCCAGCGAGAAGGACTTTGCCGCAGTTCGCCCCGCACACGTTGGGGGGGCCAGCGGGAAGTGCGACAAGAGTGGCCCCACCGTACCCGCAACCTTCGCACGGTCCTGTCGGCCGCCAGCTTCCGTTCGCCGGGTCGTAGATCTCGCTGGCCGGGTTGGGACTTCCCAATTTGCTCGTTGCCATCAGAACCTTGCCGTCTTGCAGGACGACGGCGCCGCCCTCCGGGCAGAGTGCGTTAACGCAGGAGCCGGTGGGCTCAAAGGCGCCTCGCCCGGAGGGGTCTTGTTGAGCGTCGGCACCTGCGCTACCGAGGTCAACGAGCCCGACGCCACCAAAGCCCAGGGCGACGACCAGGAGAATGGTCAGGGATCGGACCGGTCGCATCACATCTTTCCTCAGTTTCAAACCTCGATTCGATCTATCGGGCCGTCTGTGACGTGGTCATTTTCGTGGAAGACCACTGGGCCTGACGCGTTCGGGGGGCTTCACTCACCGATGTCGTGCTGGATGACCGAGAAGGCGCAGCTTCGGACCCGATGGCCTACCTGGCGTGCAGAACCGCTCTCTGCCGCCGCTTGACGGCGACGACGCCGAATCCCGACAGGAGGACGACGGATCCGCCGGCTAGGAGGGCCACTCCCATGACCAGCGGTGCAACGGAGCCCGTGGAGGAACCGGACTTCGGACCGGTCCCGCCTCCCCATCCGCTGTTCGGGATAGGCCTCAACCCGTTCGCACCAGGATCGGCGACTTCGAAGGGAACGGTGGCCTTCGCTCCGATCCGGCCATCGGCATCCCGAGTGATGGCGAGCAGGAAATGCACCCCAGGACTCGCTGCTTCGGGGATCATCACGTCGACACCGAAAGTGGGGCCAGACGCGGCGGTGGCGAGGAGGGGGCCGGTCACCGCGCTCCACCTAATCTCGACGGGCGCCTTGGGGAAGCTGGTGCCGCTCAGCGTCACCACGTTGCGTGGCGTTCCCACCTGAGGGCTGAGGGAGTTCAAGGTAGGAGCGCTGGTGCACGCCCACGCCGGCAGGGCAACGGCCAGAAGCGTGCCGAGCGCCAGCGCCGAACCGGACACCATCCTGCGATAACTGCGCATCTGGACCTCATTTCGTCTGGCTGTGTATGGATCGGTCGAAGTGTGCCACGCGACCCTGAAGATTTGCTGAAGCTCGGCGAGTTTTTCGAGACTCTAGAGGCCGGTCCCTGTGTGTCCGGGCCGCCGTCGACTTTCGGAAGACGGTGTGCGATCATCCCGGTACACGCATTAGCAGCGGAATGAGAGACATGAACCGAACCTCCAAGCAGTCGAAGCGACAGTTCCGAAAGCCGAAGAAGAGCCGTCTGGGAGTCTGGGCGGTGATGGCTGTGGCCATCCTCTTGGGCGCGTATCTGGGAGTCCTCGAGCTGTCCCGGCCCCACGTGAGCGGCGACAAGCTTCGCTTCGACACCTTCGTCAAATTGGTGAACCAGGGGCGTGTGCAGACGGCGCGGATCCTCGACGAGGACGCGTACGTCGTGGGCACCTATGTCCCGGACCAGTCGGGGACGCCGGAGCAGGCTCCTTTGGGTCTGAGCTTGAGTCACGGTGCCATGGGCGGTGGGCTGGACGCGACGGCAGTAGGCGAACCCGCCGAGGGTCGTGCGAACAGCCCAGCGGTCCCCTATAACGTGCCCCTGCTCAGGGGGACCCAAAGCGAGCTCCTCGACGTGCTGCTCAAAAACGGCGTCCCGATCACCGTGGACCAGCAGGTCGGCAAGCGCATCGTCGCGCTTGCCAGCGTCCTCCTGCCCGGGCTGATCCTCGTGGTGCTGTTCCTCTACCTCATCTTGTCGTACCGACGGGGGACAGGGCTGTTCGGAATTCGCAGCGGGGCCCACCGGATCGACGGTCAGGACATCAAGGTCGGCTTCGACGACGTGGCCGGACAGGAAGCGGCTGTGACAGAGCTCCGGGAGATCATCCAGTTCCTCACCGACCCCGAGCGGTTTGCCGCCCTTGGCGCAGCCGTCCCCAAGGGGATCCTCCTTTACGGCCCACCGGGGTGCGGCAAGACGCTTCTGGCGAAGGCCCTCGCGGCGGAGGCGGGCGCGGCCTTCTATTCGATATCCGGCTCCGACTTCGTCGAGCTCTACGTCGGGGTAGGGGCGGCCCGGGTCCGTGACCTGTTCCGCGAGGCCAGGGAAAATGCGCCCGCGATTCTGTTCATCGATGAGCTCGACTCTATCGGCCGGGCTCGTGGCGCCGCCGCGGCCGTTGCCTCCCATGGGGAGCAGGAGCAGGGCCTCAACCAGATTCTTGCCGAGATGGACGGCTTCTCGCCATCAGACGGGATCATCGTGGTCGCAGCCACGAACCGTCCCGACGTTCTCGACCAGGCCCTGCTGCGCCCGGGCCGGTTCGACCGAACGATCGGCCTGGAGCGCCCCGACGAGGTGGCTCGCCTTGCCATCCTCTCGGTTCACGCCCGCAACAAGCCGCTCGACCCTGCGGTGGAGCTCAGCGCCATTGCCCGGTTGGCGATCGGCATGACTGGGGCGGACCTAGCCGCAGTGATGAACGAGGCTGCCCTACTGGCGGCACGGGCGCAGAAGCCCGTGATATCGCAGCTGGAGCTGGAGCGAGCGCTCCAGCAGATCTTGCAGGCACCCGAGCGTCAGCGCCGGCTCGCCCTCCGCCAGCGCAGCGTCGCCAAGCGGTTCGCCGCCGACGAACGGGCCACCTTCGCCGACGTGGCCGGTGCTGACGACGCCATAGCCGAGCTGGTGGAGGTGCGGGAGTACCTTGCCGACCCCGAACGCTTCGCCGCCATGGGCGCACGTGTACCCCGAGGGATCCTGCTGGCCGGCCCTCCAGGTTGTGGCAAGACGCTCCTTGCCCGAGCGGTAGCCGGGGAGGCGAACGCTGCGTTCTTCTCCGCTGCTGCCTCTGAGTTCGTCCAGGTCTTTGCCGGGGAGGGGGCGGCCCGGGTCAGGGACATGTTCGCGGAGGCGCGGTCGCTGGCGCCGGCCATCGTGTTCCTGGACGAGATCGACGCAATCGGAGCTCGCCGTGGTGTCGTCCTCGACGGTCACCGAGAACAGGAGCAGACGCTCAATCAGATCCTCGTCGAGCTCGACGGGTTCGAGGCCCGTACCGGTGTGATCGTGATGGCGGCCACCAACAGGCCGGACATTCTCGATCCAGCTCTCGTCCGTGCCGGCCGCTTCGATCGTCGCGTCGAGATCACGCTGCCTGATCGGTCGGGCCGGCGCGCCATCCTCGCTCTCTACGCCAAGGCCAAGCCGCTCGGGCGCGAAGTCGACCTTGACGTGGTGGCGGGACTCAGTCCCGGGTTCTCGGGCGCTGACCTGGCCAACGTGCTCAACGAGGCCGCCCTGCTCGCCACCCGTCGTCGACTGAAGGAGATCCCCATGTCAGTCATGGAGGAGGCCATCGACCGGGCTTTCCTCGGCGTCGCATCCAGAGGCACAATCCTCTCCGAGCAGGAGCGGAGGCTCGTCGCATACCACGAAGCGGGTCACGCCCTGGTGGCCCGAGCCTTACCTGGGGCGGTATCTCCTCACAAACTTTCGATCGTCTCCCGCGGTGGCATCCTGGGCTCCTGCGCGATGTTGGAGCCCTACGACACCGTTGTCCGGTCCCGCTCTTTTTTCCGCGACCAGATCGCGATGCTCTTGGCAGGTCGGGCCGCAGAGGAGCTGCTTTATGGAGATCCGGGGTCTGGGGCGGCCACTGACTTGGCCCGTGCCGGAGCGATCGCCCGCAGGATGGTCTGTGAGCTCGGAATGAGCGACGTCGGGCTCCTCCCGTATGCCTACGCCGAGAATGGTCGGCAGGACGACTCGTTCCCCCGCTATTCCCAGGAAGCCATTCGGACGATCGAAGCCGAAGTGCAACGCCTAATGGACGAAGAGTACCGCCGGGCATGGGCAATGCTTGCTGAGACAAGAGAGCTGCTGGACCGGGTGGCGGAGGCGCTGTTCGAGCGGGAAGCCCTTTTGGGCACCGAAATTGAAGAACTCGCCAGCGCTTTGGTGCATCCGAGCGGAGTCTCCAGCACATGATCAATGGCCCCGTTGTCTTGAGGTCGGTTCCTTCTGAATGCAGTGACGCGGGCACCAGCCGGATTGGCTGAGTGGGTAAAGCCAAGATTGATGGTGGGTGTGCTGGGTTCGGCCCTCGTTGCCCTGGGGTCGGGCGCCTTCCTGGTCGCCTCGTCGTTGGAGGCAGGCGACGTCCGGATCCAGAGCGCCAACCGGCCGGTCAACCCAGGGGCCGAAGACCCTATGGACATCCGGGCACACAACTCGCCAGCCGTGGCGGTCAATCCTCGCCAGCCGGCAAACCTGGCCGTGGCCGCCAGGATCGACACGCCGAGCTTCTCCTGCGCCCTGCACGTTTCCTTCGACGGCGGCTCCGAGTGGTCTCCGACGGAGTTGCCGTTCCCCGCAGGCGAGGAGCTGCCGGCTCGGTGCTTCGCCCCCGACGTCGCCTTCGGCCCCCGCGGGGTGTTGTACCTCTCGTTCGTCACGCTGAAGGGAGCGGGAAACGTCCCAAATGCCGTGTGGATCTCGTCCTCGACAGACGGGGGCCGGACGCTGTCCCAACCCGTCCAGGTCGCTGGTCCCCTCGCTTTCCAGGTCCGTCTTCTCGCCGATCAGAGGACTCCTGAGCGCCTGTACATGTCATGGGTCCAGGCCGCGGGCGTCGGCAACCTCTTACTGCCCTCTGGCCAGGACCACCCCGTGGTCGTGTCGCGCTCCGACGACGGTGGCGCGGTCTGGTCGCCGCCTATCAGGGCAAGCTCAGCGTCGCGCCAGAGGGTGATCGCGCCGTCGACGGCGCTGGGACGGGAGGGCGAGCTCTACCTGCTCTACCTCGACGTCGGCGAGGACTCCCTTGACTACCACGGAGCCCACGAAGGACGCGGCGGGGAACCGTATCCCGGGCGATGGTCGCTGGTGCTGGCCCGCTCGGTCGACGAGGGCCGCACCTGGGATGAGTCCGTGGTGGAGGGGCAGATCGTGCCTGCCGGGCGCTTCATCGTCTTCTTCCCACCGTTCCCGTCCCTGGCCGTCGACCAGCAGAGCGGGCGGGTGTACGCCGCCTTCCATGACGCCCGGCTCGGCGATCCCGACGTGTGGGTGTGGACGTCGACCGACGGCGGGTCGAGGTTCGGACCACCCCGTCGGGTCAACGATACGGCCGAGGGGGACGGGACGTCGCAGTACTTGCCGAAGCTGTCGGTTGCCCCCGACGGCCGCCTCGACGTTCTGTACTACGACCGCCGCTCCGATCCCCAGAACGTGATGAACGAGGCGTCGCTGCAGTCCTCCGATGACGGCGGCCATAGCTTCAGCCCGAGGCTGCGGCTGTCCGACCGCCTCTTCGACTCCCGCGTTGGGTTCGGGAGCGAGCGCGACCTCCCTGACCTCGGGAGCAGGCTGGGTTTGGTCTCGAGCCGCCAGCGGGCCGTGGCGGTCTGGACGGACACGCGGGCGGGAACCCAGGAGTCCAACAAGCAGGACCTAGGCCGCGCCGTCGTCGTCTTCTCGGCCCCCGCGGCCCTTCGATCGCCGCTGCGGCTGGGCGGCGGCGTCATGGCGGCGATTGGGCTCCTTGTCGTCGCGTGGTGGACCGTGGCTACCACCCGGCGGCGGACGTAGTGTTCGCTGTCTGCGTCCTGGCTCTATGTCGCGTGTCAATATTGCAGTCCGCCTCCGGACGTGCCAACCCTTAGGAGTGGCGAGACAGAAGCCCCGGATCCTCTTGGTCGACGACGACGAGCACCTGCGCGACCCTGTCGTCGTGACCCTGCGCAACAGGGGCTACGAGGTCAAGGCCGAAGCCGACGGTCGTCGTTTCGCTGAGGTCATCGAGTGCTTCCAGCCTGACCTGGTCATTCTGGACGTGCGGCTGCCCGTCGGGCCGAAGGGCTACGAGCTGGGGCGCACCTTGCGCCAGCGGAGCCAGCGACCACTGCTCTACCTCACTGCGGCTGACAGTGTGACGGAGCGTCTGGAGGGGTTCGATGCCGGAGCCGACGACTATCTCGCCAAGCCGTTCGCCATGCAGGAGCTGCTGGCTCGAATCGAAGCGCTGCTCCGACGCTCGGGGCTGCTGAGGTCGTCGATTCTAAAAGTGGGCGACGTGGAGGTGGACGAGGAGGCCCGGAAGGCAAGCCGAGGCGGTGCCGTGCTCGACCTCACTCGGAAGGAGTATGAGTTGCTGCACACCCTTGTCCGGCATCCGGGTCAGGTGCTGTCGAAAGAGAAGCTGCTCAGCCAGGTGTGGGGCTTCGACAACCACGACACCAACGTGGTGGAAGTCCACCTCAGCGCCCTGCGGCGGAAGCTTGAGGCTCAGGGCCCGCGGATCGTCCATACCGAGCGCAGCCTGGGGTACGTCATTCGGCCTGACTGAGCCGCGGGACGGGCTCCGCAATTTTTTCCTCTCTTCAGTGAATCTTCAGGATCGGCTGTCACGCTTCGGTGATGACGGGCATGGGTCCGCGACTGACCGGCCTCCTCTGTGAGGACGATCCGCTGATCAGGCGCGCCGTCCTCGTCGTGATGAGCCGGTGCGGGTTCGAGTCGGTCAGCGTCGTGGGGACCGGCCGAGAGGCCGTGGAGTTCGCGGGCCGCACCCCGCCACAGGTGGCCGTGGTCGACCTCGCGCTGGCCGGGGCCCGTGGGCTGGGCGTTGTGGCCGACATCGTGCGGGCGGCCCCCCGGTGCAACGTCGTCGTCGTATCGCCGTTCGCGGCGCTGGGTGCCAGCGCCCTGGCTGCGGGCGCCTTCGCCGTTTGCCAGTTGACCGATCTCCGTGAACTCCAGCTTTGCCTGCAGCATGCGCTGGCACACGCGGCGGCGTCGTGTGACGCGTGCGACGGCGAGTGCACCGTAGAGCTCGGGCCGTCGGCGCCGTTCCAGGCGCCTTCAATCGGCGCCACCGACGACAGCGGCTACTTGCGACGCCGCTACCGACCGTGGCCGGCGAACTGAGGGCACGCAGAACCGGCGTGGGTGGGTTGACATGATCCTCGTAGGGCGAGCCGGTGGGCGGCTTCGGATCGAGTACGCGAAGTCACGCCGCGCCCTTCGGTTCTGGCTAGGCGACACGAACGAGGTGGAGCCGATCGACCTCACGCTGGCCGACTTCTGCGATCGGCTGGGCATAGAGCGACACGTGATTGGCGGTGACCAATGCTTTGTTCTGTTGGGCGGTCCACTCGACGGGTTCCGTGGCGGGCAGCACGGCTTGGTGCGGGCGTTCCGCTGCGAGGGCACGGCTCGCGAAGGTTTCATGGCCCGCCGGACGCAGGCGGCTGAGGGGGAATGGGGCCGGCTGATCGCCATCGACGAACGTTGCGCAGTTAGGACGGTCGCCTGGTTCGGCACGCCGCCTCCGGGAAGACGACCGGCAACAGCGTCGGCAGCACCGGCCACCTTGGAGCGAGAGGACTCCTGACATGAGGCCTCGCATGGCCCTTTCCCGCTTCCGTCGGAATCTTCGTCGTCGGATCCGTGCCGAGCGGCTCGAGAACGCCCGGTTGCGCAAGGCGCTGACCGAGGCTCTCGAGCACGCACGGACCGCCACGGCGAAACATGTGGCCGCCGAGGACCAGCTGAGAGCAGTGCGGGCGGATCTGTCTTCGCTGCTCGATGAACGGCTGCCGAGCGCCGAACGACTCGACGAGGGGTCGCGAGGCTGACCTCGTCGTCACGTCAGAGCGGGAGGCGGAGCACGAATCCATCCTCGACGCCGCCGTAGAAGAGGTCGCCGCCGTGGGCGCGTGCCAGCTCTTTGGCGATGGGTAGGCCGAGTCCTGACCCCCCCTTGTCGTCGAGGCTCACGAACCGCTCGAAAACCTGAGCTCTCATTGGAGCAGGGATCCCCCTGCCGTCGTCGACAACTCGGACCTCGAGGTTCTGATCGTGGACGGCGATCAGCAACCGGATCCAGCCCACCGCGTGGCGCCGGGCGTTGTCGAGGAGGTTGGACAGAATCTCCCGCACGGCCTGGGCATCGAGCTCGAGGGGCTCGCCGGGGAGCTCTTCGGCTTTGACCACGATGTCGAGGTGGGGGGCCAGGCTCCATGTGCGGTCGACCTCGTCGGAGCACAGGGACACGATGTCGCAGGGCGCCGGCACGACTTCCTGGCCCTGGTCGAGGCGGGCCATTTTCAGCAGCGCACTGATCAAGCGGTCGCTGCGGGCCACCTCTCGGACCAGGTTGCGCAGCAGGCGGTCGCGGTCCTCCTCCTCGAGGCCCTCGAGGATGGACTCGGCGTTGGCCCGGATGGCCGCCATCGGGCCCCGTAGCTGGTGGGCGGCGTCGGCCAGGAAGCGGCGGCCGCGAGACTCGGCCTCCTGGGCATCGGCGAGCGCCGTTCCCAGCTTGGCGATGGCGTCGTCGAGCGTCGCGGCCATCCATCGCTGCTCGCTGACGTCTCGGCCGGTGACCGAGGCCCCCACGATGGCCCCTGTCCGGTCGCGTACGGGTGACACGGTGACGGCGACCTCGACGTGAGACCCGCTACTGGTGACCCAGGCGAACTGCCGCTGACGCACCCGCTCGCCTTGGTTGACGGCCTGGAGCAGCCCCGGGAGCTGGTGCTGGGCATCGTCGGCGAAAAGGAGCGACACGGGCTGGCCCACCGCTTCCCACTCGGCGTAGCCGAGCATCTCCATGGCGCCCCGGTTCCACGTGAGGATGCCGCCCTCGCACGACATCCCCACGATGGCGTCGTCGGACGACTCGACGATAGCGGCCAGGAGGCAGAGGCGCCTCTCTTCCTCGCCGTCATTCATGGGCGAGCCCGCCGAGTCCTGATCCATGAGGCACCGGGTCCAGTTTGCCACCGATCACGCAACGAGCGCCCTACCGTCCGTGCTGGTCACCGCCCGTTTCCCGCCCGCTGCGCCGTTGCCAGTCCCGCCGGCGCGCCCGCCATGCCGGGTCTTCGGGGTGGGGGGTCCCTCCAACCCCAAGCCAGAGGAGCTCGCCTCCACGCCAACAGAGGCCTCAAGTTGTCGAGCGCCTTGCCCGCCACGGAACGCCGGTTCCCGGGCGGCCGGCGCGGAATGCTGTCGCGTGAGTCGCACCTCGGGGCCCAGGCCTCCGGTGTGCCGACCGCGCCCGGGCCGAGCAGCTTGGGCCGCCAGGCGAAGGCCCGAGCCACCTTGCAGCTCAAGATGTCTTCCACGTTTGTCATTTCGGTAGGATGCTGCCCCGTGGCAGGATTGGTGCGTTGTCGGCTGTGACAGGCGCTGGGCAAGCTGTGTCCAATAATCGACCCCGCTGTGGCGCGGACGGCTCCCACAGTGGTCTTAGTCCCCGCCAATTCGATCCCTGGGAGCGTGAGACGAAAGAATGACTGTTTCTCACCGCCTAGCACTCAGCGTCCCGAGAAGCCATCGGGGTGCCTTAGTGGGGTTGTCTGAGCTGGACGAAGGGACATTCTCCGCCATCAGTGAGGAGCTTGACTCGCCTGGCCCGACGACCTCACTAGGGGTTCTGCGGGGCCGCCTCCGTTCCGCAGCAGCCACTAACCAGGGGCTCGATGCGGACGTCCTACTCGAGGCGCTCCTCGGAGCGTCGGGCGTCACGATCTGGAGAGGTTCTTCCAGTTCCGAAGTGGCGACCGCGATTGCTGAGTTTCCGGAACTCAATGTGCCACCGGAACGACGTGAGCCGCTCACCTACCGTCTTCAGCGCTTGCTCGACTCCGAGAGTCTTCAGACCATCGCGAAGGGCTTGGATGTTCTCACGGAGCACGAACGCGTATTTCTGAAATCACGAATTGTCACAGACATTCGTCCAGCGTACGCCGGATCGGATATTTCCGATCCATCAGCCGTTGTCCTTGTGCACACACTCCGTCTTGACGTTCAAGAGAGCGGACACATGAAGTCTATTTATGTTGCGATGGACGAGGCAGACCTGCGACAGCTGCGGACCGTACTCGACCGGGAGGCAGACAAGGCGACCGGCTTAAGAAGAAGGATCGAAATGACAGAACTTCCCCTCTTGGATTTTGAGGACGATGATGACGGGAATGCCGTGGAGATGATCGCTCAGTGAGACTCCTTGTCGGATCGCCCGAATCCTGGCTTGAGCCGGACGGGGATGAGCTTTCGCCGCGCGAATTGAGACACAGATTCCCAACCACGATTGCTCGGCACAAAGCAAATCGAATGACGGTGCCGACGCTCAAGGAGAGCGTCCTCAATTGGGAACCGAAGGGTCCAGCTGCGCGCTCGTCTCGACCCGCGGACAAGAATTCGATCGAGGAGCTCACTTCCGCTCTCCGCAAGCTTGACGCCCCCACTCGCCGAGAGGTGATCCTGGTCCTTGAGTCTCTGCGGTTAGAGGTGAGCGAAGATATCTGGGGACCAAGCCCAGCGTTAGCCTCGATTGTTCGTCCAGCGGCATAGCGGTCGAGAATCGCTGCTCATTCCGGTCGACCGATGGCCACGGTGGGTGACGGCCGGCGTGAGGGCGTGCTCGACCAGGGGGTGCCGGCGCTGATGGG
>Ga0247713_1000601_pt1 | contig 21001 bp, 22 predicted proteins | sample 21E_NmetaG_FD_189936 | JGI IMG/M metagenome (GOLD analysis project Ga0247713, IMG submission 189936) | Soil microbial communities from hillslope of Landscape Evolution Observatory, University of Arizona, Oracle, AZ, United States - 2-1-E_N | ecosystem: Engineered > Artificial ecosystem >... | reverse complement strand
CCTCCGCCGTCCGCGCCGAGTCGAACAACGGCTAGCGGTCAGGCCACGTCGGCGGTGCCCGCGAGCGAGGCGTGCGCCTCGGCCAGGCGCCGGATGCCCTCGTCGATGCGATCCGCCGTGACGCCCGAGTACGCCAGGCGCAGCGTGTTCTCGCCGCCCTCGAGCAGGAAGTCGGTGCCCTTGACGAAGGTCACGCCGCGCTCGCCGGCGGCGCGGAACAGCGCGTCGACGTCGGTGCCCTCGGGCAGCTCGACCCACATGAAGTAGCCGCCCTCGGGCGGCGTGAAGCGCGCCTCCGGCAGGTGCGTCGACAGCGCGTCGGTGAGCGTCTGCACGCGCTCGGCGAGCGCCTTGCGGACGGTGTCGATCGAGTCGTCGATCGCCCCCGACGCGCAGAACTCGTAGACGATCGCCTGCGCGACCATGTTCGGCGAGATGTAGGTGTTCGTCGCGAGCTTCTGGATCTGCGCGATGAGCGGCTGCGGGCCGACGAGGTAGCCGACGCGGATGCCGGGGCAGACGGTCTTGGAGAACGACGATGCGTAGACGACCGACCCGTGGTCGTCGAGCTCGAGCATCGTCGGCAGGTCCTCGCCGCTGAAGCGGATGTGGCGGTACGGGTCGTCCTCGAAGATCGTGAAGTCGTGCTCTCCGGCGAGCTCGAGCAGCTCGCGGCGCTTGTCGAGCGACAACGTGTAGCCGGCGGGGTTCTGGAAGTTCGGGATGACGTGGGCGAGCTTCGGGCTCATCGAGCGGCCGACGGTCTCGCGCAGATGCGCCGTGGCGATGCCGTCGGTCTCGAGCTCGATCGCGCGGACGTCGGCGCCGAGCCCGCGCAGGTTCAGCAGCGTGCGGTCGTAGGTCGGCCTCTCGACGATGACGACGTCGCCGGGCGTCACGAGCGTGGCGAAGAGGAACGCGTCGGCCTGCATCGACCCGTTCGTGACGATGACCTGCTCCTCGCCGACGCCGTGCTGCTCGGCGATCCAGCGCCGCAGCGGGACGTAGCCGATGCTCGTGCCGTAGGCGGTCGCGCCGCCCGGGTCGTTGGAGAAGGCGCGCTGCGCGGCGTCGCTGAGGCCGTCGACGTCGACGATGTCCAGCGAGGGGGCGCCGCGGGCGAAGGAGATCGTGTCCGAGGCCATGGCGGGACGATAGCGGCCGGCGTCCGGCGCTAGCCGGCGAGGATCTCCATCGCGATCGCGGCGACCTGCGTGGGCGTCCGCCCGACGCGCACGCCGACGGCCTCGAGCGCGTCGACCTTCGCCTGGCCGCCGCCGCTGGAGCCGCTCACGATCGCGCCCGCGTGGCCCATCGTCTTGCCCGGCGGCGCGGTCAGGCCGGCGATGTAGCCGACGACCGGCTTGGAGACGTGCTCGGCGATGTGGACGGCCGCCTCCTCCTCCGCCGAGCCGCCGATCTCGCCGCTCATGACGATGAGCTCCGTCTCGGGATCGGCCTCGAAGAGCGCGATGATGTCGACGAACGACGAGCCCGGGACCGGGTCGCCGCCGATGCCGACGATCGTCGAGTTGCCGAAGCCGCTCTGCGCCAGCTCGTTGCCGATCTGGTAGGTGAGCGTCCCCGAGCGCGACACGACGCCGACGTTGCCGGGCCTGAAGAAGTCGGCCGGGATGATCCCGACGTTCGCCTTCCCCGGCGACAGAACGCCGGGGCAGTTCGGGCCGATGAGGCGGACGTCGGCGTCGCGCCGCAGGACGTTGTAGACCCTCAGCTCGTCGTGCGCCGGGATGCCCTCGGTGATCGCCACGATCGTCCGGATCCCGGCGTCGTCGGCCTCGAGGATCGAGTCGGCGGCGAAGCGCGGCGGCACGAAGATCATCGCCGTGTTCGCGTCGGTCGCGGCGACGGCCTCGCGGAAGGTGTTGAAGACCGGCACGCCCTCGACGTCCTGGCCGCCCTTGCCCGGCGTGACGCCCGCGACGACGTTCGTTCCGTAGCGGCGGTTGTTCATGGCGTGGAAGCTGCCCTCGCGGCCGGTCAGGCCGGCGACGACCAGGCGCGTGCCCTCGTCGACGAGGATGCTCATCGCGGCCACCGGGCTTCCGGCCGGCGGCCGGCCGTCGCGAGCCGCGGTGGCACCGTCATGCGACGACGTCCGCGCGCCGCGCCAGCTCGACGACGCGCGCGGCCGCGCCGTCCATCGTCGCCTCGGCGTAGACGTTGGGCAGGTTCGCCTCGGCCAGCAGCCGGCGGCCCTCGACGTCGTTCGTCCCGTCCAGGCGCACGACGAACGGCACCTTCGGCTGGAGGATCTCGTAGGCCTCGATGAGCCCCCTGGCGACCTCGTCGCAGCGCGTGATGCCGCCGAAGACGTTGAACAGCACGGCCTTGACGTTCGGGTTGCCGAGGATGACCTCGACCGACGCGGCGATCGCCTCGGCCTTCGCGCCGCCGCCGGCGTCGAGGAAGTTGGCGGGCGCGCCGCCGGCGGCCGCGACGACGTCGAGCGTCGACATCACGAGGCCGGCGCCGTTGCCGAAGACGCCGATGTCGCCGTCGAGCTTGACGTACGTCAGGCCGCGCTGGGCGGCCAGCATCTCCTGCGGGTCGGCGTTGGCCTTGTCGTCGAGCGCGGCGTTCTCGGGGTGGCGGAACAGCGAGCTGTCGTCGAGCGTGACCTTCGCGTCGAGCGCCACGACGTCGCGCTCGGGGGTCACGGCGATCGGGTTGATCTCCACGAGCGTCGCCTCCTCCTTCGTGAACACCCGGAAGAGCGCCTCGAGCAGCTCGCCGACCGGGCGCACGAGGTCGGCGTCGACGTGCGCCTCGAACGCCAGCCGGCGGGCGTGGAAGGGATGGAAGCCGACGAGCGGATCGATGTGGATCGTCGCGAGCGCCTCGGGGTGCTGCGCGGCGACCTGCTCGATGTCCATGCCGCCCTGCGTGGAGAGCATCACGAGCGGCGCCTTCGCCGCGCGGTCGAAGACGACGGCGGCGTACAGCTCGCCGGCGATCTCCGTCGCCCGCTGCACCCAGATCTCGTGGACGGTGTGCCCGCGGATGTCCATGCCGAGGATCGCGGCGGCGTACGCGCGCAGCTCGTCGGCGTCGGCGGCGATCTTGATGCCGCCCGCCTTGCCGCGGCCGCCGATCTTGACCTGCGCCTTGATGACGATCGGGAAGCCGATCTCGTCAGAGGCGGCGACCGCGTCGTCGACGGTCGAGACGGCCTCGCCCGGCAGCTGGCGCACGCCGTGCCTGCCGAGGACCTGCTTGCCCTTGTACTCGAGGAGGTCCATGGACGGCCGGACAATAGTCCAGTCGCCGCGCCGGTCGCGCGACAACGGGCAAGCGCGGCCGGCGCAGGCGAACTGCGATCATGGCGCGGCCATGGCGCTCCCGAAGCAGATCACGCTCGTCACCTTCGACGTCTACGGGACGCTCATCGACTGGGAGACCGGGGTCTACGAGGCGTTTCAGAAGGAGGCGGCGCGCGATGGCTTCACGATCGACCGCGACGAGCTGATCCGCAACTTCCACGAGATCGAGCGCGAGATCGAGGGCGGCTCCTACGAGCTGTACGCCGAGGTCCTGCGCCGCACGGCGGTCGAGATCGCCAAGCGGCTGGACTGGCCGCTGGAGCCGTCGCGCTCGGGCTTTCTTCCCGACAGCGTCCAGCGCTGGCCGGCGTTCAAGGAGACCAACGCCCAGCTCAACAAGGTCACGAAGCGCTACCAGACCGGCCTGATCTCGAACATCGACGACAAGCTGCTCGGCCAGACGCGGCGCCACATCCCGCACGACTTCGACCTCGTCGTCACCGCCCAGCAGGTGCGCTCCTACAAGCCCGACATGGCGCACTTCAACGAGTGCGCGCGGCGCATGGGCGGCAAGAAGGGCTGGGTGCACATCTCGGCGAGCTACTACCACGACGTCGAGCCGTGCGCGAAGAGCAAGATCCCCGTCATCTGGGTCAACCGCAAGAAGGAGCAGCTCGAGCCGGGCCAGAAGAAGCCGACCGCCGAGGCCAAGAGCCTGCTCGAGGCGGTCCGGCTGCTCGGGCTGTAGCGCCCCGTGCGGGTCGTCGGCCTGCACAGCGACGTGCTCGTCGCGACGAGCCGCGTGTGGCAGACGACGTGCACGATCGTGCGCAGCGGCGAGGAGTGCTTCGTCGTCGACTCGCCGGTCTTCCCCGACGAGCTGGAGGTCCTGCCGGCGGTCCTCGAGCACGCCGGCCTCGGGTTCACCGGCCTGCTCGCGACGCACGCCGACTGGGACCACCTGCTCGGCCGGCTCGCGTTCCCCGGCGCGTCGCTCGGCGTCGCCGAGACGACCGCGGCCCGGCTGGCCGCCGAGCCGGGCGCCGCCGCGCGGCAGCTGCGCGCCTTCGACGACGAGCACTACGTCGAGCGCCCGACGCCGCTGTCGCTGGGGCAGATCCAGGCACTGCCGGTCCCCGGCCACTGCGAGCTCGGCGAGCAGGAGCTGCAGCTGCACCCCGCCGACGGCCACACCGCCGACGGGATGGCGGTCTGGATCGCGTGGGCGCGGGTGCTCGTCTGCGGCGACTACCTCTCGCCGGTCGAGATCCCGATGATCGCCGACGGCGGCTCGCGCGACGCCTACCTCGCCACGCTGCGCCGGCTCGAGCCGCTCGTCGACGAGGCGGCGCACGTCGTGCCCGGCCACGGCGACGTCCTCGACGGCGTGCGCGCCGCGGCGATCCTGCGCGAGGACGCCGACTACGTCGCGCGCCTGCCCGCCGCCGACCTGCCGCTGGCGCGGCGGTCGCCGGCCCAGCGCGCGATCCATGCCGCGAACGTCGAGCGGGTAGGCCCGAGCGCATGATCCAGCACGTCGCGCTCGAGGTCCGCGAGCCCGACGTCGCCGCCTGCGTGCGCTTCTGGGCGCTGCTCGGCTTCCAGCGCGTCGACGCGCCGCCGTCGCTCGCGGCTCGCGCGACATGGGTGCAGGCCGGCGGCACGCAGGTGCACCTGCTGCTCGCCGAGCAGCCCGTCGCGCCCCCGCAGGGCCACGTCGCCGTCGTCGTACCGGACTTCGACGCCACGCTCGCCGCGCTGCGCGACGCGGGATTCGAGCCCGACCCGCGGACGCGGCACTGGGGCTCGCCGCGCGCGTTCGTGCGCTGCCCCGCCGGCCATCGCGTGGAGCTGATGGCCTTCGCGCCCGGGTAAGCCGACGGCTCTTATGGCGCTCTTACGCCAGGTGCCCTCCACACTTAACGACAGTTGACGTCACCGACCTACCGTTGGCATCCATGACCCCCGATCCCTCCTCCCGACGCCGGGGCGGCTCCGGCCGCCTGTGGACCGACCCCCGCGAGGAGGAGGAGCACCAGCACTGGCTGCGGCCGCGCACGCCGCCGCCGGCGCCGCCGCCGCCCGTCGTCGAGGAGGATCCGGGCCCCGACCCCCGCGAGCTGTACCGCCGCCGCCTGCTGCAGGTCGCGCTCGGCACGCTCGCCGCCGCCGTGCTCTTCGCGGCCGGCGTGATCGGGGCGAGCGTGCTCGACGACGCGGGCCAGCCCGCTGCGCTGCCGGCCGTCTCCGGCGCCGCGCCGGCCGACCAGCGCAGCAAGGCGGTGCGCGCGATCTACGCCTCGGCGAGCCCGAGCGTCGTGCGCGTCGAGGCCGAGCGCGGTGCGGGCGAGGCCAACGGGACGGGGTTCGTCGTCGACACCGACGGCACGATCGTCACGAACGCCCACGTCATCGGCGGCGCGTCGAGCGTCCGCGTGCGCCTCGACGACCGGGGCCCGGCGGTCGACGCCCGCGTGCTCGGGACCGACGCGTCGTCGGATCTCGCCGTCCTGCGCGTCGACGGGGCGCGGACGGCGCACCTGCGCCCGCTCGTGCTCGCCGACTCCGACGACGTCCAGGTCGGCGACCTCGCCGTCGCGATCGGCTATCCGCTGGGGCTGGACCGCACGGCGACGGCGGGCATCGTCTCGGGCGTGGGGCGCGCGATCCGGGCCCCCAACGGCTTCTCGATCGACAAGGTCATCCAGACCGACGCGCCGATCAACCCCGGCAACTCCGGCGGCCCGCTGATCGACTCGGCCGGCCGCGTCATCGGCGTCAACTCGCAGATCGCGACCGCCGGCGGCGGCGGCAACGTCGGCATCGGCTTCGCCGTGCCCTCGAACACCGTGCGACGCGTCGTGCCGCGACTCGAGCGCGGCCGCTCGATCCGGCGGGCGTACCTCGGGCTGTCCACGCGCCCGAGCACGGTCGGAAGCGGCGCGCTCGTCGCCGACCTCGCCCCCGGCGGGCCGGCCCAGGACGGCGGCCTGCGCGTCGGCGACGTCGTCACGAGCGTCGGCGGCCGGCGCGTCGTCGTGCCCGAGGACATCAGCGCGGCGATCGAGTCGCGCACGCCCGGCGAGGACGTCGAGATCGAGGTGCAGCGCGCCGGCGCCGAGCAGACGCTGCGCGTGACGCTCGGCACCCGCCCCGAGACAACAGGCACGCCGTGAGCTTCGGACAGCCGCTGTTCCTCCTCGCGCTCCTGCTCGTGCCGCTGGCGCTCGCCGCCTACCGCCGCCGCGAGCGTGATCGCCGGGCAGCCGCCGCGGCGTTCGCGGCCCCGGCGCTCATGGGCGCCGTCGCGCCGAACAGGCCTGGCTGGCGCCGCCACCTCCCGCTGGCCGTCTACGGCCTCGCGCTGACCGTGCTCGTGCTCGCGCTCGCCAAGCCGCAGGCGACGGTCGCCGTCCCCGTCGAGCGCGCGTCGATCATGCTGGCGACGGACTACTCGGGCTCCATGCAGGCCACCGACGTCGCCCCGAACCGGCTGCAGGCGGCGCGCCGAGCGGCGCTGCGCTTCCTCGACGAGGTGCCCGCGAACGTCCGCGTCGGGCTCGTCGCGTTCAACCAGTCCGCGCGCCTCGTCGAGAGCCCGTCGACCGACCGCGAGGCCGTGCGCAGCGCGATCCGCGCGCTGGAGCCCAGCGGCGGCACCGCGACCGGCGAGGCGCTCGCGGTCGCGCTTGCCGCGCTCACCCGCGAGACCGACGACTCCGGCTCGCGCCCGCCCGGCGCGATCGTCCTGCTGTCGGACGGCAAGTCGGTGCGCGGGCGCCCGCCGCAGCAGCTCGCGGCGCGCGCCGGCGAGCTGAAGATCCCGATCTACACGGTCGCGCTCGGCACCCCGGCGGGCACGATCGAGGTCACGAACTCCCGCGGGGTCACCGAGACGCGCCCCGTGCCGCCCGACCCCGACGAGATGCGCCGGGTCGCCGAGCTGTCGGGCGGCAAGGCCTTCACGGCCGACACCGCGAAGAACCTCAGCACCGTCTACGAGCAGCTCGGCTCGCGCATCGGCACGCGCGAGGAGAAGCGCGAGATCACGGCCGCCTTCAGCGGCGGCGCGCTCGGGCTGCTCGCCGTCGGCGCCGCGCTGTCGCTGCACTGGTTCCGCCGTCTTGTCTGACCACGACACCCGCACTGAAAGGAACGCCCTCCGATGACGCCCATCCACCACGCCCCGCACGAGGACGACGACCTGCGCGCGCCGCGGCAGGTCCTCGAGGAGGCGCTGTACGAGATCAAGCGCGTCATCGTCGGCCAGGACGCGATGCTCGAGCGGCTGCTCGTCGCGCTGCTCGCCGGCGGGCACGTCCTGCTCGAGGGCGTGCCCGGCCTCGCCAAGACGCTGACCGTGCGCACGCTGGCGAACGTCATGGGGGGCACGTTCCGCCGCATCCAGTTCACGCCCGACCTCGTGCCCGCCGACCTCGTCGGTACGCGGATCTACCGCCCGGACACCGGCCGCTTCGACACCGAGCTCGGGCCCGTCTTCGGCAACTTCCTGCTCGCCGACGAGATCAACCGCGCGCCCGCCAAGGTGCAGTCGGCGCTGCTGGAGGTCATGCAGGAGCACCAGGTCACGATCGGCACGCAGAGCTATCCCGTGCCGCAGCCGTTCCTCGTGCTCGCCACCCAGAACCCGATCGAGTCCGAGGGCACCTACCCGCTGCCCGAGGCGCAGGTCGACCGCTTCCTGTTCAAGGTCCTCGTCGACTACCCGACGCTCGGCGAGGAGGCATCGGTCGTCGGCCGCTCGCTGCGCCCGCCCGAGGACGTCCAGCTGCGCCTGTCGATGCCCGAGCTCGAGCGCTACCAGCGCGCGACGCAGGACATCTTCGTCGACCGCGACGTCGTCGCCTACGCCGTGCAGCTCGTCGACGGCACGCGCCATCCGGAGCGCTACGGCCTGCCGGAGCTCAACGAGCTCATCCAGTACGGCGCCAGCCCGCGCGGCGCGATCGGGATGGTCCAGGCGGGCCAGGCGCTCGCGCTGCTGCGCGGCCGGCGGCACGTGCTCGTCGAGGACGTGCGCGACCTGGCCTTCGACGTCCTGCGCCACCGCCTCGTGCTGTCCTACGACGCCCTGAGCGACGGCATCACGGCCGACGACATCCTCGAGCGCGTCGTCGAGACGCTGAGCGCCGGCATGCACGGCGGGGCGCTGCACCCGTCGGAGCGCGACGTCGCCTGATGGCAGGACCGCCGGACACGCTGGTCGTGCCGCCCGCGCGGCAGGGGCCGGGCCCGATCCCGTCGGCGCTCGTCGACGCGCTGTCGCTGTCGATCGCGCGCCGCGGCGCCGGCGTGCTGCCGGGCGACCGGATGTCGCCGGGCGTCGGCAGCGGCACCGAGCTCGCGCAGCTGCGCCCGTACCAGATCGGCGACGACGTGCGCCAGCTCGACGCCGCCGCGAGCGCGCGCTCGGGCGTCGCGCACGTGCGCCTGCAGGTGCCCGAGCGGATCCTCACGACCTGGCTCGTGCTCGACGTCTCGGCCTCGATGGCGTTCGGCACCGCCGACCGCCTGAAGTCCGACGTCGCCGAGGGCGTCGCCGACGTCGTCGGCCGTGCCGCGACGCGCCACGGCGGGCGCCTGGCCGTGCTGACCGCCGGCGCCGCGGAGCGCGTCCTCCCGCCGCGCGGAGGGCCCAACGCGAAGATCGGCCTGCGCCGGCTGCTCGCCGAGGGCGTCGGCGTCGACGGCGCCGCCGACCGCGGCCTGCGCCCGGTGGTGCATCGCGTCGGGCGGCTCGCGCGCCAGCCCGGCCTCGTCGTCGTCGTCTCGGACTTCCGCGGGCCGCTGGACTGGTGCCGGCCGCTGCGCGCGCTCGGCGCACGCCACCGCGTGCTGGCCGTCGAGATCCGCGACCCGCGCGAGGAGCGCCTGGAGCCGGTCGGCCGCCTGGCGCTCGTCGACCCGGAGAGCGGCCGCCTGCTGGAGGTCGACACGTCGCGGCGCCGGCTGCGCGAGCGCTTCGAGGCGGCCGCGGCGCAGGAGCGCGCCGGCGTCGCCGCCGAGCTGCGCAAGGCGGGCGCGCACCACGTCGTGCTGTCGACGAGCGGCGACTGGATGCGCGCGCTGGGACGGGCGCTGCGGTAGCGATGAGCTTCGCCTACCCCCTCGGGCTGCTGTGCCTCGCGGGCGTGCCGCTCGCGATCCTCGTCCACCTGTCCGCGCAGCGCCGGCGGCGGCGCTACCCCGTGCGCTACCCGGCGCTCGCGATGCTCGCCGCGGTCGCCGGGCGCGAGCCGCGCTGGCGCCGCCACCTGCCGGCCGCGCTGGCGACGCTGGCGATCGCGGCGCTGGCGGTCTCGCTCGCGCGCCCGCAGCGAACGGTCGCCGTGCCCGTCGAGCGCGCGTCGGTCGTGCTCGTGACCGACGTCTCGCGGTCGATGTCGGCGACCGACGTCAGCCCCACGCGGCTGGAGGCCGCGCGCCGCGCCGCCGAGAACTTCCTCGACAAGGTGCCCGACGAGCTGCGCGTGGGCCTCGTCTCGTACTCCGACGGGGCGCAGACGCTGCAGACGCCGACGACCGACCACCAGGCGCTGTCGCAGGCGCTGCGGACGCTGCAGCCGCTGTCGGGCACCGCCACGGGGGCCGGCCTGCGGACCGCGCTGGACGACCTCAGGCTCCGCAGCGGACGCTCGGCGCGGCGCGCGCCGGCGGCGCTCGTCCTGCTGTCCGACGGCTCGGCGACGGACGGCACGGCCGCCGACGACGTCGCCGCCGAGGCGCGGCGCCTCGGCGTGCCGATCTACACCGTCGCGCTCGGCACCCCCGACGGGACGATCACGCTGCAGGGCCAGGTGCTGCGCGTCCCGCCGGATCCCGAGGCCCTCAGGCGCATCGCGTCGACGTCGGGCGGCGAGGCGTTTCGCGCCGAGGACGCCGACCAGCTCGACGCCGTCTACAACCGCCTCGGATCGCAGATCGGCACGAAGCCCGAGAAGCGCGAGATCACGGCGCTCTTCGCCGGCGCCGCCCTCGTGCTGCTGGCCGGCGCGCTGATCAGCTCGCTGCGCCTCGGCGGTCGCCTGCCGTAGGCGCGGGAGTGCGCTCGACGTACGCCTTGAGGTCGCGCAGCGCCCGGCGCATGACGGCGTCGGCGATCGCCCCGCGCAGCATGCCCGGGACGAGGCGGCCGGGATCGATGCGCAGGTCCAGCTCGACGCGCGTGAGGTCGTCGCCGAGCGCCTCGAAGCGCCATTCGCCGCCGAAGTCGCGAAAGTCGCCGCCGAGGTACTCGCTGGCCATCACGCGCGGCTCGTCGTAGACCTGCCGCAGCCGGTAGCGGACGGTCCTGAAGCGCGCGTCGACGTCGTACTCGACGACGACGCCGCGGCCCTCGGCGTCGCGCTCGAGCACGCGGACCTCGCGCACGGCGCCCTGCCACTCGGGCAGGCGCTCGAAGTTCGTCAGGGCGTCGAAGCAGGCCTGCGGCGTGGCGCGGACCTCGATGCTGTGGCACTCGCCGTAGGACGGCATCGGGCGCGGCTACCCGTCGTTCGGCTTGCGCTCGAGGCGGTGGACGGCGGGACCCTGCAGGACGTCGCCGGCGGGCGTGAAGCGCGACCCGTGGCAGGGGCAGTCCCAGGTCCGCTCGGCGGTGTTCCACGTGACCCGGCAACCGAGGTGCGTGCACGTCGGCGAGACGGCGTGCAGGACGCCCGCGTCGTCGCGGTGGCCCGCGACCGCCTCGCCGCGCAGCGAGACGATGGCGCCCTCGCCCGGCGCCAGCTGCTCGATCGGGCGCGGGTCGCGCTCGGCGATGCGGTCGCCGACGAACCGCGCGGCGACGCGGGCGTTCTCGTGCAGCAGGCGGCCGGCGGAAGCACGCAGGTTCAGGCGGTTGGGATCGCACATCCGCGCCCAGGCGCTGTCGGCGCCGCCCTGCACGAGGTCGGCGAGCAGCAGCGCGGCGGCGGTGCCGCCGGTCATGCCCCACTTCGCGAAGCCGGTGGCGATGAAGATGCGGTCCTCCATCGGCGTCAGGCGCCCGACGTACGGCAGGCGGTCGATCGTCGTGTTGTCCTGGGCCGACCAGCGGAAGTCGACCGAGCGCACGTCCCAGTGCTCGCGCGCGAACGCCTCCAGGCGCTCGTAGCGCTCGCGCGTGTCCTCGCGCGCGCCCGTCGGGTGGCCCTCGCCGCCGACGAGCAGCAGCTCCTCGCCGTCGACGGTGACGGCGCGGATCGAGCGGGTCGGCGAGCCGGCGCTGATGAACAGCCCCTCCGGCGGCGTGCCGGCGATCCGGCAGAGGATCGCGTAGGAGCGCTCGGGGTGGACGCGCGCGAACGCCAGCGACCGGTCGAGGAACGGGTAGTGCGTCGCCAGGACGACGTGGTCGGCGAGCACGCGGCCGCCGGGCGTCTTGACGACGCGGTCGTCGTCGTCGTCGACCTCGACGGCGCGGGAGTGCTCGTAGATCCGACAGCCGCTCTCGGGCGCGCTGAGGCCCTCGACGAGCGCCATCAGGTACTTGCGCACGTGGAACTCGGCCTGGTCGTCGAAGCGCACGGCGGCCTCGACGGGGTAGGGCAGCGGCGTCGATTCGACGAGCGACGCCGGCAGGCCGAGATCGCGTGCGGCCTGCGCCTCGTCCTCGGCCTGAGAGCGGTCGGAGGGCTCGGTCACGTAGGCGTACGACGGCCGGCGCCGGAAGTCGCAGTCGATGCCGTCGCGGCGCACGCGCTCGGCGATCCACTCCAGCGCCGCCTCGTTGGCCTCGCCGTACGTGCGCGCCGCGTCGTCTCCGAAGCGCGAGCGCAGCTGCGAGTAGATCATCCCGTGCTGGGAGGACACCTTGGCGGTCGTGTGGCCGGTCACCCCGTGCGCGACCCTGTCGGCCTCCAGCAGGACGACGCGCACGCCGCGCTCGGCCAGCAGCGCCGCGGTCGTGATGCCGACGATGCCGCCGCCGACCACGGCGACGTCGGCGCGGACGTCCTCCTCGAGCTGCGGGAACGCCGGTTGCGGCGGGCCCGTCTCGATCCAGACGGAGCCCTCGGGGACGGCGCCGGCGCTCACGGGGCCCTGCGCAGCGCGAGCTCCTCGAGGCGCATGAGCGACTCGGCGTTGCGCGCCTTCGTGAACACCTGCAGGAGCGGGTTGAGCGCCAGGAACGCGGTCAGCCCGTCCGGCGTCTCGGTCATGCGCACGAGCGTGCCGCCGTCCCTTGGCAGCATCTCCATCGTGACCCGCGCGGTGCCCAGCGGCCGCGCCTTCGTGCGCATCGTCAGCAGCCGCGGCGGCTCGGCCTCGAGCGACTCCGTGTTGTCGGAGATCTTCAGCGGGCCCACGCCGATCGTGTGGTGGAACTTCGAGCCGGGCGCCGGCCACTCGTCGTCGGCGTCGCGGATGACCTTCGAGCCGACGACCCAGTAACCGTAGCCGCCGTGGTCGGCGAGCGCGTCCCAGACGGCGTCCGGCGGCACGGGCATGAAGCGTTCGTTTGTCGCCACGCAGCGTGGCTACCCGGAATCGGCGGCGATGTGCGCGCGGCTTCAGCCGAGGGTGCGGCCGAGGAACAGGTCGCGGCCGGTCCCGCCCTTGGAGCGCGGCGAGAACCCGTGCAGGCGGTAGAGCGCCAGCGCGGCAGCGTTGTCCTCGTTCGTGTCGAGCTCGATGCGCTTGGCGCCGCGGTCCAGCGCGCGCCCGATCGCGAGCGTCACGAGCGCGTCGGCGACGCCGCAGCGGCGCGCGCGCTCGCGCACGAAGAGGTCCTCGATCCAGGCGTCGGGGGCGGCCTTCCAGACGCTGAAGCGGAAGCGCAGCTGCAGTACGCCGGCCGGCGGCGAGTCGTCGTCGGGCGTGGCCAGCAGGAACTCCGTGTCGCGGTCCTCGAGCAGCCGCTCGACGGACGCCAGGAAGGCGTTGGCCGACGGCCAGTCCTGGCCGTTGTGGTCGCGGAACTCCACGAGCAGGCCGGCGATCGCCTCGGCCTCGTCCGCCTGGGCGACCCACGCGCGGGGGATGATCCGCGTGCTCATCGGCTCCTCTAGCTCGGGTCGCGGATCACCGCCAGCGTGTCGCCGCTCGCGACCGAGTCCCCCTCTGCGATCGGCAGCTCGGCGATGACGCCGGCCTTGTGCGCCGTGATCTCGTTCTCCATCTTCATCGCCTCGATGATCGTCACGACGTCGCCCTCGGCGACCTTCTGGCCCGGCTTCACCGGCACCTTCCAGACGTTGCCCTGCATCGGCGAGGCGAGCGTATCGCCGCCGGCCGTGCGCTGCGAGCCGTCGCTGTCGCGCGTCGCGCGCTGCGGCCGGCGCGCGGCCGCGGGCGCGGCGCCGTTGTCGGCCCCCGCGGCGCCGCCCACCGGTCCGGGCGGACCGATGACGCGCACGTCGAAGCGCCTGCCGGAGACCTCGACGGTGTAGCTGCGCTCGACGGCCTGCTCCTCGTGGCCGCCGTCGCCCGCGGCACCGGCGACGTCCTCGACCGCCAGCGCCTCGAGCCACGCGCGGTCCTCGAGCAGGTCGCGGCAGGTCTCGCCGCGCGCCCACTGCCGGCTGGCCAGCAGCGCGCGATGGAACGGGATGAGCGTCGTGACGCCCTCGATCTCGAACTCGCCGAGCGCCCGCAGCATCCGCCGCGTGGCCTGCTCGCGGTCGGCGTCCCAGACGACGAGCTTGGCGACCAGCGGGTCGTACATGGGTCCGACCTCGCTGCCGGCGCGCACGCCCGAGTCGACGCGCACGCCCGGCCCGCCGGGCTCGGAGTAGGCGCCGATGCGACCCGGCGCGGGGGCGAAGTTCCTCGACGCGTCCTCGGCGTTGATGCGGCACTCGATCGCGTGGCCGCGCAGCACGACGTCGTCCTGGGAGACCGACAGCGGCTCGCCGGCGGCGGCGCGGATGCCCTCCTTGACGATGTCGACGCCGGTCGTCATCTCGGTCACGGGATGCTCGACCTGCACGCGGGTGTTCATCTCGAGGAAGAAGTACTCGCCCGTGCCGGTGTCCAGCAGCCCCTCGACGGTCCCGGCGCCGCGGTAGTCGACGGCCCGGGCGGCGTCGACGGCGATCCGGCCGATGCGCTCGCGCAGCGCCGCGTTGACGATCCAGCCGGGCGCCGGCGACTCCTCGACGAGCTTCTGATGGCGGCGCTGGATCGAGCAGTCGCGCTCGCCGAGGTGGATCGTCGTGCCGTGCGCATCGGCGAGCACCTGTACCTCGACGTGGCGCGGGTCGGCGAGGTAGCGCTCCAGGTAGACGGTCGCGTCCGAGAAGAACTTCTCGCCCTCGCGCGCGGCGCCCTCGAAGGCCGCGGGCAGCTCCTCGGCGTTCCACGCGACGCGAAAGCCCTTGCCGCCGCCGCCGCCGGCCGCCTTGACCGCGACGGGATAGCCGATCTTGATCGCGGCGATCCGCTGTGCCTCCTCGAGTGACTCGACGGGTTCGGTCGTCCCCGGCACGATCGGCACGCCGGCCTCCTGCATGAGCGCGCGCGCGCGCGTCTTGGACCCCATCGCCTCGATCGCGCTCGCCGGCGGCCCGATGAAGACGACGCCGGCGGCCTCGCAGGCGCGCGCGAACGGGGCGTTCTCGGCGAGGAAGCCGTAGCCGGGGTGGACGGCCTCGGCGCCGGACTGCGCGGCGATCTCGAGGATGCGGTCGGCGTCGAGGTAGCCGCCGCCGGGCGCGTCGCCGGCGAGCAGGTAGGCCTCGCCGGCGCGCCCTACGTGCGGCGCGTCGCGGTCGGCCGCCGAGTACACGGCGACGGAGGCGACCCCGAGCTCGTCGAGCGCCCGGATGATCCGCACCGCGATCTCGCCGCGGTTGGCGATGAGGACTTTCTCGAACATCGCTGGCAGCATCCTAAGTGCTGCCCCGCGGCGGCCGGCGCGATCCGCAACCGCGCCGCGGCGGCGGCTCAGGCGACGCCCCACGCGGCGCCGCCGCCCCACGGGACGACGTCGGCGCCGGCGTTGCCGGTCGCCTCCAGCAACGCGGTGCGGGCCCACGGGTCGCGGCGCGGCGGCCGCGGCGCCGGCGTCGGCGCGGTGTCGCGCATGTAGCGCTCGAGCGCGGCGACGACGGCCGCCGCCTCCTCGGGCGTCGCGGCAGGGGCGACGATCCGAAGCCGCGGGCGGCGGTTCACGGCGCGGGCGCCTCCGGCGCCCCGCCGGCGATCATGCCCGCCCCGACGGTGTCGTTGGAGCTCTCGTCGATGAGGATCAGCGAGCCGGTCGCGCGGTTGCGCGCGTACGGGTCGAAGGCCAGCGGCCGGGAGGTCCGCAGGCGGACGCGCCCGATGTCGTTGAGCCCGAGCCGGTCGGCCTGCGGGTCGGGCGTCAGCGTGTGGACGTCGACGCGGTCGACGACCTCGTCGACGATCGCGCGCGCCGCGTGGGTGGCGTGCTTGATCGCGTAGCGAGCGCCGGCGCGCAGCGGCGCGTCGGCCATCCAGCAGACCGTCGCCTCGATCTCGCGCGCCAGCTGCGGCGGGGCGCCGGGATGGCAGATCAGGTCGCCGCGCGAGACGTCGACGTCGTCCTCGAGCAGGACCGTCACCGACAGCGGCGCGAACGCCTCCTCGAGCGGGCCGTCGAAGGTCTCGATCCGCTCGATGCGCGTGCGCGCGCCCGAGGGCAGGACGAGCACGTCGTCGCCCGGGCGCAGGACGCCGCCGGCGAGCTGGCCGGCGTAGCCGCGGAAGTCCGCGTCGTGGTCGCGGATGACCCACTGGACCGGAAAGCGCGCGTCGCCCGCCATGCGGTCGTCGGCGACCTCGACGGTCTCGAGGTGCTCGAGCAGCGACGCGCCGCCGTACCAGGGCATGTGCTGCGAGCGCTCGACGACGTTGTCTCCGTGCTTGGCGCTGATCGGCACGTAGACGATGTCGCGCGCGCTCAGGCCGCGCGCGAAGTCGCAGAAGTCGCGCACGATCGCGTCGAAGGTCTCCTCGTCGTAGCCGACGAGGTCCATCTTGTTGACCGCCACGACGAGGTGCGGGATGCCGAGCAGCGTCGCGATGTAGGCGTGGCGCTTGGACTGCTCGAGCACGCCCTTGCGGGCGTCGACGAGGATCACGGCGAGGTCGGCCGTCGAGGCGCCGGTGACCATGTTGCGCGTGTACTGCACGTGCCCCGGCGTGTCGGCGATGATGAACGTCCGCCGGGCCGTGGCGAAGTAGCGGTAGGCGACGTCGATCGTGATGCCCTGCTCGCGCTCGGCGCGCAGGCCGTCGACGAGCAGCGACAGGTCGACCATCCCCGCGCCGCGGCGCCGCGAGGCCTCCTCGACGTGCTGGAGCTGGTCGGCGAGGACCTGCTTGGAGTCCAGCAGCAGCCGTCCGATGAGCGTCGACTTGCCGTCGTCGACGGAGCCGGCGGTCGCCAGGCGCAGCAGGCCTGCGGAGGCGAGGCTCACTAGAAGTACCCGGCGATCTTGCGGTCTTCCATGGCGGCCTCGCTGACGCGGTCGTCGGCGCGTGTCTCGCCGCGCTCGGTGACGCGTGTGGCGGCGATCTCGGCGACGACCGAGTCGAGGTCTGCGGCGCTCGAGCGCACCGCGCCGGTGCAGCTCATGTCGCCGACGGTGCGGTAGCGCACCGACGCGAGGAACGGCTGCTCGCCGTCGATCAGCTGCACGAACTCCGAGTGCGCGTACAGCATGCCGTCGCGGGCGAACACCTCGCGCTCGTGGGCGAAGTAGATCGACGGCACCTCCAGCCGCTCGACGGCGATGTACTCCCAGACGTCGAGCTCGGTCCAGTTGCTCAGCGGAAAGACGCGCACGTGCTCGCCGCGGCGGATGCGCCCGTTGTAGAGGTTCCACAGCTCCGGGCGCTGGTTCTTCGGATCCCAGCCGCCGAAGTCGTCGCGGAAGGAGAAGATGCGCTCCTTCGCGCGGGCGCGCTCCTCGTCGCGCCGCGCGCCGCCGAAGGCGGCGTCGAAGCCGTGCTCGGCGATCGCATCGAGCAGCGTCGTGGTCTGCAGGCGATTGCGCGACGCGCGCGGCCCGCGCTCCTCCGCGACGCGGCCGCGGTCGATCGACTCCTGCACCGACGCGACGATCAGCCGCTCACCCAGCTCGGCCACGCGGCGGTCGCGAAACGCGATCACCTCCGGGAAGTTGTGGCCGGTGTCGACGTGCATGAGCGCAAACGGGAAGCACCCCGGGCGAAACGCCTTCTCGGCCAGGCGCAGCAACACGATCGAGTCCTTGCCGCCGCTGAACAGCAGCACCGGCCGCGACAGCTCCGCGGCGACCTCGCGCATGACGTGGATCGCCTCGGACTCGAGCGCCTGCAGATGCGTCAGACGCGCGCTCATGCCGGCACCGGCTCCACCTCGGGCGGCTGGGCGACCGGCCGCATGCGGTGCAGCACGTACGCCAGCAGCCCCAGCGCGAGCGGCACGCCGACGAGCGCGGCCGTCGGGACGGCGACGCCCGCCTTCGTCAGAACGCCGAGCGCGGAGGCCAGCAGCACGCATCCGAGCACCGGCCGCAGGCCGTGCGCGGGCACGTGCCCCATGAGCTGCGTGCCGATCCAGACGCCCGGCAGCGAGCCGACGAGGATCGTCCCCATCAGCGCGAAGTCGACGTTGCCGCTGACGAGGTGCGCGAGCGCGGCGACCCACAGCAGAATCGCCGCATGGAAGACGTCGGTGCCGACGACGCGATGCGGCGTGAGCTGGAAGACGAGGATCAGCGCCAGCCCGATCAACGCCCCGCTGCCGACCGACGTGAGCCCGAGGATGACGCCCAGCACCGCGCCGATGACGATCGCGGTGACCTTCGTGCGCGTCGTCTGCTGGACGCTGTGGCGCTCGCGCGCGACGAGCTTGGGCATGAACAGGGCGCGCCCGAGGATCGTCACGGAGACGATCAGCAGCGCCCCGGCGATGCTGGCCAGCAGGGCGGGCTCGAAGCTCTTGCCGTAGGTGGTGTGCAGCCGGTCGAGCAGCCAGACGCCGACGAGCGCGCCCGGCACGCTGCCGACCGCGAGCCACATCGACACGCCCATGTCGACGGTTCCCTTGCGCCAGTGCCGCCAGCCGCCGAGCGTCTTCGTCACGGCGCCGTAGGCGAGGTCGGTGCCGATCGCCACGACGGGCGGGATGCCGGCGAAGAGCACGAGCAGCGGCGTCATCAGCGAGCCGCCGCCGATCCCGGTCAGCCCGATGAGGATGCCGACGCCCAGCCCGAAGACGATGACCATCGGGTCCATCAGTGGTTCCCCGCCTCGACCACTAGGCGTGCAGCCCGCACTCGGTCTTGTCGGTGCCGCTCCAGCGGCCTTCGCGTGCGCTGCCGGGGCGCGTGCACGGCTCGCAGCCGATCGACTCGTAGCCGGCGTCGTGCAGCGGGTGGTACGGCAGGCCGCGCTCGTGGATGCGGGTCCACAGGTCGCGCTCGGTCCAGTACGCGAGCGGGCTGTACTTCGCGATCCCGCCGCGCCTGGCATCGACCGCGACCGGCTCGGTGTGCGCGCGCGTCGGCCCCTGGTCGCGGCGCAGGCCCGTGATCCAGGCGTCGGCGCCGGCGAGCGCGCGCTCGAGCGCCGCGACCTTCGCCTCGCCGCAGCAGTGCTCCGGCCCGGTCCAGTCGCCGACGGCGTCCTCGACCTCGATCCGCACGCCGAAGTGCTGCTCGAACGCCCGCCAGGTCGCGATCGTCTGCTCGAACAGCACGCCGGTGTCGATCGTCACCACGCGCGCGCGCGGCGCGACCGCCAGCAGCTCGTCGAGGATCACCGACTCCTCCTTCTGGAAGGAGCACAGCAGGACGAGCCGCTCGTGGGCGGCGGCCTGGCGCAGCGTCGCGGTCAGCGAGGCCGCGGCGTCGGTCGTCAGACCGCGCACTCGCCCTCGCCGCGCACGACCTGGAACGGCACGTGGCGGTTCCAGTCGATGAACGTCGTCATCGTGTCGACGCCGAACTGGACCGGCATCGCCAGGTCGCGCACCTGGTCCTCGAACGCCGTCGTCCCGACGCGCCCCGCGAAGTCGTTGAACGGCTCGCCGTCCTCACGCTCGGCCTCGTAGAAGCGCAGCCAGCGCTCGACGGCGTCGGGCACGCGCTTGGCCGGCAGGCGCACCTTCAGCCGTTGACCGTAGACGATCTCGCCGCCCTCGAAGTTGCCGGCGACGTGCGCGACGTAGGCGGGGATCGTGTGCTCGCCGACCTTGATCGACGCGCCGTAGAAGCCGATGTTCGCGATGTGGTGCTGGCTGCAGCCGTTCGGGCACCCGCTCATCTTGATGTGCAGCGAGCGCGTCAGCGGATCGGAGATCCGCATCTCGTCCAGGCGCTGCTGCACTGCCGCGTTGAGTCCCATCGAGGAGGTGATGCCCAGCTTGCAGGAGTCCGTGCCCGGGCACGAGACGACGTCGGCGATCTTATCGGGACCGACGGCGCCGAGGCCGAGCGCGTCGAGCGCCTGCCAGACCTCGTAGACGCTCTCGTCGCGCACCCAGCGCAGGAGCAGGTTCTGGTGCACGGTCGTGCGCATGTAGCCGCCGGAGTACCGGCGCATGATGTCCGCGACGCCGCGGAACTGCTCGGACGTGAGGTCGCCGCGCGTGACCTTGACATGGACGGTCGAGTAGCCGTGCTGCTTCTGCGGGGCCACGTTGTCGGCGCGGAAGCGCTCGAACGCCGACGCGTCGCCGTTCGGACTCGCGTACGTCGTCGGCGGCGGCGGAGCCGAGGCCGCCTCGTCGTCGCGCCAGCTGAGGCCCTCGACGTCGAAGTGCCGCTCGGCGACCCAGTCGCCCTGCAGCTCCTCCTCGACCATCTCGCGGAAGGCGTCGATGCCGATCTTGTCGATAAGCACCTTGATCCGCGCCCGCGCGCGGTTGACGCGCAGGAACTCCTGGCGGTCGAAGATCCGCAGGCAGGCCTCGGCCACCTTGAGGTACTCGCCGTCGTCGAGCCCGACGAAGTCGTAGAGCGTCGGCGCGACGCGCGGCATGATCGAGGTCCCGCCGCCGACGCGTACCTCGGCGCCGCGGACGCCGTCCTCGTTCACCTTCGCGATGAAGGCGATGTCGTGGATGCCGGTGAGCGCGCGGTCGGCGGGCGCGCCGTTGAAGGCGGTCTTGACCTTGCGCGGCATCATCTGCGTCGTCGGGTGGCGGACGAAGTAGCGCACGTAGGCGCCGGCGTACGGGGTCATGTCGAACGGCTCGTCGTCACAGACGCCGGCCCACGGATCGCCGGTGACGTTGCGCACGGTGTTGCCGCAGCCCTCGCGCGAGGACAGGCCGGCATCGGCGAGCTCGCGGATCGCCTTCGCCGCGTCGGGCAGCGGCACGTGGTGCAGCTGGATGTTCTGGCGCGTGGTGACGTGCCCCTTGCGCAGCGGCACGTACTTCTCGATCACGTCGGCGAAGGCGTCCATCTGCTCGGGCGTGATCCCGCCGAAGGGCAGCTTCACCCTGATCATCTGGACGTCGGGCTGGCGCTGGCCGTAGACGCCCTGCTTGAGGCGGAACTTGATGAACTCCGTCTCCTCGAGCTCGCCGCGCAGGTAGCGCTGGGACTCCGTGTCGAAGTCGTCGAACTCGCGCTCGAGGATCGGGATGACGTGGCCGGGGACGTCGTCGCGAACCTCGGGGTTCTCGAGCGTCCCGCGGCGGCCGGCGGTCGTGCTGGGCTCCATGGGCGTGAATGCTCCGGGGTTGCCTGCGGGAAGCGGCGATCATACAACCTAAAGCCGGTCGGTTTTGAGCAGTTTGCTCCGGCGTGCCC
>Ga0247713_1000600_pt1 | contig 21002 bp, 20 predicted proteins | sample 21E_NmetaG_FD_189936 | JGI IMG/M metagenome (GOLD analysis project Ga0247713, IMG submission 189936) | Soil microbial communities from hillslope of Landscape Evolution Observatory, University of Arizona, Oracle, AZ, United States - 2-1-E_N | ecosystem: Engineered > Artificial ecosystem >... | reverse complement strand
AATGACCGGAGCGGCGCTCCAGGCGCTGTTCGCCAATCCTCTGGCCTCGCCCGACATTACCGGCAGCAGCAGCGGCGCTGCGCTTGGCGCGGTGATCGGCGGTTATTTCTTCGGTGCGACCGGGCCGTTGGTTCTTGCCATGTTCGGCGCCGGCGGGGCGGCGGTCGCGCTGGTGGCCCTGCTGCTGCTCGCCGGACGCAGGAGCGACACGGCAACCTTGCTGCTCGCGGGTCTGGCGATCACTTTGGCGGCCGGTGCGGCCACGAGCCTGGCGCTGGCGCTCGCTCCCTCGCCGTTCGCCTTCTACGACAGTTTCGATTGGCTGATGGGCAGCTTTGTCGACCGAAGTCTGCCCCAGGCCGCGGCGGCGCTTGTGCCGGCGGGTCTCGCCTGCGCCCTCCTAGTTAGACACGTGAAAGCGCTAGACATGATGGCGCTCGGCGAGGATGTCGCCGCCTCGACGGGCTATCGGCCGCGCCGGATTGGAACCGAGATCATCGTGCTCAGCGCAATCGCTGTCGGCGCCTGCGTGTCGGTGTGCGGAGCGATCGGCTTTGTCGGCTTGATTGCGCCTTTTGTCGCTCGGCAGATAATGCGCGGGCATCCTGGACGAGCATTGCCTTGGGCGGCGCTCGTCGGGTCGGCCCTGATGCTTGCCGCCGACCTTGGGGTTCGACTCGCCCCTGCCGGGCGCGCCATTCCGGTCGGGGTCCTGACGACCGTGGTCGGGACGCCCCTGTTCATCTGGATCGTCGTTTCGATGCGACGAAGGCTGGCCGCATGACCCCCATGCTTCGCGCGAGCGGCCTGGCGATTCCCGGGCGCCTGCACCGGGTTGGCGTCAATGTGGAGGCGGGTCAGATGGTCGCGCTGATCGGGCCGAACGGCAGCGGCAAGACCAGCCTGCTTCGAGCGATCGCCGGCATCGATCCGAGCTCCGGGTCGGTGGCGATAGACGGGGAGGCCCTGTGGCAGGCGCCGCCGGGCCGCCGCCTCCGGCTGCTCGGATTCCTGCCTGCATCGCGCGACCTTGCATGGCCAATCAGCGTTCGTGACGTCATCGCCCTCGGCCTGCCCAAGGCAGAGCCGGACCGAATTGACGAATTGCTGGCTTGCTTGGAGCTTGAGGAATTTGCTCACCGGCCGATCAACCGGCTTTCGACCGGCGAGCGGGCCCGGGCCCTGCTGGCACGCGCCCTGGCATCCCGCCCGCGCCTGCTGCTCCTCGATGAGCCGCTGTCGAACCTCGACCCCTATTGGGTGATCCGCACCCTCGACATCCTGCGCGATGAAGTCGGCTATGGGGCCGCAGCAATCGTCTCGCTCCATGACCTTGGCCAGATCGAACGTTTCGACCGGGTCCTGTTGCTGCGCGGGGGCGCATTGGTAGCCGATTCGACGCCCGATGCGATGCTCGCCGGCAGCGAGCTGCCGGAAGCTTTCAGGATATCGAGGTCAGACGGTAATTGGCGGGTTAGTCGCCCGGCGGATCGGCGATCATCGCCGTGAACTGAGCTTCGGCGGCGAGCTTGCCGTCGACCAGCGCTCGACCTGCAAATTTGCAGACGCTGATGCGCTTCTGAACGAATTCGACCTCGAGGCGGAGAAGCACTCCGGGCTCGACCGGGGCGCGGAACTTCGCCCCGTCGATGGCCATGAAATAAACCAGCTTGCCCGATCCGGAAAGATTGAGCGATTCGACCGCAAGCACGCCCGCGGCCTGGGCGAGCGCCTCGACGATCAGCACCCCCGGCATGATCGGCCTGCCAGGAAAATGGCCCTGAAAGAAGCTCTCGTTGATCGTCACCGCCTTGACGGCGGCAATGCGCTCGTCGCGGACCAGCTCCTCGACCCGGTCGACGAGAAGCATCGGGTAACGGTGCGGCAGAGCCGCCATCACTCGCCGGATGTCCAGCGAGCGGATGGCGGCATCTGCCGGCCGATCGTTCACCGGCCCTGGGTCTGCTGCTGTTGCTGTTGAGGCAGCGGCGTCAGGCTGACCGCCGGCAGGGACTGGTTGAGCCGGGCGAGCACGTCGGCGGTGACGTCGAGCTGCGCCGCATTGTCGAGGGTCGAGTTCTTGGCCACGGCAAGGTTCGCTCCACGAGCAGTCATCACCGCGGTGATCGCCGGGCCGAGCCTGTCCGTGATCTGGCGAAGAACATTGGCCTCGATCGACTGGATGTTCTGCTGGCTTCGGGCAAGCTCCTGGTTCGCCTGGTCCTGCCGCTGCTGGAACTGCTGGACACGGGTGTTGAGAGCGGCATCCGGCTGACGATTGCCGAGCGCGGTGATCGCGGTCTGGATCGCCTCGCCCTCCGGCCTCAGCTGCGTCACCAGCGCCTGCTGGCGAGCCTGCAGCGCCTGGACCTGGCTTTGAAGATGAGCCTGCGCAGTGCGGCAGGCGTTGCAATCGCGAAGGACGACGTCGGTATCGACGACGACGATGACGGCGGCGGGCGCGCGCTGGGCCTGCGCAGCGGCGGGAAGTGCCGCTGCACTGGCCGCAAGCGCGGCTAGGGTGAGAATTCGCATTAGAAACCGGCTCCTACGTTAAACGTGAACAATTTGGTGTCGTCGCCTCGCTGCTTGAGAATCGCCTTGGCGAGGTCGAGACGAAGAGGCCCGAACGGCGAAGTCCAGTTGACGCCGATTCCGACCGAGAGTCGGGGGCTTGGCGAATTCCCGAGGAATTCCTCCTTGTAGCCACCGGTGCGCTGGTACCCGTTCTCCGGACAATCTTCGCCCGGGTCGAGATAGATTGGCCCGCCGGAAGTGTCGCCCATGGGCACGCACACGCCGACGATGTTGGTGAGCAGCGGCCTCTTCAATGCCCACACCGATCCGGCATCAACATAGACCGACGGCCGCAGCCCGAGGGTCCGGAGCTGCGAGGTAGTCGGCAGCTCGAGCTCGACTCGTCCCATGTAATAGGCACGGCCGCCGAGCGCATCGGAGATTCGCGCGTCATCGACCAGCAGCTCGCCCTCGGCATCATAGGGAATGCGCTGGATCCGAGGGCCGATGCCGCGGATGTCGAAGCCGCGCATTTGCGGCCCGAAGAAGCGGTCGGTGAGGCGGATCGCGTCGCGGCCAGGGCCGGGCGAGGCCTGCAGCGGGTGGATGTAGCCACCCTCCGCATGGGCCGACAGGACGAAGTCTCTGCCCAGTCCCCAATATTTCGTCCCATCGGCCCGGGTCCGGATGTAACGGACCGAACCACCGAGCCCGGCAAAGTCCTGGGACAGGACGAACCGATGGCCGCGCGTCGGCCGAATGGCGTTGGTGTTGTTGAACAGGAACGAATAGCCGATCGACGATGTCGTCCGGGTGCCGATCTCGTCGCAAAGATAACGGCCTGCCTTGAGCGGGTCGCACTGCGCCGGCAGAGGTCCATCGCCGTCGGGATCGGTATAGAACTGAGCCTGGTCGAGCGAGACCTCGTTGACCTGCAGCGAATAACGCGTCCCGACGCTAGTGAACTCGGTGACCGGGAAGCCGAGGCGGAGGCCTGCACCGGTGCTGATCTGGGAATAGGTCCGGTTGCGCTCATTGCCGATGAAGTTGAAACTGTTGAAGTCGCGGCGATAGATTTCGCCGCCAAGCAGCACCTGGCGATCGAACAGGTAAGGTTCGACGAAACCTAGCTGGACCGACCGCGAGTAACGCGAATAATTGATTCCCGCGTTGAGCTCCTGGCCCTTGCCCATGAAATTGCGCTGAGCGACCGACAGCGCGAGAATGAACCGCTCGAGGCTCGAATAGCCGGCGGAGAATTGAAGCTCGCCGGTCGACCGCTCTTCCACATCCACTCCAAGGGTGATGCGATCGGGCGCGGAGCCCTCGGCCTGCTTGATCTCGAGCCGGTCCTGGAAAAAGCCAAGCGACTGAAGCCGATCCTGCGACCGGCGGACCTTGATGGCGTTGAAAGCGTCACCCTCGTTGAGCCGAAACTCGCGCCGGATGACCTTGTCGCGCGTGGCGGTATTGCCCTGGATCTCGATTCGCTCGACATAGACCCGCGGCGTTTCCTGAACGCGCAGGATGATGTTCATCAGCCGATTTTCCGGGTCGCGGTCGAAGGCTGGGTTGATGTCGGCGAAGGCATAACCGAGGTTGCCGGCCATCTCGTTCAGCGTGTTGACCGAATCCTCGACCGCCTTGGCGTTGAACCAGGAGCCTGGCTGAAGCCGAACAGCGGCCTTGATCTGTTCGGCAGTCATGTCGCGCAGGGCGCTTTCCGCCTCGATCGTGCCGAAGCGATAGCGCGGGCCTTCCTCGATCACATAGGTGATGATGAAGTCGCGGCGGTCGGGAGTGAGCTCGGCCAATGCCGACACAACCCGGAAGTCGGCATAGCCTTCCGTCAGATAGAATGCCCGAAGCTTCTGCTGGTCGGCGGCAAGCCGGTCGGGGTCGTAGCTGTCATTGCCACGAAGGAAGCCGAGAAAGCCCCCCGCCTGCCGGGTGAACATCTCCTTGCGCAGGCGATCGTCGCTGAAAGCCTCGTTGCCCAGGATATTTATCTGGCGGACCTTGGACCTGTCACCCTCGAAAACCTCGAACACCAGGTCGACCCGGTTCTGGTCGAGCTGGACGACCTTGGGCTCGACCCGGGCGGCAAAGCGGCCCTGCCGGCGGTAAAGCTCGATGATCCGCTCGACATCGGCTCGAACCTTGGACCGGGTGAAGATCTGCCGCGGGGCAAGCCGGATTTCCGGAAGGATCTTGTCGTCCTTGATTCGGCGATTGCCCTCGATCAGGATCCGGTTGATCACCGGATTCTCGCGCACGGTGATCACCAGATTGCCGGTCTCGGCACCGGTGATCACGACGTCGGCAAACAGCTCCGTCGCGTAAAGCTCCCGAAGCGCGTGGTCGAGAGACTCGGCGGTATAGCTCTGGCCCGGCTGGAGGTTGGCGTAGGACCGAACGGTTTCGGGCTCGAGACGCTCGTTGCCGCGAACGGCGACCGACCGAACGATGCCGGCGGCCTGGGCTGGCGCGGCCAGCTGGGGCTGCGGCTGAGGCGCGACCGTATCCTGAGACAATGCCGGAGCGGATAGCCCGCCCAGGATTGTCCCGACCAGCAGCAATGCGCCTGCGCGCTTGGCAATCTTGCTCTTTTCCGAAGTCACGCGTCCCCGCCTCGATGCAATGTTACGGCAGTCGTCGCCGCGAAAATGGATGCGCTGCCCTGCCCCATCAGTCCTAGCCAATCAAGCGCTCAAGTCTGTCCCACAAACCGAACGATCCAAGATCGTTGACCGTGACGAAGACCAGGAGTGCGAGCAGCAAGGCAAGCCCGCCCCGGAAGGCCCATTCCTGGGCCCGGGCGCTAACCGGACGTCTTCGAGCCGCTTCGACTGTGTAAAAGAGGAGATGACCGCCATCCAGCATGGGGACTGGCAATAAGTTGATGAATCCGAGATTAATTGAGAACAAAGCAACCAACTGAACAAACTCGAAAAAGCCCAGGCTTGCCTGCTGTCCGGCGATTTGCGCGATCTTCAGCGGCCCGCCCAGATCCTTGGCCGACCTCTGGCCGACGATGATTTGGCCGACGCCATCGATCATCGAGCGAGTCAATTTGACGGTATAAGCCGTGGCGGCGGGAATCAGCTCGAGCGGCGGCGGCCTTTCGAGAACCCGATCGTTTGCCATGACGCCGAGCAAGCCGACTCGAAAATTCTGGCCAAACTGGTCCTGTTCTTCACGAGATCCGAGACTCGTCTCGAATCGCAGCGTTCGGCCGTCACGTTCGACTTCGATTTGCACCGTCTCGGCCGGGCGGAGCGCGACGTAGCGGCGGATGTCCTCGAAGCTGGCCATGTTACGGCCCGCGATCGACTCGATTCGGTCGCCGGGCTGTATCCCGACTTGATGAGCGGCGCTGCCAGGCTGGACCTGGCCGACCACCGGCGGTGAGCTTGGAACTCCGAATGCCGCAAAGAAGGCGGCGAAAATCAGGATTGCGAGAAGAAAATTGGCGAGCGGCCCGGCAAGCACGATCAGGAACCTTTGCCACACCGGCTTGTGATGGAAGTTGCGCGAATCCTTCGGTATCCAATCCCTGGCGGGCATGCTTGCGGGGTTCATGTCGCCGGTGAACCGCACATAGCCGCCAAGCGGCAGCCAGCCGATTTTCCAACGGGTTCCGCGCTTGTCCGTCCAGCCGCCGATCTCGCGCCCGAACCCGATCGAGAAGACTTCAGCGCCCACTCCGAACCACCGGGCGACCAGATAATGGCCAAGCTCGTGGAAGAAGACGAGCGGACCGATCGCGCAGATGAATGCGACGAGGATGAACCACAGGGGCGGTTGCGACAGCATCAGTTAACGCGTGCCTCGATCATCGAACGAACCTGGGCGCGGACGCAACGATCGATGGCGATTACCTCGTCGACCGTAGAGGGTTCATCATAATCGTTCAGCGCGAGCGCATCCTCGACCAGTTGGACAATGTCGGCAAAGCCGATCCTTTCTTCAAGGAAGCTGGCTACGGCAATTTCGTTGGCGGCATTGAGCACGACTGGCGCCGCCCCGCCCCGCTCGAGTGCTTCGCGCGCGATTCGCAGCGCCGGGAAGCGCCCAAGGTCGGGATGCTCGAAGCTGAGGCTTCCGACCGCGGCCAGGTCCAGCCGCTCGGCGGGAGTCGGCATTCGCTCGGGCCAGGCGAGCGCATGGGCGATAGGAATGCGCATGTCCGGACTGCCCAGTTGCGCAAGGACCGACCCATCGACGAACTCGACCAATGAATGAACGACCGACTGCGGGTGGACGACGATGTCGATCCGATCCGACGGCAACGCGAACAGATGGCGGGCCTCGATCAGCTCTAGGCCCTTGTTCATCAGAGTCGCCGAATCGACCGAGATTTTGGCACCCATCGACCAATTGGGATGAGCGACGGCCTGGGCCGGGCTTGCCCGGCGCATTTCCTCAGGCGTGGAAGCCCGAAACGGGCCGCCGCTGGCAGTGAGTATCAACCTTGAAACATCTTCTGCTCTGCTACCACTAAGACATTGAAAAATTGCATTATGCTCGCTATCCACTGGGAGCAGCGTCGCGCCGTTTCGGATGGCTGACGCGGTCATGAGCGCACCGGCGGTGACGAGCGCCTCCTTGTTGGCGAGCGCCACGGTCAGCCCGGCTTTTATCGCCGCCATGATCGGCAGCAGCCCGGCGCAGCCGACGATCGCGGCCATCACCCACTCGGCTTTGCCGGAGGCTGCTTCGACCAGCGCCGCCTCCCCGGCAGAAGCACGACAGGATGTCCCTGCAAGCCGGGCCTCGAGGTCCGGCAGCCGGCGCTCGTCGGCGATTACCGCCAGCTGCGCTCCCGTCCGCCGGGCTGCATCGGCGAGCGCCTCGACGTTGCGCGATGCGGTCAGCGCAACCACTTCGAAGCGTCCGGGCGAACGCTCGACCAGGTCGAGCGTCGACCTTCCGACCGAGCCCGTCGCCCCGAGAATCGAGATTTTTTTGCGCTTCACAGCAGCCCCCAAAGCTGGGCGAGGCCGGTCAGCGCCGCCACCGGGACAAGGCCATCCAGCCGATCGAGCAGGCCGCCATGGCCGGGCAGCCAGTTGGCGGAATCCTTGATTCCCGCTTGCCGCTTCATCCAGCTTTCGAACAAATCTCCAACCTGCGCCGCGATCGCCAGGAAAGGGGCGAGCGCATAAAGCGCTGGCGGAAGGCCCATGTACCAGGCCAAGGCGCTACCGATCAGCGCCGCTACCACAATTCCGCCGTACAGGCCGGCGATGGTCTTTCCCGGGCTGATCGTCGGGGCCAGCCTGGCCCGCCCAAATGCCCGGCCGATAAAATAGGCGCCGATGTCGGTCGCCCAGGTGACGAGAAACACCCAAAGGACCAGCCCCAGCCCGTTGTCCGCCCGGTCGCGCAGCCACAGCAGGGCGAGCGCCGGGATCAGCGCGTAGATGAAACCGCCGACATACCAGGACAGGCCCCAGCCCCGGACGATGCGCATCCATTCGTAATAGATTGCGGTTGCCGCAGCCGCGATCAGCAAAGCGAAGAAATAGCCGCCCAGAACGAGCGCGATCAGGGCGATGGCGACAAGCACTGCCGCGGTCAGCGATCGGACGAAAAGCTCGCTCACCGGCCACCGAAGCGGCGCTGCCGAGCCGCGAACTGGTCGAGCGCCTCGCCGAACGCCTGCTCGTCGAAATCGGGCCAGAGCAATGGAGTGAAAACCAGCTCGGCATAGGCTGCCTGCCACAGAAGAAAATTGGATAGCCGAACCTCGCCCGAAGTGCGGATCAAGAGGTCGAGTTCGGGCAGGCCGGAGGTATCCAGCTCGCGTTCGATCGCCGCTTCGTTAATCTCCTCCGCACCCAGATCCCCGGCCGTAGCGCGCTTCGCCAAAGCCCTCGCCGCTTGCGCGATTTCGGCCCTGGCGCCGTAATTCAGCGCGACGACCAGCGTCCCACCGCTGTTCCCGGCAAGTCGCTCGACGGCCTGGTCGAGCTTGGCTACCAGCCCCGGCCCGAAGGCTCGATAATCGCCGATCAATCTCAGCTGGACGCCTTTCTCGTCGAGCGCATCGAGCTCGCGCTCGAGATAATAGCTCAAAAGCCCCTTGAGATCGGAAATCTCCTGTTCTGGGCGGCGCCAATTCTCGGAAGAGAAAGCGTAGAGCGTGAGCACTTCGACACCGCGATCGAAGGCTGCTTGAAGTGTCCTTCGGACTGCTTCGGCTCCGGCGCGATGGCCGGCGACCCTCGGCAGTTTTCGCCGTTCGGCCCATCGCCCGTTGCCATCCATGATGATCGCGACGTGGCGCGGGACCGCGCTCCCGCCGCCAGCAGCGGAAGGCTGCTCTTCATCCGCTTGGGCGGAGTTCACTGGCCGAGAATTTCCTTTTCCTTGGCGTGTGCGGTCTCGTCGATTTCCTTGATCGTCTCGTCGGTGAGCTTCTGGACCTCGGTTTCGAGCCGCTTGCGCTCATCCTCGCTGATCTGATGCTTTTTCTCGTCCTGCTTGAGATGATCCATGCCGTCGCGGCGGACGTTGCGTACGGCCACCCTCGCCTTTTCGGCATATTGCCCGACCAGCTTGGCCAGTTCCTTGCGTCGTTCCTCGGTCAAATCCGGGATCGGCAACCGGATCATCTGGCCATCGGTAATCGGGTTGAGGCCGAGCCCGGCCAAGCGGATCGCCTTTTCCACCGGCTGGACGTTGGAGCGGTCCCAAACCTGCACGGTGAGCATCCGGGGTTCGGGCACCGACACCGTCGCCACCTGGTTCAAGGGCATCTGAGCGCCGTAGACCTCGACCTGAATCGGGTCGAGCAGCGCTGTCGAGGCCCGGCCGGTTCGAAGGCCACCCAAATCGTGCTTTAGCGCCTCGACGGCGCCGTGCATCCGGCGTTTGAGGTCGGCCGTGCTGACGGTGCTGGTCATGTCTCACTCCCGTTTTGAACGATTGTCGCCACGCCGCGTCCGGCAATCACCTCGGCGAGGTTGCCCGCCTCGCGCAGGTTGAAGACGACGATCGGAATATTGTTGTCGCGGCACAAGGCAACCGCTGCTGCGTCCATGACCTTGAGGTCGTCGCCGAGCACCTTGTTGAAGCTGAGTTCGTCATAGCGGGTCGCGCCGTGGTCTTTCTTGGGGTCGGCGGTGTAGACGCCGTCGACGCTGGTGCCCTTGAACAGGGCGTCGCAGCCCATTTCGGCCGCTCTCAGAGCGGCGGCCGTGTCGGTTGTAAAATAGGGATTGCCGGTGCCGGCGGCGAACAGGACGATGCGCCCTTTCTCGAGGTGCCTGAGCGCGCGCCTGCGGATGTAGGGCTCGCTGACGCTTGCCATCGGGATCGCCGACTGCACCCTTGTGTCGACGCCCTGCCGCTCGAGCGCGTTCTGCAGGGCCAGCGCATTCATCACCGTCGCCAGCATTCCCATGTAATCGGCGCTCGCACGGTCGAAGCCCTTGGCCGCAGCGGCCATTCCGCGGAAGATGTTCCCGCCGCCGACCACCAGGCAAAGCTCATGGCCCTGCGCCTTGGCGGCGGCGATCTCGCCGGCAAGGCCGCTGACCGCCTCGGGATCGATCCCGAACTGGCCCTGCCCCATCAGCGCTTCGCCCGATAGCTTGAGCAGGATTCGATTGAAGCGGGGGCGCGTCATCGGAGGCACATCCTGGGCAGCTCGTAAGGAAAGGGCGGACACGCTCTTAACGCGCCCGCCCCATTTTCCAACTGCCTTGTGCTCAGGCGACCGGCTCGGCGGTCCCGGCGGCGGCGGCGACCTCGGCCGCAAAGTCGCTTTCCTTCTTCTCGATGCCCTCGCCCAGCTGAAAGCGGACGAAGCCCCTTAGCTCGATGCCGGTGCCAGCCTCCTTGGCGGCAGCGGCGACGACCTCGGCCACCGGCGTCTTGTTGTCGATGACGAAGATCTGCGACAGCAGCGCATTGTCCTTGCGGAATTTGGCCAGGCCCCCGTCCACCATCTTTTCGATGATGTTCTGCGGCTTGCCGCTCTCTTTCGCTTTCTCCATGGCGATCGCGCGCTCGCGCTCTACCAGGGCCGGCGGCAGTTCGTCGGCCGTCAGCGCCAGCGGATTTGCCGCGGCAATGTGCATTGCCAGCTGCTTGCCGAGCGACTGCAGGGTCTCTGCCGCATCCGCGCTTTCGAGCGCGACAAGGACGCCGATCTTGCCCAGCCCCGGTGCGACCGCGTTGTGGACGTAGGAGACGACTGCTCCCTCGCCGACTTCGAGCATCGCCGCGCGGCGAAGCGACTGGTTCTCGCCGATGGTGGCGATATTGCTGGTCAGGGCCTCGGCAACCGTGCTTCCGCCCGGGTAGGAAGCCGCCGACAATACATCGACGTCGCCACCATGGTCGAGAGCGATCTGCGCGACATTGCGGACGAATTCCTGGAACTGCTCGTTCTTGGCGACGAAGTCGGTTTCGGAATTGACCTCGACCATCGCACCGCGATTGCCTTCGACCGCAACACCGACCAACCCCTCGGCGGCGGTCCGGCCGGCCTTCTTGGCGGCGGCAGCGAGGCCTTTGGCCCGCAGCCAGTCGACCGCGGCCTCCATATCGCCGCTGGTCTCGGCGAGCGCCTTCTTGCAGTCCATCATTCCAGCGCCGGTGCGCTCGCGAAGCTCCTTCACTGCCGCAGCGGTGATCTCAGCCATGAAATTTTCCTCTTCATTCCCTCCAGGTCATCGGAGGGTGGTTTGGGTCTGTCGAACGAAGGCGGGTGAAGCTCAGGCCTCGAGCGCCGCCTCGGCCGGAGGCTCGGCCATCGCACCAATGTCCTCGCCGCGCTGGGCGGCCCCGCCGGCGCGGCCTTCGCTGATCGCGCTGGCAACCGAATCGCAATAGAGACGAATGGCCCGGCTGGCGTCGTCATTGGCAGGGACCGGGAAGGCGATGCCCTGCGGGTCACTGTTCGAATCGAGGATTGCGATGACCGGGATGCCAAGCACGTTAGCTTCCTTGATCGCCAGCTCTTCCTTGTTGGAATCCACCACGAACATGACGTCGGGAAGACCGCCCATGTCACGAATCCCGCCGAGGCTCTTTTCGAGCTTGTCCCGTTCGCGGGTGAGCTGCAGCACTTCCTTCTTGGTCAATCCGGCGGTGTCGCCCGACAGCTGCTCCTCGAGGCTCTTCAGCCGCTTGATCGAATTGGAAATCGTCTTCCAGTTGGTCAGCATGCCGCCGAGCCAGCGGTGGTTGACGAAATGCTGGCCGCAAGAAGTCGCGGATTCAGCGACCGCATCCTGCGCCTGGCGCTTTGTCCCGACGAACAGGACCTTGCCCCCGCGAGCGACAGTCTGCTGGACGAAATCGAGTGCGCGCGCGAAGAGCGGCACGGTCTGCGACAAATCGATGATGTGAACCCCGTTGCGGTCGCCGAAGATGTACGGCTTCATCCGCGGGTTCCAGCGATGAGTCTGGTGGCCGAAATGCGCTCCGGCCTCGAGCAATTGCTGCAGGGTGACGACAGTCGCCGCCATGATGTTTCTCCTTCCGGTTCTGCCTCGATGGAGCCGTGTCACCGACCTTGCGGCCGGCACCGGTATGTAAGCTCCACCTGTGGGATGGCCGCGCCCCTAGCCCAAGCCGCTTGTGCTTTCAAGGCTTTGGCGAATGCGATCGGCCGCTCTTGACTCTATAGAACAAATCAGGAACATTACGCCCAATATAGGGCCGCGCCTGCTGTCGACGTGCCCAGCAGAAGGAGTATGATTGTGATCGCTATCGCAAGCACATTGGTGTTCGGTGCCGGCCTGTGGCTGGCGGCAACAACACTCGTCACCTCGCTCGGCGACAATCGGACCCGAATTGTTCGAGCGCTTGGCGGAATCGGCTAAGACGCTGCTTTCCGCCGGCGTCGAACGACCCGCCCGTAGGACGCAATGCTGAACGGCAGCATCGCCAGATAGAGCAGCGCGACACCAAGCAGGGTTATCCAGGGCGCGGTCAGCAAGGCTGCCCCCAGCAATCCGATCCCGGCGAGCGCGATCAATCGGCTCGACCGGCGGATCCTGAGGCTCGACCAGCTGAAGGTGGCGATGCTCGAGATGAGCAGAAGCGCCACGAACAGCACCCATGGCATTGTCACATACCAGGCGCGGAACAGCTCCTGCCCGGTCACCAGCCACAAATAAATCGGAACGAATGCCAGCCCCGCCCCGGCCGGCGCGGGAACGCCGGTCATGAATCCGGCCGATTTGTGCGGCTGGTCCTGGGCATCCATGCTCGAATTGAAACGCGCAAGGCGGAGCGCGCAGCAGACGGCGAGCGCCAGCCCGGCGATCCAGCCGAACTGCGGAGCGGTGTGCAGCGACCACAGGAACAAGATCAGCGCCGGGGCAACGCCAAAGGCGATCACGTCCGAAAGGCTGTCGAGCTCGGCCCCGAACCGGCTCTGGGCGCGAAGCAACCGGGCGATCCGTCCGTCCATCCCATCGAGAACTCCGGCTACGATCACGCATGCGATCGCCACTTCCCATCGTTCGGCGACGGCAAAACGCACTCCGGTGAGGCCGAAGCACAAGGCAAGGGCGGTAACGGCATTTGGCACCATTGCCCGAAAGGCGATGCCGCGCTCGCCCGGCGGACCGTGGCTCATTGGCTGGCGCCCATCAGCCCTGGATCGCTGCCGACCTCGCCAAGCACCGTTTCCCCGGCGATCGCCCGCTGGCCGAGCAGGACCCGGGCCCCGGTCCCGGCGGGGAGATAGACGTCGACCCGGCTTCCGAAGCGGATCAGGCCAACCCGCTCGCCGACGGTGACGACATCGCCTTCGCTGACAAAAGACAGGATCCGGCGCGCGACCAGCCCGGCGATCTGGGTGAACCCGATCTTGAGCCCGTCGGCGCTTTCCACCAGGAAATGCTGCCGCTCATTGTCCTCGCTCGCCTTGTCGAGGTCGGCGTTGAGGAACTTGCCCGGGACGTAGGCGATGCGCCGCACCCGCCCGCCAATTGGCGCGCGATTGATGTGCACGTCGAACACGCTCATGAAGATGGAAACCCGGGTATAGATACCCTCGTCCAGCATGTCTGGACCCTGCAGCTCCGGCGGCGGCGGCACCTGCGCAATCATCGTCACGAGCCCGTCGGCCGGAGCGACGATCAGCTTCGCATCCTGGGGGGTCGTCCGGATCGGATCGCGGAAGAATGCCGCAACCCAGATGGCGACGCCGATCAGCAGCCAGCCGAGGAAGTCGCTGATCAGCCAGTGGGTGAACAAGGCGACGGCCGCGGCGATCAGGACGAACTTGCGCCCCTCGGGATGGATTGACGGGAAACGCCATTTGACGGTGGTAGTGACTGGAGCATCGGGCTTGTCGAGCGAGGGCATTGCTTTCCCTTAGTGGTGCCGGATGAGCGGCACAACCGCGGTTGCCTGCGAGCGGCACGCCGCTTAAGGCGCGGCCGAACTCCTCGAAAAACCGGGAATGCGAATGGCCAAGATCAAGGTGAAGACCCCGCTCGTCGAGCTCGACGGCGACGAGATGACCCGCATCATTTGGCAGTGGATCCGCGAGCGGCTGATCCTGCCCTATCTCGACGTCGACCTCGTCTATTACGACCTCGGAATCGAGAAGCGCGACGAGACCGAAGACCGCATCACCGTCGAAGCCGCCGAAGCGATCAAGAAATATGGCGTCGGCGTCAAATGCGCGACCATCACCCCCGACGAGGCGCGGGTCGAGGAATTCGGCCTCAGGAAGATGTGGAAGTCGCCCAACGGCACCATCCGCAACATCCTCGGCGGAGTCGTCTTCCGCGAACCGATCGTCATCGCCAACGTGCCGCGGATCATACCCGGCTGGACCGACCCGATCGTCGTCGGCCGCCACGCCTTTGGCGACCAGTATCGCGCAACCGACTTCCGGGTGCCGGGGCCCGGCAAGCTCACCATCCGCTGGCAAGGCGAGGACGGCGAGACCATCGAGCATGAGGTGTTCGACTTCCCATCCTCGGGCGTCGCCATGGGCATGTACAATCTCGACGATTCGATCCGCGATTTCGCCCGCGCCTGCATGAACTACGGCCTCGACCGCGGGTGGCCGGTCTATCTGTCGACCAAGAACACCATCCTCAAGGCCTATGACGGCCGCTTCAAGGATCTGTTCCAGGAGGTTTTCGACAGCGAATTCAAGGAGAAATTCGAGAAAGCTGGAATCGAGTATCAGCACCGGCTGATCGACGACATGGTCGCTTCGGCGCTCAAGTGGAGCGGCAAGTTCATCTGGGCCTGCAAGAATTACGACGGCGATGTCCAGTCCGACCAGGTCGCCCAGGGCTTCGGCAGCCTGGGGCTCATGACCTCCGTGCTGATGACCCCGGACGGAAAGACCGTCGAGGCCGAGGCCGCGCACGGCACCGTCACCCGCCACTATCGCATGCACCAGGAGGGCAAGGCAACTTCGACCAACCCGATCGCGTCGATCTTCGCCTGGACTCGCGGCCTGATCTACCGCGGCAAGTTCGACGCAACCCCCGAAGTCGTCCGTTTCGCCGAGACCCTCGAGCGCGTGTGCGTCGAGACGGTCGAGTCAGGCCAGATGACCAAGGACCTCGCCATCCTCGTCGGCCCCGACCAGGCATGGATGACCACCGAGCAATTCTTCGAGGCAATTCGCACCAACCTCGAAGCGGCGATGGCCACCTAGGCGGCGCCCATGGTCCGGCAGAGCTCGAAAGCACGGCTCGACATCCGCCAGGCGGCGCTCGCCGACGTTCCCGCCATCGTCGAGCTCGTCGAGCGGAGCTACACCGACCTTCCAACCTATTCCGCGGCCGAGGTCCGCGGCCATATCAACAATTACCCCGATGGCTGCTTCGTTGCCGTGCTCGACGACAGCATCGTCGGCTATTGCGCCTCGATCCGGGTATCAGGCTCGATCGCCTTCCAGCCGCACAGCTGGCGGGAGATTACCGGCGGCGGCTTCGGCTCCCGCCACGACCCGAAGGGCAACTGGCTCTACGGCTACGAAATGTGCGTCGATCCAAAGGTTCGCGGAGCGCGCATCGGCCGGCGGCTATACGAGGAACGCCGGGCCCTTGCCGAACGGCTCGATCTCAGCGGCATCGTCTTTGCCGGCAGGATGCCCAACTACAGCAAATATCGCCGAAAGGTGGATGGGCCCAAGGATTACCTCGAGCGGGTTGCCGCGGGGCGAATCTTCGATCCGGTGATCCGCTTCCAGATCGCCAACGGATTCGAGCCCGTCCAGGTCCTCGAGGACTATCTTCCGTCCGACGAGCGCTCCCTCGGCAACGCCGCGCTGATGATGTGGCGCAATCCCTATGTCGACCGCGACCAACCGAGGCAATTCCAGCTGCCGCGCGGGGTCGAGAGCGTCCGGATCGCCACCTGCCAGCTCCAGGCGCGGGCCGTTGCGAGCTTCGAGGAATTCCTTCGCAACGTCGAATATTTCGTCGACGTCGCAGCCGACTATCAATCGGATTTCATCGTCTTTCCAGAACTTTTCACGCTGCAGCTGCTATCGTACGAGAAGAAACCTTTGTCGCCGGTCGAAGCGATCGAGAAGCTGTCGACCTACACGCCAGAGATCCGCAAGGCGCTCGCCGAGATGGCAATGCGGTTCAACATCAACATCATCGGTGGCTCCCACCCGACCCGAACCAGCGACGGCGATATCCAGAACGTCGCCTTCGTCTGCCTTCGCGATGGGGCGGTGCATGAGCAGGAAAAGATCCATCCGACGCCCAACGAGCGGTACTGGTGGAACATCAAGGGCGGCGAGAGCATCGATGCCATCCCAACCGACCGCGGGCCGGTCGGCGTGCTTATCTGCTACGACAGCGAATTCCCCGAGCTTGCCCGCCGTCTCGTCGACCAGGGCGCCCGGATCATCTTCACCCCTTTCTGCACCGACAGCCGCCAAGCCTATTTGCGGGTCCGCTACTGCTGCCAGGCCCGCGCGGTCGAGAACCAGTGCTTCGTGGTCATGTCCGGCAATGTCGGCAATCTGCCCAACGTCGAGAACATGGACATCCAATATGCCCAGAGCTGCATTCTGACGCCCTGCGACTTCCCCTTTGCCCGCGACGGCATCGCCGCCGAGGCGACCGAGAATGTCGAGACCCTGACCATCAGCGAGGTCAACCTCGCCGACCTCAGCTGGGCTCGCGCCGAGGGTACCGTGCGCAACCTCGCCGACCGCCGCTTCGACCTGTACGACATCAAATGGGCGGCGCGGCCGCACAAGCAGGCCGACCAGGACCGGCCGAGTCCGCCGCCGCCGGGGCCGCACGGGCCGGGCGGCGGCTAGGATGGGCTCACCATTGGCGAGCGGACCCGCTCGCGCCGGATGCCAAGGCCGACGAAACGCCCGGAAATCCGCCTGAGCCAGGGGTAACGGTCGAACAGCCGGATCGGCAGTGGCGCCGTCCGCAGCGGCGGCCCGGGAGCAAGCAACCGTCCGATGATATTGTCCTGGGCCGCTTTTTGCGCGCGCTGGATGAATCGGGTCGGAAATAGCCGGCGCCTCTCGACTTTGGCGAGCAGGGGATCGACGTCGTCGCCGCGCGCCAACCGCCCCGCGAGGATATTGGCGGCGGCCACCGCGTCCTGGATCGCAAGGTTGATGCCGACGCCGCCGATCGGCGACATGGCATGGGCGGCATCGCCGATTGCCAGCAGCCCCCGCCGGTGCCAGCGGGTCAGACGGTCGAGGGCGACGCTGAGCAGCTTCAGATCCTCGACCTCGTCCAGCTCGCTAAGATCGAGGTCGGGCGCGGCCTCGGCGACGATCGAACGCACATGCTCGATCCCCCGCGCCTTGATCTCGTCGGCCTTGCCCTTGGGGATGACCAGCGCGCATTGCCAATAATCGGCGCGGTCGATCAGCACGACCAGCCGGCCGCGCTCGACGCTACCGCGCAGCGAGTCCCCTTCCGGCTCCTTCTTGGCAAGGCGGAACCACAGCACGTCCATCGGCGCGCCAAGGGTCTCGACCGGCAGCATGCCATCGCGGACGATCGACGAGCGGCCGTCGGCGGCGATGGTCAGCCGGGCGCAAAGCTCCCGCCCGTCGCGCAGGCGGACTCCAGCGACCCTCCCCTGCTCCTCGATGAAGGCCTCGACCGGAGCTTCCATCTCGAGAGTGAAGCCCGGCCAGCGGCTCGCCTCCTCGCGCAGGAAATCGAGGAATTCCCACTGCGGCATCATGGCGATGAACGGCGCGGGAGTCGGCAGGTGCGACAGATCGCCGATGGTCCACTCGCGGCCGGCAAGACGCAGCTCCGCCCGGTCGAGCCGGCTGTGCGGCCGCTGGAGAAAGCGATCGAGCATGCCGAGCTGGTCGAGCACCTCCATGGTCGAGGGATGGACGGTGTCGCCGCGGAAGTCGCGGAGGAAATCGGCGTGCTTCTCAAGCACCCGCACCGAGCAGCCGGCGCGGGCGAAGAGCAGCCCGGCCATCATGCCCGCCGGGCCGCCGCCGACGACGATCAGGTCAGCGTAGGGCAAAGCGGTACTTCGCGAAGGTCACCCATATCGACCGCGGCAGCGGGGCCGGTCCGAAGGGGCTGTGGGCGAGGGCGGGTGACGTCATGGCGCCGCCCAGCGTGACAGGCGAAATCCTATTATGGAAGCGAAATGATCGCGCCGCCACAGTGACACGGGCCGCCGCCGCTGCTTAAGCTGCCGGCCATGCATGGCGGACTGAACGGAGACGGGCTTCACGACGCGCTGGTGATCCTCGGCGCCGCGGGAATCGTCATCCCCGCATTCGCCCGCTTGCGGATCAGCCCGATCATCGGCTTCATCCTCGTCGGGCTGCTGGTCGGACCGGCGGGCCTCGGCGCGCTCGCCGAGCAGCAGCCCTGGCTTCGGCACATCACCATTTCCGACCGCGAGGCGATCGCGCCCTTCGCCGAGCTCGGGATCATCCTCCTGCTCTTCTCGATCGGGCTCGAGCTGTCGTTCCGCCGCTTGTGGACAATGCGCCGGCTGGTGTTCGGGGTCGGAGCGGCCGAGCTTCTGGTTTCGGGAGCGATCATCGGGCTCGGCCTTCACCTGATGGGCCAGAGCCTCGCCGGAGCGATCGGCCTCGGCCTGGCGCTGGCTTTGTCCTCGACCTCGCTGGTCATCCCCCTGGTCGGCACCCACAGCGCCGTCGGCCGCTCGGCGCTCGCCATGCTGTTGTTCGAGGACGTGGCCATCGTGCCGATCGTCTTCCTGCTGGGCGCAATGGCTCCGGCGGCGGTGGACACCGGCGCCGGCGGGCTGATGACGACCATGCTGGTCGGCGGAGTGGTCGCGGTGGCGATGCTCTACGCCGGCCGCTGGCTGCTGCCGATGCTGTTCGCCCAGGCCGCCCGGACCAAGAGCCCTGAGCTGTTCCTGTCGGTCTGCCTGCTGGTGGTGATCGCCTCCAGCCTGATCACCGCCGCAATCGGCTTCTCGCCGGTGCTTGGCGCGCTTCTGGCCGGTATCGTCATCGCCGAGACAGAATATCGCGGCGAGGTCGAGGTCACCACCGGCCCGATCCGCGGGCTCGGCCTCGGCATCTTCCTGATCACCGTCGGAATGAGCGTCGATATCACCCAGATCGCGGGCAATTGGCCGGCGCTATTGCTCGCCTTCGTCGGCGTATTGGCCGTCAAGGCGGTCGTGACCGCAGTCCTCCTGAGGATCGAGGGCGCCCGGCTCGGGGTCGCGGCGGAAACCGGGGTGCTGATGGCCTCGCCGTCGGAGACGACCCTGATCGTGCTCGGCGCGGCGGCGGCGGCCGAGCTGATCCAGCCGTCGACCGCGGCCTTCTGGCAGATCGTCACCGCGGTCGGCCTGACCGTCACGCCATTCCTCGCCAAGCTCGGCCGCCTGGCCGGGCGCGGAGTCGATCGCTACGGCCGCTCCGAAGCCGAGGAGGCGCTTCGCCCGGACGGCGTGCCCAAGGTCGTGATCCTCGGCTTCGGGCGGGTCGGACGGATGGTCGCCGACATGCTCACCGCCCACGCCAAACCCTATGTCGCGGTCGATTCCGACGTCGATACGGTCGGGACCGCCCGCCGCGAGGGCTATTCGGTGGTCTACGGCGACGTCAGCCATGCCGAGCTGATCGACCGGCTCAAGGTCGGAACGCCCGCCGCCTTCATCCTCACCATGGACAATCCGGTGCTGACCGCACGGCTGACAAGGCGGCTGCGCGAAGCCTGCCCGGAGCTCCCGATCGTCGCCCGCGCTCGCGACCAGGCCCATGCCGCGAGGCTGTACAAGGCCGGGGTAACCGACGCCGTTCCCGAGACTCTCGAGGCTTCGCTGCAGCTGGCCGAGGCGGCGCTGGTCGACCTCGGCGTAGCGATGGGCCCGGTGATCGCCTCGATCCACGAGAAACGCGCCGAGCTTCGCGCCGCGATCATGCAGGAAGCGGAGCTGGAGGAAGAGCCCCGGCCGCTCGGAGGAAGACGGCTGCGGGACAAATCCTCCCTGGCCGAAGGCCGGGGAGGGGGACCGCCGAGCGGAAGCTCGGTGGTGGAGGGGCCGCAATGAAGGCGAACCGGCGATCGATTCAGCTAGCCCGGGCGCAACGCCGCAGCATGAGCCTTCCCGAAGTGCTGCTCTGGCAGTTGCTTCGCCGCTCCCCCTGTGGAGTCCGGTTTCGGCGGCAATATGCGATCGGCCCATTCGTGGCGGATTTCTATTGTCGCGCCGCCAAACTGGTGATCGAAATCGATGGTCAAGCGCATGCCGCGGGCAACCGAGGCGTCCGTGACGAGGCGCGGGATGCGTGGCTGTGAGCGAATGGCCTGGCCATCATGCGCATTCCCGCAGCGGAAGTGCTCGCCGATGTCGGCGCAGCGGCCAACGCCCTTGTCCGGCTGTGCGCGAAAGATGGCCCCTCCACCATCGAATCTTCGTTCGATGGTCCCCCTCCCCGCCGCTGACGCGGCAGGGAGGATTTAATCGATGCGCGGATCTTGCCCGGCCGGCATGAAAGTCATCTTTCCGGCCACCCGCGTCCGCCCGTCATTGTCGCTCGGGTGACGCTCGCCGTCGTTGACCGCCACCTCGCGGAAATCGAACGGCGACAGGCCTTCGAGGCAGGCGACGTTCACTCCGAGCTCATCGGGGTTCGAGCGGCGCTTGTGGTGGGTGTAGATGCCGCAGATGCTGCAGAAATGATGCTCGGCGATACCGGTGTTGAAGCGATAGGTCGCGAGCTTGTCCTCGCCCTGCAGCAATTCGAAGCTGTCGCGATCGCCGGTAACCGCGACCGCCCCCCGCATCCGGCAGATCGAGCAGGTGCAGCGGCGCGCGGAAGCCAGGCCCTGCGGCAGATCAACCGTGAAGCGGATCGCGCCGCAATGGCAGGCGCCGCCAATTCTCAGCGGATCACCCGAAGCGCCGTCGATCACGCCGCGACCTTCTCCAGAGCGTCGCGGACGGCGGCGAGCGCCTGCTCGGCCTTCGAGCCGTCGGGACCGCCGCCCTGGGCCATGTCGGGGCGGCCGCCCCCACCCTGCCCGCCG
>Ga0247713_1000599_pt1 | contig 21007 bp, 19 predicted proteins | sample 21E_NmetaG_FD_189936 | JGI IMG/M metagenome (GOLD analysis project Ga0247713, IMG submission 189936) | Soil microbial communities from hillslope of Landscape Evolution Observatory, University of Arizona, Oracle, AZ, United States - 2-1-E_N | ecosystem: Engineered > Artificial ecosystem >... | reverse complement strand
GCAGCGGGCTGCCGTTTCGCCCGCCCGCTGCAGCACCTCTCGCAGCTCTTGGTCAGTCGCATCGGGGGAGAGCACGTCGCGGACGCCAGCCCGCAGTGCCGTCTCCAGCACGGCAGCCGTGGGCTTGGCAACCAGCACCACGTTGATCTCCGGGTGCAGCTCGTCGAAGCGCTGTGCCAGTTCCAGGGCGCGCTCGCCGTCGAGACCCGGGCCGAGCGCCACCACGTCGGGCGTGCTGCTCGTCGTCTCGGCGACCGATCGCACCGCCTGGACGGGCCGCAGCTGCAAGACCTCGTCTCCTAGCCGGCGAAGGTCACCGTTGGCGAGCCCCAGGACAGACCGCAGTCGCGCCTCGAACGCGTCATCGGTCGTTGCGACAACGAAACGGCTCATTGGTAGATCGTCTCCATCGTCTGGATGCGGGTGCCGCCTTCGGGTGCCGACTCCGGTTCGGCGCTCAGCCACAACGTCCCGTGCTCGGCAGCGAAGACGATGCGCTCCACCGAGGGGGCGTCGACGGCGAGGGTGATCAGCAGGTTCCCCGCCGGCGCCGCTGCCTCGCCCTGCGGCTGCTCGCCATTGGGCGCCGCATCCGTCCCGTCGGCGCTCTGCACGCGGGTGACGAGCACCTTGTGCAGTGACAGGTGGGTGGTCTCCGACGGGTCTTGGTCGTCGTCCTCCTGGCCATCCTTGAACGAGGACACCACACCGACGGTGTCTCCGGCCGCGATCTGACCACCCAGCGCGCGTTGCGGCTCGAGCTGCACCGTCACCTGCAGCAGCCCCTCAGGAACCTCGACCGCCCCGAGCCCTTGGGGGGCGATGAAGCGTTGGGTCACGATCTGCTCCCCGGGCAGCAGGGCCACGGAGGCGACCTTGCCTTCAAGCCCCTGAAGGGAGGCCACGCTGCCCGCGGCCTGCACCTTGGCGGGGATCTTCTCGGAGGCGACCATGCCCTCCAGGCTTTCCGCCGGTGTCCCGCGAGGGATTTCCTTCTTGACCACGAGGACCTCGACCGTCGCCTCTCCGGCGAGTGCGCGGTCTTCGGCGGTGCGGACGTACGTCACGAGCACCAGTGTCCCGATTGTCGCCAGCACGATGGCCGCGACGATCCCGATGAGTCGGCGTGTCATGGGTTGACCTTCCTTGTTGCGAAGACTGCGTCTATTTGGCGAGCTGGACGACCTGAGCCCCGAACGAAGCGCCGCTTCCCACGGCCCCCGATTGCGGTTCGGCATTGACGAAGTACCCCCGGATGCACCGCGCGGAGCCAGCCGACGATGTCGCCAGACAGTTCGGCGTCCCGGCGTTCAGTACGTATTGCCCGCCGAAGTTGTAGCCAGTGATATAGATGGCACCCCAACCGGTGACGGTGTAGGACCCGCCGCTCCCCGACCCGTTCGGCGTTCCGATGGGGATGAAGACCACTTTGTGATACAGACGGCGAGCAAGCTCTGCGGCTTGTTCGCCAGCCCCTGATCCGATCGGCGCGCCCGTGTCGATCCGGTGGGTGATAACACAGGACACCGTATTGCCGGTGCTGGTTGGAGTGGCACCCACGGCGAGAAAAATATCGCAGCCGCCAGGGACGTCCGGGGTCAGCCAGCCGTGCGATCCCGGTGGGTGCGCGGGCTCCGGGCAAGGTGGCTGGGCTCTATTGATGATGATTGCGGGGGCCGCGTCGTCGGGCGGGAAAGGTCCCACTGCTGGCAATCGGGCAGCTCCGCCGAAGGCCATAAAGTTGCATTGCTGTAGCAGCAGTGGGAAGCCGCTAGCTGCGCTGGCTGGCCCCCACCTGGCTGAGGCGCTCGCCTTGACCGTGATTTCGTTCATGTCGGCGTTGTCACTTCTGGTGAGCGCGAGTTGCACCGAGGGATCGCCGTCGGGTCGCCGCGACACTGTGTTGACCGTCACGCTTCCAGACGCCGGGTTGAGGGTTGCCGGCAGGACCTGGCTGATCGTCGAGGTCCCGTCCTTGGCGTTGGCGTTCGGAAGCCCTGAGGCGTTCGCAGCTGCCGCGGCGGCAGAGCACCGCGCCACGAGGCTGGGGTTTGCCACCGCCCGCGCGCAGTCAAAGGCGATCGCGAGCGCTGCCGCGTCAGCACCATTCTGCAGCTCTCGGCGTTCGAAGAACGCGCGGCCCACGTTGGCCACCAGTGCTGCCGCCACGAATAGGAAGGCCAGGAGTACCCCGAACAGGAGCACTATGCCGCCGTGCTCTTCGTTCAGCCGCCGCATCGCAGTACCGCTCGGGAATTCAGCGCCACAGCGTCGATCGGCCACAGCCGCTTGAACGGCACGTCGAAGCTGTGCTGGACCCTAACCCACGCTTGGGGGGGAGTGGCGCCCGGGTTGGCTGGATTGCACGCGTTGGGGGAGCAACCAGATCCGGACGTGGAACCGGCCCCGCAACTCACGCTGTAGGTCTGTACCCGGGTGCCCGCAAGTGCGGTAGCGACGGCGTTCTGTGTGTTGGTGACCCGCTGGGCGCCGGTCAGCGAGCCATCCATACCGGTCAATGCGTATACGCGCACACCTTCGCGAGCAGCCTGGTCGAGGCTGAGCTGCGTGGTGTAGGCAACCCCGAACCAGGCGATCGCGGTGATGACCACCACGACCAATGGGAAGACGACACCGAACTCGAGCACCATCGCGCCCCGTTCGTCGCCAACGCGATGTCTCGCGTGACCCCACATGCCCCAACCCATCACTTCCGGAAATGAGTAGGGGTGCCGACCGAAGCCGCGAGGCCGCCGATCAGCACCCCTACTGCTGATTAGTTGACCGGACCCTGAGCCGGTTGGTCGCTGATGAAGTCGGAGATCGCGGTGAACCAGGAGTCCAGCCCACCCACCAGGATTCCGACGACCGCAATCAGCGCCAGAGCGATGAAGACGGCAAGGACGCCGTACTCGATGGTGACGGCGCCGGACTCGTTACGGGCGCGGTCCTTGAGGGCCTCGAGCGCCACGAGCAGCTGAAGCATGATTCTCTCCCTTGCTTTGGACCGGCCCTTCGCCGCGTCCTGCTGGGAGCAATGTGGAACATCCACGTACCGCTGCCATCGCCAAAGTTGATGAATGTCCACTGGCGCGGGCTTGCGTGGGGGAGTGGAAGCCTTTGCGCTCTCCGTCCGGTTTATGCCCTATTCGGCTGGTTGGCTAGGTCTCCACCCGGCGCGCTGCGCCAGCGCCACCGCCGCAAGCTGGGAGTTGACGTCGAGCTTGAGCAGGACAGCGCGGATCTGCGACCGGACGGTCGCCAGCGACACGAAGGACTCCTCGGCCAGCTTCTCCGCGGACTTGCCGTCCATCAGTCCGGCGAGGACCTGCTGCTCCCGAGCGGTCAGCCGCTCGAAGGGCGCCATTCGCTCCTTGTCGGCGGCCCGCTGCTTGCGCAGTTCGTCCATCAGCTGGTGGCGCTGCTGCGCCGGCACGAGCGATCCGAGCTCGACGACTTCCCGGACGGACTCGACCAGCTGCTCGAACGGTGTGCTCTTGTTGAGCAGGCCCGCAGCGCCCGCTTCGAGGCACTCGGCTAGGCGGACCCGGTCGGTGACGCCGGTCACCATCATCACCTGGGCGCCCATCGCTTCCAACGGGGCGATCAGCGGCACGCTGTTGCCGATCTGGCCGCCCAGTTCCAGGTCGAGCAAGATCACCGTCGGCTGCAGCTCGCTGGCGGTGCCAAGGATCTGCTCGGGGGTCTCCGGTATGAGGGTGTCCGCTTGGACACCTTCTGCGCGGAGTGCGAAGACCAGGCTCTGGGCAAGAAGGCCGTGGTCTTCAATGATGAGCACCTTCGCGTCCGTCACCGCGTCACCTGCCGATCGAAACTGTCAATTTTGACGATGAACTCAAACCGGGCAGTCGGTTGGATTCAGGGGTGTCGATGACCGTGTTCAGCCACCGTGTCGCCATCGCCGTGGAACCACGGCTGCTGGCCGACGCCCTGCAGCGCGCGCTGCAACGGCCCGGGATCGACGTCGTCATCTGTGTGGACGAGCCTTCGGATACGCGCGAGGAGCGCTTTGACGTCGCGGTGGTCGTCGACAGCCTGCCGCCGGGGGTGCATGCGGACGTCGTCCTGCGCATCACGGACAAGGCCCCTCCGGGCCGGGCTTCAGTGCCCACGCCTGACGCGGAGCCCGCGATCGTGGGAGATCTCCCCGGACTCGTCGCCGCTCTCGACAGTCTGCTGCGAAGCGACCAGCTCGGCTGACGGCAACGCGACGGCGAACGAGGCCCCACCGCCGTCTCGGGCGTCCACCCAGAGTTCACCCGCCTGGTCCTGCATCAGCTGTGCGGCCACGTACAGTCCCAAGCCGCTGCCCGGCACGTCCAGTGCACGGTCCCCACGGACGCCCCGCCGAAAGATCGCCTGCCGCTCCTCTTCGGGGACGCCGGGTCCCCGGTCCTCGACTCGCAGGACGATCCAGCCGTGTTCCTGCGCGGCGCGGACCGTGACCGGCGAGTCCGGCGCGTAGCGGCGCGCGTTGTCGAACAGCGTCTGCACGACCTGCTCGGTGGAGCCGGTCCGGCCCATGACCACAAGGTGCGCCGGCACGTCCACGCTGATGTCAACGCCACGGGCTCGCTCAGACGCCACGATCGGCCCGAGCGCGGTGGCCAGGTTGAACGGCCCGATCTCGCCGGGCTGGTGCTCGACGCTGACCAGCCGCTGCAGACGCTGAATCTCGCCGCTGACCGCAGCCGCCAACGAGGCCTGCGTCTCCGCCGGCAGGCGGTCGCGATACCGCTCTAGGGTCTTCGTCGCGCCTTCGATGGCCGCCAGCGCCGACCGGGCCTCATGAGCGCGCTCCTCGGCGATCGCCTGGCCCTCGCGGATCCGTTCCTGGGCGGTCATCGCCGTGTACTCCGAGCGGGCCAGCCGCGTGGAGGAGTCGCGGTAGGTGTACAGGATCTCGCGCGCAGCACCATTGAGCCCGGCAAGCAGGCCCATCACCCGCATGATCTCCTTGCCCAGGAGTCCGGACTCAACCGGCGGCGGCGCAACCACGCGGACCAGGTCGCCTAGCGCGATCGTGGTCAGCATCAGCCCCAGCCAGGTGAACAGCCACCGGCGGCGGCGCTGCCCGTGCCAGGTGAAGGCCGCGCCCAGCACGGTCATGGCCACGGCGATGAATCCCAGTTGATTGACCGCGCTATAGCTGCGCGGGTAGGTGCTCTGCGCACCATCGGTCGCCGTGGCCAGGGACGGCAACCAGTGGAAACCGACGGCCAGGACAGCGATCGCCAGCAGCGCGGCGCCGGTCAGGCGCCACGTCGACAAGCCTTCGGACACCGGCTTGACCGTCGCCGCCCGCACGAGCAGGGCGATCGTGACGATCTGGCTAGCCGGGCGGACCCAGACGGACATCTCTGACAGCCAGCCGGCCGGCACGACGGCGGGCAGCAACTCGGCGACGCCCAGGCGGACCGCGCCGTAGATCAAGATCGCGACCCCGATCCACAGCGCCGGCGCGTCGCTGGTCAGGTACCAGCGGCTGATCGCGATGAAGCCGACGGCGATGGCCAGCATGAAGGCAGCCGCCTGGAGCAGCAGCACCAGCAGCTGTGCTTCCGCGATCCAGGTCGGACCGACCTCCAGGAACAGCACGAGCAGGACGCAGGTGACCACGATGACACTGCCGGCGATGGCATACGGCCGCCCGATCGGAGCGCGAACAGGACCAGCGACACGTCGCCGGTCCTCGCCTCGATAGGGGGTGAGGGGTCCCCCCGTGGGCTGCGTGGCCATCACGGCGAGTCTACGCAGCGTGGTGTGACGTCCATACCCTGAGTTAGGGCGATTTTTCTAGTTAGATCGGACTATGCGCGTTGGCATCTTCCAACGCTTGTCCGTACATAGGGCCCACTGTCAGGACATTCGCTCCACGACCATCGCCATCCCCATGCCGCCGCCGACGCACATGGTCTCCAGCCCGACCGTCTTGTCCGCGGTCGCAAGGCCGTTGAGCAGGGTCGCCATGATGCGGGCGCCGGTCATGCCGAACGGATGACCGACCGCGATTGAGCCGCCGTTGACGTTCAGCTTGTCCCACTCCACACCCAGCGCGCGTGCCGAGGGGATGACTTGAGCCGCGAATGCCTCGTTGATCTCGACCAGGTCGACGTCGTCGATGGTCATGCCGGCCCGCGCGAGTGCCTGGCGGCTGGCCTCGATCGGGCCCAAGCCCATGATCTCGGGGTCCAGGGCGCTGACGCCCGAGGCCACGATTCGTGCCAGCGGGGTGATGCCCAGCGCACGCGCCTTCTCGTCGCTCATCACGACGGTTGCCGCGGCCCCATCGTTGAGCGGGCAGGCGTTGCCGGCTGTCACGCGGCCATCCGGCCGGAACACCGGCTTGAGTGAGGAGAGCTTCTCCAGCGTGGTGTCGGGCCGCGGTCCGTCGTCGGCGGAGACGACGTTGCCGTTGGGCAGCGTCACTGGCGTGATCTCGCGGTCGAAGAACCCGTTCTTCTGCGATTCAACGGCCCGAGTTTGCGAGAGCAGCGCGAACTCGTCCATCTCCTCGCGCGTGACGCTTTCCAACTCCGCGACGTTCTCCGCGGTCTGGCCCATGGCGATGTAGATGTCGGGCAGACCGTCCTGGACGGGCGCCCACGGCTCGCCGCCTCCCTCGGCCTGCTTGGCGGTGCGCTGCTGGGCGTCGGCGAAGGCGGGGTTCATCGTGTCCGGGTGGCTGTCTGAGCTGCCCTTGACGTACCGGCTGACCGCCTCCACGCCGGCGGCGAGGAAGACGTCCCCCTCACCCGCCTTGATCGCGTGGGCAGCCATCCGGATCGTCTGCAGGGAAGACGCGCAGTAGCGGGTCAGCGTGGTGCCCGGCACATCGTTGAGCCCGGCCAGGATGGCCACGACGCGCGCCATGTTGAAGCCCTGCTCGCCTCCGGGGAGACCGCAGCCCAGCATGAGGTCATCGATCCGCTCGCCCTCCAGCTCGGGAACCTTGGCGAGCGCGGCCTTCACGATGTCGGCCGCGAGATCGTCGGGGCGCATGTCGATCAACGAGCCCTTGAAGGCCCTGCCGATGGGCGAGCGGGCGGTCGCGACGATGACAGGTTCGGCCATGGCAGGTCCTTGTGGTAGGCGGTGCTGCAGTATGGCCACCTGCCGACAGGCGGCCAATTCGGCTACCGGACCCGCACCGTTCGATCGTTGCTCATCGCCCGAAGGTGGACCTTCTTCCTGGCTGGGAAGAATGCGCGGTACACGTGTGATCCGCCCTTCGTCGGCGCCAGCCCGAACGAGAACTTGATCACCCGAGGGGTGCTGCGCGTCGGCTCGCCTAGGGTCTTGGTGGCAACGGTGCGCCAGCGCCCCGAGGCGCGCTTTTGCAGATAGATCTTCTGGCCGCGGTAGTGCGGCGAGATCGTGCCCTTGAGCATGGTCCGTTCGCCCTTGGTGATCAGTCCGTCCGTGAAGTCGGCTGTGACGACGGGCTGATAGCGGACCTTGACCGGGCTGCTTGCTGCCCCCGTCACGACACCCGAACTGGGGAACGTGACCTGATAGTCCCAGTGGCGGCGGGGGTTGAGCGCTGTGCTTGCCACGCCTCGGTTGTCCGTCACCAGCGTCTTGATCAATCGGTACGACGTGTCCGTCGCCCTGCGACCCATCAGCCGGACTGACGTGTTGCGCAGTGCTGCGCCCGTGTCCTGGCGGGTCAGGTTGGCAGACAGTGTGACGGACCCAGCGCCCACGACCTTGGTCGTCGAGGCCTGCAGCGACACCGCTGCCGAGTATGGGATCGCCTTCGTGAACGCTCGGGTGGCAGATGTGGCGACGATCCCGTTGCTGTCGTTCAGCGCGTGGACTCGCCAGTAGTACTGACCATCCGGATAGCTCTTCGTCGGAGCCCACGCGGGCATGGCGATCGTCTGCGAGTCGAACAGGTTGCCGAAGCCGTTGCTGGTGCTGACTTCAGCGCGGTACTTCGATGCGCCCTGGCTTCCGGCCCAGGAGAACAACAAGGTGTTGTTCTTGAGCAGGGTGCCGTGCGCGGGCTGCTGCAGCTGGGGTTGTCCGACACCGGTGAGAGTGAACGCACCCATCTCCGTCCACTGGCCCGGACGGTCATCGACATCAAGGCGCCGGACACGCCATGTGTACTGGCCGGCGGGCAGCCGGGACCGCGGCGCCCACGCCGTGAGCTTCGTCGTCGCCGTGAGCACACGGTTGGACGCCGAGTACAGCGGGTCGCCGTTCTTGTAGACCTCGACTGTGTACTTGGCGGCGAAGCTCTGCGCCTTCCAGCGGAACGTGGGCAGTCCGGTGACGGAGGCGCCCGCCAGCGGAGCCGTGGGCTCGACCTTTGAGGACGACTTGGTCAATGCTCGACCCGGGCTCCAGGTAAGCGCGTTCCCACTGCCGTCGATGGCCTGCACCCGCCAGAACAGTGGGCCTTCGGGGTACGTCTTGTCGAACGGGGTGTACGTCGTCTGGTCGACGACCCTCTCGTCGATGGTCTTGGCGAAGTCGTTGACCGTCGCAACCTGCACGCGGTACGACGTCGCGTCCTCGTCGGCCTTTGGGATGAGCCCCTGATTTGTCTGCAGGTACGGCTCCCAGTGGAAGGTGGCCTCGTCCTCCACGATGGAGGGTGTGATGAGCTCCTCATCACTAGGCTCTTTCACGGCGGCTGAGGCCTTGCGGAAGGCCACGCCGGGATGGACGGACTCATTGAACGGCCCGCAGGGCGATCCCGGCCGGTTCGGGTTGATGCAGGGACGAACGAACCAGTAGTACGCCTGACCTGCTTGGCTGTCCTTGTACGACTCCCGCGGCGTGAGCTCGGTGAAGTTCGTGAAGTACTCGCGCACGATGTTCGTGAACTTCGCGTCGACCGCCACGTACACCCGGTAGGAACCGGCCTCCGGTACCGGGTCCCACTGCAGCGTGGGCGTCTCCGGCACCGCGCAGACAGGGCTGGCTTCGCATTGGCGCGGCGACTGGTACTGGCCGGCAGCGACGACGTCTAATGGGCTGATGACGAACGCGCGGGGCGGCTCAGCCATGGTCTCGGAGATCAGGGCGCCGTCCTTGTCATACGCGCGGACGAACCATGCGTACGTGCCCGGGGACAGGCTGGCGCCGAACGCGGTTTCGTTGCCTCGGTAGGTGAAGCCCGCGTGCCGCAGCGGCGGACCGATCTGCTTGTACAACCCCCCGTCCAGGATGAAAACGCGGTAAGTGTGGGCGTCGGTCACCGGGGTCCACGTCATGGACGGCATGCGGTGCGACGCGGCCCCGTCGGCGGGGGTGAGTGGTTCCGGCGTGGCGAATGTCTCCGCCGGTGCGACGAGGGAGAACCGGCGGATGAGGTTCTCGTCCAGGATGCCGGTACCGCTCGCGTCGTTGGAGGTGCGGACGAACCACGAGAAAGGGCCTTCTTCCGATTTCAGCTCCACCGAGGGTGTGTACGAGGTCGCGTAGGTCACCTCGTTGTTCACTACGGTGGCGCCGTTCGCCTTTCGGATCGTGACGAGGTACCGACCGTTCCCGTGAGCGTTTGCAACGGGACTCCACTGCAGGACCGGCGTGGTCACGGTGGCCATGTCGGGGGGTGCGGTGGGGACCGGCACGTCGGGTCGGTAGATGAAGCTCCAGGTGTCCGACGCGCTCGTGTTCGACGAAAGACCTACGACCACTTTCGGCGAGTCGATGGCCTGCACCCGCCAGTAGTAGCGCGTGCCGATAGAGAATGGGAACTCGCGATCGTCGGCCGTCATTCGATCATCTGGCGACGATGAGCAGGTCGTTGGATGTGCGGGCTCGCGTGGTTCGCCGGGAGTCACGTCCTCGCGGACGTACGGCGTGAATTTGGTCCGGGTCGTTCGGACGCAGCGCACGAGCTTGGGGGAGAAGTTCTGGTCGGTGCTGACTTCCAGCCGGTAGTGAGAGGCGTGGGGCACCGGCTTCCAGGCGAACGTGGGCGCAGGGGCGGCGACGTCGTTGTTCGCCGGCGCGACGAGCTCCGGCCGGTCGGGCCAGGCCCGCGTGAACTGCCGCACCAATGACCAATTGCCCAGGTTCGCCGTTGGCGCCTTGGCGTCGGCGGCACGGACACGCCAGAAGTAGGTGCTGTTGTTCAGCGTCGTCGGCGGTGAGTACCGGGTGCCCTTGACCGTCGTGTTGATGGCGATGTTGTTGGCCCAGTCGCCATTGGGGCTGACCTGCAGCTGGTACGTCGCCGCGCCCGGCACCGGATCCCAGTCGAGCACGACGTCTTGCACCGTCGAGCCGTCGGCGGGCGACACCAGCTGGGGCACGGAGTTCCACGACACGCTGTAGGACCGAGTCGCGGACCACTCGCTGTTGAGCGTCTCCGTGCCGGAACCTGTCGTGCCCTGGACGCGCCAGTAGAAGGACTGTCCGATGGTCTGTGGTTCCGTCAGCGTGAAGGACGTGTTCACGGTCGTGTAGATGTCGGCGCCGATGAAGTCCGGGGCGTCGTCGACCTCGACCTTGTAGGACGAGGCGCCCGCCAGCGGCGACCAGCTCAGCGCCACCGCGTCGCCGGGGAACTTCAACGCCACACCGTCCGCCGGCAGCAGCAGCTGTGGGGAGGCCGCCCACGCCCGGCTGAACGACGACTCGGCAAACGGGCCGATCCCGCTGCTGGTGCCGTCCGTGGCCGCGACCCGCCAGTAGATGGGACCGAGCGGCAGCTCGGTGGGCACCGTGGCCATCGTGTTGTGGGTGGTGACGTTGTAGAGCGTGGTGTTGAACGACGGCGACTTGGAGACCTGGACCCGGTAGTTGACCGCCTTGGGCACGGCGGTCCACGTCAGCACGGGGTTCGTCGACACCTCGGCCCCAAAGGCAGGGGCCGTCAACGACGGGCTGTCCACGGGCGCCGCCGCCCCCGCGATCGCCGGCAGGTAGCCCACGGCAAGGCCGATGGACAACAGCACTGCGACCAGCATTCGAGCACGGCCAGGCAGGTGGACACCCGCGGTCATGGCAACCCCCAAACAGTCCGGGCGCGCACCGCACCCAGAGTTGTGCCGACTGTGCCCGGCTTGTCCCCCCGGATCATGGCCAATATTGATGAATGCGCCGGCAGCCCTGCTGCGACCAGGCGACAGGCCGCTCGCTATCCTCGCCGGCGCACCCGCCACAAGCGAAGGAAGCGGTCGACGATGGCGTCACAGCTCAGTGTCAGCAGCGCACAGGGGTCCAGCGCCACGGTGCCTGCCGACGCCACCGCGCGCGAGGCGCTGCAGGCCCTGGGTTTGATCCGCGGGCAGGTGCTCGCCGCCCGACTGGACGGCGTCGTCTGCGACCTCGAGCGCCCCGTCCCCGACGGCGCCACCGTCGAGCCGGTACCCGCCGACTCCGACGAGGGCCGCGAGATCCTGCGCCACTCGGTTGCCCACATCATGGCCCAGGCCGTCACCGACCTGTACCCCGGTGCGAAGTTCGCCATCGGCCCCCCGATCACCGACGGCTTCTACTACGACTTCGACGTCGCCGATCCGTTCACGCCGGAGGATCTCGAGCGCATCGAGAACCGGATGCACGAGATCATCCGGGAGAACCAGGCGTTCCGTCGCCGAGAGCTGTCGCGGGACGAGGCGCTCGAGCTGTTCGCCGATCAGCCGTACAAGCGCGAGATCATCGAACGGGCCACCTCGGGTGCTGCGATCTCCGGTGAGGAGGCCGCCGACGTCGACCCCGACGCCGATGCCGTCATCAGCGTGTACGACAACGTCCGGCCCGACGGCTCGGTGTGGCCGGACCTGTGCCGCGGCCCGCACATCCCCACCACGAAGTGGGTCCCCGCGTTCAAGCTGCAGCGCGTCGCCGGCGCCTACTGGCGCGGCGACGAGAACCGCCCGATGCTGCAGCGGATCTACGGCACCGCCTGGGAGTCGCGCAAGGCGCTCGCCGCGCACCTGGAGCGGCTGGAGCAGGCGCGCAAGCGCGACCACCGCAAGCTGGGTCGGGAGCTGGATCTGATCAGCTTCCCCGACGAGCTCGGCGCCGGCCTGGCGGTGTGGCATCCCCGTGGCGCCATCGTCCGCCAGGAGATGGAGGACTACATCCGCGCCGAGACCCGCCGGCGCGGGTACCAGCCGGTCTACACACCCCACCTGACCAAGGGGCAGCTGTTCGAGACCTCGGGCCACCTCAGCTTCTACGCCGAGGGCATGTACCCCCCGATGGAGATGGACACCGGCTCGGAGGGCACGGGCACCGACTACTACCCCAAGCCGATGAACTGCCCGTTCCACGTGCTGATCTACAGGTCGCGCCAGCGCTCCTACCGCGAGCTGCCGCTGCGGCTGGCCGAGCTGGGCACCGTCTACCGCTACGAGCGGTCCGGCGTCATCCACGGACTGATGCGCGCCCGGGGGTTCACGCAGGACGACAGCCACATCTTCTGCACCGCCGACCAGATCGTCGGGGAGGTGCTGGGCTGCCTGGAGTTCGCCCTGGACGTGTACCGCGACTTCGGCTTCACGCAGGGGCCAAGCCGCGTGGCGCTGTCGACCCGCCCGCCGAAAGCCGAGACCGTCGGCACCGACCAGGAGTGGGAGCACGCCGAGGACGCCTTGCGCCAGGCGCTGGACCAGTCGGGACTGGACTACGTCGTCGACGAGGGCGAGGGCGCGTTCTACGGACCGAAGATCGACTTGCAGGTCACCGACGCCATCGGCCGGGCGTGGCAGCTGACCACCGTGCAGGTCGACTTCAACCATCCCCAACGGTTCGACCTGGAGTACACGACCCCCGACGGCACCCCGCAGCGGCCCTACATGGTCCACCGTGCCCTGTACGGGTCGCTGGACCGGTTCTTCGGCATCCTGCTCGAGCACTACGCCGGCGCGTTCCCGCTGTGGCTGGCGCCGGTTCAGGCCGTCGTCGTCCCTGTCTCGGACCGCCACCACGACTACGGGGCGAAGGTCGCGGCGGCGCTGGCCGACGCCGGCATCCGCGCGGAGCTCGACGACTCGGCCGACACCATGGGCGCCAAGATCCGCAAGCACCAGCTGGCGAAGGTGCCGTACCAGCTGATCGTCGGCGACAGCGAGGCGGAATCCGACACGGTCGCTGTGCGTCCTCGGGCGGGGGACCAGCGCAAGGACGTGCCCCTGCCCGCCGCCGTCGACGACCTCGTCGCTGAGGTGCGGTCGAAGGGCGCAGCGACCTGATGGACGCCGGCGAGCAGCAGGCGATCGACTCGCTGCAGCGGCTGTGGACGCCGTGGCGGATGTCGTACATCAAAGGCGAGGGCAAGGACCTGGGCGGCTGCCCCTTCTGCGTCCTGCCCGAGGCCGACGACGACGCCGCGTCGTTCATCCTGCACCGCGGCGAGCACGCGTACGCCATCCTCAACGCCTACCCGTACAACCCGGGCCACCTGATGGCGGTGCCCTACCGCCACGTCTCGGCGCTGGCCGACGTCACCAGCGACGAGCTGCACGAGATGGCTGACCTGTGCCAGGCGGCGGTGCGCGCCCTGGAGGCGACCAGCGGGGCCGCGGCGTTCAACATCGGCATCAACGTCGGGGCGCTGGCCGGTGCGGGCATCGCTGACCACATCCACCAGCACGTCGTGCCTCGATGGGGCGGCGACACGAACTTCATGCCCGTGATCGGCCAGACCCGCGTGCTGCCCGAGCTGCTCGAGGAGACGTACCAGCGCCTCGCGCCGGCCTTCGGCGACGCGCTGTAGCGACCGCGGATGTGGAGTCGCGGAAAGGCTTTGGCCTAGCCTGCGGCTCGCACCGACCCTGCCGACCGGGACTTCTCCTTGGCGCTCAACGCATACGCCCGCGCGATCACCGACCGCGTCGTCGTGCCCATCGCCAAAGGAATGGTGCGCGTGGGCATCACGCCCAACTGGCTGACCTTCGTCGGCCTGGTCGTCACGCTGGCGGGCGTGGTGGTGGTGCTCACTGGCAGGCCGCTGATCGGCGCGATCGTGCTCGCCGTCGGCACCGCCACGGACGCGTTCGACGGCTCGGTCGCGCGGCTGCGCGGGTCGTCCGGGCCCTTCGGATCGTTCTACGACAGCGTCACCGACCGGATCAGCGACGCCGCGCTGTTCGGCGCGGTCCTGTGGCTGGTCCGCGAGGACCCGGTGCTGTTCGCCGTGGCGGTCGTCGCGCTCGGCACCGCCCAGGTCACCCCCTACATCCGCGCCAAGGCCGAGTCGCTGGGCTGGGATGCGACCGTCGGTGTGATCGAGCGCGCCGAGCGCGTCATCATCCTGGTGCTCGCCATCGGCTTCGGGTTCCTGCCCGTGGCGCTGTGGGTCCTCGCGGTCGGCGGGCTCGTCACCGTCGCCCAGCGCCTGCGCGCGGTCGTGCGCCAGGCCTACGCAGCATGACGCAGACCTACCGCGGCTCCGGTCACGGCGATGCGCCGGTCGACCGAAACCCAGGGGCGGTCGACCGAATCCCTCCCGACGATCGCCCCGAGGGGCTGAAGCTCAAGCTCGTCGGCGCGGTGTGGGCGCTGGCGTGGGAGGCCGCCCGCCGGCTGCCCGAAGGCGTCGTCTACGCAGTGGCCGACATCGCCGCCCGCGTGCTGCACCGCGTCGCCGGCGGCACTCGGCGCCGGGTCGCGCGCAACTTCCGCAGGGTCGTGGCGGCCGAGGCGCTGGACACGACGGTCCGCGAGGGGTTCCGGTCCTACGCGCGCTACTGGGCCGAGGCGTTCCGGGCCGCCGACATCGCGCCCGCCGACATCGACGCCCGCACCACGACCGAGGGCTTCGAGCACCTCGACGCCGCGCTGGAACTGGGACAGGGTGCCATCGTCCTGTTGGCGCACCACGGGTCGTGGGACACCGCGGCCCGATGGGCCGAGACGCACGGCTACCACCTTGCCGTCGTGGCCGAGGTCGTCCGCCCCCGTTCGCTGTTCGCCAAGTTCGTGCGGCTGCGCGAGGCGATCGGACTGGAGGTCGTGCCGCTGCAGCGCGGGGCGGCGATGACGGGACGGCTGGCCGAGGTCGCCAAGGCCAACCACCTCGTCGGGTTGCTGACCGACCGGGACCTGACCGGCAAGGCGCCCGTCGTCGAGTTCTTCGGCGAGCCCGCCCGCATCCCCGTCGGCGCCGTCGTGCTCAGCCACCGCACCGGCGCGCCGATCGTGCCCATCACGATGATCCAGCGGCCGGGGCGACGGTGGCACCTGCACGCCGAGCCGCCGGTGGACATCGAGGGGCTGGATGTGGCCGCGGCCTCGCAGCGTGTCGCCGGCGCACTCGAGCGCCTCATCTTGACCGCCCCCGAGCAGTGGCACGCCTTCCAGCCCGTGTGGCTGGCAGACCTGCCGGCGCACCGGCGCGGCGACTGGACCCCCGGCGACGGGCCCACCACGTGAAGATCGCGCTGGTCTGCCCCTACGACTGGGCCAAGCACGGGGGCGTGAAGGCGCACGTCTCGGCGCTGGTCGACCATCTCAACCCCAACCACGAGGTGCGTGTCTTCGCACCGGCGTCCGGGTCGCTGTCGCGCCAGGGCGCCGACCGCGTGGTGCAGGCCGTCGGCCGCCCGATGCCCGTGCGCTACAACCGCTCCGTGGCGCCCGTTGCCCTGTCGCCGTGGGTCGTGCGGCGCACCACGCAGGCGCTGCGCGAGTTCGACCCCCACGTCGTCCACGTCCACGAGCCCGTCGCCCCGATGGTGGCGGCGGCGGCCGCCATGTTCGGACCCAAGCCCATCGTCGGCACCTTCCACTCCTGGTCGCACCGCGACCGGGCGTACCGGCTGGTGGCCCCGGCCGCTCGGCGGATCGCCGAGCGGCTGGACGCTCGCGTCGCGGTGTCGCCAGCTGCGCAGGAGTTCGCAGCCGAGGCGCTGCACCTGTCGCTGGGGTTGTTCCGCATCATCCCCAACGGCGTCCCGGTCGCCGCGTACGAGAAGGCCGAGCCGATCCCGGAGCTGGTCGACCCGGAGCGGCCGCTGCTGCTGTTCGTCGGTCGGCTGGAAGCCCGCAAGGGACTGGACGTTCTGATCCGCGCGTTCCTGCGGCTGCGCTCAACGATGCCCTCGGTGCGGCTGTGCGTCCTCGGTGAGGGGCCCGAACGGCAGCGCTGCCAGGAGATGGTGCCGCCGTCGATCCGTCCGGACGTGCTGTTCGTCGGCGCCGTCGACGAAGCCGCCAAGCCGCGCTACCACGCCAGCGCCGACGTGTTCGTCGCACCGAACACGGGCGGTGAGTCGTTCGGGATCATCCTGCTCGAGGCGATGGCCGCGGGGCTGCCCATCGTCGCCTCGGACATCCCGGGCTTCCGCACGGTCATGAAGGACGGCCGGCAAGGGCGCATGGTCGCCGCCGGCAACGCGTTCGGCATGGCCGAGGCGATCGGGACGATCCTGTCCAACCGCAAGCTCGGAGCCGCCATGGCCGACGACGGCCGGCGGACCGCTGCCGAGTACGACTGGGCCGTGGTGGGCCGCAAGCTCGAGTCGCTGTACCGCCAGGTCCTGATCAACAGCTGACCCGGTCAACGCCGCGCGCCACGACCAGCGCGCAGGCGAGGCGGTTGAAATTTGGGGCCGCTGCGGCCCGTGATTTCAACCAGGTCGGCGTGACGGTGAGCGCCGGCGGCGCCTGCACGGCGCCGCGAGACCCTCGCCGTACACTCGGCCCGTCCCCCCACCCGTGTAAGGAGTTCTTGCTGTGCGCCGAGCCCTCTGCGCGCTTGTCGTCCTGGGTCTGCTCGCAGCGGGTTGCACCCGCCAGCAGGAGGAGCCGGCGGCCACTCCGCCACCCTCGCCAACCGAAGCGCCCAGCCCCGAGCCGCCCCCGGTCGCGCCGCTGACCGGCGAGGAGCTCGACGAGGCGATCGAGCGGGTGGTGCTCGCGGTCAAGATCGACAACGCCAACGCGGCCCTGCCGCCCAAGGGCATCGAGCACGCCGACGTCGTCATCGAAGAGGAGGTCGAGGGCGGGATCACCCGGCTGCTGGCGCTGTTCCACAGCCAGGTGCCCGAGGAGACCGGCCCCGTCCGCTCGGGCCGGGAGGTCGACGTTGACCTGCTGCCGGCCTTCCAGGCCCCGATCGCGCTGTCCGGTGCGGCCAACGTCGTCGACCGGATGTTCGAGCGCGCCGGCGTCCGGGTCATGGAGGACGACAACCACATGGACGCCTTCTACCGGGCCGACGACCGGGTGGCGCCCCACGACCTGATGCTGAACCCGCAGCCGCTGTGGGACGTCGCCGCCGAGGAGGAGCTGCCGGTCCTGACCGAGCAGGCCTTCGCCTTCGACGAGGAGACACCCGACGGCGGCAACGACGTCAGCGAGGCGCACCTGGTGTTCTCGCCGTTCGCCAACGCCACGTGGGTCTGGGACGGCGGCGAGCAGCGGTTCAAGCGCCAGCAGAACGCCACTGACCACGCCACCGCTGACGGCGACACGGTCAGCAGCGACAACGTCGTGATCATGCGCGTGGAGAAGACGCCTGGGAGCCGCACCGACGCGGCGGGCACCCCCACCGTGGAGCTGGAGGTCATCGGCCGCGGCCAGATGCTCCTGCTCCGCGACGGCGAGGTGTTCCGCGGGCGGTGGCGCAAGCCCTCGCGTGAGGACCAGATCGAGTTCCTCGACCGCGAGGGTGACCCGCTGCCGCTGCGCCCGGGTCAGACCTGGATCGAGCTGCTGCCCACCGACGCGGACCTGGACATCACCGGCCGCGACAGCAACGACGAGACCGAGTCGCCCCTCGACTCGTAGGGCACCCGTAGGGCGAGCGGGGTCCGCCCCCGCTACCCTCGGCGTAGCACCCCGCGAGCGGAGCGGGGCACCTCGTAGTGGAGCGCGCAGTGAGTGAATCGACCTCGACCACCGGCACCCCCCGCGTCAAGCGCGGGCTCGCCGACATGCTCAAGGGCGGCGTCATCATGGACGTCGTCACCGCCGACCAGGCCAAGATCGCCGAGGAGGCCGGCGCCGTCGCGGTGATGGCGCTCGAGCGGGTTCCCGCCGACATCCGGCGCGACGGGGGCGTGGCGCGCATGTCCGACCCCGACATGATCGAGTCGATCATGTCCGCGGTCTCGATCCCCGTGATGGCCAAGGCCCGGATCGGCCACTTCGTCGAGGCCCAGGTGCTGCAGGCGATCGGCGTGGACTACGTCGACGAGTCCGAGGTTCTCACCCCCGCCGACGAGGCGCACCACGTGGACAAGCACGCGTTCACCGTGCCGTTCGTGTGCGGCGCCACGAACCTCGGCGAGGCGCTGCGGCGCATCGGTGAGGGCGCGGCGATGATCCGCTCCAAGGGCGAGGCGGGCACCGGCAACGTCGTCGAGGCCACCCGTCACATGCGCGCCATCGTCGGCGGGATCCGGCGGCTGACCAGGCTGTCCGACGAGGAGCTGTACGCCGAGGCCAAGAACCTGCAGGCCCCCCTGGACCTGGTCCGCGAGGTCGCCGAGGCCGGACGGCTGCCGGTGGTGCTGTTCACCGCCGGCGGAATCGCCACGCCCGCCGACGCCGCGCTGATGATGCAGCTCGGCGCCGACGGGGTGTTCGTGGGGTCGGGGATCTTCAAGTCGGGCGACCCGGCCAAGCGGGCCCGGGCAATCGTCGAGGCGACGACCTACTTCAACGACCCCGACGTCATCGCCAAGGTCAGCCGGAACCTGGGCGAGGCGATGGTCGGGATCAACCTCGAGGACCTTCCGGACTCCCAGCACTACGCCCAGCGCGGCTGGTAGGCACGCGCACCGGCACCTGACGCCGGTCCCGCCACTCCCACGCCGCCACGACGGCGGCGGGGAGGGCGAGCAACAGCACCGGTTCGGTGAGCGCGTGACCGAGGTGCGCGAGGACCGGCAGCATCAGGCGGTCCGGTTCTCACCCACGCCGCGTGCCACGGCGATCAGCAGGATGCCGCTGGCAAGGTGCAGCAGGTGGTCGGCGGCGTTGAGCGCGACGATGTCCAGGGCGGTGTCCTGGATGAACCAACCGAGCACGCCCAGGGCGAGGTAGACCGCGCCGATGGTCATGTTCACGCCGCGGGAGGCGGCGGCCGAGGACAACGCCGCGCCGATCAGCGCAGCACCGATCGCCAGGTGGACGATGTTGTGCAGGCCGTTGACCTCGAAGATCCCCAGCAGCAGGCCGCCCTCGGAGCCGACGAAGTTGCCGCCGCTGACGGTGAAGCCGAGCAGTCCGACCAGGATGTAGACCGCTCCGAAGACCAAACCGACCTTCTGGTTCAGCGTCTTGCCGGTGGTGCCGGTGGAGCGTACGTCGCTAGCGCGAGATGCCATGGTGTGTTCCTTCCCTGGTGCCAAGCGGCCCCTTGCCGCAGGGTCTGGGGGAGTTCGTGAGCATTCGGCGGTCGGATTGGTCGCCGCGGCGATAGCCTCGGCAGCGATGGACGAGCGGATCCCGGGCGAGGCGTTGGCGGGCGGCGCGGTGGCGCCGCCGGCGGGCAGCGGGGCGCCGCGGATCGGTGTGCTGGCGTTGCAGGGAGACGTCCTCGAGCACGTCCGGATGCTGCGAGGGGCCGGTGCGGAGGTGGTCGTCGTCAAGCGCCCCGAGCAGCTGGAGAGTCTCGCGGGGCTGGTGATCCCAGGCGGGGAGTCCACGACGATCGGCAAGCTCGCCGAGATGTACGGCCTGCTCGAGCCCCTGCGGAAGCGGATCAGCGAGGGACTGCCGGCCTTCGGCACGTGCGCCGGCGCGATCCTGCTGTCCCGCCAGGCGCTGGCGCACGACGGCAGTCCGTCGCCGCAGCCGCTTATCGGTGTCCTGGAGGCCACGACCCGCCGGAACGCGTTCGGTCGCCAGGTGGCCAGCTTCGAGGCGGACCTGGAAGTGGCCGGGCTGGACGGAGCGCCGCTGCACGCCGTGTTCATCCGCGCCCCGTGGTTCGAGCAGGTTGGCGACGGGGTCTCCGTGCTGGCCTCCGTGGCGACGCCGGCGGGGGACAAGGTCGTCGTCGTGCAGGCCGGGACGGTGCTGGCCTCGGCGTTCCACCCGGAGCTGACCGGTGACGACCGGCTGCACCGGATGTTCGTCGACATGGTGCGGGCGGCCGGCTGACCCACCGCCCGGTGGTAACGTCGCGGGTCGGATCACGACATCGGGAGGTCGCGTGTCCGGGCACAGCAAGTGGTCGACCATCAAGCACAAAAAGGGCGCCGCGGACGCCAAGCGCGGCAAGCTGTTCGCGCGCCTGATCCGCGGGATCGAGGCGGCGGCCAAGGTCGGTGGGCCTGACCCGGAGGCCAATCCCACGCTCGCGACCGCGATTCAGAAGGCCAAGGACGCGTCGGTCCCCAAAGACAACATCGAGCGCGCTCTCAAGCGGGCCTCGGGCGACATCGAGGGTGTCAACTACGAGACGCTCTACTACGAGGGCTATGCCCCCGGCGGGGTCGCCCTGTACGTCGAGTGCCTGACCGACAATCGCAACCGCGCCGCGAACGACGTGCGCGCCGCGTTCAACAAGAACGGGGGCGCGCTGGCCGAGCCGGGCGCCGTCAACTACCTGTTCTCCCGCGCCGGCGTGGTCATCGTGTCGGCCGAGGGGACCACCGAAGACGACCTGCTGATGGCCGGCCTGGACGCCGGCATCGAGGACGTGTCGCAGGACGGCGACACATTCACCGTCACCACGCAGCCCTCCGACGTCCAGCCGGTCCGCGCCGCGCTGGAAGAGGCCGGCATCACGGTTGCCTCGTCTGAGGTGACGCTGCTGCCCAGCGTCACGGTCCCCGTGTCCGACGAGTCGGTCGCCAAGCAGGTGCTGCGGCTGATGGAGGTCCTCGAGGACTGCGACGACGTGCAGAACATCTACGCCAACTTCGACATTCCCGACCAGGTGCTGGAAGCCGTTGCGTAACCACCGCCGCGGGGCCCCGGCCGCGGCGGTTGCAGTCCTCCTGGTGGTTCTGAGCGCCTGCTCGCCCGCGCCGCCCGAGCAGAGCGCGGTCAGCACCCCGCCACCGACCGACCCACCCACCGCCGCGACCCCGTCGCCCACGGAGGTGTCGGCCACCGA
>Ga0247713_1000598_pt1 | contig 21024 bp, 23 predicted proteins | sample 21E_NmetaG_FD_189936 | JGI IMG/M metagenome (GOLD analysis project Ga0247713, IMG submission 189936) | Soil microbial communities from hillslope of Landscape Evolution Observatory, University of Arizona, Oracle, AZ, United States - 2-1-E_N | ecosystem: Engineered > Artificial ecosystem >... | reverse complement strand
CAGCGTCCGCAGATCGTCGATGGCGATCACGTTCGTCGGGTCGGAGATCGCGATCGTCAGGCGCCCGTCGTCCGTGAACGCGAGGGGGACGGCGCCGTACCGACGCAGGACGGTCTCCGGCAGGATCACGGCAGCGGCAGGATCGGGCACCCGGTCCCCGAGGTCGACGTAGGGGATGCCGTGCCAGGCGGCTTGGACCTCGCCGGTCTCCTCGGGCGCGACGAACCCCAGCTCGACCAGAAGGCGGGGGACGGATCGTCCGCCGCTCACCCTTCGGTGCTCGACGACCTCTCGGGCCTGGTCGGAGGAGATCAAGCCCCTCGCGACCAGTTCTCGCAGGCGCTTGCTCTCGTCGGTGCCGCGTTGCTCCCTGGCTGCCATCCCGCTCCATGTGTCGGATGAGCAGCATCCCTCCTCAACTGTATCGGCCGGCCAGGAGGGCGGGGGGCTAGCGCATCCGAGGTCCTCCCGGGCCCCCCATCCGGGGGACGGCGGGCCCAGGGTGAGCCCGCGCGCGCGGTCGGCCCGCCTACGATGACGCCGAGGAGGTCCGCCTTTGGTCGTGCGCCTGGCGCTCGTGATGCTGGTCCTGGTGAGCGGGTGCTCCGACGCGTCCGAACCCGAACCTCGGCCCCTCGTCGTGGGAACGACCGAGCGCCGTTCCGGTCTCGACCCGGCCGGTTGCTACGACTACCTGTGCGCCTACGCGCTGCTGCCGAACACCCACCAGACGCTCGTCTCCCTCGACGACGCCGTGCAACCGGGGGCCGGCGTGGCCGAGTCCTGGACGGTCTCCCCCGACGGCATGTCCTACACCTTCACGCTCCGCTCAGGGCAACGGATGCACGACAACGCCCCCCTGGACGCGGAGACGGTCCGTTGGTCGCTCGAGAGGGTCCGGACGCTGGACGCGGCGCCCTCGTTCCTGCTCTTCCAGGACGCCGAGGAGCCGACCTGGGGGATACGGTCCGTCGAGGCCCCGGACACCCGGACCGTCGTCGTCCAACTGGCCGCGCCGGACTCGTCACTCCCCGCTCGACTGGCCCACCCCGCGGCCTCCGTCGTCTCCCCGCGCTCGTACCCGCCCGGCAGCCGGGCCGGCGCCGATGTGGTGGTGGGGAGCGGTCCGTACACCAGCGAGGGCTACCGTCCGGACGGCTCCCTCGAGCTCGTCCCCTGGCCTGGATGGTGGCGCCACGAGCCGCCCCACGAGCGGGTCGTCGTGCGCCCTTTCCGGACCGCCCGGGACCTGGCCACGGCGGTACGCGGGGGGGAGGTGGACGTCGTCCTGCGCAGCCTGGCCCCGGCCGACGTGCGACGCCTCGACGCCGAGGACACGGCCCTCGTCGTCCACGAGGCCCCGCCGTCGTCCGTGCGCTTCCTCGCCTTCAACTCCACCCGCCCCCCGTTCGACGCGGTAGCGGTCCGACGTGCGGTCGCCTCCGCGGTGGACCGGGCGGCCCTGGCCCGGACCCAGGGCGGCACGCCGCTGACGAGCCTCCTGCCGCCTCGGTTCCGTGAGCACGCCGGGGCCGCCGCGGACGGCGACCCCACCGCCCTCCTGCGGGAGGCGGGGGTGCCGGATGGAGAGAGGGTAGCCTTCACGCTCTGGTACACCCCGGACCACTACGGCCCGGACGAGCAGCGCGCGGCCGAGGAGCTCGGCCGCCAGCTGGAGGCGACCGGGCGGTTCGCGGTCTCGGTCCGGGAGGCGGGCTGGAGCGATTTCAGGAGCTCGTTCTCCGCCGGCGAGTACCAGGCATGGCTGCTCGGGTGGTTCCCCGACGTCCTGGACCCGCTCGACCACCTGGCCCCGTTCCTCGGCTCGGCGGCGGCGGCCGGCCTCGGCACCGGGTACGCGAGCGCGCGGGCGGACGAGCTCATCGCGGCCGTGCGCCGGGCCACCGATCCCGGGGCGCGCAGCCAGCACCTGCGCGAGCTCCAGGCACTGGCCGCGGCGGAAGCCCCGTACGTCCCCCTGTGGCAGCCGCCGGATCTCGTCCTCGCCCGCCGAGGGATCGGGCTGGACCTGGAGGCCTGGCCGTACCTCCGCCTCTGGAGGACCGGGACCCGATAGCGCGGCTCGGCGGTGATAGCGTCGGCCCCATGCGCGAGGACGTCGTTCGCACGGGGTCGGGGATCGAACTGGCGGTAGCCGACCACGGAGGGGAGGGGCACCCGGTGGTCCTGGTCCACGGTCTGGGCTCCAACCTGCGCACGTGGGACGCCGTCGCTCCGCTGCTCGCGAACCAGCATCGCGTCGTCGCCTACGACCAGAGGGGCCACGGACGGTCGACCGACCCCCCGGACGGTGACTACTCGGTCGAGGCGCTCGTGGACGACCTCGATGCCGTGGTCGACGCGTTCGGACTGCAGCACCCCTATGTAGTGGGTCACTCGTGGGGAGCCTCGGTCGCGCTCGGACACGCCATCTCGCGCGAGGGGTGTCCGGGGATCGTCTGCGTGGACGGCGGGGTGATAGACCTCCAGGACCTCGGCCTGACCTGGGAGCTGACCGAGCAGATCTTCCGGCCCCCCCACCTCGAAGGGCCACCCGAGCTACTGACGGCGCGGATACGCAGCGAGCAGTCGATGCTGCCTTGGAACCTGCTCGCGCCCGTCGTGGAGCGTTCCTTCGTGGTGGGCGAGGACGGCATCATGCGCCGGCGCACGTCGGTCGAGGACCACATGGCGATCGTCCGGCAGATGTGGGAGGCGCGCGTGGTGGCCGCGTACGACCGGGTGCGCTGCCCCGTCATGTGCGTGCTCGCGCAGGGCTACGTGAACGACGAGAAGACCGCGGCGGTGGTCGCCGCGAAGCAGGAGTGCGCCCGCAGGCTGGGGCAGAGGCACCCGTGGGTGCGGATCGAATGGCTCGAGTCACTGCACGACGTCCAGGTGATGACGCCGGGGGAGCTCGTCTATCTGATCAGGTCCTTCACGCAGAGCCCGTCGCTTCCAGGGTGAGCTGGGTCATCTTCTTCCCCGACCGAACGGCGTAGTCGCGGTAGCAGTTGTTCATCATCACGTGGACCTCCCGGGCGCTCTCGCGCAGCTGGGTCACGCCGGGCACCCACTCGGCCAGCTCGTCGGCGGAGTAGTCGTACCGGAACCGCTCCCGAGCGCTGATCCCCTTCTTCTCCCACGTCGCGGACCTGCGGCCGTGGAACCTGACCATCGCCAGGTCCGCCGTCGCCGCCACCACCGGGGGGATGGACGAGCGGAACCCCTGCGGCATGTCCACGCAAACGTAAGGGAGCCCCTCGCGCTCGAGGAAGCCGAGCGTCCTCTCCTGCTGCTCCGGGGTGTCCATCCAGCGCCCGTTGCGGAACTCGACCGCGGTCCACACACCGGGAAGCAGGTCCGTCATCCGGTCCCGGCACTGCACGATGTAGGCCCGGTTGTCCTTCGACGGGACGAACCATTCCGGGAACTGGAAGAGCACCGAGGTCAGCTTGTCCGCCTCGCGCAGCGGCTCGAGCGCGCTCGCGAACCGCGACCAAACCTCGTCGACCACCTCGTCGGGGACCGACCCGATGTAGAGGTTCTTCTTCTCGTCGGTGAGGTCCAGCGCCTCTCGCAGCGCCTTCGGGAGCCCGGTGGGCCGCGTCGGGTGGTGGGTGAGGAGGGAGAAGGCTTTCACGTTGAAGGCGAAGGGCTGCGGGGTCCGCTCCGCCCAGGCGACCGCGTTGCGTTCGGCGGGGAGCGCGTAGTAGGTGGAGTCGACCTCGAGCACGGGGAAGTCCTCGACCACGTACCGCAGGCGCCCCTCGGCGGTGTTCACGCCAGGCGGGTAGTAGACGCCGGGCGTGAGCATCGACCTGTCGGTCCAGGAGCAGATCCCGACCCGGACGCTGCGCTCCAGAGCGAGCTGCCAGGCGGGTGTGTCCGGCTCGCGCTCGCGTCCGCTCATCGACCAAGCCTAGGGAACGCGAGAGGACCGGGGGCGGCGGGCCCCCGGTCCCAGGTGGTGCTCGTGAACGTCAGCTCTCCAGTTCCTTGTGGGTCGAGCCGCCCACCTCGACCTTGACCTTGCTGGTCGGCTTCTCGGGCATCGGCACGGTCACGGTCAGGATCCCTGCGTCGTAGGTCGCCCTGATCTGCGACGCGTCGATGTGCTGGGGCAGCGACACCGACCGGGTGAAGCGACCGACCGAGATCTCCCGACGGATCCAGCCGTTGCCGTTCCCGTTCTCGCCGTCGCCCTGGTCGGCCGCCTCGTGGCGGCGCTCCCCGGAGATGGTCAGGACGCCGTCCGTGAACTCGATGTCGACATCGTTCTCGGCGTCCACGCCCGGGAGCTCCAGGCGGACGACGATCTGGTTGTCACGGGTGAACAGGTCTAGCGGCGGCACCCACGCACGGGTCGGGGTGTCGAGCAGCGCGCTCCCGAACTCACCGAACAGGCGGCGGACGTCCTGAAAGTCACGGTCCAGGGCGTCGAACGGTCCGAAACGCCGGAGCATGATCCTCACCTCCACCTCCTTCGTCGTTCCCTACGCGATCCAATATGCCGTATCTGTTGGTCTCTGTCAAGCGAATATGAGTGTATATCGCTTAGATTCTCTCTCCGCGCATCGCTGAGGTTCCGCGGCCGTACAGCAGGGGGGTCCGGCACGCAGCGTGGGCCCGGCGTGCTCGCCACCATGTCCAGTTCGGACCTGCCTCGAGCCCTACGCGCGCTGCGTGACCGCTCTCATCGCACCCATGTTGGACGACCGGAGCTGTCGGTGGCGTGTCCTAGGATGCGGCTCCCTTCCCCGAGGGCCTTCCCCCCGACCGTCGGGAGGGTGCCGTGTCCGAGATCCTGGACCGGTTGCGTCGTCTGATCACACGTCCCGCCCCGGACCCAGCCTGGGTGCGGATCGTTCGGCGGAAGGCGGGGTTGTAGTTGTTCCGGCGGGAGGGGCTGGTCCGACCCGTCCCGGACCGCGACGACCTGGCCCGCGAGGTGTCCACCCGCCTGGCGGCGTCCGGGACCGCGCCGTCCGGTCCAGCGGTGACCGACGCGCTCCGCGCCGTCCTGCGTGAGCGAGGCCTCGCGTGGGAGGCGGGTCGGGTGGCGGCGACCGTCCAGGCGATCGTCGACGAGCTACGCGGGTTCGGGCCCATCGGTCCCCTCCTGCGAGACCCCGACGTGACCGAGATCATGATCAACGCACCCTCCGAGGTGTACGTCGAGAAGCGGGGCCGCATCGTCCCGGCTCCCGCGAGGCTGGGCTCCGACGACGAGATACTCCACCTGATAGAGCGCGTCGTCTCCCCGCTCGGCTTGCGGGTCGACGCCTCGTCGCCCTGGGTGGACGCGCGCCTGGAGGACGGTTCGAGGTTCCACGCCGCGGTCCCGCCGGTCACCGTCCGAGGCCCGGTCGTCACCATCCGGAAGTTCTCGCCCCAGCTGTGGACGCTCGAAGAGCTCCACCGCATGGGGACCCTCGACGAGGGGCAGCGCAGCGTCCTTCGAGCCGCCGTGCGCGACCGTCGCAACGTCCTCGTCTGCGGCGGGACCGGGACCGGAAAGACCACCCTCCTCGGCGTGCTGGCTCGCATGATCCCGTCCGGCGAGAGGGTGATCACGATCGAGGACGCCGCCGAGCTCCGTCTCGGACGACGGCACGTGGTCGCCCTCGAGACCCGGCCGGCGAACGTGGAGGGACGGGGTGAGGTGACGATGCGCGACCTCGTCCGGTGCGCGATGCGCATGCGCCCGGACAGGATCGTGGTCGGGGAGGTGCGCGGGCCGGAGGCGCTGGACATGCTCCAGGCCCTGACCTCCGGCCACGCGGGCTCGATGGCCACCGTCCACGCCGACGCGCCCGCTGAAGCGTTGATGCGTCTCGAGACGCTCGCCCTGCTCGCCGCGCCCGGGCTGAGCGTGACCGCCGCGCGGCGTCAGGTCGGATCCGCTATCGACCTGATCGTGCATGTGAGCCGGGAGGCCGGACATCGCCGTGTCTCCGAGATCGTGGAGGTGCGAGCGGGGACGCGGGGGCCCGTCGTCCGCCGGGTCACCGCGCCGCCTCGGACCCGGAGGACCCCCGCATGAGGCGAGCGCGGCGCCACTCACCGCAGGACATCTCCGACGCGATGAGGTCGGTCCGCGAGGGCGTGCGCGGTGGACTGTCCCTGGGGCAGGCCATCTCCCGAGCGGCCGCTGTGGACGGGTCCCCCCTGGCCACCCTCGGCCCCCAGCTGGTGTCGGGGCGACCGGTCGCACGCGTCCTCCGGGAGGCCGCGGTCGCCAGCCCCGACGCCGACCTCGCTGCGGCCATGCTGGTGCTGGCCGTACAGGCCCAGGCCGGGGGCGACCCATCCCCGGCGCTCCTGGCAGCGGAGGAGCGCATGCGCGAGCGCGCGGCCGCTGAGCGCGAGGCGAGCTCGCTGACCGCGCAGGCCCGGATGTCCGCTCGCGCCATGCTCCTCCTCTCTCCCAGCTTCCTCGCGTTGATGGCGCTCCTCGACCCGGCCTCCGTCCGCGACGGCCTGCGGGGGCCGGGGCTCGTGGCGCTGATCGCCGGGCTCTGTCTCCAGGCGCTGGGCGGGGTCTGGATATCGAAGCTGGTCCGCGGTCCGCTCAGGGAGCCCGGTCGCATGTCCCGGCTCCCGATCCTCCGGGCTCTCGCGGCTATCGTCGGCGGGCGCAAGAGGTCCACGGTCCCGGTCGAGGTGGCGCACACGGCGGACGTCTGCGCGCTCGTCCTGGGGTCCGGGGTCGCGCCCGTCCGCGCCCTGGAGCTCGTGGCCCCGATCGCGCCCGGCACGGTCGGCGAAGCGCTCAGACGAGCGGTCGCCGAGACCCGGGCGGGGGCATCACGGTCCGACGCGCTGCGACGCGCGTCCGAAGAGGTCGGAGATCCCCAGATGACCAGGTTCGTGGACGCGTTCGCGTCCGCGGACAGACTGGGGGTCCCGCTCGCCCCGACGCTGCGCGCGCTCGGCGACGACCTTCGCCGCGACCACGCGGCCGCGGTCATCTCTGATGTGCGTGCAGCATCGGTGAAGGTCCTGCTTCCCCTGGGCCTGCTCATCCTTCCCGCCTTCGTGCTCGCCTGCCTCGTCCCCCTCGTGTTGGGCGGGCTCGACCGTTTGCAGCCGTGACGAAGAGGAGGAGACATGACGTCGCTCGCGCACCTGTTCTGCTCGCTGTCCCTGTGGGCCCGTTCGCGCGCATCGAGACTGAAGCGCGAAGAGGGCCAGACCGTGGCCGAGTACGCGCTCGTGCTGCTGGTGGTGGCTGCCATCGCCGCGGCCTTCCTGATCTGGGCCAAGCAGTCTGGAAGGCTCGACGAGTTCTTCGACGCGATATTCGGCAAGCTGCTGGGTTCCGTCGATCCCGAGCCGAGCCAGGGGTCCTGACGCCACAACGACGGACGGAGGGTCAGGCGACCGTCGAGGCGGCCCTGACCCTCCCCGTCGTGCTCCTCGCGCTCCTGGTGATCGTGCAGGTCGGCCTCGTGGTCCGCGACGCGCTGGCCGTGCAGTGGTGCGCCCGAGTGGGCGCCCGCACCGCCGCGATCACCGCCGACGACCAGGCCACCCGGGAGGCCGTGCACAGGGCGGCCGCGCCGCTCGAGCCGGAGAAGCTGCACATCCACATACGCCCGGCTCAGGCATCGCGCACGAGATCGACCGATGTCACGGTCGAGGTTCGGTACCACGTCTCCCTGCGGCTCCCGATCGTGTCTCGGATGGCGTCGCGCTCCCTCCCGCTGAGCGCGACCGCGACGATGCGCTCAGAGCGCACCGCGGCGACGCCGTCCCCCACACCTCCCCCATGAACGATCGAGGCGCCGTCACGTCCCTCATGATGGCCACGCTCGCGCTCGTCGCCCTGCTCTGCCTGGCCTTCGCGGACGCCGCGAACGTCCTGCTGGCCCGGTCCCGGGCCCAGACCGCCGCCGACGCAGCCGCCCTGACCGCCGCGGTCGAGCAGTGGCCGTTCCTGGGCGGCGGGTCGGACCCGCCGACCGCCGCCCGTAGGATGGCCGAAGCGAACGGCGCGGAACTCGAACTGTGCGAGTGCCCCCTCCGGGGCTCCCGGGCGGACGTGGAGGTCTCGGTACCGACCCGGGTACGCCTCCTCGGAGCCGCCCCGCGACGCGTGACCGCTGTGGCGTCCGCTTCCGTCGACCCGGGGGCGCTCTTCCGAGAGCCCACCGGGAGCGGCCCTTGACTCCGGTCCCCGGCAGGACTACGTTCGGGTTGGAACCTTCCCCTAGACAGCGGGAAGCGGAACCCACGCGAGGCATAGCTGCCGCCAAGGGAGGCTCCCGAGAGGCCCTCGGGCCGACCGGGATCCATGGAGCGCGCATGGTACCCGCTTCCCGCTGTTTCTCGTCCCGACCTCGACCCCGCCTCGCACGCCCTTGAACCGGGACCGCGGGAGCCGACACCTTCACCACGGGACACGGGAGGAAACGATGTCGGTGAGGGACCTGTTCGCCGGTAGACGACACCCCCGGACGGCCTTCGTCCTGGGCGGCGGGGGCAACCTCGGGTGCATCCAGGTGGGGATGCTGCGCGCCCTCTTCGAGCGCGGGATCGCCCCCGACCTGGTCGTCGGCTGCTCGGTCGGCGCCCTCAACGGAGCGGCCGTCGCGCACGATCCCACGCTCGACGGCGTCACGAAGCTGGAGGCCATGTGGCGCCGGCTGGAGAGCGGTGACGTGTTCCCGTCCGGACGCATGAGCGGGCCCTGGCTGCTGCTGCGCAAGGGAACGGCCCTCTACCCCAATACCGGCCTCCGAGCCGCTATCGACGCGTCCTTCCCGGAAGCCACCTTCGAGGGCTGTCGGGTTCCGCTGCACGTGGTCGCGACGTCGATGACTTCCGGCCGCAGCCGGTGGTTCTCCTCCGGACCGCTCGCCGAGCCCCTGCTCGCGTCGAGCGCCCTCCCGGCCGTCTTCCCGCCCGTGGAGACCGAGGGGGACCACTTCATCGACGGCGGGGTCATCGACAACGTGCCCATCTCGAAGGCGGTCGAGCTGGGGGCCCGGCGCATCTACGTCCTGCACGTCGGGAACTTCGAGCGCCCTGCCCCGATGCCGCGCCGCCCGCTCGACGTACTCGTCAGAGCCTTCTCGATCGCGCGGTCGTACCGGTTCATGGTCGAGCACGCCAACGCGCCGGACGGCGTCGAGGTCGTCACGCTCCCGGGGGTCCAGCCGCCGAGGGCGCTGCGTCACAACGACTTCAGCGCGTCTGCGGTCCTGATGGACCGCGCCTACCTATCGGCCTCGACCTTCCTCAGCACGCCGGCGGCGGCCGCGGGGTCCTGAGCGCTCAGGCCCCCTCGGTGAACCGGATCATCCCGGACGTGGCCACCTCGCTCGAGCCGTCCAGCCCGGCCCCCTCCGGATAGAACGTCGTCCCGCCCAGGATCCCGCGGACGGACCGGAACGGATCCAGGATGGTCATCCCCTCGCCGGAGATCCGGTACTCGCGCAGGTCCGGATCGTTATGGGAGCCCCGCATCTTCAGGATCCCCAGGGCCCGCCTCATCCGGCCCTGGACCTCCACGTAGCGCAGGAGGATGATCGCGTCCGCCACGGTCGACACCTCGTGCTCCGTGGCGGACGTACCGAGCATCGGCGTCGTGGTCGTCAGCAGGGCGGCGACGCCGTGGGCTCGCAGGTAGGACGAGAGCGCGACCGTGAACTCGCGGAACGCCTTCGGGGAGCCGATCCTCTCCAGCGCGCTCAGGCTGTCGATGGCGACCCGGTCGGGCTGGAACGTCTCGATCTCGCTCTTGATCCGGAGCAAGTGGTCCTCCAGGACGGCCACCTCCGGGTACATGGCGACGATCTTGAGGCGTCCCTCCCGTTCGAGCGGCTCGAGGTCGATCCCCGAGGACAGGGCGTTGCGGAACATCTGGTCCCGGCTCTCCTCGTAGGCGAACAGGAGGCACCGCTCCTGCGGTCCGGCGGCGTTCAGGAAGCTCGAGACGAGGAGCGTCTTGCCGGTCCCGGTGGGGCCGGCGGCGAGGACCATCGCGTCCCGGAAGAACCCGCCGCCGGACATCGCGTCCAGGCCTGAGACCCCGGTCGAGATCCGCTCGTTCGCGGCGCCCTGCGTGAGCTGCATCGCCGATAGCGGGATCACCTGCACCCCCTGGGAGGTGACGGTGAAGGGGTACTCGCCCTTCTGATGGTCGGTCCCCCTCATCTTCAGGATCTCTACCGTGCGCCGCCGGTTGTCCGAGTCCAGACGGTTGCGCAGGAGTATCACGTTATCGGCCACGAACTCCTCCACCCCGAACCGGCCGACCTCCGACCCCTCCGCCCGTTCGACGGTGACGAGCGATGTCACACCCATCTCGCGCAGCGACCACATGATCGCGAACAGCTCCCGTCTGATGATGGACGCGTCGGTGAGCTGACTGAAGATGGCGCCCACCGAGTCGATCGCGACCCGCTTCGCCCCCACCTTCTTCACGGCGTGCTCGATGCGGCTCATCAGTCCGCCCAGGTCGTAGTCAGGACCCAGCTCCACCGACTCGCCGGGCCGGGGCGAGGCATCCACGAACGCCCAACGGTCCGACGCGACGTGACCCTGGAGATCCCACCCGAAGGCGGACACGTTCCGCGCGATATCGGCCGCGCTCTCCTCGAAGGTGACGAAGACCCCCGGCTCCCCCAGTTCCGCGCCGCGATGCAGGAACTGGCACGCGATGACGGTCTTGGCGGTCCCTGCCGAACCGGCGAAGACCGTCGTACGGCCCCGCGGGAACCCGCCGCGCGAGATCAGGTCCAGGCCCTCTATCCCCGTGGGGACCTTCTCGACGTGGGTCACTCGCTGCCGCCTCTCACCGCGAGGGGTTGGATGTTCAGGCCGACCAGCACCTTCTCGGTGTCCGATAGGTCCCCGATCAGCCTGCGCATCGGCGGGGGCAGCTCCTTCACAACCGTGGGCGTGGCCAGCACGTTCTGGTCCTCGGCGATGTCGGGGTGTTCGAGGACGTCGACCACCTCGACGTGGTAGGTGCCCTGCAGCTCCTCGTCGCAGATCCGCTTCAGCTGCTCTATGGCGCGTTGGGCGCGCGCGGTCTGCCCCGTGACGTACAGCTTGAGGACATACGAAGTAGGTGACATCACCGCACTCCTTGTGCTCCCAGGTCCTCCGTGACGCCGGTCGGACGGCGTCCGGTCGGCACCGCATATACCCGAAGCGCGCCCAGGATAATCGTCCGTCCCTCCCGGGGGACGGGGCATCTACAGTGAGGCTGGAGGCGTTCGGGGGCTGGTGCCCCCCCTGGTCTTCAAAACCAGTGCGGCGGGCGACCCCCGTCGGGCGGGTTCGATTCCCGTCCGCCTCCGCGAGTGGCGCGTACGCCCGGATACATTGACGCCGTGATCGAGGCGCACGGGCTGTCCAAGCTGTACGGGGATAAGGCGGCGGCGGCCGGCGTCACCTTCTCGGTGGCGCCGGGCGAGGTCGTAGGCATCCTGGGTCCGAACGGGGCCGGGAAGACGACCATCCTGCGGATGCTGGCCGGGATCCTCACCCCGACCGACGGACGGGCGGCCATCTGCGGTCACGACCCGGCGCTCGAGCCGCTGGAGGCGAAGCGGCGGATCGGGTTCCTGTCCGGGGACACGAAGCTCTACCAGCGGCTCACGCCTCGCGAGATCCTGCGCCACTTCGGGGAGGTCCATGGGATGGACGCTTCGCGCATCCGGGAGCGGACGGAGCGGCTGGCCGACGAGCTGCACATGCGCGAGGTGGTCGACCAGCGCTGCGGCACCCTCTCGTCGGGACAGACGCAGAAGGCGAACCTCGCCCGAGCCTTCCTGCACGACCCCCCGGTGCTGATCCTGGACGAGCCCACCACGGCGCTGGACATCATCACCGGGCGCTTCGTCCTCGACGCGATCGCCCGGGCCAGGGGGGACGGGAAGGCGGTCCTGTTCTCGACCCACACCATGTCGGAGGCGGAGATGCTCTGCGACCGCGTCATCCTGCTCCACGACGGCCGGATCATGGACCAGGGCCGGATCGACGAGGTCTGCGCTCGGGCGGGCTCCCGTGCGCTGGCGGACGCGTTCCTGCGCCTCGTCGACCGCGTGGAGGCCGAACGATGAGGCTGCGGACCGTCACCTCGATAGTGCGCAAGGAGCTCCTCGAGACGCTGCGTGACCGACGCACCCTGTTCGCGATGGTCGCTCTGCCCGCGCTGCTCTACCCGCTCCTGTTCATCGTGATGGGGGCGATCTTCACGTCCAACGCCGAGCGCGTCGAGGCGCAGACGGCGACGGTGGTCCTCTGGGGGCCGGTGCCCGCTCCCGTGCAGGACGAGGTCTCCCGTATCGAGCGTCCGCGCGTACGGGTGGTCGAGGAGGAGGCGCCGCCCCGGCCCGCTGCCAGCGCGCGCAGCGCGATCGAGGCGGGAACGGCCCACGTCGTCGTGCTGGCCGAGCCGGAAGCCGACGCTCGGTTCACGGGCGGGGGGTCGGCCCGGGTGAGGGTGATGTCCAGCCACGTGAAGCCGCTGTCCAGGCGAGCGGGAGCCGAGGTCGCCGATGCGCTGGACCGGGTCGGGGACCGGATGCTGGCCGAGCGCGTCTCCACCTTCGAGCTCCCGGAGGGCTTCGAGGTGCCCCTCGCGGTCTCGGACGTGGACGTCTCCACCCAGGAGCAGCGGGGCGGGGACCTGCTCGGGCGGATGCTGCCGATGATGCTGCTGATGATGGTCACCATCGGAGCCACGTACCCGGCCGTGGACCTCACCGCGGGAGAGAAGGAGCGGGGCACGATGCAGACCCTGCTCGTCTCCCCGGTCCGCCCGGTCGAGATCATCGCGGGGAAGTACGTGACGGTGCTCGCCGTAGCCGTCATGAGCGCGGCGGTCAACCTGGGGGCCATGGGGCTCTCGCTCGGGAGGATGACGGCCGGGCTCCCGAGCGAAGCGGGCGCGATAGCGGTGTCGCCACGGCTCTGCGACTTCGCCTGGGTGCTCGCCTTGCTCGTCCCCACCGCCTGTCTGCTCGCCGCGGTCCTGATGGTGGTCTCCGTCTTCGCCCGCACGTTCCGGGAGGGACAGACCTACGGGACCCCCGTGATGATCGCCGCGATGATGGCCGGGTTCGCCGCCTGGAGCGATATGGAGCTCGGGCCGAGGGTCGCCTTCGTGCCGCTCGTGAACGTGTCGCTCGTCCTGCGCGACCTGTTCCGTCAGGAGCTCGTGGGATCCACCCTCTTCCTCGTGTTCCTCTCCACCAGCCTGTACGCGATCGCGGCCATCGTGGCGACCGCGCGGGTCTTCGAGAGCGAGCAGGTGCTCCTCTCGGGCGAGCGGCCGTGGCGCGACGTGGCGTTCAGGCGTCTGGGGCGCAGCATCCCGTCCGGACGCAGCGCGCTCCTGTTCGCGGTCGTCCTGTTCGTGCTCGTGTACTACGGTTCGCTGCTGGCGTCCGGACGGGGGTTCGTGACCGGTGTGCTGGTGACCCAGGTCGGGTTGCTGCTCGTCCCCGCTCTCGTCTGGACCCTCGCCGGCCGCCATGACCTCCGACAGACCCTGGCCCTGAGATGGCCGTCGGCACGCGCGCTCGGAGGCATCGCCTTGACCGCGGCCGGAGGGTGGGCCCTCTCGTCGGCGGCGGGCCGCGTGGCCTCGCTCGTCTTCCCCGGCGCGGCCGACTACTACCGATCGCTGGGGGAGGCGATAGGAGCCGGGACGGCCGGGTTGGGCATCGGGACCGCCATCCTGCTGCTCGCCGTCGCCCCAGCCGTCAGCGAGGAGGTCTGCTTCCGGGGCGTGGTGCTCTCGGGCCTGCGCTCCACCGGGACGGCCGCCGGGGCGGTCATAGGCAGCGCGCTCCTGTTCGGGGCCTTCCACATGTCCCTCTTCCACGCCGTGCCGGCCGCCGCGGCCGGGGTCGTCCTGGCGCTCGCGGTGCTGTGGTCGGGGTCGCTGCTCGCGGGCCTGGGCATCCACCTGGTGAACAACTCGATCGCCGTGCTCGCGGTCAGACGGCCCGACCTCGTCGCATCGCTCGAGTCGCCCGTCGCCATCGCGGCGGGTCTCGCGCTGCTCGTCGCCGGCTTGGCCGTGCTGAGGTCCGCGTCGCGCACACCCGAGGAGGTCCCGGCCGCCCGCGCCTTCGAGGAGGTCCGTTGACACACCTCGAGAGGGTGTCCGGGCGCTGGTGCGGGGCGCCCTGCGCCGTTGTCCGAGGTGCGGGAACGGCAAGCTCTTCCTGTCCTGGTTCCGGATGAAGGAGGCGTGCAACCGGTGCGGACTCCTGCTCGAGCGTGAGGAAGGCGGGTACCTGGGAGCGATCGCGATCAACTACGGCGTCACCGGGATCGTCTTCATCGCGTTGCTCGTCTCGGTGGCCTGGGCCACCCTCCCGGCGATCCCGGTCTGGCCGCTCATGGGCGCGTCCGTCGCGGTGGCCGTGCTCGTCCCGCTCGCCTTCTATCCGTTCTCGAAGACGATCTGGCTCGCGATCGACCTCGTGCTGCGCGGCGGCCGCGCCTAGTTCGGATCCGCGTCGCGCAGGGCGACCTCGAACCTCGGAGCATCGGCGCAGACGGCCGCCGCGTAGCCGGCTCCCACGTCGAGGGAGAGGAGGCTCCAACCTGGCGCAGGCTCATCACCCGAGACATCCACCTCACGCAGCGGGACCCGCAGACCGAGGCCGGTCGCCTTCAGGTAGGCCTCCTTGCGGGTCCAGTCGCGGTAGAAGGAGTCCGGCGCGGCGCCCACCCTGGCGGCCAGCCGGGCGACGGGGCGCTCCGGCCTGACCTCCTCCACGTCCACCCCGACGTTGACGGGCGCGACGGCCACGAGAGCGAGCTCGGCGCTGTGAGACACGTTGAAGCAGATGCCGGACGTCGACGGCTTCCCGTGGGGGCCCACGACGATCGGGAGCCGGAGCGGGTCGGCGCCCACGTACCTGGACACCACGACCCGGACGGCCGACCTCGCGGCCATCCACCGGCGCCGGTAGCGCCGGGAGCCGAAGGTCAAGGCCCGCTCCCGCTCGACCTGCGTCAGGACATCCCCCTCCCACCGGGACAGATCGACCCGCCAGACATCGACGTAGGTCACCGGGGCGGCATCCGCAGTGCGCCGTCGAGCCTGATCACCTCTCCGTTCAGGGCCGGGTTCTCGACGATGTGCCGCACGAGGGCACCGAACTCGGATGGCTGTCCGAGCCGGTGCGGATGGGGGATCTGGTCGGCCAGCGCCTGGCGCGCCTCGTCCGGGAGCCCGGCGAGCATCGGGGTGTCGAAGGTCCCCGGCGCGATCGTGACGACGCGGATCTGCCGGGCGGCGAGGTCGCGCGCGGCCGGGAGCGTCATGCCGACCACACCGGCCTTCGACGCGGAGTAGGCGACCTGTCCGATCTGGCCGTCGAACGCGGCGATCGACGCGGTGTTGACGACCACGCCTCGCTCCTCCCCGTCGGGCTCCTGCTCGCTGATCCGATGGGCAGCGAGCCGCATCACGTTGAACGTCCCGAGCAGGTTGACCGTGATCACCTTCCGGAAGGCCTCCAGGTCGTGGGGTCCGCCGCGGGAGACCGTCCGCTGCGCCCACGCCACCCCCGCGCAGTTGACGACGACGTGGACCCCTCCGAACCGCTCCACCGCTGCGTCGATGGCCGCCTGAACCTCCTCGGGCGCGGTCACGTCCGTGGGAGCGAAGATGGCGCGCCCGTCCATCGTCGCGGCCACCTCGTCGCCGGGCGACGAGGGGAGGTCGCAGATCACCACGTTGGCACCCGCGCCGTGGAGCGCCTCCGTCGACGCGCGCCCCAGCCCCGATGCGCCCCCCGTGACGAGCGCCGTCTTGCCTTCGATCTGCATGGATCCCTCCTTGACCGTGGGGCTTACGCGACCGTGTTGCGCAGGACGCCGATCCTCTCCACCTCGAGCTCGACCGTGTCCCCCGTACGCAGCCAGGGGTGGCGCTGCGGACCGTGCACGGCCGCCAGTTCGAGGATGCATCCGGTCCCGCAGGTCCCGGACCCGATCAGGTCCCCGCGCCGCACCACGGAGTCCCGTGACGCGTACGCGAGCATCTCCGCGAAGCTCCAATGAGCGTTGCGCATGTCGTCCCGCGACCACTCCTCGCCGTTCACCCGCGCGACCATGGCTCCCTCCGGTCGCCCGGCGGCGCCCCCGGGGAGCTCGTCGGGGGTGACGAGCCACGGACCCGAGCTGGACGCGAAGTCCTTCCCCTTGGCCGGGCCCAGGCCCTGCGCCATCTCCCTCCGCTGAAGGTCACGGGCCGACCAGTCATTGAAGATCGTGTACCCGGCGATGGCCTGGGCCGCCTCCTCCGCCGTGACGTCCGAGCAGTCGCGGCCGACGAGCGCCGCCACCTCCAGCTCGTAGTCGACGGCGTCCGAGGTGCGCGGCGAGGGGATGGGGTCGTCGGGTCCGAACATGGTGTGGGGGTTGGAGAAGTAGAAGACCGGGAGCTCGTACCAGTCCGGGTCCATGTCCAGGCCGCGCGCGCGGCGCGCCGTCGCCACGTGGGACTCGAAGGCGTAGAAGTCCCTGATCGCTCCCGGCTGGGGGACGGGGGCGAGCAGACGCACGTCGGCGAGCGGGATCGGAGCCATGCCCTCGATCGGCTTGGAGGCCATCGCGAGGTCGATCGCCGCCCACCGTCCGGCGTGGCCGTCTCCCGGCAGCTTCGGGACGACGACCTCGCCCTCGACCCTTCCCGCGTAGACCGCGCCGCCGCCGGTGCGGAACCGGGCGATCCTCAACCGGCTACCGCTCCGACCAGGACATGGCGTACCCGATCAGGTCGACCTTCTGCCCGGCATCGGTCACGACGAGGGGCTTGCGGGTGTCGACCATGACGGCGTACTCCTGGATCTGACGGGGGCCGGCCGGGGCCTTGGCGGCGCGTTCGACCGCCTTCGGCTGCGGACCGTGGTGCAGCCCCGCGCCGTGGAAGGTGAGCATCCCCTCGGCGATCCCCGACCGGGACATGAAGTCGCCCTGGTGGTAGAAGATCACCTCGTCGTAGTCGATGTTGCGGTGATAGAAGGGCAGCTTCAACGCCTCCGGGTCCTCCTCCCCGGGCCGCGGCGCGAACGTCGCCACCACGAACCCCTCGCCCACCCAGGTCGAGTGGGCGGAGGGCGGCAGGTGGTAGCGGGCGCTCGAGATCGGACGGAAGTCGGCCACGTTCAGCCGCATGGGAGCCAGGTCCCCCTTCCAGCCGACGACGTCGCAGGGGTGATGGGGGTAGGTGACCCGGGTGTCGTACCCCATCCGCTTCACGACGATCACGAACTCGCCCTGCTCGTCGACCGGGTCCGGCTCGGGCACCTCGACGAGGGCCGGGTCGAACAGGGCGTGGCGCCCGAGCAGCCCCCGGTCGGGGAGCCCGATCTCGCCCCCCCGGCTCTCGAGGGCGAGCAGGTCGGTCGGCTCGGACGGCTCGAACCTGAACGTGGTCCCGCGCGGGACCACCAGGTAGTCGCCCGGACGGAAGGTCAGCGGTCCGTACTCGGTGGCCAGCGTTCCCGTGCCCGTGTGGACGAAGTAGAGCAGGTCGCCGTCCGCGTTGCGGAGGAACTCCGGGCGTCCCTGCGTGTACCGCTGGTATCCGATCGAGAGGTCCTCGTTGCGCAGTACCTCCGTCGGCCACAGCTCGTCTGCGATCTCGAGCCTCGTCAGGTCCATCGCCGCGTGGGCGGCCGGTCCGTCGACGGAGGTCCACCCGGTGGGCGCGTTGAGCCGGTAGAGGTGACTCGCCGCACCGAAGAAGCCGAGGCGTCCGTGCTCCTCCTCGACCGTCCCCTCCGGCAGCGCCACGTGGGCCTGCCGGGAGGTCCTCCCCTTGATCCACTGAGGCAATCCGAGCATCTCGCCTCCCTGTCACCTGCGGAAAAGACCGAGGGCGCCCCGTGGGGCGCCCTCAGACTAATGCTTCTCGCTCGATGTCAGACCGGGAGCGTCACCTGCGGGTTCGTGCAGGGACGGGCGTCCAGGTGCACCCCGGAGTTGCGCTCGTGCACGTAGAGGTCACTGCACTCGTAGCTCGCCGGACGGTCGTAGGTGGCGCAGGCGTCGTGCGCGCAGGCCGTGACCTTCCCGGTGAGCTCGCCGTTGACCCCGATCCAGTCGGTCTGCCAGTTCGGCGGGTCCGTCGGGACGGTCGCCGCCTTGTTTCCGAGCGGGTGGCAACCTCCGAGCCCCAGCCCGTTGATGGTGACGCACCCCGGACGTGCCGTCCCGACGTAGCGCACGGCGATCTGGTTCGCACCGGGGACGAGCAGCCTGGTGTCGAAGCCGTACAGGTCGGCCCCGTCGCTCGTGTAGACGAGGAGCGAGCAGGTGCCGGGGTTCACGGTGGGGTGGCCCTGGCCGTCGACGGCTATCCGGCTGAAGATCACTATCCGGCCGCCTCCAGGGGGACCGCAGTCCCCGTCCGCCGCAGCGGGCGTCGCGGCGATCGGGACGAGCCCGGCGGCTGCTAGGCGAGTGCGATGAGCGCGAGCTTCCTACGCATATCCGTACCTCTTCCTTTCATCGTCGAAGAACCTCCGATCACGTCACAGGGGAAGCGTCACCGTGGGGTTCGTGCATGGACGGGCATTCACGTGCACACCTGTGTCCCTCTCGGTGAGGAACGCCTCACTGCACTCGTAGCGGTCCGCCGTGTCGTAGTGCGTGCACGCGTCGTGGGCGCACGCCCTCAGCGTCCCGGAGGCACCGCTCGGCAGAGCGATCCACTCCGTCACTATCCACTCCCGGGTGATGGCTTCCGGTTTGCTCGACGGGGTGACCCCGAGCGCACGCTTCAACGCGAAGCACCCCCCCATCAGCCCGCCGAGGCAGGCCTGCCCTGGGACGACCCCGGCGTCCGCATGGACGTATCGGATGGCCACGTGGGTCGCCCCGGGAAGCAGGACACGGGTGTCGACCCCGTACATGCCGGCCCCGTCCTCGGTGTACACGACCCTCGCGCAGCCGAAGTAGCCGGGATCGGGCGTGGCCTGCACGGGCTGGGCCGGGTTGTAGGCACTGTAGATCCGGACCGAGCCCCCGTTGGGGGTGCTGCAGTCGTTCGAGTGGGCCGACGCCGCGGGAGCCCCTATCGGCACGAGGCCGAGCGACGCGACCGCGACCAGAGCCGCAAGGAGGTGTCTACGCATCTGTGATCCCCGCCGCGGCTAGATGGGGAGGGTGACGGTCGGGTTCGTGCACGGACGGGCCATCACCTGGACACCTGTGTTCTTCTCGGTCACGAAGGTCTCGCTGCACTCGTACCGGTCGACGGTGTCGTAGTGGGTGCAGGCGTCGTGGGCGCATGCCCTCAGCGTTCCGGACGCGCCACCCGGCAGAGCGATCCAGTCCGTCACGATCCAGTCGCGGGTCACCGCTTCAGGATTGGTGGAGGGGTTGACCCCGGTGACCCTCTTCAACCCGTGGCAGCCGCCCATGATGCCGGCCAGGCACGCGTGGCCGGGCACGACACCGGCCTCGGCGTGCACGTACCGGATCGCGACGTGCGTCGCTCCCGGGAGGATGACCCGGGTGTCGACACCCCAGACACCCGTGCCGTCGCTGCTCCAGACGAGACGGGAGCAGCCGAAGTACCCAGGGTCCGGGGTCGCCTGGACCGGGTAGGCGGGGTTGTAGGCGCTGTAGATGCGCACGGAGCCCCCGTTGGGCGTAGCACAGTCGTTCGAGTGGGCCGCCGCGGGTGTCGCTGAGACCGGTATGAGCCCCGCGACCAACGCGAAAGCGGCCAGGATCAGGATCCTACGCATGGTTCCCCCTTTGGGCTTCGACGCGAACCGTATGAGACGAGCGGTTCGCCGTCCCGGGGGCCGATCCCTCCTGGGGTCTACAGGTTGCCGCGGCGCTCCTGCTCACGCTCGATCGCGACGAACAGGGCCTTGAAGTTGCCCTGGCCGAACCCTCGGGAGCCCTCCCGCTGGATGATCTCGAAGAAGACGGTGGGTCGGTCCATCACGTTCTCCGTGAAGATCTGGAGCAGGTACCCATCGTGGTCCCGGTCCACCAGGATCCCCAGCTCCTGCAGGGTCCGCCAATCGAGGTCGAGGTCGGCGAGGCGGCCGGCCACGTCCTCGTAGTAGGTGTCCGGGATCCGCAGGAAGCGGACCCCCCGCTCCCGCATCGCGCGCACCGCGCCGACGATGTCCTGCGTCCTGAGCGCGATGTGCTGGACCCCCGGCCCCCGGTAGAAGTCGAGGTACTCCTCGATCTGGGACTTGCGCTTCCCCGTCGCGGGCTCGTTTATGGGGAGCACGATCTTCCCCTCGCCGCCCTCGACGACGGTGGACATCAGCGCCGAGTACTCCGTGGAGATGTCCTCGTCGGTGAACCTCGTCATCTCGCCGAACCCGAGCACACGCTCGTAGAACGCCACCCACGGCTTCATGTCCTCGACGTTGGCGACCACGTGGTCCACGATGCGCAGGCCCACATCGGGCCCGCATGGGCGGGCGAGTGGGGCCTCGCCGTACCCGGGCATGAACCGGCCCGAGTAGGCCGAGCGCTCGACGAAGGTGTGACGGGTGTCCCCGTAGGCACGGATCGAAGCCCGGACGAGCTTGCCCGTCTCGTCCTCCACCGTCTCCGGCTCCCGGTCCGAGGTGGCTCCCCGCTCGAGGGCGCCGCGATGGGCCGCCTCGGCGTCGGATACGAGGAAGGCCACGTCCTTCACACCGTCCCCGTGGAGGCGGACGTGCTCGGCGATCTCCGACTCCGGCGCGAGCGCGCCCGTGAAGACGAACCTGATGTCGCCCTGCTCGCACACGTAGGACGCTCGGTCACGCACCCCCGTCTCGGGGCCCGCGTAGGCGGTGATGTCGAAGCCGAAGTGGGAGGCGAAGAACCCGGCCGTGGACCGGGCGTTGCCCACCCAGAACTCGAGGTGGTCGATCCCCTGGAGTCCCAGGGGCGTGGTCGGGGGCGTGGCGGCCATATCTGTCCCTCCGGCACTCGTGGGCGAGTCGTCCTTCATTGTCGCCCGGGACCGGGCAGTTCGGTCAACAGGTCGTCGATGAGCTGTACGATCTGCAC
>Ga0247713_1000597_pt1 | contig 21076 bp, 17 predicted proteins | sample 21E_NmetaG_FD_189936 | JGI IMG/M metagenome (GOLD analysis project Ga0247713, IMG submission 189936) | Soil microbial communities from hillslope of Landscape Evolution Observatory, University of Arizona, Oracle, AZ, United States - 2-1-E_N | ecosystem: Engineered > Artificial ecosystem >... | reverse complement strand
AGGAACCCCATCGTCACCTGACGGTGCTCGGCGTCGTCCGAACCGGCCCGCAGGATCTCCCGGAGGGCGGTGGGGATCAGCGGCGCCGCGTCGACGTCGGCCGGCGGCATGGGGGTGGGCGCGGCGTCGGCCTCGCCGGGGGCGCGGACCAGCAGCACGCCGGGCTCGACCGCGGCCCCCAGGCACCTACCGTCCAGCATCGCGGCCGTCTCGGGGCTGACCAGGATCTGACCCGGACCGGCGGCCGCCTCCATCTGCAGCGTCCTCGTGATCGTCGGGCCGGTGACGATCAGCTCACGATGCATCCGGCCGACGAGGAACAGGTGAAGGGGGCCGCTGTGCACACCCGCGGACATCCGGAGCCGGACCTCCCCCCCGCTCGTCCGCACGCGGCCGACCTCGCGCAGGGCGGTCCTCATGGACGCCGCCGCGTGGCACGCGCGCGACGCATGCCCCGGACCGTCGAACGAGAGCAGGAGCGCGTCCCCGCCGAACTTGAGCAACCCGCCTCCGACCCGGTACGCCCGGTCGAGCAGCTCGCTGAACGTGTCGCTGATGACCTCGGTGAGCTCCTCCGCCCCGACCTTCCCGCGCCGGGCGAGCCGCTCCGAGAGCGCCGTGAATCCCGAGACGTCGATCATCAGGACGCTCGCGTCGAGCTTGCGGCGCTTGACGTCGGGACGCTCCTTCAGCCACTCGAGGGCGAGGCGCGGAACGTAGGCGTGCAGGGGGCCCGGCGTCGGGGGTGCAGGCATGTCGCCCCAGTCTAGGGCGCTAGGCCCCCGTCACCTCGAGCGTCCCGAGCATGGTCGCCGGGTGGACCGAGCACCGGAACGTGTAGGTGCCCGACGGGAGCCGCTCGACCCCCTCCACCTCCGCCCACTGGCCGCTGCGAACCGTGGGAGACCAGAACAGGGGCACCTCGGCGGCGTGGACGATGTCGTGCTCCTGCTGCTCGCCCGGGTAGTCGGCGTTCAGCAGGAGCAGCCGTCCACCCTGCGCCACCCTCACCGGCCCGTGGTCGTCCGGGCCCGGCACGAACCCCGCCAGGACGACCGAGACGACGGCGGCGGGCGGAGCGACCGGGACGGCGGCGGTGCCGGTGAGCCAGATGAGCGCGAGCGCGGGAACGACCAGGATCCTCATGACCGCATGGTTCTGCGGTCGCGCCGCGGGTCCTGTCGCTAGACCCGGATGATCAGCGCGTCGCCCTGGCCCCCGCCGCCGCAGAGCGACGCGGCTCCCAGTCCCCCGCCGCGGCGGCGGAGCTCGTGTGCGAGCGTGAGCACGAGGCGCGCGCCGGACATCCCTATCGGGTGACCCAGGGCGATGGCGCCCCCGTTGGGGTTGATCGCCTCGAGGTCGACGTTGAGCGCGCGTCCGGACACCAGGGAGACGGCCGCGAAGGCCTCGTTTATCTCGGCCACCGCGAGGTCGGACTCCTTCAGCCCGGCCTTGGCGAGGGCGGCCTTGATCGCGTTCGCCGGCTGCTCGTGCAGGGAGGCGTCCGGACCGGCCACCATCCCGTGGGAGACCACCGTGGCCAGCGGCTCGAGCCCCCGCGACTCGGCCTCCTCGCGCGACATGACCACCACGGCGCATCCGCCGTCCGAGATCTGCGAGGCGTTCCCCGCGGTGATCGTCCCCTCCTTCGTGAACGCGGGACGCAGCTTGCCGAGCGAGTCGACGGTCGTGTCCGGACGGACCCCCTCGTCCTTGGCCACCTGCACCGGGTCCCCCTTGCGCTGAGGGACGTCCACCGGCGTGATCTCGTCGTCGAACTTGCCGGTCTCGATCGCCTTCGACGCGAGCTGGTGGGACCGGGCCGCCCACTCGTCCTGGTCAGCCCGCGATAGCCCGAACCGCTCGTTGTAGCGCTCGGTCGCCTCGCCCATCGAGGTCCGGTCGAAGGCGCAGAAGAGGCCGTCGTGCATCATCGAGTCGATCAGCTCGGTGTTGCCCATCCGCGCGCCGAAGCGCGCCTTGGGAGCCACGTACGGCGCGTTCGTCATCGACTCCATGCCGCCCGCCACCACCCGGGTCACCTCGCCGGCCCTGATCAGCTGGTCGGCGAGCGCGATCGCGTTCAGCCCGGACAGGCAGACCTTGTTCACGGTCAGCGCGGGCACCGACATCGGGACCCCCGCCTTCGCAGCCGCCTGCCGCGCCGTTATCTGTCCCTGGCCCGCCTGCAGGACCTGTCCCATGATCACGTAGTCGACCTCAGAGGGGTCAAGCCTCGCCCCCTCCAAGGCTGCCCCGATCGCCGCCCCGCCCAGGTCCGTCGCGGCCAGGTCGGCGAAACCGCCGGCGAACCTGCCGATCGGCGTGCGGGAGCCGGAGACGATGACGGACTCGGACATGGGACGACCTCCGTGCGTGAGCGGCCTGGGAGCCCAAGTATACGGAGGGTCCGGCGGGAGCCCCCGTCTCGGGGGGCCCCCGGCACGCGAGGCGCGTACCCGGTCTCCCGGGGGCCCCCGGCACGCGAGGCCCGTACCCGGTCCCGCGGGGGCCCCTGGCACGGGAGGCGCACGGGTCCGTCCCGGGAGCGACGCCCGGCCGGTGCGTGCGCGTCCTGTGCCATCCCTGGCACCCGGCGCTCACACATCCCCGAGGCCCGGCTCTAGTCCCGGATCCGTGCGCGCCCGGTGTCGGCGGTCCGTGCTCCGATGGTGCTCTTCCCCCCGTCCCTTCCCCCCGGACGGGAGGTGGCGATGGACGCGAGGGAGGCGCGGCTCGCTGCGGTGTCCGGACGCCAGCACGGGGTCTTCACCAGGGGGCAGGCGGTCGCCGCGGGGTTCTCCAGGAGCACGGTCGCGCGGCGGGTCCGGACGGGGGTCTGGGAGACGATCGTCGGGGACGCCTGCCGGGTCCGCGCCGCCGTCCGGACATGGGAGCAGCCGCTGGTGGCGGCGTACCTCGCTGCCGGGCGTCCGTGCGCGATCTCGCACCTCTCGGCGGCGGCGCTGCTCGGACTGGCTCCCGATCCCGGACCGCAGCCGTCCATCACCGTGCCGGTGAGGCGCTCCCCGAGGCTGGACGAGGTCGCGGTCGTCCGGACCCGCCGGTGGGGCCGGCTGGAGGTCGTGGCGCGGGGTTCGGTGCACGTGACCCATGTCCACAGGACCCTCCTGGACCTGGCTCCGCTGGTGGACGAGCTGGATCTCGAGCGGATGATCGACCTGGCCCACCGTCGCCGCGTGCTGGACATCGTCCGCTTCTGCGGCTACCTGGAGCGCGCGGGCGGTCGCAGGGTGCAGGGGGCGCGTCGCGTCCTGGACCTCGCGAGGCTGCGCGACCCATCGAGCCCGATGGAGAGCGCGCTCGAGACGACGCTCTTCGCGGTGCTCAGGCGTTTCCGGCTCCCGCTGCCGCAGCCGCAGCACTGGGTGCAGACGCGCAACGGGAGGCGGCGCATCGACTTCGCGTACGTCGAGAGGAGGGTCGCGCTGGAGGTGGACGGCTACGAGGGCCGCGACCGCTCCCGGTTCGACGACGACCGGGCGCGCGACAACGAGCTCGCGGACCTCGGCTGGGAGCGGCGGCACATCACGTGGACGATGCTGGCGGCGGACCCGGCCGAGACGGCCTGGACCGTCGCCCGCGCCCTCGGGCTCTCGCCTGCGTCCTGGCGGTGAGGGAGCCAGGCTCACCGGTCCAGGACGGGCGCACCAGCGGCAGATGGCACCGGACGCGCACACGTCCCGGCTGCGGGGCTTCGATCCCCCACGTGTGCGCGTCCGATGGCGCTTGCGGCACGGTAGGCGCACACGTCCGGGAGCCGGGCTATCCCCAGCCCACGTGTGCGCGTCCGGTGTCATCGACGAGGGGGTTCCCCGGACGAGGGCTCCCGGACGAGCGGGCTCCGGGAGCGGTGGGCACAGCGGCGGCGGCACGGAGGCGCGAACCGCCATGATGGTGCCCCCGAGGAGGAGGACCGATGGAGCTCGACCACATCGCGATCGCCGTGCCTGACATGGAGGCGGCCCTCGCCGCGTTCAAGGAGCTGTACGGGCTCGAGCCCGACAGGATCGAGACCGTGGAGACCGAGAAGATCACCGAGGCGATGCTCCCGGTCGGCAACACCCACCTCCAGCTCCTGGAAGCCACGGACCCGTCCTCGACGGTCGCCCGCTTCATCGAGAAGCGGGGCGGCGGGCTGCACCACATAGCCGTCCGGGTGGACGACCTGGAGGGGACGATGGCCCGGATCCGCGACGCCGGGGGACAGCTCCTCGACGACGAGCCCAGACCGGGGGGCGGAGGACACCGCGTCGCCTTCGTCCACCCGCGCTCGAACGCCGGGGTGCTCGTCGAGCTCGTGGAGGGGGCTCATGGGAGCCACTAACGAAGAGATGATCAAGGCTTGGAACGAGGAGCTCGCGGAGGCCTGGGTCCGTCGGCGCGAGCAACTGGACGCACCCGCCGCCCCACTCGGACATGAAGCGATGGACGCGCTGGCCCTCGAGCCTGGGATGACCGTCCTCGATGTGGGGTGCGGCACCGGAGGCACCACGCGCGAGCTCGCCGACCGGGTCTCCCCGGGCGGGAGCGTGACCGGGGTCGACGTGTCCAGGCCGATGCTGAAGGCGGCACGGGAGCTGGCGGCGGGGCGGCAGGACGTCCGGTTCGTCGAGGGCGACGCCCAGACGGCCGATCTCGGGCGCGGGGTCTACGACGGCGTCTTCTCCCGCTTCGGCGTCATGTTCTTCGACGACCCGGTCGCGGCCTTCGGCAACATCCGGGAGGCGACGAAGCCCGACGGGCGACTCGCGTTCGTCTGCTGGCGAGACGCGCTGCTGAACCCCTGCATGTCGGCCCCCGTGATGGCGGCGATACCGATCTGCGGCCCTCCCGAGATGCCCGCCGACCCGCACGCTCCCGGGCCGTTCTCGTTCGCCGACCGCGACCGCGTCCGGGACGTGCTGAGGAGCGCCGGCTGGTCCGACGTCGAGGTCGAGCCGCTCGATATCGAGTTCCGGTTCCAGACGAGCGCCGAAGAGCTGCTCGACCTGATGATGGAGATCGGCCCGCTGGGGTCGATGACGGCCGAGGCGGACGACGAGACGAAGGCTCGGGTGAGGGAGGCCGCGCTCGAGGTGCTCCGTTCGTTCGAGACCTCGGGCACGGTCGCCACGCCCTCCGCGACGTGGCTCGTGACCGCCCGGAGATAGCTCCCGACCACGAAAGGACCGAGGTGACCGACACGACCCAGACGCCCCCCGGACAGCACACGATGCGCGAACGCATCGAGGAGCTCCGCGCGCGCAGGGAGCAGGCGCTGGCACCCTCCGGACAGGAGGCCATCGACCGCCAGCACGAGCGCGGACGTCTCACGGCGCGCGAGCGGATCGACCTGCTCGTCGACGAGGGGTCCTTCAACGAGTTCGACATGCTGGCCCGGCACCGGGTCCAGGGGTTCGGCATGGAGGACCGCCGGGTCCCGGGAGACGGCGTCGTCACCGGGTGGGGGACGATCGACGGGCGCAAGGTCTTCGTGTTCAGTCAGGACTTCACGTTCATCGGCGGCACCCTAGGCGAGGTGTTCGCCGAGAAGATCTGCAAGATCATGGACCTCGCGCTCGCCACCGGGGCTCCCGTCGTCGGGATCAACGACTCGGGAGGCGCCCGGATCCAGGAGGGGGTCGTCTCGCTCGCCGGGTACGCCTACATCTTCGACCGCAACGTGCGCTCGTCGGGCGTCATCCCCCAGATCTCGGTGATCGCGGGTCCGTGCGCGGGCGGAGCCGTGTACTCCCCCGCGATGACCGACTTCATCTACATGGTGCGCGGGACCTCCAACATGGGGATCACCGGTCCGGACGTCGTGAAGGCGGTCACGGGCGAGGACGTCACGATCGAGGAGCTGGGTGGCGCGATGACCCACGCCACGAAGTCCGGCGTGGCCAACTTCGTGGCCGCCGACGAGCAGGACTGCTTCCGGCAGGTCCGCCACCTGCTCTCCTACCTGCCGGCCAACAACCTGGAGGAGCCCCCGTTCGCGGAGACGGGCGACCCCGTCACCCGCGCCGACGAGGACCTCGTGGACCTGCTGCCGGAGTCGTCGAACCAGCCCTACGACATGCACGACGTGATCTCGCGCGTCATGGACCGCGACACCTTCTACGAGTACTCGCCCTTCTTCGCGCAGAACATCGTGTGTGGGTTCGCCAGGCTCGGCGGCCACTCGGTCGGGGTGGTCGGGAACCAGCCGAAGATCATGGGCGGCGTCCTCGACATCGACTCGTCGGAGAAGGCGGCCAGGTTCATCCGCACCTGCGACGCGTTCAACGTGCCCCTCGTGACGTTCGTTGACGTACCCGGGTTCCTCCCCGGCACGAACCAGGAGTGGGGCGGGATCATCCGGCACGGGGCCAAGCTCCTGTACGCGTTCACGGAGGCGACCGTCCCCCGGCTCACCGTCATCACCCGCAAGGCCTACGGGGGCGCGTACGTGGTCATGAACTCCAAGCACATACGCGCCGACGTCTCGTTCGCCTGGCCCACCGCGGAGTTCGCGGTCATGGGAGCAGAGCCCGCCGTGAACCTGATCTACCGGCGCGACATCGCCGCCGCCGAGGATCCTGACGAGAAGCGTCGCGAACTCGTGTCGGAGTACACGGAGCGGTTCGTGAACCCGTGGGTGGCCGCGGAGCGCGGGTACGTGGACGAGGTGATAGAGCCACACGAGACGAGGTTCAAGCTCGCCCGCTCCCTCGAGATGCTGCGTACGAAGCGGGAGTCGCTCCCGCAGCGCAAGCACGGGAACATCCCGCTGTGAGCGAGCTCGACTTCCGGATCTCGCCGGAGCCGTCCCCCGAGGATCGGGAGGCCGTGCTGGCGGCGGTGAGGGAGGTCCTCAGGCGCGAGGAGTCGCTGCGGCGGCCCGCTCCTTGGTCGGGCGGGTCGTGGACCTCCCGGCGCGTGGGGGTGTCCGACCTGCGCGGCCAGCTCCCTCCCGGACGCGCCTGGGTCCTGTCCGCCCGGCTCCCGTGGGGCGGCCGCGAGTTCGGAGGGCTCATCGGGCGTGGCGACGCCAGGTAGCCGCGTCGTGGACCGACCCTCGGGCGCAGGCATACGCTGACGCGCGAGACCTATACCAGGAGGATCACGTGGAACTCGACACCGACTCCCGAGCCCCGGACCGCAACCTCGCGCTCGAGCTCGTCCGCGTCACGGAGGCCGCTGCCCTCGGAGCAGGACGCTGGGTTGGCCGCGGGGACAAGGAGGCGGCCGACCAGGCCGCCGTCGACGCGATGCGTCTCATGCTCTCCACCGTCCCGATGAACGGGGTCGTCGTGATCGGGGAGGGCGAGAAGGACGAAGCCCCCATGCTCTACAACGGCGAGGAGGTCGGGGACGGCCAGGCTCCCGACGTGGACGTGGCCGTGGACCCGATCGACGGCACCGGGCTCACCTCCCGCGGACAGGGGAACGCGCTCGCGGTCGTCGCCGTGTCCGAACGCGGAACGATGTTCGACCCGGGTCCCTGCGTCTACATGGACAAGCTCGCCGTGGGAGCCGAGGCCGCCGACGCGGTCGACCTGGACGCCCCGGCCGAGGAGAACGTGATGCGCGTCGCCCGTGAGCTGGGCATCAAGCCCGAGGACGTGGTCGTCACCATCCTGGACCGCCCCCGCCACGAGGACCTGATCGCGTCCGTGCGACGCATGGGAGCCCGGGTCCTGCTGATCACGGACGGGGACGTCGCCGGGGCGATCAACGCGGCCAACCCCGCCACCGGTGTCCACATGCTCCTCGGGATCGGTGGGACGCCGGAGGGCGTGATCGCGGCCTGCGCGGTCAAGTGCCTGGGCGGCAGGCTGCTCGGCAAGCTCTACCCGCGCAACGACCGGGAGCGGTCGGAGGCCGTCGAGGCGGGCTACGACCTGGACCGGGTCCTCGACACCGACGACCTGGTCCGGTCCGACAACGTGTTCTTCGCCGCGACCGGCATCACCGACGGTCGGCTGCTGCGCGGCGTCCGGTACCGCGGGGGCCGCGCCTACACGCACTCGATGGTGATGAGGTCCCAGTCGGGGACGACCCGGTGGATCGAGGCGGAGCACCCGCTGGACAAGCTGAAGGCGCTCTCGGGCACCCGCTACGCCGGCTGATCCCTCAGCGCGGCCGAGCCCGGTCCACGAGTGAGAGCCAGAAGTCACCGGCGCCGTACGAACGGTAGACGTCCGCGGCGAGGTCGAGCTTCTCGGTGCCTGCTCTCTCGTCGCCCGCTCGCAAGAGGTCCGACCCCCACCGGTACAGCGTCTCCGCGTGGGGGGGGCGGAGGCCGTACCGGGAGAAGACGTCGGCCGCCGCGGCGAAGGCCGCATCCGCGGCCCCTCGGTCCTCGGACCCCGATGCGACCATCGCCTGGGCTAACCGGGTCCATCCCGCGAGTCCCCGGAGGGCATCCCCTTCCGGCGCGTGGGCAGCGAGCGTCGCCCTGGCCTCGTCCAAGGCGCCGGCCAGCGAGAGCTGGACGACGAGGAGGGATGACGTCGATATCGTGAGAACGCGGAGCCCGCCCTCCTGCTGGATCGCCAACCCTCGCCGGAGGAAGTCGATCGCGGACGCGGCGTCGCCGGACCATCGGGAGATGTAACCCATCCAGAAGTTCCAGCCCCCGAGCATCAGCCTGTTGCCGTCGGCTTCGAGCTCCGCACCGAGGCCGGAGTGCCTACGGATCCACGTGTCGACGTCGCCCTCCAGGACGAGGTCGAGGCCGCGCAGCATCGGGTCGGGCTGAGGGACGGCCCGAACCGCGGCGATGTCCCCTCTGATGAAGCCGGCGTAGCCCAGGGAGATCTCCAGCATCCGCCGCAGGACCCCCGCCTCGGCCATACGAGGCTTCGCCAGCTCCCGCTCCGTCCACGCCACCTCGTCAAGTGGGTCGTTGAGCCACTGGGCGGCCACGCCTCGCATCCAGGCTGCGGAGAACGCCGAGAAGGTGTGGTTGACGGCGTCCGCCTCCTCCCACGCGACCTCGAGCAGCCTCAGGCCTTCAGAGACCGCCCCCATGTTGAAGCGGAACCAGCCTAGGAGGGCGCGCGCCAGGGCCATGGCTGGGACGTTGCCGGTGGTCGAGGCCGACTCGAGCGCCGCGGACGCGGCGTCCGCCCCTTCCGGGTAACGGGCCGACCACAGGTGGGCATTCGCGAGCCCGAGGTTCAGGTGGATGAGCGACGCGCCTCCAGCTCCACCGAGTCCCGGTCGCGCAGCCTCGAAGTGCTCGATCCCGCGGCGGATATCCATGCGGTCGGGGAAGGTGGTGAGGCTGCGTCCGAGCTTCGAGTGGACCTGAGCGGCGCGGTAACGATCTCCGAGCCGCTCGTACGAGCGCAGCGCCTCCGTCATGTGAGCCTCGCTGCGGTCGTAGTCGATCCCGGCTAGGAAGAGGAGATCCGCCAGGCGCTCTCGGAGCCGTGTCACCTCCTCATCGGGGCTCCCGGCGTCCTCCATCAGCTCGAGCGCGGCCTCCCAGTGTGCCGCCGCCTCCTCGTACGCGAAGAGCGAGAGGGCCTGGAGGCCCGCTTCCACGGAGTAGGAGATCGCCTTGCCGGCCGCGGCCGTCCCGGCCACCCTGTAGTGGATCGCGAGCGCCGGCAGGTGCGTGTCGAGGTCACGGGCGTGGATGCCCTCGATCGCCTCCGCGGCCTTCAGGTGCATCCGCTGCTTCCGCGCGAGGTGCAGCTCCTCGTACAGGGTCTGCCGGATGAGCGCGTGCGTGAACGAGTACGTCGCCTCGCTCTCCCCCGGGACCTCGGCCACCAGCTGCGCGGCGAGCGCCTCATCCAGCGCTTCCAGGGTCTCGTCGGCGCTTCGTGCGGCGACGCGCACCAGGACGTCGTACCCGAACTCCCGGCCGAGGACGGCCGCCGCCCGCAGCACGTCATTCGCATCCGCTCCGAGCCCAGACAGGCGCTGCCCGATGACCTCCTTGACCCCCTCCGGGATCCCGAGGTGGGACACCTCCTCGTCGTACGTCCACAGCCCGTCGCGCATGAAGATGCGTCCGCTGTCGACGAGGTGGCGGAGTATCGACTCGATGAAGAACGGGTTGCCCTCCGTCGCGTGCCAGATCTCGTGCGCGAGCTTGCGTCCGCGGGCCCCGACGTCGTGCCCCGCCGCGGCAGCCAGGAGCTCGGTCACCTGGTCGGCCGTGAGCCCGCGGAGCGAGATCCTCTCGACGTGCGACTCGCGGCGCAGCGCCGCGAGCGTCTGCGCGAGGGGATGGGTGCGGGCGAGCTCGGTCTCCCGGTACGTCGCGATGAAGAGGCTCGGGGTCGGCCGCGTCGTCCGCAGGAGATGACGCAGCAGGAGGAGGCTGGGATGATCCGCCCAGTGCAGGTCGTCGAGGACGACCACCATCGGCGCGTCCGCGGCTGCCTTGGAGATGAGGGTCGCCACCGCCTCGAACAGCCGGTACCGGTCGGACTCGAGCCCGCGCGCCGGCTCGCCCAGCGCCGGGACCAACCGCGCCAGCTCCGGCGCCTGCGCTCCGGCCGCCGACATCGCCGCCTCCGGACCCACCGCCATCGCCCACGCGTTCAGAGCCTCCACGAACGGCTGGTACGGCGTGAGCGCCTGCTCGTCACTGCGCCCGAAGAGGACGTTCCATCCCGCCGCGTGCTGCTCGGCCACGAACTCCGCGGCGAGCCTCGTCTTGCCGATCCCGGGCTCCCCCCCGAGCGTGACCAGGTGCGGACGTCCCTCCTCCGTTCGCTTCGCGGCCAAGCGCAGCGAGTCCAGTTCGGCCTCTCGGCCGACGAAGGGCGTCGGATCGCGCAGGGCCAGCGGGCCGGGCAGGGGGATCGCGTCGCGTTCCGCCTCCCACCGCACCTCGCAGGCCGGCACGGGCTGGCCCAGGCCCTTGAGCTCCAGGGGGCCGAGGTCGTTGAACCTGAAGCCGGCCCGGGTGCCGACGAGCCCGTGCACGAGGTGGGAGGCTAGGATCTGTCCGGGCGCGGCCGCATCGCACAGCCGTCTCGCGACTACGACGGCCGTCCCGTAGTAGTCGTCGCCGTCGATGATGGGCTCGCCCACGTGGAGCCCGATACGCACCTCGAGCGGTGACGGCGCCCGACGCCGCTTATGCGTCTCCTGCTGAACCCTGATCGCGCACGAAACGGCCTCGACCGTCGAGGGGAAGACGGCCATCAGGCCGTCCCCGACGCTCTTGACCTCCTCGCCCCCATGCGTCCGGACGCACTCCCTCAACACCGCGAAGTGGTCGCGGCGGACGGGCTCCATCGCGTCGTCGCCCAGCCGCTGGAGCAGCTCCGTGGACCCGACGACGTCGGTGAAGACGATCGTGACCACGCCGGCCATCCGCACCTCCTGCCCAAGTGTGAAGGCACGGGTCGGGCATGTCCACGGCACCCTCGGTACCATCCGCTCATGCCCGGCCCCCTACGCACCGTCTACCTCGGCCAGTTCACCGACGAGCTGGCCAACGAGATCGCCGGGGCGCTGCACGACGCCGGCATCGCCTGGACGTACAAGCAGGCCGGCGCCATAGGCAAGGCGCTCTTCATCGGCGAATGGGGGACGCGACTCTACGTCGACGATGCGAAGATCGAACAGGCGAGGGAGATAGCCGAGGGCGTCAAGGCCGCTTACGACGCGGAGCCGGACGCGTGAGCGCGCGCCGGTTCCCGACCGGCTGCGTCGCTTCGCCTCATTACCTGGCCTCGGGAGCCGGGCTCTCCGTGCTCGCCCGCGGCGGCAACGCGATGGACGCCGCCGTCGCCGTCAACCTGGCCCTGGGGGTGGTGGCCCCATACCTGTGCGGCTACGGGGGGGACCTGTTCGCGATGGTCTGGGACGGCGAGCTCCACGCGTACAACGGGTCCGGACGCGCCCCGGCATCGGCAACGCCGCAGAGGGTGGGAGCCGAGCGGATGCCCACCTTCGGGTCGCACACCGTGACCGTCCCGGGGGCGGTCCGGGGGTGGTTCGACCTGCTCAGCAGGTTCGGGTCCATGTCGTTCGCCGAGCTCGCGGGCGAGGCGACCCGGTACGCCCACGACGGGTTCCCGCTCACCCCGGGAGCCGTCCGGGCCATCGAGGACGCTGCGCACGCGTTCACCGATCCGTACGCGTCCGCCTGGCGCGAGGTCTACGCCGAGCCGGGAGCCGTCCTGCGCCAGCCCGCGCTCGCCCGCACGATAGAGACCCTCTCCCAGCACGGGCCGGACCCCTTCTACGAGGGGGAGATCGCCGCCGCCATCTCGGACACGCTCGGCGGCCTGATGTCGATCGAGGACCTGGCCTCCCACACCGGCGACTGGGTCGAGCCGCTCCGGGGGCCCTTCCGCGACCTCGAGGTGTGCGAGATGCCTCCGAACACGCAGGGGGTGACGGCCCTCGAGGCGCTGCGCATCGCCGACGGGGTCGACCTGCCGCCGGCGGGTTCGACTGGCCGGGAGCACGTGCTGATCGAGGCGGTCAAGCTGGCCCTGTCCGACCGTGACGCCCACGTGACGGACCCCGAGCACATGACCATCGGCGCGGGGGAGCTCCTCTCGGACGGGTGGATCTCCCGACGCCGAGACGAGATCGACCCGACCCGCGCCGGCACCCCGGCCCCGGGGCGGGCGGCGACGGGCGGGACGGCCTACATGTGCGCGGCCGACGCGAACGGGATGCTCGTCAGCCTGATCCAGTCGAACTACATGGGGTTCGGGTCCGGGGTCCACGTCCGGGACTGGGGGCTGAACCTGCACAACCGCGGGTCCTTCTTCTCGCTCGACCTCGGCCACCCCAACGCCATCGGTCCCCGGAAGCGCACGATGCACACGCTCATCCCGGCCATGGCCTTCCGGGACGGCCGGCCCTGGCTCGTCTTCGGGACGATGGGCGGTGACGGCCAGGCGCAGACCCACCTGCAGCTGTTGGTCCGCGTCGTGATCGACGGGCTCGACCCGCAGCAGGCCGTTAACGCGCCCCGCTGGGTCGTCTCCCCGGCGGACTGGTCGATCCGGATCGAGGACCGCTTCCCCGATGAGGTCAAGGAGGGGCTCGCCGCGCTCGGACACCGCGTGCATACCGACCCGCCGTACTCCCGATGGATGGGGCACGCCCACGCCATCGAGGTCACCCCCCACGGGTACGTCGCGGCGAGCGACCCACGGGCGGAGGGCGCGGCGCTCGGCCTCTAGTTCCGGGCGACGGGTCGCGTGAACCCGCGCGTTCTAGAGGTGAGCCCGGGAGCCGGGCCCACGTCGAACGCTGCCCAGGGGGACCCATGCGCCGGATCCTGATCGCCGTGCTAGCCGCATCCGCCGTCCTGACCGTCGTCCCGACGCCCGCAGCGGCTCGGGACGGGGTGGTCCGAGCGGCCGAACCGGTGGGCGGGCGGTACATCGTCACCCTGCGGGCGGGCGCCGGCGACGTCGCGGCCGCGGCCCGTCGTCTCACCGACCGCCACGGCGGCGCGGTGAGGGTCGTGTACACGCACGCCCTGTCCGGCTTCACGGTCGCGGCATCCGATCGCGTGGCCCGGGCGCTGGCGGCCGACCCCCTCGTCTCCCGGGTGGAGGAGGACGCGGTGGTCCGGCTGCGCGTGACGCAGGGCTCGCCGCCCTGGGGCCTGGACCGGATCGACCAGCGTGACCTGCCCCTCAACTCCGCCTACAGCTACACGGCGACCGGGACGGCGGTGAAGGCCTACGTGCTCGACACCGGGATCCGCATCACCCACACCGACCTCGCCCCGAGGGCCGTGCACGGCCGCAACGCCGTCAACGGCAACAACGACGCGAGCGACTGCCACGGGCACGGCACCCACGTGGCCGGGACAGTCGGGGGCACCACCCACGGAGTGGCCAAGCAGGTGACGCTCGTGGCGGTGAAGGTGCTCGACTGCAGCGGGAGCGGGAGCACCTCCGGCGTCATCGCCGGGATCGACTGGGTGACGAAGGACCACCTGTCCGGGGAGCCGGCGGTCGCGAACATGAGCCTGGGGGGCGGTGCGTCCAGCTCGCTCGACACGGCCGTGCGCAACTCGATCGCGGACGGGATCACGTACGTCCTGGCCGCGGGCAACGGCGACTCCCTCGGCAGCCCGCAGGACGCCTGCACGTCCTCACCCGCCCGGGTCGGCGAAGGGGTGACGGTAGGGGCGACCGACTCGGGCGACCGGAAGGCCTCCTGGTCCAACTTCGGGACGTGCCTCGACCTGTTCGCGCCCGGTGTGAGCGTCAGGTCCGCCGGCCACTCCAACGACACGGCTACCGCCACCATGAGCGGGACGTCGATGGCGGCGCCCCACGTGGCCGGGGTGGCCGCCCAGTACCTGAGCGTCAACCGCGGCGCGTCGCCGTCCGCGGTGGCCACGGCCATCAGGGACGCCGCCACCACGGGCAAGGTGACGTCGGCCGGGTCCGGATCGCCGAACCGGCTCCTGTACTCGGCGTTCATCTCGTCGACGCCGCCGGCGAACTCGGCTCCCACGGCCTCCTTCACCAACTCGTGCACGGGACTCACCTGCTCGTTCACCGATACGAGCACCGACGCGGACGGCACCATCGCCTCGCGGTCGTGGACCTTCGGGGACGGGACGACCGCCACGTCGGCCGCTCCTTCGAAGGCCTACGCGGCGGCGGGGACGTACACGGTCTCGCTCACGGTGACCGACAACGGCGGCGCCCGAGCGAGCACGTCCAGGCAGATCACGGTCTCGAGCGACCCGGACCCCTCGACCCCCACCCTGACGAGCGGAGCCCCGAGGTCGGACACGAACGGCGCCTCGGGGACGTGGAGGTTCTACAAGGTGCAGGTGCCCGCGGGAGCCAAGCAGTTGAAGGTGGACCTGGCGGGTCCGTCGTGCGCGCTGCTGGGCTGCAACCCCGACCTCGACCTGTACGTCCGCCGCGCGGCCAAGCCGACGCCAACCGCCTTCGACTGCCGTCCCTACACCGGCTCCGCGAGCGAGTCGTGCACCCTACAGGGGCCGGCGGCCGACTGGTGGTACGTGGGGGTCTACGTCTACTCCGGGTCGACCTCCAAGACCTACTCGATCACGGCTACGGTCTCCTGAGCTCCCGGCGGGGAGCGTGACGCGCGTGCGCTACGCTCCCCGCCATGCTCCTCCCCACCGCCGCCCTCGTCGCGGCCTGCGCCCTGTGGGGCTCCACCTTCGTGGTCGTGAAGCAGGCGGTGGAGCAGATCCCGCCGGTCCAGTTCCTGGCCATCAGGTTCGCGATCGGCACGGGGGTCCTCGCCCTGCTCTGGCGACCACGGGTGCGGGGATCGGTGCGCCCCGGAGCGCTGGCCGGTCTGGCCCTGGGGGCCGGCTACATCTTCCAGACCGTCGGGCTCCAGCACACGACCGCGACGAACGCGGCGCTCGTGACCGGTCTGTTCGTGGTGTTCACGCCGGCGCTCGCGGCGCTGTTCCTACGGCGTCCGCCTACCGCTCCCGCGCTCGTGGGTGTCGCGCTGGCCACGACGGGGCTCGTCCTGCTCAGCCTCCAGACGGCACCCGGCCTCCCCGCCTTCCGGCGAGGCGACGCCATCGTGCTGGGGTGCGCGGTGATGTTCGCGCTGCACGTCGTCGCGCTGGGCCGGTTCGCCCCGGGGGCGGATGTCCGGGCGCTCACCGTCGTCCAGCTCGCGGTGTGCACGGTGCTGTTCGTCGTCCTGCTGCCGACGGCCCGCGTCGAGGGCGTGTCGGGAGGGCAGATCTGGTTCGCGCTCCTGCTCACCGGGCTCGGCGCGACCGCGTTCGCGTTCGCGGCGCAGACCTGGGCGCAGTCGCGGATCTCGCCCACCCGCACCGCGGTGATCCTCACGATGGAGCCCGTCTTCGCGGCGCTGTTCGGTTTCGCCGTGCTGGGGGACCGCCTGACGGCGCGGGGATGGATCGGGGCGGCGTTCATCCTCGCGGGCATGGTCGCGGCCGAGCTGCGAGTTTCGGCGTCACCGGGGGCGGGTACCCGGCCCCCATGAGCACAGACCCGAGGCACACGGACCACATCCGTGAACAGACAGCGAGCTCCGAGGACGCCGGGATCCCCGACTTCGCGCAGGGCGACCCGCCCCAGAAGGAGAGCATCGGCGTGAAGGAAGAGGGGATCATCGCGCCGGGCGAGCAGCCGAAGGCGGCCAACTCCTGGGGGACGACCGCCCTCGAGCAGGCGCACGGCGAACCGCACGGCCAGCGTCTGCGCCGCGAAGAGGGAGCTACCGACTCCAGCCGGGACTCCACCGACCGGCTCGTCGACGCCCCGGCCGGCGACGGCCAGGCGTACGGCTCCCTGAGCGGCGACGCGTCCGGACTCTCCGCGGAGGAGGAAGCGGTCCGCGAGACCGACGAGCCCGAGCTCGCCTAGCACCGGCCCTCCCGCGACGGGTAGCGTCGTGGTTCCACGCACGAAGGAGCCACGATGACCCGCGAGATCTACGACATCGGCGAGGTCCCGCCGCTGGGCGAGGTGCCCCGGAGGATGTGGGCCCAGGTGATCCGGCCCGAGAGGTTCGGGGAGCCGAAGGACGGGTTCAAGGTCGAGCAGATCGACGTGCCCGAGGTCGGGCCGGACGACGCCCTGGTCTGGGTCGCGGCCGCCGGGATCAACTACAACAACGTCTGGGCGTCGCTGGGGATCCCGGTGGACGTCTGCAAGGTGCACGCCCGGTTCGGGGAGCCGGACGACTTCCACATCGGCGGTTCGGACGCGTCCGGCATCGTGTGGAAGGTCGGTGAGAACGTGACGAACGTGAAGGTGGGCGACCGCGTGGTGATCCACTGCGGGGAGTGGGACGTCCACGAGGTCCCGGCGGGCACCGACCCGATGTTCCACCCGAGCTATCGCATCTGGGGTTACGAGACGAACTGGGGCTCGTTCGCTCAGTTCACCAAGGTGCAGGCGCACCAGTGCATGCCGAAGCCCGCCCATCTGACCTGGGAGGCGGCCGCGGCCTACACGCTGGTCGGGGCCACCGCCTACCGGATGCTCATGGGATGGCCTCCCCACACCGTGCAGGAGGGCGACGTGGTCCTCATCTGGGGAGGGTCCGGGGGGCTCGGGTCGATGGCGATCCAGATCGTCCGGGAGCTCGGCGGGATCCCGGTTGCGGTCGTCTCCTCCGATGAGCGGGGAGAGTTCTGCAAGAAGCTGGGTGCCGTCGGGTACGTGAACCGCAAGGACTTCGACCACTGGGGCCGGATGCCCAACTGGGAGGACGAGGCCGCCTACGCGGAGTGGTCGAAGGGATGCCGGGCGTTCGGCAAGGCCGTCTGGGACGTGCTCGGCGAGCGCCGCAGCCCGCGGATCGTCTTCGAGCACCCCGGACAGGGGACCGTCCCCACGTCGATGTTCGTCTGCGACACGGGGGGGATGGTCGTGATCTGCGCCGGGACGACCGGCTACAACGCCGATGTCGACCTCCGCTACCTGTGGATGCGCCAGAAGCGGCTGCAGGGGTCGCACTTCGCCAACGACGAGCAGTCCTACGCGTTCAACGACATGGTGGTGGCCGGGAAGATCGACCCGTCCCTGGGCGACGTCTTCACGTTCGAGAACATCTGGGAGCCGCACCAGCTGATGTACGAGAACCGTCACAACGAGGGGAACATGGCCGCGCTCGTGGGCGTGACCGAGGAGGGCCTGACCGACCTCGACGTCTGACGCGGGAGGATGCGGTCGGCGGGCCGCGAAGAGGTCGGTCGTGAAGCGCGTCCTCCATGCGGTCCTCGGCGTCGTGCTGCTGGCGGTCCTGTTGCCGGCCGCCGACGCGGCCGCCCCACATCCGTGCCCCGGCTCCCCTCAGGGGGCGCCCGACGCGACGTTCTCGGGGACGTTCGACACGACGCTCGAGGGCGCGTACGTCATGGTGCCGTTCGTCGTTCCCGAGGGACAGACCCGTCTCCGGGTCCGGCTCTGCCACGACCAGCCCCCGACGCCGTTGAGCTCTCAGCTGAAGCACACGCTGGACATGGGCCTCTACGACCGTCGCTCACCCGTCGGGTCCTTCGGGCCGGACGGGTTCCGGGGGTGGGGAGGGTCGAGCCGTCCGGACGTGCTGATCAACCCCCGGGGTAACGACCTCGGCGGTCCGGACGTGACCACGGTGGGGTTCAACCCAGGACCGGTCCCGGCGGGCGAGTGGGCGGCCGAGATCGGGGTCGCGTCGGTCGCCGGTCCGGAGGAGGGGGACCCGGACGGGTCGGTCTCGTGGCGGCTCGAGGTCTACTGGGACCATCGCGCCGCTGACCTCGTGGACCCCTACGAGCCGACGGCGTACGACGTCACCCCGGCCAGGAGCGAGCCAGGCTGGTACAAGGGCGACCTGCACGTCCACGCCCGACACTCGGCTCCCCAGGACGCCTCGATGATGGAGGCCTTCGGTTACGCCTTCGACGAGGCCGGGCTCGACTTCATAACGCTCTCCGACTACGTGGGCACCCGCCAGTGGGGGTCCATCGGCGCCTACCAGGCGCAGTACCCGGACAAGCTAGTGATCAGGTCGGCCGAGGTGATCACCTACCGAGGGCATGTGAACAACCACGGGAGCGTCACCTACGTCGACCACCGCACGGGACCCGTGTACGAGCTGGGAGCCGGAGGCCTGCGGCTCGTCCGGACGGCGCAGCCCGCGAGCCGGATCCTGTCGGACATCCGCGCCGCCGGCGGGTTGACCCAGGTGAACCACCCGACGACCTTCCCGGCCAAGGTGCCGGGGTTCGGAAGCCTCTGCCGGGGCTGTTCCTGGGAGTACCCCGACGCCGAGACGGACTGGTCCCTCGTGGACGCGATGGAGGTGCAGACGGGCCCGGCGGGCACCCCGGACCCCCGGGGCAACGAGCTCGGACCTAACCCGTTCACGCCGCTCGCCATCCGGTGGTGGGACGAGCTGCGGGCGCGCGGCTACCGCGTCACCGCGGTCGGTGCGAGCGACTCGCACCACGCCGGGCGGACACCCGGCGGGATCACGCAGTCACCGATCGGAGAGGCGACGACGGTCGTGTACGCGCAGGAGCTGTCCGAGCGGGGGATCGCCGACGCGGTGCGGAAGGGACACGCCTACGTGAAGTTCTTCACGCCGTCCGGTCCGGATCTGCGGTTCTCGGCCGAGGCCGAAACGTCCAGGGCGATCATGGGCGACCGGCTGGCCGCCACGACGGCGACCTTCACCGCCCGGGTGATGGGAGCGGCCCCGAACCCGCAGCCCCGCACCCTGCACGTGATGTTGGAGGGCGTGCCCATCCTGTCGGTGCCGGTCCCCACAGACGACTTCGTGCTCCCCTTCACCGCGGCCGTCCCCGGGAACTACCGCCTCCAGCTGCAGCGCGGGACCGCGATAGAGGCGATCACGAACCCGATCACCCTCGCCCCAGCCTGACGCCCGCTCAGGCGTCGGCCGTCTCGGGCTCCGCCGCCTTCTCCTCGTGGTACTCGGCCTCGACGTTGACGCTCCAGATGTCGTGGCTCGCGCCGAGGATGTTCTCGACCGAGAGCATGGCCGTGTACATGGAGTGATCCTGGTTGTTGTACTTGTGCATCCCGTTGCGGCCGACCGGGAAGACGTTTGGCGTGTTCTCCTCCAGCCAGCTCCTGAGCACCGCGATGTGGCGCTTGTAGGACCCGTCGTACATCGGGTACGCCTTCGGCATCCGCACCACGTACCCGGCCTCCACCTGGGCGGGGTCGACCAGCTTCAACCTCGCGAGCTCGCGCTTCCCGAGCTCCACGAGCTCCTCGTCCGGCATGCTCCAGAGATCGTCGCCCTCGTTGACGAAGTACTCGAGACCGAGACACGTCCGCCCCTCCTTCACGAGGTACGGCGACCACGACCCGAAGTTCTGGATCCGCCCGAGCTTGACCTCGGGCGCGTGCACGTAGATCCAGTTGTCGGGGAAACCGGCCTCCTGCGGGACGACGAGGGCCACGGTGAGGAAGTCGCGGTAGGACAGACCCTCGGCGGCTCGGCGGACCTCGTCGGGGACCGGAGGGTCCATCGACAGCAGCAGTGACGTGATCGGCATCGACGAGACGACATGGGTGCACGGGTACTCCGTGCGGGTCCCGTCCCCCGACTCGGCGACCACCGCCACGCAGCGGCCCCCTTCGTGTCGCAGACCGGCGACGCGGGTCTGCATCAGGACCTTGCTGCCCTGGCCCTCGACCAGCTCCCGGGCCCTCTCCCACATCATCCCCGGACCGTACTTGGGGTACTGGAACTCTTCGATGAGGGTGGTGATCGTCTTCTGGTTCCGCTTCGGCAGGAGGGCGTTGACGATCGCCTTCATCAACGAGAGGTTCTTGATCCGCTGGGCCGCCCAGTCGGCCTGTATCTCGGTGGCCGGCACCCCCCACACCTTCTCCGTGTACGTCTTGAAGAAGATCCGGTAGAGCCGGTAGCCGAAGCGGGCCGTCGTCCAGCCCTCGAAGTTGGACTGGTCGGCCGGCGGGCGCAGCCGGGCCCACGCGTAGGAGGCCAGGCATCGGACGGCCTCGATCGGGCCGAGGTTGATCAGAGCGTTCGAAGCCTTCAGGGGGTAGTCGAAGAACCGTCCCTTGTAGTAGATGCGACTCATGCGCGGACGCAGGAGGAAGTCCTCGTCGGGGAGGATCTCGTGCCAGAGATCCTCGACGGCCTTCACCTTCGTGAAGAACCGATGGCCTCCGATGTCGAAACGCCATCCGTCGCGGTGCTCCGTCCGGCTGATCCCGCCGACCACGTCGTCTGCCTCCATGACCGTGCAGGTATGGCCCGCCTTTCCCAGCTGGTAGGCGGCGGTGAGGCCGGCTGGGCCCGCCCCGATCACCACGACCTCGGGACGGACGCCCGTCCCCTGTTCGCTCATCGTCAGCCCTCCGATCGACGCCCCCACCCGGTCCGAGGCAGGGTAGATGCCCAGGTGCCAAGCGACCGAACCCTCACCTGCTTCAGAACCGTATCCTGTTGATCCGTGGCCCGAGCGACCTGGCGGCGCGCCGTCCTCACCTGCATAGGCCTCCTCCTCCTCGCCGCCGCATCAGCCGCGCTCAGGATCGAGGGACTCCGCACCTGGTTCTGGATCGACGAGGCGATATCCGTCGGGATAGCCGCCCGCGCGCCGCCAGGT
>Ga0247713_1000596_pt1 | contig 21092 bp, 19 predicted proteins | sample 21E_NmetaG_FD_189936 | JGI IMG/M metagenome (GOLD analysis project Ga0247713, IMG submission 189936) | Soil microbial communities from hillslope of Landscape Evolution Observatory, University of Arizona, Oracle, AZ, United States - 2-1-E_N | ecosystem: Engineered > Artificial ecosystem >... | reverse complement strand
GGGCTCGTCCGCTCGGAGGTGGCACACGATATTGCCCGACGGGGTCTGGAATTTGCGAGTCCGAAGCGGCGCCGCGTGAGAAAGCGTAGGGATCGCGACCAGCAGAGCGGCGGCGATCACTCCAGCCACCACGACCCGGTTCCGCAGGGGGATGCTCACACCGGCATGATACTCCGGCACGCCTCTGGTGGACAGACTGTGCATCCGCTCCGAATTCACCGCGATGGGCCTCGTCGACATAAAGGTTGCGGCCCTCGATGATGATTGGTCGGCGCTGAAATTCGTGGGGCGGAAGCACTGCGCCACAGGCAGGTATCCGGTGCGCGGTCTCGTAGAGAGTAGGCAGGATGATCCGGGAAGGCGCGAGGTCGGAGGCTACGAGACGCGCTCGGCGCGCCGCGGCGGCCGCGGTTGTCATCGTCCTTCTTGCGGTTCCGACCTCCTCCGCCGCTCCTGCGCGCTCCTCGGGTCCCGCTTCGGCCGACCGAAGGGTCACGCTGGGCCACCGCAACCTCATCACCGGGAACCGAACGAGGGCGATGCGGGTGAGGCTGCCACGGACGGCGTCGATCGCTACTACCGATCCGGAGCCCGAGGATCTCGCCGTCAGAGGGGGCGGGCGGTTCGTTGGGTTCGCGCTGTTCGGAGACGGGCGGGGGGTGCGGGAGACCGGCTTGTTCGTGGGGCGCCCGCCGATGCGAACCAGGATTCAACCGGTGGTGGTCGGAAGTGGGCTCGAATCATTCAAAGGGCGATATCTCCTTCCGGCCGGCGACTACGTCCTGTACCTATTGGCCGACGGTCGAGATGCCTCCGTGACGGTGACGCTAGAAGGACTTTCCGGAGCGCGTTCGCTCACGCCGAAGGAGCCGGTGCAGTATTCCGTTGCAATACCGGCTCCCGACTACGACTCGTCGAGCGCACCGGGAGGACTCAAGAATCTCTACTCGGCCGGCGCGACGAGGCGAATAGGAGAGGTTGCGTTCGTCTTCGATGCAATGTGGGAGAGGCACGACGCGCACGCGGTCACGGAGTTCATATCGTGTCGCTACGACCACAGGCCACAGGGCCCGGCCCCCTTTGCTCCCGGCTGCCCCGGTGCCGCGCCCGGCGGTAGTCGCGAGGTCACCCATTCGCCGCGGGTGACACCAGATTCATCGAGAAACGGGGCGTTGTTTTATCAAGGAGCTGTGATCGACGGCCATGGCGGCCGATTCGCCCTCGGGGGATCCATAACTTCGGCCGCTTCGGTGACGGAAATCGGGTTCCTAGGCGTGTGGCTGACCCTGAAACGTTAGGCGCGGGCGGAGCCGAAAACGTCGCCGTTCGATCGATCGTGATCAGCCGGTTGTCTGTAATCCCGCCGCAATCCCGTTGATCGTCTGTAGCACCGCCGAGCGTGTTGTTCCGCCGGGGTCGTGCCCGCGGCGCAGGCGCTGGAGCAGGGAGATCTGCGCGTAGTGCATCGGGTCGACGTACGGGTTGCGGAGCTGGACCAACCGCGCCACCAGCGATCCCTCCAGCAGCCGCTGCTGACTCGTCACCTGCAGGACCGTCGCCACGGTGCGGTGGTACTCGGAGCGGATGCGCTCGAACACCGTCTCTTCGTGCGAACCGGCGAGCTCCGCGTATCTTTGGGCGATTCGCATGTCGGCGGTCACGAGGCTGATCTGCGCGTTATCGATGGTCGATGCGAAGAACGGCCACGTGCGGTACATCTCTCGGAGATCGGCGATCCCGCCGCCGGACCCCTCGATGTGGTGGCTTAGAGCCGCTCCGAGCCCGTACCACCCGGGGAGGTTCATCCGGCTCTGGGTCCACGAGAACACCCACGGGATCGAGCGGATTCGGCGGATGTCCTCGATTGCTCCTCTGCTCGACGGACGGGAGCCGATGTTGAGTCGCGCCACTTCGAGAATGGGAGTGGCCTCGAGGAAGAACGACACAAGCGCGCCCTCGTCGAACACAAGTGATCGATATGCCTCTAGAGCGCGCTGCGACAGGCCGCCCATGAGATCGCCCCAGCGGGCCTCGACCTTCTCCGTCGGTTCGCCGAACCCGCCCCGAAGCATCGAATAGAGGACCTGCTCCAAGTAGCGGTGCGCGATCTTTGGATTGGAGTAGCGGGAGAAGATGACTTCCCCCTGCTCCGTCAGTTTGAGGCGCCCGTTCCTGGCGGCGTCGGGCTGCGACATTATGGCGCGCTCGGTCGGGCCGCCGCCGCGCCCGATAGCGCCGCCGCGCCCATGGAAGAGTCGCACCGCGACCCCATGCCTACCCGCCGCCCTGGGTATCTCCCGCTCCGCCCCATAGAGCGACCACGTCGACGCCAGATAGCCGCCGTCTTTGTTCGAGTCCGAGTAGCCGAGCATCACCTCTTGCTCGTCGCGCCGAGCTTTGACGAGCGCTCGGTAGAGAGGAATCCCGAGCATCTCATCGATCATCCGGCCGGCACCGTCGAGCTCTTCGATCGACTCGAACAAAGGAACGATGTCGATGTCGGACTCGACGCGGTCGCCGTCGATCCTGACGAGTCCACCCTCCTTCGCCAGCAGCATGACCTCGAGGACGTCGCTCACGCTGTGGGTGAGACTGATGATGTACGACTCGCACGCGTCCTTACCGAAGAAGCGCTGCCATGTCGACAGGCGCGTGAACACGGCCGCGGTGTTGCCCGGCCCGCTGCTGCTTTCGGCCATTGCCGTAAGCGCGCTGGAATTCGGCCGCAGCAGTGCCTGGAGAAGCTCGGTCACCCTGTCCGACTCGCTTAGCGCGCGGTAGTCGTGGCGCATGCCGATACGCCCGAAGAGTTCACCGACCAGTTCTTCGTGGACATCGCTCTCTTGGCGGAGGTCGAGGCTCGCGAGATGGAAACCGAAGGCGCGCACGCGCCAGATGAGGTCCTGGACGGTCCCTCCCGCAACCCTTTCACCGCGGTGCGTCAGCAACGCCCGGCGTAGCGCGTCCAGATCCTCGATGAACTCCTCCGGGCCCGCATACCGATACTGCTCTCCGGTCGAAATCTGTGACGCCCGAGTGGCCTGCAGCCGCCCGAGGATTACCGACAGCTTCTGCCGGTAAGGCTCGTGGGGACTGCGACGACGTGCGTCGGCAACGAGATCCGGGTGCATAGTTGCATCGTTCTCGAGCGACTGCTCCAGCTCCACGACGTTTCCCACCCGAGGTCTCGACGGGCTCATCGTCTCCACGAGCTCCGCGACGTCGCGGATGTACAGGTCGAGGATCGTGTCGCGGTGCAGCTGCAAGGTGGCCTCGGTAACATCCGCGGTGACCGCGGCATTGCCGTCACGGTCACCTCCCATCCACGAGCCGAACCGGAGGATTGGGCGAACCGGCAGGGCCACGTCGGGGTAATAGCGATGAAGACCTCGTTGCAAGTCTCGGCAGATGCGAGGGAGCACGTCGTATACCGACTGGGCGAAGTAGTACAGCCCGTTACGGACCTCCTGCAACGGGTTCGGCCGCTCCATCCGCAGCTCTTCCGTTTGCCATAGAACCGTGACGTGCTCGGCGAGACGATCGCGGACTCGCTCGCGGGTCTGCGGGGAGTCCGGCTCTTCGCTCAGCAGTTTCACCTCGGCGGCGATGTGGCGAAAGTGCTGCAACACGGTTCTTCGGCGGGCTTCTGTCGGATGGGCGGTGAAGACCGGCCAGAAGTCGAGGCGGTCGAGGAAACCCCTCATCTCGTCGGACGACACGTTGTGCTGCTTCAGCTCCCGAACGGCGGCTTCGACCGACTCGTGACGGGGTGCCGGATGACGCTCGATTTCGCGCGCCCGGAGAACGCGTATCCGGTGGTGCTCCTCGGCAATGTTGATGAGGTGAAAGTAGACGGTGAAGGCTCGCGTGAGCTCCACCAGCGAATCCACGTCGAGGGTGCCGATGTGCTCACGCAGGGCCCGTTCGTCGCCCTCGTCGTAACGCTCACGTAGCCGGATGCACAACCGGCGTGCGGTCTCGACGGTCGCGAAGATCTCCGACCCCATCTGCTCGTTGAGGACGGTGCCGAGAACGTGACCGAGCACGCGGACGTCGTCTCGTAATCCCTCTATCGGTACGCGGTTCGCCGTCATAGGCCCCAGGTGTTGTCGTGAGACGGGCAAGGTAGAGCCGACGGGAGGCCGCGCCGCCACCGTCGAGTCGTAGCAACGTCAAGTATGGACCCTACTGCTACAGGAGCCGTCCGAGGACGTCTGCGGCGCCCTCGGGTGGGGGACGACGGTCGTTCGCGACGCAAGAGTCTGCGATTCCCTTCTTGCCGTTCGTCGTGGTCACTTGTACGAGCCTCCAGTTCACGTGTACCACCTGTACCGGGCGCAGAAGCACGTGCCCCTTACTATGCGAGCAGGTGAAAGCTCGGGTATGCCGCCCCCTGCTCCTTGTCGTCTCGCTGGGCAGCTTGCTCATCGGCTGTTCTTCAACGCCGGCGCCCGTCGACGAAGGGAGCGGGCGTAAGACCCGATCTCTTCCGGCCGGCGTTTTCCAGTTCGGTGTCGTCGGTGATGCGCCTTACGACGAGGAAGAGGCCGAAATCATGCAGGACCTCATCGCGGAGATGAACGAAGCGCCTCTGGAGTTTGTCATCCACATCGGAGATATCCATTCTGGGGCCACACCTTGCACCGACCGCGCCTACAGGACCACGGCGCGCCGTTTCGCCCAGTTCCAGGACCCGCTCGTCTACACGCCGGGCGACAACGATTGGATGGATTGCGAAAGAACCGGTTTTCGGCCCCGCGAGCGTCTCCGATTCCTCCGGGGAATGTTCTTCATCGAGAAAAGCAACCTGGGAGGCGGTTCGCTCAGAGTGGAACGCCAAAGCCGCACGTACCCGGAGAACGCGCGCTGGATTCACAACGATTTCGTCTTCGTAGCCGTTCACACCGTGGGAGGAAACAACAACCATGATGCCGACGCCGCCGAGTACAAGCCGCGCAATGAAGCGAATCTCGAGTGGCTTCAAGAAGCGTTCGACCTTGCTCGTTCACAAGGAAGTAGGGGATTCGTAATCGCAACGCATGCCGACCCGGGTTTTGAGCGGCGACGGCCGCAGGCCGGCTATCGAGACTTGCTCGACCTTCTTGCGATCGAGTCCCGGTCGTTCGACGGGGAGGTCCTGCTCGTCCACGGTGACACTCATTTCTATCGGGTAGATCAGCCTCTCGTGGATCGAGATGGTGGCCCAACGATTTCGAACTTTACGCGCGTCGAGACGTTCGGGAGCCCCGATGTCGGATGGGTTCGAGTGACCGTCGACTCTCGCGCGGACGAGCCGTTTGCGGTTCGCGCCGAACGCGTGGGGTCGTCGTTGTTGTAGCTCGATCCGGGCCCGGGCCCGGCGGGAAAGCCCCTCCCGTCCCGGCGCGCCGGTGCGGGAGTGTATTAGGCTCATCTCTGAATCAGACTAGAGCGCGGAGGTGGATCATGGTCGAGAAGCGCGCGTTGAACGACGAAGACATCACGACCACGTGGATGCGGGCGGGCGGCGGATCCGGCCTCCAGGCCGATCCCGACAGCACCGATCCCGACAGCACCGACGCCGACGGAACCGACGGCGACACCAGCGATTCGGACACCCAAGACAGCTAGGGTCTCGGCTCCGTCGGTGGACGTCGAGGCCCTTCAGCGCTGCGTCGGCGACGTCTCGGCGTTCTTCGGTAGGCACTGGGTACAGGCCCCCCTCCTGCTGGCGGCCGAACGCGGCGCGACGAGGCACTTTGACGATCTAGCGTCGTTCGACGATCTCGACCGGATCGTGGCGTCTCGGGGCCTGCAGGCGTCGCGTCTTCGGATGGTGAAGGACGCGTCGCCGCTTCCGCCCGCGAGCTACACCTCACCTGCCGGTGGCCGGGCGCGGGGCGCGGAGGACGTGGTGAACACCGCCCTCGTATACAAGAGGTACGAGGGGGGCGCGACGATCGTCCTCGAGTCGCTCCACCGGTATTGGGAGCCGCTTACCGACTTTTGTCGCGACCTCGAGCAGGCGTTGGGGCACCGCCTTCAGGTAAACGCCTACCTGACGCCTCCCGGCGCGCAGGGGTTCGCGGTCCACCGGGACGATCACGACGTGTTCGTGCTCCAGGTATGGGGCAGCAAGCACTGGATCGTCTACGACCGCGACGACGAGGACCGCGTGCTGATCGATCGGGAGATTGAGCGCGGCGACTCGCTCTACATCCCCACGGGGTTTCCGCACGCGGCGCGCACGGGGAGAAGCGCATCGGCGCATCTCACGATCGGCATCCTCACTCATGACGGCGCCGATATCGTGCGGGAGCTGGCGAAGTTGGCAGAGGAAGAACCGGTTTTTCGAGAGCGCCTGCCGGCGGGCGCTGCAAGTGATCCCGCGTTGCTCCGAACGGCGGTAGAAAGCCGAGTGGACGAAGTGCGGTCGTGGCTGGACAAGGTCGACGTCGACGAGCTGACGGAGCGGGTAGCCCGCCGCGTGATGTCTACCGCGCAGCCGATTCTGCGGGGTCAGCTGCAGCAGCTCGAGGCATTGGGTGGTATCGGCCCGGAAACCCTTGTCGCTCGCCGTCGGGGAGCAGATTGCTTCCTGTTCCCGACCGACACCACCTTGAGAGTGCTGTTGCCGGACCGCCAGCTCGAGATGCCGCTGATCGCGCACGCGGCCATGGAAGAGGTCGCTCGCCGTCGACAATTCAGGGTGGGGGACCTGAACCGGTTCCTGGATGCGGACGGCGCCCTCGTACTCGTTCGACGTCTGGTGCGAGAGGGGCTGCTCGAGGTCGTCGTTGCCGGCTGACACCTTTCGCTGTGCGGACTCCGCCGATGACCGAAAAGAACCGCTCTACGGAACCGCGTCGTACGTAAAGTCGTGGTTGCTCCTCGAGCAGCCGGGATCGTGGGGCCGGGATGCCCTTCGGCAGAGCAGGCTGCCTGAGCCCGTCGCAAGGGAATTGCGGAGGCGCACACGAGAGGCCGGGATCAGGATGGTTCTCATCCGACGCGGCGCGGGATTGGCTACGACCGAACGGCAGTGCTACTTCGCCCGTGCCGATGCTCGAAATCCCCATCTTTCTCGCATGAGCCTGGGCCGCGCGGAGGATCTTCTCGATGTCGACCTATCGCCCATTTCGATGGGCGGGGAGGTCGACGGCGCGACCGAATGTTCGAAGCCGTTGTTTCTCGTTTGCACCCACGGGCGACACGATGCCTGCTGCTCGATTCGCGGCAACCAGGTGTCCCGCGTCGCGTGCGCGACCCCCGGCGCGGATGCGTGGGAGTCCTCCCATATTGGAGGGGACAGGTTCGCGGCGAACCTCGTGTGCTTTCCCCATGGCATCTATTACGGACGCGTGGGACCCGACGACGTTTCGATGCTGATGGACGCCTACGACCTCGGGCGGTTGTCCCTCGACCACCTTCGAGGGCGTTGTGGTCATACCTTTGTCGTTCAGGCGGCCGACTACTTCGTTCGCCGTGAGAGCGGGGTCACCGACATCGACGGCGTTTCCCTCGTCGACACGACGAAGCGCGGGAGACAGAACTTGATCGCGACCTTCGCCGTCGCCGGCCGGGGTCACGCGCAGGTAGAGGTTCGGGTGGACGAGACCGCCGAACGCTACCGGTTGACGTGCACCGCGAACGCGTCCGAGCCGATCCCGCGCTACGAGCTCGTCTCCTGCGTCTTTCATGATTAGGGGCTGTGGCGAAGCAAAAGAGGACTTGCCTCGGGCGTGGAGAACTCGCTCCCGCATGGATGGAGAGGATGTGCGCTCATGCGTCTGAAGACCTTTTCGCTCTTGTGCCTTGCCGCCCTGATGGCGGAAGCCTTGCCCGCGGCATCGGCCGGAACCCCCGCGGGGCGGCGAATCGGGTGCACGGATGAAAGCAATTCGGCGCCCAGGCTCGTCATGAATGTCGACGGCGAGAAGGCGGTCGGGCACTACGCGCTTCCCGAGTCTTCTCCCGAGGTGCTGGTGGTTTTCGGTCACGGCTACGGACACACGACGTTTTCGTGGATCGAACACATGAAGAAGACCGCCGACCGCGGCTTTGCCGCCGTAGCCATGAATTACAGGGGCCTGGAGGTATTGCCGGACGACGACCGCGACGGACTCCCCGGCTCGCGCGGGTGGCCGGCTAAGAAGGGTGCGGAGGATCTGCTGGCGGCGACCCAGATGTTCGATCGCTCGTGCCCATCGATCGAGAAAATCATCATTATGGGCGTCTCGATGGGCGCCAACATGGCGGGCCTTGCCCTGGCCGAGGCAGGACGCGGCGAACTCACGAAGTACGACCACGCCGCGCGCGCCTACGGCGACGATCCACTGTTCGACTACTGGATCAACGTCGAGGGCGCGACGAATGTCACGGAAACCTACCTGGAAGCCCGAGCGGTATCGCTATCGGGAAACAAGACTGCAGTGAGAGCGGTGGAAGACATTGAGGCGGAGATGGGCGGACCATTCGAGTCGAATGCGGATACCTACCGTGAGCGAACGGTTGTTAATCGCGCCTCTGATGTCGCCGCCGCAGAGCTGGACGGTGTCGTCATGACCCATGCTCTGAACGACGGGCTCGTTCCCTACAACCAGTCACGGGAAATGGCGGCCGCGCTGGCGGCGAACCGGGTACCGAGCGACTTTTACACCGTCACGACCCGCGATAGGGATTCCGAGGGGACCGACACCACCATTACGAGCTACGCCTCGTCGGAGGACGAAAGATACGTACCGTTGGCCGGACACGCGTCGGAGAAGAGCAGCAAGCACATAGTGATGAACGTCGCCTTCGATCGGCTGTGGGATATCGCTTCCGGCGGGCAGACCGACGGCCTGGAGCGCGTCGTGTACGGAACTCAGGACGGGGACGAACCTAATTACGTCGGCGCGCCGTAGAGCGGGGGCGTGGCACCCGGGACGCCCACCTGAACACAACCGTCCTCGTCGAACTGCGGTCGTCCGTATGATGCACTCCGGAGGGAGTTCCTTCCATCCCGGACCTATTTGGGGGGAGAGGCACCAAGGAGTGGATGTGTCGTTGCGCTATCTCGTGACGCGGTGGCTTTACCGACCGCTGTCGCTGCCGGCGGCGCGGGTGCTTGCGCGTACGTCCGTCACGCCCGTTCAAGTCACCTGGGTGAGTGCCGCCTTGTCTTTGATCGCAGCGGTCGCGTTCGCGCGCGCCGAATACGCGGCCGGGGCGGTCCTGGCTTTCGTCGGCGTGATTGCCGACTGCGTCGACGGTGATTTGGCCCGAATCAGCGGGCGCACGTCCCGCTGGGGAGCATTCCTCGACAGCGTGCTCGATAGGTGGATCGACTCGGCGCTGATCCTCGGCCTGTGGTGGTCGAATCCAGGTGCCCTCGGAGAGGTCGCCGCGCTCGCCCTCGTCGGGTCGCTTCTCACGTCCTACACACGCGCCCGTGCGCAGTCACTCGGGGTGGACTGTCCCGACGGGATCGGCGGACGGGATTCGCGACTGCTGGTGTTGGTCATCGGCCCGTTTTTTGGGTTTGTGTTTGCATCGCTCGCACTTGTTGCGTTCCTCGGCTGGTTCACGTCGGTGCACCGACTGGTGCTTGCCGGTCGCGCACTGAGGCATCTCGATCGAGAAGAACGGGTAACCACCTAAACATGAGACGGGCCCGGTGGGGTCCCGGTGCGCGTGCGGTCTCAGCCGCGGTAGCCGCTCTCGTCGCCGGTAATGTTCGGTTTCTCCAGGGTACGTACCGCTTCCAGCTCCTCCCCCGAATCCGTCAAAGTCCAGGGTTGCTCTCCGGCGTAGACGTGTTCGAAGAGAACGTCGGCTCCGGGAGGCTCCCCTTCCTCGAGCTCCGCCACAGCGCGGGCGATCTGCTCCGAAGCTTCGCCGCGTATGCGCCGTTCACCGTCCTCGTCGAGCACGCCGATCCGATCTAGGTATCCCGCCAGGCGGCCGACCGGCTCGAGGCTTCGCCATCTCTCGGTGACCGCCTCGTCTCGATAGCGGGCGGGATCGTCTGCGGTTGCATGTGGGGCGAGCCGGTAGCAGAAGGCTTCTATGAGGGTGGGGCCGCCGCCGGCGCGGGCCCGCTCCAGCGCGTTCCTCGTCGCCACCCAGCAGGCGAGGGGATCGAAGCCGTCGACCCGCACGCCCGGCATCCCGTATGCGACCGCCTTTTCGACGATCGTCTCCGCAGCCGTCTGCCGCGTCACCGGAGTCGAAATCGCCCATTGGTTGTTCGTGCAGAAGAAAACGGTGGGTGTCTTGAACACCGCGCCGAAGTTCATGCCCTCGTGAAAATCCCCCTCACTGGTTGCTCCATCGCCGAAGAACACGAGCGATGAGATCGGGTCGCCCTTCAACTTTGCCGCCCACGCGAGCCCGACCGCATGCGGGATTTGGGTCGCGATGGCCACGATCATGGGCGCTACTCGATGTTGCCGCGCGTTCCAGAACCCGTGGTGGCCTCCGTAGCCTCTGCGGTACTTGAATATCTTCGACGGCGGGACGCCGCGAAGGATGCCGATGGCGCTTTGCCGGTAGGAAGGAAAGATCCAGTCGTCGGCACCGAGCGCGTAAAAGGCACCTGCCTGAATTCCCTCTTCACCCCAGAAGGGCGGGTACGTCCCGATCCTTCCCTGGCGCTGAAGGGCAACGGCCCTCTCATCGAACGTACGCAGGAGGACGGCGGCCCGAAAGATCTCAACAAGGTCTTTCTCCGACAGGCCCTCCGGCGGCGGACGATCGGCAAGGTCGCCCCCGTCGCCGATGATGCGGATCGTGTCGGTCACCGCGCCATCCTAGTGGCGGCGATGCCGGTGAGCCGCAGCTCACATACGGGCACCGGTCTCGCGCCCGACTACGCGTACGCGCGTCGGGTCGTCGAGGAGATCACCGAGGCGGGACGCCTGCCATGCGAGGAGGATCGACCGAAATGTAGATGGGTAGAGGTCGGCCTCTTGCTGTGACGGGCGGGCGACGCGGGCGAGTCGAACCGGAACCTCGAGAACGGCTTCGAATTCCATGACTTTCTCCTTGGGCCTGGGCTCCCCGACGGAGCCGTTACGTCAATTTGTCTCAAGCGCTTTCCGGTCACCATGAGGGACGACACAGTCGAATGTGCAATTGGTCACATCGACAAAACCTTCACAGGGGCGGGACGACGTCCGGATACTGGTTGCCTACGATGAAGGGATGGCGAAAACCGTGCTCGTGGTGGAGGACGAGGAAGCGATCGCACAGGCAATTGCGTCGCGCCTCCGCAACGAGGGTTTTGTCGTCGAGGTGGCGAGTGACGGGCCGGAGGGGGTCGAGGCGTGCGCGCGGGTTCGGCCAGACCTCGTGGTTCTCGACCTCATGTTGCCCGGCTTCGACGGCCTCGAAGTCTGCCGGCGTATCCAAGCCGAGGGATCCATGCCGGTGATCATGCTCACGGCGCGGGATTCGGAGACCGACCTCCTAATCGGTCTGGGCGTGGGTGCCGACGACTACATGACGAAGCCCTTCAGCCCGAGGGAGCTGGTGGCCCGCGTTCAGGCGCTGCTGCGACGGGTAGAGCGCGCCGGACAGCCGGCCGCCGCTCCGGTGAGGATCGCGGACGTCGAAATCGACCCGGTGACGCGGCGTGTGCATCGCGCCGGAGCCGCGGTCCATCTCACTCCGATCGAGTTCGATCTGCTGCATCGAATGGCGAGTCGGACGGGCACCGTATTCACGCGCGAGCAACTGCTCTTCGACGTGTGGGGTTATCGAGATTCGTCGGGAGCGCGGACGGTCGATTCGCACGTGGCCGCCCTGCGGCGCAAGCTCGGTTCCGGGATCCTTCGAACCGTTCACGGCGTCGGGTATGCGGTCGAGCCGGAGGACGCCTCGTGAGGCCGCTCGACCCGCTTTCCTCGATCAAAGTCAAGCTGGGCGTGGTGATAGTCGCGGCCGTCGTGGTGACGATCGTTACCGTTGCCGTCGGAGTCGGCGCCGGATACAACCTCTTCGCCGGCGGGCTCGCGGCGGGTGTACTCGCTCTGGCGATGGTGCAGTTCCTCGCACGAGGCATGACTTCGCCGTTGCGCGAAATGGCCGACGCCGCTCGTGCAATGGCGCGCGGTGATTACGACCGGCGCGTCACCGCGACGTCGCGAGACGAGGTCGGAGAGCTCGCCCGCGTTTTCAACCAGATGGCGTCCGAGCTCGCCGAGGTCGACCGCATGCGCAAGGATCTCATCGCCAATGTTTCGCACGAGCTGCGCACCCCGATCGCTGCGTTACAGGCCACGCTCGAGAATCTCGTCGACGGAGTCGAGGATTCCGACCCCGCGACGCTCAAGGTGATGGTTCGGCAGGTAGAGCGGTTGGGGAGTCTCGTGTCGCAGCTCCTCGATCTGTCGCGACTCGAATCGGGTGCGGTTCCACTGAGGCGACGGAGGTTTGCGCTTCGCCCGCTTCTTGCCGAAGTGGTGGAGGAAGCGGAGACGCACGAGCGAGTCCTGCAGGACCGGGGAGTGACCATCTCTTTGTCGGTGGAACCCGACGAGCTCGAGATCAATGCCGATCCCGAGCGCGTCCACCAGGTGATCGCGAACTTGATCCAGAACGCACTACGTCACTCGCCTCACGAGGCGCCGGTTGAAGTTGCGGCGCGGGAGACGAGTGACGCGGTGGTCATCGAGGTCGCCGACCGCGGCCCCGGCATTCCCGATGAGGACGCGGCCCGCGTCTTCGAACGCTTCTATCGCTCCGATGAAGCGCGCGCCTCGGCTACCGGGGGCACGGGCCTCGGGCTCTCGATCGCACGGTGGGTGGTCGATCTACACGGTGGAGAGATTCGCGCCGAGCGCAGAGCCCCGACCGGCTGCCGCATGATCGTCGAGCTACCCGCTACGGAACGTCACAATGCATCTCCCCACCCGGCGATCTGATCTGCGCGCCACGGCCCAGCAAGGCAAGCCCGTGCAGATTAGATCGCCGAAATGTGACGTGGTTCACACCTACCTGGGCGGGAACGATGCAGCGCATGGACGACTACAACGACCCGGATTTGCCCCAGCCGGGTGACGACCCCGAGGCCGAAGATCGCTCCACGGCCCGCGACCATCCCACCTCGGGCCCCGGCAACGTGTCGGTCGACGAACCCACGGCGACATCTCTCGAGCCGGACGGAGACACCTGGGCCGAGGACGCAGGTTCGAAAAAGGTGGCCGAGGGCGCGCCGCCCGGTGCGGACGACCTAACCGGTGCGGATCAAGAAACCGAAACGGACTAAGCGGCTGCGCGCCGACGTCTTAGGCGGCTGAAAGTTCCTTAGCGGGTTCGAGCGCGATCGCCAGGACCTCGGCGATGTCTTCGACGAAGTGGAAGGTCATGACGTCGACCACCGACTCGGGCACATCTTCCAGATCGTGCTCGTTGCGCTTGGGCAGGATGACTTCAGTCAACCCGGCTCGGTGCGCGGCTAGAACCTTTTGCTTCACGCCGCCTATCGGCAGCACCTTCCCTTGAAGCGTGATCTCGCCCGTCATCCCGACCGTGTGCCGCACGGCGCGCCCGGAGAAGAGGCTGGCGAGTGCGGTCGTCATCGTGATACCGGCCGACGGGCCGTCTTTCGGGACCGCGCCCGCAGGAACGTGGAGGTGAATGTGGCGGCCGTCGACGTCGACCGCGATTCCGAGCCGGGAGGCGTGGCCGCGCACGTACGAGCGTGCTATCTGTGCGGACTCCTTCATCACGTCGCCCAGTTGGCCGGTGAGAGTGAGTCCCGGCTCGCCGCTCATGTCGGTCGCCTCGATGAACAGCACATCCCCGCCCATCCCGGTCACCGCCAGGCCGGTTGCGACACCCGCGACGCTCGTTCGCTCCGCGGCTTCCGGCTCGAACTTCGTGCGCCCGAGATACGTCCGCACGTCGTCCTCACCGATCACGACCGGCGGCGTCGTCTCTTCCGATGCCATGCGGGTCGCGACTTTCCGCGCCACCCGCCCGAGCGTCCGCTCGAGTCCTCGCACGCCGGCCTCGCGCGTGTATCCGGAGATGATGCGTCTTAGCGCGCGCTCGTCGATCTCAACCTCCTCCGATGCGAGTCCTGCGTCCTCGAGGCGACGGGGGAGAAGGTGATCGCGCGCGATGACTACCTTTTCGTCCTCGGTGTAGCCGTCGAGGCGCAACACCTCCATCCGATCGAGCAGCGGCGCGGGAATGGTCTCGATCACGTTGGCGGTCGCGACGAACAAGACGCCCGACAGGTCTAGGTCGACGTCGAGGTAATGGTCGCGAAAGGTGTGGTTCTGTGCCGGATCAAGGACCTCGAGCAGCGCCGACGACGGGTCGCCGCGCCAGTCGGCGCCGACCTTGTCGACCTCGTCGAGAAGCAGCACCGGGTTCATCGTCCCGGCGTCTTTGAGCGCCCGCACGATGCGTCCCGGAAGGGCGCCGACGTAGGTTCGGCGATGGCCCCTGATCTCGGCTTCATCATGGATGCCGCCGAGGGCCACCCGCGCGAACTTCCGTCCCAGCGCGCCCGCAATCGACTCGCCGAGCGATGTCTTGCCGACTCCCGGCGGCCCGACGAGCGTGACTATTGCGCCCGCGCCCCGGCCGGCGTCTTCCAGCCCCCGCGCGCGGCGGAGCTTGCGGACCGCGAGGTGTTCGATGATGCGGTCCTTGATTTCCTCGAGCCCGGTGTGGTCGGCGTCGAGCACGTCCCGAGCCGCACCAATGTCGAGCGTGTCCTCGCTTCGAACGCCCCACGGAAGCTCGGCGATCCAGTCGAGGTAGGTGCGAATCCACGACGCTTCAACCGACTGCTCGCCCATGCGCTCGAGCCGCGAGATCTCACGATCTACCTGCGCACGAACTTCTTCCGGAAGGTCCTTCTCGGCGAACACCCGCCGGTACTCGGCGATCGCGGCCTCGACGCCTCCGTCCTCGCCGAGCTCTTTGCGGATCGCGGCGAGCTGCTGGCGCAGAATCATCTCGCGCTGCGCCTTGTTCATCGAGTCGTTCACTTCGCTGCGAATTCGATTCTTCACCTCGACCTCGGCGAGGATCTCCTTCGACCACTCGAGCACCTTCTCGAGGCGAGCTTCCACGTCGAGCGTCTCGAGAATGTCGACCTTTTGTTCGTACGACAGGTCCGGTGAATACCCGGCGGTGTCGGCCATGGCGCCCGGATCGGTGATCGTGCGGAGATAGTCGGCCACCTCCGGCGCGCCGCGCGACTCCACAATCGCCTCGATGGTCGAGCGATACTCCTCCGCCAGGTTGCGCATGTGTTCGCTCGCATCGGTCGAATCCGGCGCGGCCGCGATCTCGACCCACGTGGCGCCGTCTCCCGAAGGTACGCCGGTCCCGAGGGTGGCTCGGTAGAGCCCGCGGACGACGGCGGCGTGGGCGCCCGAGGGCAGCACGCCCGAATCCTCGATTTTCGCCACGGTGCCGATGCGGGCGAAGCGGCCGTCGATCTTGGGGACCAAGACCGCGATGCCGTCGGCCGCGTGCGCCGCGGCGACTGCCGTCTTGGCTTCGTCGGTTTCGAGGCCGACGGTCACGACCATGTGGGGAAGGACGACCCCGCGCTGCAGCGGCAGGAGGGGCGCGGTTTGGGTGCGAGTTTCGGCCACCATGTCTCCCGTGATTGTGCGATTACACGATTACAACGGCTCGAACCCCCAGACCGGCCGCCGTATTCCCGCGAGCGCCAGCAGCAGGCCCGGGAACTTTCACACCGGGGGGCGGTGCGGAACGTCCGGCGCGCCGTGGCGGCGGCAGGCGGCGGTGAAGCCCGTCGGGGTCACCTGGACGTCGAGCTTCCTTCCGCAGGAGGGACAGAAGCGAGGCGGGTCGAGGGGCGGCGCGCAGGCTCCGTCGCATTCGGAAGCGGTGCGGCCGCAGCCCCGGCAGAAGTCCACGCGATCAGAGAACCTTCGACAGCGCGCCGATCGGCATCCGGAGGTCGTGGAGCATCGCGATGTCCTCCCCGGGAGCACGCCCCAGGGTCGTCAGGTAGTTCCCCACGATGAGCGCGTTGATGCCCGACGTGAGTCCCATTGCCTGGAGCTCGCGAAGCGTTACCTCCCGACCTCCGGCATAGCGCAGGATCACTTCCGGCAGGGCGAGCCGGAACAGCGCGATCCACTTGATCGCGGCAAGCGGCTCCACGAGCGGCCGCCCACCGAGTGGTGTCCCCGGGCGCGGGTTGAGGAAGTTGATCGGCACTTCGGCCGGATCGGCCTCCCGCAACTGCTCCAGCAGCTCGATTCTCTGGTCGTCGCTTTCACCCATGCCGAGCAGCGCGCCGCAGCACAACTCCATGCCCACGTCTCGAACGATGCGGCAGGTCTCGAAACGTTCCTCCCAGGTATGCGTCGTGACGACTTGAGGAAAGAACGACCGCGCGGTTTCTAGGTTGTGGTTGTAGCGGTGCACCCCCGTCCGAGCGAGCCGCTCTGCCTGCGGGCGCGTCAGGATCCCAAGCGAGGCGGCGACGTTGAGCCCCGTCTTCTCCCGCACGAGCCTCGTCGCCTCGATGACGCGCTCGATGGTCCGGTCGTCGGGGCCGCGCAACGCCATCACGATGCAGAACTCGCTCGCGCCCAGCTTCTGCGTTTCGCGCGCCGCGGCGACCACTTCGTTCAGATCGAGGTACCCGGTCGGGCGGACCGGGGATCGCTCGAACTTCGACGACTGGGAGCAAAAATGACAGTCCTCGGGGCAACCTCCGGTCTTCGCCGACAGGATTCCTTCGATTTCGACGGTGGTCCCGCAGCGTTCGACTCGAACTTCGTGTGCGAGCGCGGCGAGAGCAGGAACATCGTCGTCCGACAGGCGCGCGAAACTCGTCAACTCGGAGCGCGTCAGGTGGCGACGCTCGTCGAGAAGTGCTCGGCGCGCCGAATCGATCATCGTGCGGGGGTTCATCGCACCTCCAGGGAAGACAGCACTGTTTTCTCGAGCTTGTCGAGCAACTCCGGGATCTTTACCGATACATCGAGTCCCTCGATCCCTTCGAGCCACCTGCGGTTGCGCCTATGAAGATCGTCGAGGGGATCGAAGCGATTCAGGAAGACGTAAGGCGCCCGGCGAAAGGCGGCGGCGGCCAGCAGGACGTCACTGATCGTTCCGAGGCCGGGACGCGCGACCAGCACCACGGCATCGGCGTCGAGAGCCTCGGCGAGCTCGATGGTCCCGCCGTCGTCCGCGAGAGGTGAACGCGGGCCGCCCACGCCCTCGACCAACGCTATGCCCACGTCCGGCAGTTTCATTTCGGAAACCAGATCGCGGAGCGCGATGGGTGCTCGGCCCAGTGCCTCGGCGGCCATCGGCGGCGCCATCGGAAGCTCGTACCACCGTTCGTGAGGAGTAACGAGCAAAGGGTCCTCGCCGGAGGCACTCGCAAGAACCTCCGCATCCGTCGGGGCACCGTCCGGCGCAAACGACTGAACCGGCTTGCGCGCCGAGCAGGGCTTGCCGCGCCGGCTCAGCATCCGGATGAGTTCTGCGGTCACCCATGTCTTTCCGACCTCGGTTCCCGTGCCGGCGACAACAACTATCCGAGCGCTCATGCTCGCACCCCACGAACCTCCGCCAGCGCTCGGCCGAGGCCGTCGACCTGTTCCTCTGTATGCGCGGCCGAGAGGGTGATCCGCAAGCGCGCCGTTCCCGGTGGTACGGACGGTGGCCGGATTGCAGGCACCAAGAACCCGCGATCGAGAAGATTTGCCGCCGCCGCGAGCACACGTTCTTCCTCTCCCATCACCACCGGGATGATCGGCGATCGGTGGCCCGGCGCGAGCAGGTCGATGAGCGTCCGCAACTTCGCTCGCAACCGGTCGCCCTCCTCCGAGCGGACGATGTGAAGCGCAGCGAGGGCGGCTCCGGCGTCGGCGGGGGAGCCCGCCGTCGTGAAGATGAACGGGCGGGCGCGATTCGTGAGGAGGTCGATCAACGGCCCCGGCCCCGCGACGAAGCCCCCGACGGCGCCCAAGAACTTGGACAAGGTGCCGACCCGAAGACATTCGACACCTGCGACGTCGAGCTCGGGATCGAGCACGGCGTGTGCTTCGTCGACTACCAGCAGCGCGCCGTGCCGCCGGCAAACTTCGGTGAGAGCGTCGAGCGGCGCAATATCGCCGTCCATCGAGAACACCGAATCGGTCACGACGATCGCGCGACCATCGTGGTGGGCGAGGGCGTCTTCCACCGCGTCCACATCCCGGTGCGGGAACACCACGATGCGGGCGCGGCTCAGTCGACAGGCATCGATTATCGATGCGTGGTTCAGCTCATCTGATACGACGAGGACGTCCGGCGCGCCGAGCGCAGACAGCACCCCCAGGTTGGCGGCGAAACCGCTCGCGAACAACAACGCCCGCTCGGTCTGCTTCCACGCCGCAAGCTCGTTCTCGAGCCGGGCGTGGATCGGCCGGCTTCCGGCGATGAGCCGCGCCGAGCCCGCTCCCGCTCCCCACGTTTGGGCGGCCGCCTGCGCCGCCGCGACCACGGCGGGATGGTGCGAAAGCCCGAGGTAATCATTCGAGGCAAACGACACGATCTGTCGTCCATCGATTGTCCCGACGACGTCGCGCGCGTCGAAGTCTCGCACCCGCCGCCACAACCCGGCCGACGCGATCGCCGCGCCTTCGGTTTCGGCCCAGGTGCGCCAGCTCATGTGATATCTCCGAGCGCATCATCCAGTGCATCTACGATGCGCTCGATCTCGCCTTCGGTGATCGTGAGCGGCGGCATTACCACTACTACGTCACCGAGCGACCGGATCAACACCCCCCGGCGAACGCAAGCGCCGGCGACGCGGCGCCCTCGCTTCAATCCCGGGTGAAGCTCGATTCCGCACATCAACCCAACCAGCCGAACCTCCTTGACGAGCCGGTGCTTCGCGATCCGTCCGTCGACGAGCGCTTGCAACTGCGCCGAACGCGCGGCGACGTTGCCGAGCACGTCCCACTCTTCGATGAGCTGAAGGTGGCGCAAGGCGACCGCGGCGGCCAGTGCATTCCCGCCGTAGGAGTGGCCGTGATAAAAGGTGCGCGGCCCGAGGTCGTCGCCTAAGAACGCGTCGTAGACACGGCGCGCCGCGACGGTCGCCGACATCGGCAGATACCCTCCGGTGATGCCTTTGCCGAGGCACAGTAGATCGGGGGATAGGCGGCATCGCTCCGACGCGAAGAGGGTTCCGGTGCGACCGAATCCGGTCGCGACCTCGTCGCACACCAAGAGGACGCCGGTCTCGGCACAGGCGTCCTGCAGCGGCCGAAACGCATCGGGGGGCGCGACCTTCATACCGGCGGCGCCCTGAACGAGCGGCTCTACGACGACCGCGGCAAGCTCGTGTGCCCGTTCTTTGACGATACCGGCAGCGACGTGAAGCGAGTCGGGATCGTCGAAGCCCGGCGCCCGCAAAACCGGGAACCGGAGGGGGTCGAAGATCTCGGTGCCGAAGCCCCCGCCGCCGAGCGACAGAGACCCCACGGTGTCGCCGTGGTACGCGTCGCCGAAGGCAAGGTAGTGCGTCCGCCCGCTCTCACCGAGGTTCGCCCAATACTGGAAGGCGATCTTGAGCGCCTGCTCCACCGCGGAGGCACCGTCGGAGGCGAACAATACGTGCGGGCGGTCGACCGGCACGACCGCGGCGAGCGCCTCGGCAAACTCGATCACGACCGAGTTTCCGTTCCCGAGGAGAGTCGAATGCGCCACCCGCCCCAGCTGCCGGGTAAGCGCTTCATCGAGCTCGGGGATGCGGTGCCCGAGCGTGGTTACCCATAGAGACGAAATCGCGTCGAGGTACCTTTTTCCGTCGACGTCAATCAGTTCGCGCCTCTCGGCCCGATCGACGATGACCGGCGCGTTGTCGGCATAGGCGCTCATCTGTGTGAACCCGTGCCACACCACGGCCTCGTCGCGTGCAATCCATCGTCCAGCATCCATCGACGGCGACCCTAGACGCGGCGCGGGTGCAGGACAAGCGCGCCTGCCGCCGTTCGTTTGCATGAGACACGGGCGGTATCCTGCGGCGTACCGCATGGCGCTGGCGGCGTGGCCGAGTGGTTTAGGCAAGGGCCTGCAAAGCCCTGCACAGCGGTTCGATTCCGCTCGCCGCCTCGGGTTCCGAAGTGAGGTTTTTGCGGCGAGTCCGGTAAGATATCCGGCTCGGGGGGCGTTAGCTCAGTTGGTAGAGCGCATGCTCGACAAGCATGAGGTCAGTGGTTCGAGCCCACTACGCCCCACCAAGAGCACGCAACGACTGCCCACCTCTGCCTGAGGAGGAGCTGGCTGAGGTTGCCGAGCAGGTTCGCGCCCTCTCTTAAGATGACGACTTGCGTCCTGACGTTTGTGACCTACGGTAGCGCAGTCCTATTGAGGGCGCGTTGTTCTTGGCGGGGCTCGCGCGCCCATGTTGTTTCGTTCCTAATTGCTCTCGCTACGTCGCCGCGCGCCAGTCTGGATATGCAGGGAAGCCGGGCGGAAGACTCGTCACTTGGATCAGGGCTCCGCCACGAAGATCCATCGTATAGATCTGGGGATCCAGACCCATATGTTTGACGACCACCAGTCTTCGGCCGTTCGGCGACCAGGACGGCAGCTCATAACTGCCTTCCTCTGGATCCACCCTCCGCAACCGGCCCCCGTCGCGCGTGACCGTGACTATGCCTTCATCCCGTGAGAAGACCACCCGCTGCCCGTCGGGAGACCAGTTCGGGTGACTATCGTCTGTGTCTCCTGTCCGAAGGCGTCGCAGTTTGGTGCCGTCTGGCTTGATCAGCAGCCCCCAATCTTCCGCGGCCTCGTCGTTCCCGGTGTCGAAGGCAATCCACTTGCCTTCCGGCGACCAGGACGGATTCCCCCCTCTTGTCAGCCGCCGCTCGCCCGAACCGTCAACGTTCATGGTGTAGAGGAATGAGGTCCCATCATTACCGTGTCGTTCAAAGGCCAATTTCGTACCGTCCGGTGACCAATCCGGCATCCGTTCGCTGGCGCCGGGGCTTCGGGTGACGTTTCGGACCTCGGTTCCGTCGGCGTTCATCACGAACACATCCCATTGGAGCGGCGGGGCCACAGCATCGCGGTTGCTGATGAAGGCGATTTGGCTACCATCAGGTGACCAGGCCGGCATC
>Ga0247713_1000595_pt1 | contig 21236 bp, 16 predicted proteins | sample 21E_NmetaG_FD_189936 | JGI IMG/M metagenome (GOLD analysis project Ga0247713, IMG submission 189936) | Soil microbial communities from hillslope of Landscape Evolution Observatory, University of Arizona, Oracle, AZ, United States - 2-1-E_N | ecosystem: Engineered > Artificial ecosystem >... | reverse complement strand
CGGTCAGGAACGCTCCGAGGGTTCCGAGCATGAAGACCTCGGAGTGGGCGAAGTTGATGAGCTGAAGAACTCCGTAGACCAGCGTGTACCCCAGTGCGATCATGGCGTAGACCGCGCCCGTGGACAGGCCGCCGGCCAGCCGGAAGGGCAACTCTGAGCTAAGGCAGTCAGGCATGGCGACGCCCGCAGATTGGTGTCGCGGCAGGGGAGGGCCCAAGGCCCTCCCCTGTGCGGTGTGCGGCCATCGTGGCCGGGACCGGGACGGTTAGAGGCTGTCTACCGTTCCCACCTCCCGAACCACGCCGTCCTTGACGATGAACAGCGAAATGGCACCGGTTCGCACCTGGCCGTTCTCGTCGAACTCCATCGTCTTGGTGATGCCTTCGTAGTCCGACTCACCCATGCGCTCGACGACGCACTGCCGGGTTACCGCCGCGGCTCCGCCCTCGCCGCACTTGCGGATGGCATCGATGGTGGCGTTGGCAACGTCGAAGCCCTCACCGGCGTAGATGCCGGGGCGCTGGTTCCACTGTGCCTCGTAAGCCTCGACGAAGGCCTGGGCGTCTTCGTCGTCGGAAAGGCTGATGTCGGGACACGGGCAGGTCAACAGTACGTTCTCCGCCTCCTCCGCCCCGATCTTCTCCCCGATCTCCTCCTCCTTGCTGCCGTCACCGGAAGCGATGACGCCCTCGAAGCCCTTCTCCCGCAACTGCCTGGCCACCAGCTGGAACTCGGCGGCGTAGCCGGCGTAGAAGACAGCCTGAGGATCGGCAGCGATCACCGAGTCCACCAGGGCGGTGTAGTCGGTGGTCGGCTCGATGCTTTCGTCCAGGACCACGTCGATACCCGCCTCCTCAGCCTGAGCCGTGGCCACGTTGCCGAGGCCCTCGCCGTACTGGGTCTTGTCGTCGACGATTGCGATACGTTCGCAGCCCAGGTTCTCGAACACCTCGATGATGGCCGCGCCCTGATCGTTGTCGTTGGCCACCCCACGGTAGAAGGTCTCCCAACCCTGCTCGGTGAGGTCCACGCGGGTCGCGGTGGCTGTGAAGAACAGCAGCCCCGCCTCGCTGAACAGCTGGCCGGTGGCGGCGGTCTCGCCCGAGAACCCGCCGCCGAGCACTGCCACGACCGACGGGTCACCGATGAACTGCTGGGCGATGGAGGGCGCTACGTCGGCTCGGCCGTTACGGTTGTCGAGGGGCCGGAAAACCAGGTTTACCGGCAGGTCGCCTGCCTCGTTGGCCTGCCTTATTGCCACGTCCATCGCGTTGTGGCTGGGGACGATGATCTGGGAGTTCTCGCCGGTACGGTCGCCGAAGGTGCCGATGACCACGTCGGGCTTTGCCTGCGCCAGCTTGTAACTGCCGTCCGTGCCGGCAGCCGAGGCGACTTCCTGCGCCGGCTCGAGAACCGAGGGATCACAGTCCTCGGACGCTTGTGTTCCGCCGTTGCCCCCGTTGCCGCCGTTTCCTCCATCTCCACAAGCGGCCAGAATCAGCATCAGAAGCATCAGCAGGGACAACAGAGTTGTTCCTCGCACTCTCCTCATCACAACCCCCTTAAAACAGGCCATTTTGAACAATTGGCGGGATTGTATCTTTTCGGTGCTCGCCTGCGTCTATCGCCTGTTCGGCTGCCCGGGATCGCACTGCCGGAGGTACGCCGCCCCGGCGGAATTCTGGTCCGGTGGCGGCGAAGGGGCGGCGACCGAAAAGCGGAAGGTCGTCTCGCGCGTCATCCCGCCGGAGATGGCCGTCAGCCTCATGCTGTGATCGCCGGACGTGTGCGTGGGCGGGAGGCCGGATAGAGGCTACGCCTTGTCTTCAGCCTTTGGGGTGTCGGCTGTTTCGTCCTCGTCGAGGCCCTTGCGGAACTCGCCCTTTGCCTTGCCCAGGGAACGGGCGAACTCGGGCAGCTTTTTCGCACCGAACAGAACCATCACCACTGCGAGGATTATTAGAAGCTCTCCGCCTCCGGGTACGGTCATTGGCTGCTCCTTTTCGATCGTCTGGACAAAGTATCCCGCAAAAACGCCGCAGCGGGCGCACGGTTCCTCAACGCTTCATGATCCGGGCGACAACTATCGTCGCCTCGTACAAAAGGCCCAGGGGCAGCGCCATGATCATCAGGGTTATCGGATCCTGGGTCGGGGTGATGATCGCAGCCAGGATCAGGATGATCACCCAGGCGATCTTGCGCAGGTCGCGCAGCTTGCGGCTGCTGAGCACGCCCACCAGGGTGAGGCCGAGCAGGATGATCGGGAACTCGAACGAGAACCCGAAGGCGGCTATCAAAATCAACACGAACGACAGGTAATCGGCGGCCCGGGGCACCAGTACCAGCTCGCTGCCGGCGAAGCCGGCCAGGACCTCCAGTGCCTTGGGAAGCGAGAGGAACGCCACCCCGACCCCCAGGGCGAACAGGAACACCGAAACGAAGACAAACGGCAGAGCGTACTTGCGCTCGTTCGCATGCAGGCCCGGGGTGACGAACCGCCAGAGCTGCCACATCATCACCGGCAGAGCCAGCACCATCGCGGCGAAGGCGGTCACCTTCAGCCGAATCACAAAAGCCTCGGTGGGAGCGGTGTAGATCAACTGCCCGCCCTGCAGGATCTGGTCGGCCACCGGAAGTCTTGCCAGGGGAGCGATCAGCACGGCCAGGATGTTCGAGTAGAAGAACCAGGCGATTCCGCAGCACAGGGCGTAGGCCACCACCACCTTCAAGAGCCGGTTGCGCAGCTCCTCGAGGTGCTCCATGAGACTCATCTCGGCCAGCACCGGGGAAGAGGGGTCCGCTGATCTCCGGTCGGAAATCTTCATACAGCTACCTTAGAGCCTCCGGGGACCGATCTATTCGCGCCGCTCCCGCAGCGCCACCGTGCAGGTGCCGAAGGCGGTCATGCGGCCCTGGTCGTCGGATATCTCCACCGCCCACACCGCGAGGGACCTGCCGGAGTGAAGCGGGCGCCCCACACCGGTTACCCAGCCCGACGTAGCAGGCTTGAGGTGGTTGACCTTCAGCTCCACCCCCAGGGCGAGCTTGGTGCGGTCGAACAGCCAGGCGCCGAGCGATCCGATGCTCTCCACCATCACGCCGGAGGCGCCTCCGTGGAGGATGCCCCCGGGCTGGGCGTTGGGCGAGACCGGGATGCGGGCAACAATGCGCTCGGGCGTTGCTTCGATCCACTCGAGGCCCATCTGCTCCAAAAGGGGCCCTCGAACCTTCTCGTTCAGCTCCGCCGGGGTGGGAGGCGAATCGTCGGTCATCCTGCCAACCTGGTCCAGGGGCTGCGCCCCCGGATCCCCCCTGGAAATGGGGCGCCTGGCGGCGCACTTATTCTGATAGCAGCCCTGGCGGGCTGCGGGTTCGGCAGGCGGAGCCTCAAGCTCCCGCCAGGGAACCTTCGTGGGCGCTCTCGATCTTTGCGACCTCGGCCTTGGGAGCCAGTCGCCAGAAGTGCTGGGACTCGTTCTCCCAGTTCTTCAGAATCGAGTAGGCCCGGGCGGAGCCGGTCAGCTCGGCGTGGTCGGCCAACAGCTCGAGCAGCTCGGCCAGATCGCCCCGCCGGGGCCGGTGCAGGTCCACCAGCTCGGGGTTCACCCGGGCCCGCAGCCGCAGCTCGGGATCCCAGACGTAGGCCTGCCCGCCGGTCATGCCGGCGCCCATGTTCCAGCCGGTGGGTCCGAGGATCACCACCGTGCCGCCGGTCATGTACTCGCAGGCATGGTCTCCGGCACCCTCCACCACCGCGACCGCCCCCGAGTTCCGGACGCACAGGCGTTCGCCCCCTCGGCCGGCCACGAAAATCTTGCCTCCGGTGGCGCCGTAGAGCACGGTGTTGCCGATCAGGTGGGGCTCCCCGGCGTCGTTCTCCGGGGCCTTGATGACTATCCTCCCGCCCCCCATGCCCTTGCCGACGTAGTCGTTGGCTTCGCCGGTGAGGATGAAGTCCACGCCGTCGCTCAGGAAGGCGCCGAAGCTCTGGCCGGCCTCACCCTCGAACCGTACGGTGGCCTTGCCGGGAGGCGCCTTGTCGCCGTGGTCGTGGGCGACAGCCCCGCCCAGCCGGGCGCCGATGGTCCGGTCCTTGTTGTGGATGGGGAACGAGACGTCCACCTCTCCGCCCTCAAGGAGCGCCTTGATGCAGGCATCGAAAACCTCGTCGCCCAGCTCGGAAGTGGGCTGCTGGATCGGGTGGGACGCCACGAAGTGCCTGGTGCCCTCCTCCTGGTGCATCATCGGGCTCACGTCCAGCATTTTGGCCCGGTCGCTCTTCAGGTCGGCCTCCAGAAGATCCATGCGGCCGATGGCCTCGTCCAGCGACCGCAGCCCTAGCGATGCCAGAATGCGGCGGGTCTCCTCGGCCACGAACAGCAGGTACCGGGCCACCTTCTCCGGCGTGCCGGTGAACTTCGCTCGGAGGTCCTTGCGCTGGGTGGCGATGCCCACCGGGCAGGTGTCGCGGTGGCAGGCCCGCACCATGATGCAGCCCTCGGCCAGCAGCAGCGAGGTCCCGAACGAGTACTCGTCGGCGCCCAGCAGCGCGGCCATGATCACGTCGCGGCCGCTCTTCATGCCGCCGTCGACCCGGATCTTCACCCGGTCCCGCAGGCCGTTCTGCATGAGGGTCTGCTGGGTCTCGGCGATACCGATCTCCCAGGGCAGGCCGGCGTTCTTGATGGAGGACAGGGCGCTGGCGCCGGTTCCTCCGTCCCAGCCGGAGATCTGCACCACATCGGCCAGGGCCTTGGCCACGCCGGCGGCAATGGTGCCCACCCCGGCCTCGGCTACCAGCTTCACCGACACGGTCGAGCTCTGGTTGACCTGCTTGAGGTCGAAGATCAGCTGGGCCAGGTCCTCGATGGAGTAGATGTCGTGATGCGGCGGGGGAGAGATCAGCGCGACCCCGGGACGGGTGTGCCTGAGGGCGGCGATCTCCTCGGTTACCTTGTGGCCCGGAAGCTGGCCCCCCTCGCCGGGCTTGGAGCCCTGGGCGATCTTGATCTGGATCTCCTCGGCCCACGACAGGTACTCCGGGGTGACCCCGAAGCGCCCGGAAGCCACCTGCTTGACCTTGCAGCGCCGTTCGTCGCGGTAGCGACTGGGGTCCTCGCCGCCCTCGCCCGAGTTGGCCGAGCCACCGATGGAGTTGAGTGCGATGGCCAGCGTCTCGTGGGCCTCGGCACCGATGGCGCCGTGGCTGATCGCCCCGGTGGAGAACCGCCGGGTGATGGCCTCAACCGGCTCCACCTCGTCCAGCGCAATGGGCTCGGCCGCCTTGAACCTGAACAGGTCCCGGGGTTCGGTCTGGGGACGCTGCTCCACCAGGGCGGCAAACTTGCTGTAGGTATTCCACTCACCGTTGGCCACCGCCTCCTGCAGGGTGTCGACCACGTCCGGGTTGGTGGCGTGGTACTCGCCGTTGTTGCGGTGCTTGATGTATCCGGGATGCGGCACCTTCGGAGCGGTCTCGTACCCCTTCGCGTGCCGCTTCAGCACGTCCTCGGCAATCTCGGCCAGGCCGATCCCGCCCATGGGCGACGGGGTGCCGGTGAACGCCAGGTCGATGACTTCGCGACCGATCCCGATCGCATCGAAGATCTGGGCGCCCCGGTAGGAATCGGTGGTGGAAATGCCCATCTTGGACATGATCTTCAGCACGCCCTCCTCCACCGCCAGCCGGTACCGCATCAACGCTTCTTGAACCGGGATATCTTCGCCCAGGCGGCCCTTGGCGACGATGTCGGTGAGCGACTCCAAAGCCAGGCGCGGGCAGATGGCCTCGGCCCCGTAACCCAGAAGGCAGGCGAAATGGTGGACTTCTCGCGCTTCGTCGGTCTCGACGACCAGGCTGGTGCGGGTGCGATGGCCCGAGCCCATCAGGCGCTGGTGGACCGCGCCCACTGCCAGCAGCATGGGGATCGGTGCACGATCGGGACCGGTGTCGCGGTCCGAGATTGTGATGATCCCGCTGCCGATGCGGGCGGCCTGCTCGGCCTCCTCACAGATCTGTTCCAGCCGGTCCAGCATGCCCTGCCTGCCGTCTTCGACCTTGAAGGTGGCATCCAGCCGGTAGCCTCCCAACGTCTTGAAGAGGAAGAAAGTGTCCAGCTCCAGCAGCGATGCCCCTTCCGGACGCTCCCACAAGACGGGGTCGTGCGGGCCGATCAGGGTGCGGATGCTCATTACCGAGCGCTCCCGCATGTGGTCGATGGCCGGGTTGGTCACCTGGGCGAAGCGCTGCTTGAAATAGTTGTACAGCGGACGGTTGAACTCGCTCAGCACCGCCGGCGAGGTGTCGTCGCCCATCGAGGAGGTCGGCTCGTGGGCGGTGGAGGCCATCGGCCGCAGAATGACGGTGAACTCTTCTTTGGTGTATCCGAAGGCCACCTGGCGGTTCACCAGGTCGGAGGGAACCTGGGGATCCGGAGCCACCAACGACGTCTGGGTCAGGTGCTCGGACACCCACTTGCCGTAGGGCTGACGCTTGGCGAGGCGCTCTTTGACCGGGTCGAAGATGAAGCCGCCGTCTTCGGGGTCCACCACCAGCATCTGCCCCGGTCCGAGCTTGCCGCGCTTCACCATGCCGTGGCCACGGGTGTAGATGGAGCCGGCCTCGGAGGAGCAGGCAACGAAGCCGTCCTCGCATACCGAGTAGCGCAGCGGCCGCAGGCCGTTGCGGTCCAGGGCCGCCCCGATTTTGTAGCCGTCGGTGAACACCAGGCCGGCGGGTCCGTCCCACGCCTCCATCAAGCATGAGTGGTACCGGTAGAAGTCGCGCACCTCGTCGTCCAGGTCTTCGAGCTTCTCCCAGGCGCACGGAATAAGCATTGCCATGGCGTGGGTCACGTCACGGCCCTCGCGGTTGAGCAGCTCCAGGACGTTGTCGAACATGGCGGAGTCGGAACCGTTCTCGTCGATGACCGGGCGAAGGAGCTCCTCTTCCAGCAGGTTGCGCTTGCCCAGGCGGCCCTCACGAGCCTTCATCCGGTTGATGTTGCCGGCGATGGTGTTGATCTCTCCGTTGTGGCAGCTCTGGCGGAACGGCTGCGCCCGTTCCCAGGTCGGCGCGGTGTTGGTGGAGAACCGCTGGTGAAACATCGCAAATGGGGCGGTGAAGTTGTCCCGCGCCAGGTCAGGGTAGAACTCGGCAAGCTGATCGGCGACCACCAGCGCCTTGTAGGTGATGGTGAGGAACGAGAACGAGGGGAAGTAGAGCCGGATGCCGGAGTCCTGGCAGGCCTTTTCGGAGCGCTTGCGGGCGCGCACGCACCTGCGTTCGGCTTCGGCGGTATCCACCCCCACCGGCCGCAGCAGGATGGCCTGCTCTATGCCGGGGTGGATCTGCCGGGCCTGATCGCCGATGTAGTCCAGCTCCATGGGAACCTCGCGCCATCCCAGGACGCCGATCCCCTCGTGGTGGCAGGCTTCCTCGACGATCGCCCGGTGGCCGGTGGTGCCGGGGGGCCACACGAAAGCCATCGCCACGCCGATGAAGGCGGGGTCGGCGTCGGAGTGCAGCTCCGAGGCGAAGAACTGGGCGGGGAGGGGGAGCAGCAGGCCGGCGCCGTCGCCGCTCTTGGAATCGGCGGCCACCGCTCCGCGGTGCCTTACCCGGCACAGGGAGTAAAGGGCGGACTCGACGATGGACCGGCTTGACCGGCCCTGGACATCGGCAACGAATCCGATACCGCAGGCGTCACGCTCGTAGCGGGGGTTGTACAGACCCTGGTAGGCGTTCAGCTCGGGGCTCCTTCCTGACAGCGCCATTTTCTCTTTGGGCTGCCGAATCCTGATGGCGCCCGCGCGGGCGACAGGTGTTGCGAAAACCTTACATAAAACAAACATAAAAGAAGCGCCCGCCGAAGCGAGCGCCATTGCTCAAACCGTATCGATTTTCGGGATGTAGTGTAGCTGAATAATTTCGGCTTGTTAAGTGACCGGACGGCAGACCGAACCGCCCGGCTAACCAGGCGGTCCGAACGTTAGCTGACCGTCAGCTGTAACTCCATTCCGAGATCCTTGTGGATCCTGCCGTCCTCGGTTTCCAGGATGCACTGCAAAGTGTATTCGCCCGGTTCCAGCCGGAGGGCAAGCGCCTCGGGTTCAACCCCCGGAGCAAACTCCTCGATCTCGCCAAGAGCCCTCCCCGAGGAGTCGAGAACCTCGAGCTCATGGTTCTCCGTACCCTCGTTATGGGCGGTGAAATAGACGTTGGGCCCCTGCGCGGTATCGGGGCCTTCGAACGCGTAGTCCACGAGCCGGTAATCCAGCAGGCTGTCGGCTTCGGACCGGTCGAATGCTGCAGAATCGTCCCCCCCGCGGTCACCGCACCCTGCGGCCAGCAAAAGCGCGGTCACGGCCACAGCGGCCCGCAGGCGTCGAGGCTTGCGAAAGCTTACAGGGCGGAACGCTGTGGAGTCGGACAATGGGCCTTCCTTCCAGCGGGATCTTAGGTAAGGCTAAGTCAATAACTTAGTTATATCTAATACCGGGCGGCTTGTCGATGCCGGCCAGACGGGGTTGGGCTAGCGGCCCGGCGCGATCCAAAGATTGTCGGCCAGGCTGGGGCCGAGGGATGCCGACAAGCCATCTACCGACAGGGTGCGGGTTCCGTCGGGGGCGATGGCCGACACCTTCAAAGTCGCCCCGGGCATGAGGGCATGCTCCTGGAAGTACTGCAGGATCCCGGTCACCAGTTCCACGTCCTCGGTGAGCAGGCACAGGGTTCCCCAGTCGCCCTCGGCCAGTTCCGTGAGGGGAACCAGGCTCGACCGTTCGTAGGGTGGGGTCATGCCGGGGATGGGATTTCCGTGCGGGCAGGTGGTGGCTCCGGTTTTGTCCAGGATCCGCTGTTCGACCTCGGGAGAGATCACATGCTCCCAGTCGTGGGCCTCCTCGTGCGCCCGGTACCAGGGGATCCCCAGAATGTCGGTCAAGAGCCGCTCGGCCAAACGGTGGCGTCGAACCAGGGGGGTTGCCACCTCACGGCCGGTTTTGGTCAGGTGGATCTTTCTATTCTGGATTTCGATCAGGCCCTCGGCAACGAGGCGCTTGACGGCCTGGGAGACGGTCGCCGGGGTCACTCCAAGACGTTCGGACAACCGGGCCTGAAGAATCGAGGCGCCCTCTTCCTCCATCTCGAATATGCATTCGAGGTATTCCTGTGCGCCCTGCGGAACCTGTGCCGACATCTCTAAGTACTATAGTCGCAAGATCGTGAGTGGGGCCCGGAACAAGCGCAAAGTCCTCCTTCTGGACGGCCACTCGCTGGCTTATCGAGCCTTCTACGCGCTGCCCCCGGAGCTCAGGACTACCAGCGGAACCCCCACCAACGCCGTCTTCGGCTTCACCTCCATGCTGATCAAGGCGATGCAGACTCTGGGCACCCGGCAGGTGGCCGCCGCTTTCGACATGGGCGCCCCGACCGAGCGACTGGCCCTTCGCCCCGAGTACAAGGCGCAGCGGGTGTCGGCGCCCGATGAGTTCCGCTCCCAGATGGGGCTGATCCACGAGGTGCTCGTGACCCTGGGGATCCCGATCTTCGAGACGGCCGGCGTGGAGGCCGACGACATCATCGCCGTGATGGCAACCCGGCTGGCCGCCGACGGGGTTGACGTCAACATTCTCACCGCAGACCGGGACTTCTTTCAGATCGTCCGTCCCGGCATCACAGTCATCCGCAATGTCAGGGGGATATCGGAGACCATCGTCTTCGACGAGGCCGCCTTCCGGGAGCGCTACGGCTTCGACCCGCCCCGGTACCTGGACTACGCCGCGCTGAGGGGCGACCCCTCCGACAACATCGCCGGGGTGCCCGGGATAGGGGAGAAGACGGCCGCCAAGCTCATCCAGACCTACGGGACCCTCGAGAACGTGCTCGAGCACCTGGACGAGCTGACCCCCCGGATCCGGACCAACCTGGGGGAAGCCGGCCAGCGTCTTTTGGAAAACAAGGAGTTCTTCCGTTTCCGCTCCCCCGAGGAGCTGGCCGCCCAGGGGGTGGCCACCCCGGCCCTGGAGGTCACCTTCGACGACCTGACAATGGGGGACTGGGACTTCAACCGGATCCGGCAGCTGTTCGACTCACTGGAGTTCCGGGTTCTCTACGACCGCCTGGCTGCCGATCGCCCGGAGGCGCTGGCTGCCGCGACAGGATTCGAGGGCTCTGCCGTGGAGGTGGTCACAAAACAGGCCCTGGAGGCGCTGGTCCTGGAGCTGGACCGGGAGAGCGCGGTGGTGGTGCGCCTTCTGGGGGACCCGAACAACAGCCGACGGGCGGCGGAGACCGTGGCCTTCGCCACACCGGCCGGAGCCCAGGTGGTTAGGGTCGGCGCAGGATCCCTTCCGGCCGCCGACATCTGGGAGGCGCTGAGGCCGGCGTTTGAGACCCGGGGCCTGGCAACCCATGGAGCCAAGGACGCGCTGCAGCGGCTGGCTGCGGTGGGCATCGCTCCCGGCGAGGTCGCCATGGACACCGAGATTGCCGCCTACCTGGTGGACCCGGCACGGGGCACCTATCGCCTGGACGAGCTGGCTCGCCATTACCTGGACCGGGAGCTGAAGCTGGACGATGCGGTTCCCGCCGACCAGGAGGGGCAGCAATCGCTGCTGGCCGGCGCCGACGACGGAGCCGACCACATCTCGGCGGCCGGCCTGGAGGCGATAGCCACCGCCGAGCTGGTGGAGGTGCTCAGCAAACAGATGCGGGAACGGGGAGTCTGGGACCTGTTCGCGGACCTGGAGATACCGCTCACCGGTGTGCTGGCCAAGGTTGAGCGAGCCGGCGTCCGGCTGGACTCCGAGTACCTGGATGAGATGTCGCTGCACCTGGCCAAGGAGCTGGATTCGGTGGAACACCGGATCTTTACCCTGGCCGGCGGCCCGTTCAACATAGCCTCGCCGCCCCAGCTGCGGGCGGTCCTGTACGACCGGCTGGGGCTGAAGCCGGGCAAGAAGACCAAGACCGGGTACTCCACCGACGCCAAGGTGCTGGAGTCGCTGATGGACGAACACCCGATCATCGAGAGCATCCTGCGCCACCGCGAGATCTCGAAGCTGAAGTCCACCTACATCGACGCCCTGCCCCGGCTGGTCGACCCGGCGACCGGGCGGTTGCACACCCGCTTCAACCAGACGGTGGCCACCACCGGGCGGCTGAGCTCGGAGAACCCCAACCTGCAGAACATCCCCATCCGCACCGACGAAGGCAAACAGATCCGGCGGGCGTTCATCCCGGAGGGAGGCAACCTGCTGATGGTGGCCGACTATTCCCAGATCGAGCTACGGCTGCTGGCTCACCTGTCGGGCGACCCCGAGCTGACCGGCGCCTTCGCCCGGGGGGACGACATCCACCGCCTGTCGATAGGCAAGGCCCTGGGCATAGACCCCTCCGAGGTCACGCCGGCCCAGCGGAGCATCGGCAAGATGGTTTCCTACGGCGTGACCTACGGGATGGGCCCGTTCGGGTTGTCGCAGCGTCTGCGCATCCCGGTGGACCAGGCGCGCACCTATATAGAGGGGTTCTTCGCCAGCTACCCACAGATCCGCACCTATCTGGACGCGGTGGTAGCGAAAGCGACCGAGGACGGTTTCACCACCACCATGCTCGGCCGCCGCCGTTACCTGCCCGAGCTGCGCTCGCGCAACCCCCGGGTCCGGGGCCTGGGGGAGCGGCAGGCGCTGAACGCTCCACTGCAGGGATCGGCCGCCGACATCATGAAGCTGGCGATGGTAAAGGTCGATCGGGCCCTGGAGGGGGCCCCGGCCCGAATGGTGCTCACTGTGCACGACGAGCTGGTATTCGAGGTTCCGGAAGACGACGTCGAGCAGGCGGCCCAAACCATCCGGGGCGTCATGGAAAACGCCGTGGAGCTATCCGTGCCGCTTACCGTCGACCTCGCCTGGGGACCAAACTGGGCCGACGCAAAGGCCTGACCTAGTCCCCCGGCTCCGGCGGTTGTCCACGGCCGCTCCCGGCCGGCTGGTCCGGGGAGGACTCGGGTTGCGGCAGCTCGGCAGCAGGCAGCGGGGCACCGCCGCCCAGGATCAATGCGAGCATGCGCTCCTCGCGCCGGCCAAGCGAGTCGAGGCCCGCCTTCAGCTCCCGGCTCAACTTCGCTTCCGCCTGGCTGATCGAGCCGACTACTCTCTCCTCCGACTCCTCGGTGGAGTTGAACAACTCCGACCGCCATTCGCCGGTTGCCTTGTTCAAGGCAAATAGCGCGTTGCCCAGGTTCTCGGCCACCGCCATCAGGCTGTGGTTGAACCGCCCGTCGAGGTTCTCCAGGCCCTCCATAAGGAACTTTTCGGTGTGCCCTGCCCGGGCCCCGGTGAGGGCCCGGAGCTCGTCCAGGCCGCCGGACAACTCCTGGGTGGCCGCCTCCAGCCGTTCCTGACTCTGACGGACCATCTGGTAGGAGCCGGTGATCTGATCCTCCAGGCCCCGCAGCGCCCGCCAAAGACGCTCCGCGCTTTTCAGGTTGGCCTCCTGGCCCGCTGCGGACCGGTTGTCCAGGGTTGCAGTAAGGCTGGCGATGGCGGTGTCCAGGCGGTTGGCAATGAAGTCGTAGCCCTGGGCCAGCTTAGAGTCCAGGAACTCCAGGCCCTTGGCCAGCCGCTCCCACTGCTTCGCGTCGAGCGGGTTGGTCATCACCGACTCCAGGCTCTGGACCCGCTTCGCGAGAGTGGCCTGGAGCTCCTCGAGACCGGCAAGGTACCTGAGCTGGGTGGCGCTGTTCTCGTCGCCCTCGGCCAGCACCGAGTCCAGCTTGCGGGTGAGTGCGTCCTCGGTGTCGGTCAGCTTGTTCTCCAGCCGGCGCAGGGTGGAAGCCAGGGCCTCGGCGTCGGCTTGGTCATCCGGTCGGTTCAGCCCCTCCAGGCCTGCGGCGAGGCGGGCGGCAAGTTGATCGTTGTGGCTTGAAACGGCCTGCTCGATGGCCGTCAGCCTCTTGTCCAGGCGGCTAAGGCCCTCCAACAGCCCGGCCGGCAGATCGGTTTTCGAAGGACGTGCTTCGATCGACCGGATGCGCTCGGAGAACGTCCGCTCCAGCCGGTCAATCGCCGCCAGGACATCCACCTGGTCGGTCTTGGCGCCGGTGGGCTGCACCCGGGCAATACGCGAGTCGATGACCTCGAGGCCCCGCAGAACCCGGGACTCGGTACGGCTTGCCACCTCCCGGATGTCACTCTTCCACCCTTCGAGCGAGCTCAGCAGGACACTGAAGGCCCCTTCAAGGCGGGACGACCGGCTGGATGCATCGTCCAGGTCCTTCTGCCAGCGCCCTACGGTGGACGCCAGGTCGGACAGTTTCTGCTCGAGCCGCTCGTAGGAAGCATCAGCTCGCGGTGGGGCTGCCGGCGTAAGGTCCGCATTGGGTCCGTCGGCCGGACGTGGAGCGTTGAACGAAGGGCTCAATTGCTCAGGGTCCCCCGGATCGGCGGCGGGCATTGGGTGCTCATTGTTGGAAGCTTCCTCCTTGGCCCAGGGCCCTTTGTTTCAGCGCCGGGCGACAGACGTCGCTTGGGCAAGAATGTTACTCCCACCGGTGCGAGCTATGGGTTTTTCCACTAAACTCTTCTTTGCCCGTGACTTTGTCGCGGAGTACCCCCTGCCCGATTTTCGGGCAAACAAGGAGTTTTTTAGATGTCAACACTTTCCGGCATAGGTTCGACTAGCCGTGAGATGCCTCAAAGCAACGACATTACGACCAACGATGTCGGTTCTTCCATAGAAGATCTCATTGCAGCAATCGACGCAACCATCAAGCCCTTCTCGGACGGCGACCTGGTTAGCGGGACGATAGTCAAGATCGACAAAGAAGAGGTGCTTGTCGATATCGGCTACAAGTCCGAGGGCGTGATTCCCGCCCGGGAGCTCTCCCTGCGACACGATGTGGATCCCTCGGAGATAGTCACCCTCGGTGAGCAGATCGAGGCCCTGGTTCTTCAGAAGGAGGACAAAGAGGGACGGCTGATCCTCTCCAAGAAGCGGGCTTCCTACGAGCGGGCCTGGGGCCGGATCGAGGAATACAAAAAGGCCGGCAAGGTGGTCAAGGGCACCGTCATCGAGGTCGTCAAGGGCGGTCTCATCGTCGACGTCGGCCTTCGCGGCTTCCTTCCTGCGTCCTTGGTGGAGCTTCGCCGGGTCCGGGACCTGCAGCAGTTCGTCGGCAAGGAGCTCGAGTGCAAGATCATCGAGCTGGACAAGAACCGCAACAACGTGGTCCTGTCCCGCCGGGCGTACCTGGAAGAGGCACACTTCGAGCAGCGCAAGGACTTCCTCGCCAACCTCACCGTGGGCGAGCGCCGTACCGGCACCGTTTCTTCAGTGGTCAACTTCGGGGCGTTCGTAGACCTGGGCGGAGTCGACGGCCTGGTGCACGTGTCCGAGCTTTCGTGGCGCCACGTCGACCATCCGAGCGAAGTCGTTCAGGTCGGTCAGGAGATCGAGGTCGAGGTCCTGTCGGTAGAGCCCGATCGTGACCGGGTCTCGCTGTCGCTAAAGAACACCCAGGAAGACCCGTGGCAGGCGTTCGCAAGGGCACACGGCACCGGCGACTTCGTTGCCGGGACCATCACCAAGCTGGTTCCGTTCGGCGCCTTCATCAAGGTGGCCGATGGCATCGAGGGCCTGGCTCACATCTCCGAGCTCTCCGAGCAGCACATCGAGCTGCCCGAACAGGTCGTCCAGCTGGGCCAGGAGGTCCAGGTCCGGGTAATAGATGTGGACCTGGATCGCCGGCGCATCAGCCTCTCGTTGAAAGCAGGGGCCGGAGGCCAGGCCCCGGTGCAACCGGAGCAACCCGCTCCCGCCGCGCCTGCCGGCGAGGCGGCCGTTCCCGGTACGGAGGCCGAAGCTGCGCCGTCCGAGACGCCTGCCGGCGAGGCTGCCGTTCCCGGTACGGAGGCCGAATCTGCGCCGTCCGAGACGCCTGCCGAGCCAGCGGTCTTCTCCGAGGTGGTGGAAGCACCGCCGGCTCCCGAACCGGCTGCCGCAGCCGAATCGGCGCCGGAGTCGTTTGTTCCGCCCGGCCCGGATCCCGAGATCGTAGAGTCGCCCCCCACCCCGGTTCCGGCGGCAGCAGCCGAATCTGCGCCTTCAACGTTTGTGCCTTCTTCCGCCCCCGACCTGGAAGGCGAGCTTTTGGACTCGGCTCCCGACAGCTTCGAGGAATCCCTCGAGTCGATCGTCGAGGGCATGAAGCGCAACCGCACCTAAGCCAGCCGCCGGGAGTGCCCGTTATTGGACTGACCGGAGGCATCGCCTCCGGGAAGTCCACGGTGGCAGCCCTACTCAGACACAAGGGCGCTCTCGTAGTTGACGCCGACGAAGTTGCGCGCCGGCTGGTGGAACCGGGGCGGCCGGCACTCGATGAGATCACGGCACGGTTCGGCCGCGGGGTATTGGCCCCGGACGGTTCCCTGGACCGGGCCGCCCTCGGTCGTCTGGTGTTCTCGGATCCTGAGGCCCGGGGCCACCTCAACGAGATACTCCATCCCCGGATCTTCGAGGCGATCAGAGACCGCCTGGAGGACGAAGACCCGAACCGGCTCGTCTTCGTCGAGGCTGCGCTGCTGGCCGAGACCTACTCCCAGGCAAACAGATGGCTGGCGCTGCAGGGCCTGGTGGTGGTGGATGCCCCGGCCGAGCTGCAGGCGGCCCGCCTGAGGGCTAAGGGGATGGCCGAGTCGGACGCCTCACTGCGGATGGCGGCCCAGCTGGCCCGCCCGGACCGGCTCTCCCGGGCCACCCACGTGATCGACAACTCCGGTTCGATCGAAGATCTGAAGGCCGAGGTGGACCGGTTGTGGGCGCAGCTCAACCCCGAACGACCCCCCGGGGACCGCACCGCTTGATGCGCTTCACCCCGTCCCGGCCGAAAGCCTAGCCTCGCCATGGCTCCGACACCCAGCAGCACCGGGGTTTGGCGGTGGGGACGGTGGTCGTCTGAGGGTTCTGCGCCTCCGCCGACGTTCGAGCACCCGGAGGTCAGATTCCTCGAGTTCAACATGTGCGGCAGCGCCTGTAACCAGGGAAACCTGGTCGGGGTGGTAAATGCCACCCGGGACAGCATTCTCAGTTACCGGCCGGATGTCGTGCTCCTCAACGAGGTCTGCCTGGGCCAGGCAGACCGCCTGGTCGAGCTACTGGCGCTGCGCGGTTACCCGGTGAGTGGCTGCTTCGGCGCCACCACCCGGGTGAGCAGGTGTACGACAGTGTCCGGGGAGCGCTGGTACGGCAACGCAGTGCTGACCCGGGGAGCCGGGATCGGCACGCCGGCGATGATTCGGTTGCCGAACCGGCCGGGCCTGGCCGAGCAAAGAAGCGTCATCTCCATGGCGGCTGAGATCCGCGGGGTGCGGGCACTGGTATCGGCCACCCACTTGACTCCAAGAACCAAAGATGAGCTGTACAACCGCCTTCAGATCGCCGAGCTGGCTTCAATCCAGAACCAAAGGGCCCTCGAGGGCAATGTCGTTGTCTTCGGTGGCGACCTCAATGCCGCACCTTCCCATCTGCAGGAGCTCTACCAGCCGGCCGGCCGCTTCCGGGAGGTCGACTATCCGCGGAACCGGGCCACCTACTCGATCCACAAGATCGACTTCATATTCCTGAACGTCGAAAGCTTCTTCGGCCTGTCGGGAAAAGTGACCAGGTCGCGATGGTCCGATCACCGCCCGCTAAGAGGAGCGGCCACCCTCAGGGCCGGATGAGCCGCCGTCCGAGTTGCCCCAATTGGTGCGGTTAGCTCAAAACATTGGTTAGTCTTGAGCCCAAGCATGAATCGGATACCAGCATCCCCGTGAAGGGGGCCAGAGTCGGCCTGGCCATAGTCGGCGTTCTCGCCGTACTGGCCACCGCCGCGTTCGTGGGCATCACATTCTTCGACCTCGGCAAACCGGGCTCCGGTAGGTCCCCCAGCGCGCGGCCGGCTCCAAGTCAGCCGGCCGACAACTCACCGGTGGCGGCAGAGGAGACTTTGGCGCCCGATCCCCTTGCTTCGTTCCCCCACCCCGGCGAGTCAATGGTCGCCGATGCCGCGGTGGCCAAGGTGGCCGTCTACGACGCCCCGAACGGCAAGACCACCAAGACTCTGAACAACCCCACCATAGAGAACGTGCCGCTGGTCCTGGGGGTCACCGAGACCCAGGGGGACTGGTTGCGGGTTCAGCTGCCGGTGCGACCCAACGGCTCCACCGGCTGGGTCAAGAAATCCGAGGTCAAGACCCGGTCGGTCCAGAATCACATCGTGGTGGAGATCGCCAAGCGCCGGTTGACCGCCTGGCAGGGTTCCGAGCTCCTGATGGAATCGCCGGTCGGAGTGGGGACCGACAAGACGCCGACGCCCCCGGGCACCTACTACGTCGATGTCTCGGCTCGCAATCCCGGCCACGGCATGGGCGTGCACATGCTGAGCATCTCCGGCTTTTCCGAGGTTCTCAAGAACTTCGGCGGGGGGTTGGGCCAGCTGGCCATCCACGGCACATCCAACATGGCAACCGTCGGGACGAACGCCAGCAACGGGTGCTTGCGGCTGCCCAACGACACGGTTGCGAAGCTCGCGAAGATTGCGCCCACGGGTACGCCGGTCTTCGTCCTTCCCTAAATATTTCCCGTCCTACCGGCCGGCCGAACGGGCGATAGCGATCTTCGGGAATTAGGCCATCTGCCGTCCTCGTTAAGGTGTAGGACGATGGAATACATGAACTCCAGCCTGAAAGCCGTTTTCTTCGATGCCGGAGAGACCTTGCTGGCCCCGCACCCGTCACACCACGAGCTGTTCGCCATGGTGCTGGACGAGCACGGCCATGCCGTCTCCCCGCAAACCGTCCAGGACACCTTTGCCGGCATGGCCCCCACGTTTGCGGCGGTCATGGACCGCATGGCGGTCAAGTCCTGGTCCATCTCCCGCGAGGCCTCGCTGGAGTTTTGGGGCCGGATCTACGGGGAGGCCCTGGAGCGCCTCGGCGTCCCGGACCCTGACCGCCGGCTGTTCCGGGCACTCTACGAGCGATACACCCGGTACGAGTCCTACCGGTTGTTTCCCGAATGCATACCGACTCTCGGAGCCATCCGGGACGCCGGGTTGCTGGTGGGGCTGATCTCCAACTTCGAGGAGTGGCTGGAGGGCATGCTGATCGAGATGGAGATAGCCCACCTTTTCGATCTGATGGTGATCTCGGGCAAAGAGGGCATCGAGAAGCCCGACCCGGCCATCTTCCACCTGGCCCTCGACCGCTCCGGCATTGCTGCCGAGCATTCGATCTACGTCGGGGATCACCCGCGTCTGGACGTCGAAGCGGCACAGGCGGTGGGCATGGGAGCGGTGCTGATAGACCGCAAAGGCCATCACCCCCAGTTCGAGGGGCACCGAATCGATGCCCTGGACGGCTTGCTGACTTTGCTCGATCTCGGCGGTTCCGGCGGCGATGCCTGAGTTCAAGATCGTCTCGGACTGGGCCCCCAGCGGTGACCAGCCCCAGGCAATCGAGAAGCTTACCCGGGGATTGAACGAGGGTCTGGCCCGGCAGACGCTGCTCGGCATCACCGGGTCGGGCAAGGGGTTCACGATGGCCGGGGTCATTGCCAACGCGCAGCGGCCCACGCTGATCATCGCCCCCAACAAGAGCCTGGCCGCGCAGCTCACGAACGAGATGAAGGAGTTCTTCCCGCACAACGCGGTGGAGTACTTCGTCTCCTACTACGATTACTACCAGCCCGAGGCCTACATCGCGAGCAGCGACACCTACATCGAGAAGGACTCGTCGCTGAACGACGAGATCGACCGGCTCCGCCACTCCGCCACGGCGGCGCTGCTCAGCCGGCGGGACGTGATCATCGTGGCCAGCGTCTCCTGCATCTACGGCTTGGGGTCGCCTCAGGAGTACGAGTCGCAACTGCTGCGGCTGGCTATAGGCAAGGACTACCCTCAGGCCCTGATCCTGCGCCGGCTGGTCGACATGGCCTACGAGCGCAACGAACTGAACTTCGTCCGGGGCAAGTTCCGGGTAAGGGGCGACACGCTGGACATCTTTCCGGCCTACCAGGAGTCGGCAGTCCGGGTGGAGCTGTTCGGCGACACCATCGAGCGCCTGGTTCGGATGGACCCGCTGACCGGGGAGCGCCTTTCCGACGAAGACTCGATCACGATCTTCCCCGCCTCCCATTACGTCGCCTCCGGTCCCCGCATGGAGCGGGCCATCCGCCAGATCCGCCAGGAGCTGAAGGACCGCCTGCACGTCCTGGAGTCCGAACACAAGCTGCTCGAGGCCCAGCGCCTGCGGATGCGAACCGAATACGACCTGGAGATGATGGAGCAGATCGGATTCTGCAACGGCATCGAGAACTACTCCCGCCACATCGACGGCCGCACCGCCGGCTCCCCGCCGTTCACCCTTATCGACTATTTCCCCGACGACTTTTTGACCGTCATTGACGAATCGCACGTCACCTTAGGACAGCTGCACGGCATGTACGAGGGGGATCTCAGCCGCAAAGAGGTGCTGGTGGAGCACGGTTTCCGCCTCCCCTCGGCCATCGACAACCGGCCCCTGCGCTTCGACGAGTTCATCGAGCGGGTAGGAGACCTGATCTTCATGTCGGCCACCCCCAGCCCCTACGAGCTGAAGGTGTCGAGCCAGGTGGTGGAGCAGATCGTCCGACCCACCGGACTGGCCGACCCGGAAGTCAGCGTGCGGCCCAGCAAGGGGCAGATAGACGACCTGATGAGTGAGATTAAAGTCCGGGTCGACAAAGACCAGAGGGTGCTCGTGACCACCCTGACCAAGCGGATGGCAGAGGACCTGACCGACTACCTGCTGGAGTCGGGGGTGAAGGTGAGGTACCTGCACTCCGACGTCGACACGATCACCCGAATCGAGATACTGCGCGACCTGCGGCTCGGCGAGTTCGACGTGCTGGTGGGGATCAACCTGCTCCGGGAGGGGCTGGACCTGCCAGAGGTGGCCCTCGTGGCCATCCTGGACGCCGACAAGGAAGGATTCCTCCGGTCGCAGACGTCGCTTATCCAGACGATGGGCCGGGCGGCCCGAAACGTCGAGGGACAGGTCATCATGTACGCGGACAACGTGACCGATTCCATGCGGGCAGCAATCTCCGAGGCGACCCGGAGGCGGCAGATCCAGCTGGCGTACAACGAGGAGCATGGCATCAACCCGTCGACCATCCGCCGCAACATCTCCGATATCCTGCTCGGCGCCGAAACGGATTCCACTCCTCTGCCCAAGGGCAAAGGCCGCCGATCCCGTCACCGGGAGGAGTTGTCCTTGCCGAAGGACGAGCTGGTGCGGCTGGTCCAGTCGCTGGAAGCTGAGATGCACGAGGCTGCGAAGAGCCTGCGCTTTGAGTACGCTGCGCGACTGCGGGACGAGGTTTCCGACCTGAAGAGGGAGTTGAAAGCGCTTGCCTGAGTTCGATCCCAGGACAAACGGCCACCGGCTGAAATCGGAATCGACACCGGTACCCCGCCGGGGCGGGGGAGTGCTCCTGCTGGCGCTGGTCTCCGCCCTCACCGGGTTGAACCTGTTGATCGGCGCCGGGGTCGGCGCCATCGTGGGTGCGGTAACCGATGCAGACGATCTCACACCGGCGCTGGCGGCCATAGGTGCCGGTTTGGGCGGCGCGGTCGGGGTGGCTGTGGGCGTCAAGGTGACGCTCCGCCTCGGAGGCTCTAGCGGCGTCAGCTCCGCCCGATGGCTGACTGCCTGGGGAATTGCCGGCCTGGTGGGCTCCATCGCTCTGGCGGCGACCCTTGTCACGCCCCTGACCCCCATTCTTGCCATCCTGCTGCCGGGACTGGCGGCGCTTTTGGGTGATCGCTATGCCGCGAAGAAGCACATTGCCCGCCACGGACCTCCCGCAGAGACCGAGGACCCCGACGACCCCGAAGAACCCCCGGAGTAACCACGGCACGAAACATTGGGAAAATCGAACATACGATCGGTCCAGCATGCCTGGGCATGGCACAATGCGGAGATGGAAAAGGATGCCTACGGCAATTAATTTGATCACTCGCCTTCGGCTCGGATGAGCACCAGGAAAAGGGCCGGGGCGGCCACCGACCTGATCATACGCGGGGCACGGGAGCACAACCTCAAGGACGTTCACCTTGAACTTCCGCGCGATTCCCTGATCGTCTTCACCGGGATCTCCGGGTCGGGCAAGTCGTCCCTGGCGTTCGACACTATCTACGCAGAGGGGCAGCGGC